>ERZ809296.4733-NODE-4733-length-10140-cov-4.256024_pt1 | contig 10140 bp, 10 predicted proteins | sample MGYA00520511_ERZ809296 | MGnify/ENA primary metagenome ERZ809296 (study PRJEB31576, sample SAMEA3212662) | Homo sapiens | biome: human-gut; feature: human gut; material: fecal | place: Sweden | collected 2012 ... | reverse complement strand
TTCCCTATACGACGCTCTTCCGATCTGGCAGGAAATCCGGTTCCCGACCGGAGAAATACACATCCAGCCATCGTTTGCTCTCGGTCAAGATCTCAGTCTCCTGCCGGACGGGGTTCGCCGGAAGATTGGAGCCAAAATACTTCTCCCCGTCAAACCACAATCCCGTCAAGCCCAGGGCATCCGCCGCCAAACAGATGCCGCCGAGAGGGGAGGCGTAGGTACAAATGGATACTGTCGGCATATATGTCACCTTTCTTCATAAATACAGAATGCATCTGTGTCAGTATAACATATTCCAAGGGGTTCCCGCACCCTGATTGGCCGTCTTGCGCACATTCGGAACAAGAATTGGGCAGTTTACACCAAATTACTTGAAATGGGCGCAGGGGGCAGGTATAATTAGAAAGCACTTGAACAAATGTCCCCGATAGTTAGAGATAGCTAACTATCGGGAGACAAGGTACCCTATGGGAGAAAGGTTGTTCATGAAAATAAGGATCAATCAAGATAAGACCATGTCTGAGATCGAGGTCATCGTCAACTGTCCTACGGTAGACGCCCGCGTGCGCAATCTGCTGGACGCTCTGCGGCAGTGTGCGGTGTCGCTGACGGGCATGGCAGAGGATATGACCGTTTGCGTCCCACTCCACACCATTCTTTACATCGAGAGCATCAATCGCAAGACCTTTTTCTATGATGAAAATAGGGTCTTTCGGTGCAAGGATTCCCTGACCGCTCTGGAGTCTCTGCTGGAGCAGTACCGCTTTCTCCGCATCAGCAAGAGCTGCATCGTCAACATCGCCCAGGTGGCCTCCACCTACCGCTGTGACAACCACCGGTTGGGTCTCCTGCTCCGGAACGGGGAACGGCTGGTGGCCGGTCGGGTCTATGCGGCCAAGGTGCGGGAGCGTATCCAGGTGTTTGGGCTGTCCCTGTCTGGGACGGGGCAGATGCTGGAGTACCCGCGGAAAGAGCAGGACGCTTGAAGGTCTGGTTGGATGGTTCCGGCAGGGAAACTGCTGGAGCATCTTTTTTTGGCCGCAAGTTAGCGAAAACTAACCATATTAGTGACGTATCTTCCCCAGAAAACATCCCGATGTTTTTGTTCGCCATCCATCAACTGTGCCCAGACACCCTGGAACCCTACGCACCCTTCCTCTCCCCAGAGCGCTGGCATCGTGCCGGCGCCTTTCGCCGAGAAGCAGATCGGCTGCGCTGTGTGGCCGCTGGGCTGTTGGGCAATTTCTGCCTGTGGCAGTGGTGTGGGGGACGTTCCATGGCACTGCGGAAGAACCGGTACGGAAAGCCCTTTTTGGAGGGCAGTCCCGTCCAGTTCAGCCTCTCCCATGCGGGAGATTGGGCGGTCTGTGGGCTGGCAGATTGCCCCCTTGGTGTGGACATTGAAAAAGTCCGGCCGGTGGAGCAGGGGATGTACGGACTGTGCCTGACGCCCCAGGAACGACAGCAGCTAGAGCAGGCGCCGATGCCGCCAGAGCGGCGATTTATCCAGCTTTGGACGCTGAAGGAGAGCCTTGGCAAGCTGCGAGGGGACGGGCTGAACTGTGGATTTCCGCAATTTCAGGTGGAACCGGTGGAAGGGGATGCCTGCCGTTCCGTCATCCGTCACGTTCAGACCGGCCAACCCTGCGCCAGCGGGTTCACCCAACCGGTGGGGGAGGACTACTGCCTCTCTATCTGCGTGCCGCCGGAGCGAACGCTGCGTTCTGCGGTGATCGTGCCGGTGACCTTGGCGGACATGGAGCCGTGGATGGCGCAGAAAAAACCATTCCGATGGTTATAGAACCAGTGAATAGAAAGGAACTTATGAAACTGATTTGTTTTCCACACGCCGGTGGATTTGCGTTTTATTTCAACTTTTTGCGGCAGATAAAGACGCTGCACAAGGAAGACCTCTACCTGTATGAATACCCCGGCAGAGGCTATCAAGGGAAGGAGCCCAACGCCGAAAGCCTCATGGCCATCGCCCAGACAGCGGCGGAGCATATCACAGATTTTGTCGGCGATGAACCCTTCTGCATTTTCGGCCACAGTATGGGCGCCTTCGTGGCCTATGAGACGGAAGCCCTGTTGGAAGCCCACTACGGCAAACAGGCCGCCCGTCTCATCCTCTCCGGCCAGCACCCGCCGGTGTGCTTCCAGCCCCACCACTACGGGTTCGGTTCCGAGGAGGAGCTGAACGAGTATCTCATGAAGCTGGGCGGCTTCCCAGAGGAGGTGCAGACCAATTTGCAGATGTTCCGAATGCTCTTCACCGTCTGCCGGGATGACATTCGCCTGTTGGAGCAGTACCGTCCCACTTGTAATGTCGTTCAAGCGGAGACTGTGGTGCTGTGCGGCAATGATGATGCCGAGGTGGGGGACACGGAGGAGCTGACCCTGTGGCAGGAGAGTGCTCCCAACCTGTTGGAGGTCAAGATCTTCCCCGGCACCCACTTTTATATGCGAGAACAGGAAGCAGATTTTCTGCATTACATCCAGCAGATCATAGAAGGAGAAAAGGCTGTATGAGTACATGGATCAAAGGAATCGGCGGGTATCTGCCGGAACGGGTGGTCACCAGCGAGGAGCTGGAGGAGATGGCCGGATACAAAGACCACGGCGTGAAGCTCGGCCTGTGCAAGATGCTCACCGGCTGTGCCTCCCGTCACTGGGCAGCCAAGGAGGAGCTGTGCTCCGACATCGCCGCCCGAGCGGGGGAGATCGCCATGAAGGAGGCCGGCGTGGAACCCCAGGACGTGGACGCCATCCTGTTCACCTCGGTCACTCAGGATTTCGTGGAACCGGCCACCGCCAACGTGGTGGCGGACAAGCTGAACATCCGCAACGGCTTCGCCTTTGACGTCAAAAACGCCTGCAACGCCTTCCTTAGCGGTGTGGACATCGCTGACAGTTTCATTGCCACCGGCAAGGCGGAGACGGTTCTGGTGGTCTCCGGCGAGTGCCTGTCCAAATGGACGAAGCTCCGCTACGACAGCAAGGAAGAACTCATCCAGCGGGCGCCGGTAGCCCTCTCTGTAGGGGACGGCGGCGGGGCGTTCCTGCTCCAAAAGTCCTCGGACGACCAGCGGGGCATCCACACCTCCTGGTTCAAGACCATTCCGGAGATTTGGAACAACAACGTCATCTGGGGCGGCGGCGTGGCCTTCCCCGGCGACCCAGATAAGATGTACGTCCCCGGCACCACAAAAGTCCTCACCGATGCCGCAGCGGAAGCGCCCTACACCATCCCCAAGGTGCTGGCCGCCGCCGGTTGGACGAAGGAGGACTTGGACTATATCGTTCCCACCCAGGTGGCCAAGTGGATTGTGGCGCACATCAGCAAGGCCATGGATATGGACTTGAGCAAGTTCGTGGAGATCGTCAAGGACTGCGGCAACATGGGCGCCAGCAACGTGCCCTTGGCGGCCTACCGTGCCTGGCAGGACGGCCGGCTCCATGCGGGATCCAAGATTTTGATGGTAGGCGGTGCCGTTGGCGCCAACATCGGCATGATGACCGCCGTTTTGTGAGGAGAAAGGAGTCCTATGGAGCAGAGAATGCATTTTCAGACCCTGTTGGAGGAGACCATCGGCAATACGGCCGGTCACACCGCAATCGAATATTTTGTTGGCAAGGAAAAGAAAAAGGTCAGCGGCGATGCCTACCTGACCCACATCCAGGCCATGGCCAACTACCTGAACCAGCGGATGCAGCCCCTGGAACCAGGCGCCTGGGTGGCTTTGAAAGCCCCCAACTCCGTCTACTGGTTCGGTGTCATGTTCGCCCTGATGAAGTGCGGCTATCGGGTCATGCTGCTGGACGCCCAGAACCCCCACCAGCTGGACGAGCACTTCGTGACGGAGGCTGGCGTGAAAGCCTTTATCACCCACCGTCCCACGGGCATCCCAGGCGTCCTGGATGTGGACATTGCCCAGGTGGAAGGGGTGGACGACCAGAAGATTCTGAGCGACCCGATCCACTACCCACCGGTAGGCGATGACCGCTGGGCGGATAAGATCTCCTTCCACACCTCCGGCACCACCGGCACCGCCAAAGCCTACGTCTTCGCCGCCTCCGCTATCGTGGGCACGGTGCGCAACGTGACCGAATACTGGCTGGGCAACGACCGCATCACCCAGCGGAGCATTTCCACCAAGCTGGAGGAGCACAAGAGCCTGCTGGCGCTACCCTTCCGGCATATCTCCGGCTTCCTGCTGGTGGTCACCTTCTGGCACATGGGGCACTGCGTGGTCTTTCCGCCCAACAGCGGCGTGTTTTCCATCATCGACACCTGTAAGCAGGAGAACATCTGGATGATGTTCTGCGTCCCCGCCATGTGGAAAGGCTTCATCCGCATTGCCCAAGCCCGTTATGGCGGATGCGGGGAAAAAGAGTTCCAGCAGCTGCTGGGCGAGAACCTGAAAGTGGGCATCAGCGCCGGCGCCAAGCTGGACGCAGAATCCGTCAAAGTCCTGCTGCACAGCGGCATCTACTTCCTCAACAGTTGGGGCATGACCGAGATCGGCACCTCCACCATGGGGGGCATCGATGAGGACCCGTCCACCGACTATGTGGGCTGTTTCTACAACAAGCACAAGGCCAAGATCCTGCTGGAGGACGGCACCTATGTGGACAACGGCGTAGGCGAGCTGGTGCTGGACGGTCACTCCCTGTACGAGTCCATCCTCATCGGCGGCAAAGAGGTGTTCCGAGAAGGCCCCTTCCGTTCCGGCGACATTTTTAAGCTGGACGGACAGCGCACCTACTTTCTGGGTCGCTGCAAGAGCGTCATCGTCACCGACTCCGGCGAGAACATCTATCCGGAGGAGATCGACGTCTATTTCGACTTTCTCAACGACTTTTCCAGCGGCTATTGCACCGCAGGCTATCAGGATCAGGTGACTCTGTTTGTCAGCCCTAAGGACTATGACAACTTTCAGGAGACAGCGTGCTTCGCCCAAATTCGCAAGGTGAACGCTGGCCTGCCCATGAACAAGAAAGTGACCAAGCTCTACGCCTTCCGCGACCCGCTGCCTCGGACGGGCAAAGGGGAAGTGGCACGGTTCCAGATGGCTCAAGTGCTGGAGGAACGGACAGACGGCGTGAAAGAGATCAAGATGAAGGGACGGAATGTGTGAGATGACCATTGAAACAGTAAAGAGCACCATCAAAGGACACCTGGGTGAGCTGCTGAACCTGGATCCGGCGCAGATCGGCGACAACGACCTGCTCATTGACGACCTGGGGGCGGACAGCATCGTCATCGTCCAGCTGTACCTGAGCTGCCAGGAGGATTTCGGCATCCTGGTGTCAGAGGAATTGGATCTATACATCTCCCAGAGCGTGCAGTCGCTCAGCGAGGTGGTCATGCAAAAAATCAGCGAGGAGGCAGAGCAGTAAATGTTTATCCAATTGAAGAACGCCAGCAAGGTGTATGGTCAGGGAGAATCCGCCGTCAAAGCCCTGGATGGGGCGGAGCTGAGCGCCGAGCAGGGCGAGGTCATCGTGGTACTTGGCCCCTCCGGCTCCGGCAAGAGCACCATGCTCAACATCATCGGCGGTCTGGACACCCTGGACAGCGGTTCCCTGACCGTAGGCGGCCGGACGGTGTCCGGTCTGAAACAGAAGGAGCTGACCGAGTACCGCCGAGAGGACGTGGGGTTCATCTTCCAGTTCTATAACCTCATCCCCGACCTGACCGATCGGGAGAACGTGGAAGTGGTGGCGGACATCGCCCCCAGTCCCATGAACCTGGATGAGCTGTTCGGTGCCCTGGACATCAACGGCCTCCAGGATCGCTTTCCCAGAGAGCTGTCCGGCGGCCAGCAGCAGCGGGTGGCCATCGCCCGTGCCATGGTCAAGAACCCCAAGCTCCTCCTGTGCGACGAGCTGACCGGCGCCCTGGACACCAAGTCCTCCCTGGGCGTTCTGCAAGCCGTGCAGACCCTGAATGACCGGTATCACACCACGGTGGTCATCATCACCCACAACGCCGCCATCAGCGGCATGGCTGATCGGATCATCCAGATCAAGGACGGCAAGATTCAGAGCAACGAGGTCAATGCAAACAAAGTGAGTCCGATGGAGCTGGTGCTGTGATGAAACTGAATCGAAGATATAAGCATAATATCAAGCATAACCTGTCCTTCTACCTGGCAACCGTCGTTCTGACGGCGGTCTCCATCTTCCTCTTTCTGTCCATCCTGACCACTGGCACGGGACTGGATGGCTATGTGACCGATTTTGCCCAGCGGCACAATATGGAGGACGCCCAGTTCTCCACCCTCATGCCCATCGAGAAGGCAGACCGGAAGGACTTGGAGAAGAAATACGACCTGACCCTAGAGCAGACCGGCTATGTGGACGTGGAGGAGAAGGACTACACCGTTCGCATCCTGAAACGGAACCAGAAGATCGACACCTATGAGATTTTCGAGGGCAAGGACGTGGTGGATGATGACGAGATCGTGCTCTCCAAGGGCTTCGCCCAGGCCAATAACCTGGCCATCGGGGATAAACTCAAGCTGGACGGCAAGCAGTACACCATCACCGGCTTTCTGCTCCGTCCCGATTACATCAACTGCCTGGAAAACCTCACTGACGCCTATCGGAACAACGAGGGCTTCGCCGTGGCGGCGGTGTCTGATGACACCTATGACAAGCTGGAGGACGAGACGGTTTATTACACAGTGGTCTACCACGACTCCGCCAAGGAGAAGAAGTTCCGCAAGAAGGTGAACCAGGACTACACTATCCTCCAGTACACCGATGCCTCGGTGAACCCCCGTATCGAGGCGGTGCAGAACAACCCCAAGACCTATATGATGATGTCCTACATGATGATGTGCCTGATGATGGTCATTGTCAGCATCCTGGTGGCGGCCATCTTGAGCCGGAAGGTCAAGTCCGAGTGCAAGATCATCGGCACCCTGAAAGCCCTGGGCTATCGGACGGGGGAGCTGACCCGTCACTACGCCACCATGGCTCTCATCGCCAGCATCGCCGGCACCGTCATCGGTCTTATCATGGCCGCCCTGGGCGCCCAGAGCATGGCGGAATACTACGCCGTGGACTATGAGCCTATGCCCATCCACTACACCGTCCCCCTGTACGGCGCAGCCATTTGCATCGTCCTGCCCACCCTGTTCTATGTGGTCTCCGCCATCCTGACCACCAAGCGGCTGCTCCGGCGGAACGCAGTCGATCTGCTCAACGCTTCCACCAGCAAAAAGAGCGGTTCCAAAGCCTTTGCCAGCAACCGCACCATGAAGTTCAAGTGGAAGTTCCGCCTGCGCACCCTGCTCAGCAACAAGGCACGGGCGCTGGTGGTGCTCATCGGCCTGGTGGTGGGCGGCTACATCATGGCCATGGGGCTGACCTTCTTCGACAGCTGCGACAACTTTGTCAACAACTCGGTCAACAGCATCGGCAGCTTCTCCTACCGCTACTACCTGACCCGCTACGAGACCAAGGAGCAGGGGAAGGGCTGTGAGACCTACATCAACGAATCCCTCCAGCCCAAGGACATTGAAAACAGCCGGTTCAGTCTCAGCGGCTTGCAGAAGGACTCCAAGTACATCACCCTCACCGACCTGGACGGCAAGAAGGTCACCTTGAAGGATGGGGACTACTACCTGACCGAGATGGCCGCCAAGGTCTACGGCCTGAGCGCCGGAGACAAGTTCACCTTCTACAGCCCTATCACCATGGATGAGTACACGGTGAAGATCACCGGCATCGTGGAAGACTGCGCCCAAAAGACCCTGTATACCACCGGCAAGACGGTGCGGGAGCTGATGGAGCTGGATGACGATGTGTATAACGTCATCCTATCCGACCACAAGCTGAAATTGAAGGACAGCGAGGTGGCCGTGACCAACACCAAGGAGTCGGTGCAGGATCAGATCCAGTCGGTCATCGACGACCTCCAGCAGATCATCCTGGTCATGATCCTACTGGGCGCCGTCCTCTGTGTGGCCGCTGTCTACCTGACCGTGAACATGATGGTGGAGGAGAACGGGAACACCATCTCCATGCTGAAAATTTTCGGATACCGGAAGGGCGAGATCAACTCCATGGTTCTCTCCGCCAACCACATCCTGGTGCCCCTCAGCCTGGTCATCAGCATCCCTCTGGGCATCCTGGCCGGCGACCTGTTCTACACCATGATGATCGACAACCTGTCTGCTTACATCGAAGCGGTCATCAGCGTCAAGAGCAGTGTCCTCTGCGCGGCACTGGTGGTGGTCAGTTACCTCCTCTCCCTGACCCTGCTCAAGCGCAAGGTATTTCGGGTGAACATGGTGGAGTGCCTGAAGGACAACCGGGCATGACCCAGATCTGACAGCAGAATCATCACACGAACATGGCCGGGACTGGAGGTTCCTGTCCCGGTCATATGCGTTCCAGAAAGGAATTTTTATGACCATCACATTGGATTTGAATCAGTTTCAGGCCAAAGACCAGAACTTTTTCGCCGAAATGCTCCCCTATGTCTCCCCTGCCATCCGGAACATCCAGCGCCAGGGCGACCAAGTGTCGGTGGAGCTGGAGGAACGGGACGAGGCCGAGGTGACCCAGAAGGTGGGGCAGCTGCGGGACATGATTTTAAATGGCCAGCTCAGCGGCAAAGAGGTCAAGATCAAGACCCTGGAGGATCACTCCGACACCGTTCCCCTCAATCACGCTCCCATCTTCCAGACCCTCTTGGACACCGATGGCGTCAAAGAGATCGCCGATGGCGTATACGCCTACAGCGACCTGTTTTTGCAGGTCTACCGCTACTTTGACCGGAAGATTGAAGCCTTTGGCAAGGCTGCGTTCGGGCCGGTGAAGCAGTACGATTTCCCTGTACTCTATCCCATCGACAACTACGAAAAGGGCGGCTACTTCGAGACATTCCCCCACTACATCATGTTCCAGACCACCATGAAGAACGACCTGGCGGTACTGGATCGCTTCGCCCAGAAGGGCACCCAGGACAAGACCATCTTTGAGGAGATGAAGCCTCCCACCTTAGTGCTCCGCCACGCCACCTGCGCTCCGGTCTACCAGTTCCTCAGCGGCAGCACCATCCAGCGGGACGTCCCCCAGACCTACCTGGTTTCCGGCCGCTGCTTCCGGAACGAGGCGGGGAACGCCTACGAGCTGGCGCGTCTCAACGAGTTCAACATGAAGGAATACGTCTTTGTGGGTGTGCCCGAGACCTGCGCTGATAAGGTCAGCCAGGCCAAGGAGCTGTGGCACTTCTGGCAGGAAACCTTCGACCTGAACTGCAAGGTGAACACCGCCAATGACTCCTTCTTCGCCAGCAACTACAAGAAGCTGCAATTCTTCCAGGTGTTGGGCGATTCCAAGCAGGAGTTCGTCTGCCGCCTGGACAACCCCAACAAGGAGATCGCCGCCGCCTCCGCCAATTTCCACCGCACCCACTTCTCCAAGCCCTACAACATCCGCCTGGACAATGGCAACTTCGCTTACACCGCCTGCTTCGCCTTTGGTGTGGAGCGCCTGACCTATGCGCTGCTGTGCCAGAAGGGGTTGGATGTGAGCAAATGGGACGAAAAGACCGTACAGGAGTTAAAACAGTATGACATTGAATTATAACGGCCCCCGCTGCGCCTGCTGCATCATGCCGGAAGCCGAGGGGCATATCACCTTGGGGAAAAACGGTGTGTGCAGCGTTTGCCGGAACCTGCAAGAAAAGAGCGTCCCCAGCCAGTCCTTTGACAGCAAGAGCCCAGAGGAAAAGCTGGAGACCTTGAAAAAGATCGTCGCCCCCTACAAAAAGGGCAACCGGTACGATTGCGCCGTCAGCGTCTCCGGCGGCAAGGACAGCATCATGACCCTGTATGTGGCCGTCCGCGTCTTGGGCCTGAACCCTCTGGCCATCATCATCGACAACGGCTTCGCCCTGGATGAGATGTACGCCAACGTGAAGAACGCCACCGACATCCTGGGGGTAGACCTGATGGTATTCAAGACCGCCGACCTGCTGAAAATCTTTCCCCAAATGATCCGCTCCGGCAAGCCCATCTACTACTGCCGAGTCTGCCACGCCCTTATTGACAACGCCATCCGCCGCATCGCCCATCAGAATGGCATCGACCTCATACTGGGCGGCTACACCAAGGGACAGCA
>ERZ809296.4726-NODE-4726-length-10148-cov-3.090954_pt1 | contig 10148 bp, 6 predicted proteins | sample MGYA00520511_ERZ809296 | MGnify/ENA primary metagenome ERZ809296 (study PRJEB31576, sample SAMEA3212662) | Homo sapiens | biome: human-gut; feature: human gut; material: fecal | place: Sweden | collected 2012 ... | reverse complement strand
ATAGCAAAGATGATAGAAATGTTTATGAGATATTGATAGAGGCCTTGAGAAATGCTTTCAAAATAGAGCATTTCAATGAGAATCATAGAGCAGAACAGTACAGGCGGCTGTGCGATTATCTCATGCATTTTTATGATGAAGACAATAATGAATCGTCCTCAGAAAATGAGGAAGAATGAATCGGAACAAATGGGCAGATAGAATCTTTAATCCCTGCGCTGCCCGGGTGCAGTGCAAATTCGACTGATTTCTGTGCCTGAAGCAGGTGTTTTGGCTATATAGAGTCAACAACGGCTCTGGCACCCACAAAGAATAAGCAAGTTGGGTGTGAGGGGAACTTCTATGGCTATCTGCCCGTCGCCCGGGGAAAACCCACAGAAAAGCAGCTTAAAAAGCTTAAAAACAGTATCAAAAAGCCAGCCACCGGGCAGAGCCAGCAACAAGATTTCCTATCTGCCCAATCAGGCAGCATATGTGGTACTTGACATTATAGAGAACTTTATATATGAAAAATGGGTATCTCTGCCGAACCTGCTTGTCATTCAAATCGTTCAATGTTAGAATTAAAATTAATAAATACGCCAATTTCGAAAAGAGTCCGTGAATTTGGGGATATACAGAACTATGAGATAAGGGAGCGGCATCATCAATGAAGAAGCGCAAAGTGAAATTAGAAGACATCATAAATGAGTATCCGGAGCTGGACTATCCGGAGTTTTGCGCGCAAGTGGCACAGCTTATTGAGAGTGGAGTACTTCTGCCTGTAAAGTGTGCAAAGAACAATGGAAGAAAGCCGGCACTGCCGCTCCGTTTCTGGAAGCTGGAAGAAGAGCCGGATTTCACAGAAATATATGAAGAACTGAAGTACAAATATCATCCACTGATCAATACTTCCTATTACAGAACTCATCCGGAGCTTTATGAAGCAGACCGGTCAAAACTTCAACTCCTGAGCAATTATCTGAAAGATCATTCTGATCTGCTGGCAGTGAAAGAGACCATGAATGAGCGAAGCTTTGAGATTTTTCACCGGGAAAAGTTTTTCCAGAGGGAAGGCGGTCTTGAGTTTTGCAGAAAAGCAGGAATTGAGGCGGCAAAACTTTCTTTTTATGAGACATCAGAGCCTCTTTCTTATTATTCCTGTTCCAAACAATCCCCTCAGAATATTTTAATCATAGAAAATAAAGATACTTTTTTTGATATCCGGCAATGTATGAATAAAGGAAGCAACCGGATACTTGGCACAGAATTTGGTACGGTGATCTATGGAGCAGGAAAAGGCATTTGGAAGACATTTGCGGATTATGTCAATGGCGCGGAAAATTATTTCCTGGAAGATAACACCTTGTTTTATTTCGGAGATCTTGATTATGAAGGAATCCTGATCTATGAGCATCTGATTGCTCAGAACTGGAATCCACGAACTGACAGAGCGGGGGAGAAAAGATCGGATATGGCGTGGACAGTCGATATTCAGCTTTTTATGTCAGCTTATGAGAAAATGCTGGACAAGGCATTGAAAATAGGCTTCAACAATCTTCCTGATATGAAAGAAAAGCAGAACGCAAATATCGGAACAGCATTCCTGAAGACTTTCAATACAGTCCGCAGATCGCAGATAGAAGAAATCCTGAATTCCGGAAAATATATTCCACAGGAAATTTTGAACGAACATGACTGGTGACTGTGCAGGCGGCGCAGCCTATATAAAACATGACTGGTGATGGGTGAAAAATAGTGAACGAGACAGATTTTCTGAAAAATTTTGAGCAGCGTATGAAATGTGTCGGACGATATACGGTGCTCTGTAGCAACAGTTTTGATAAAAAGTTATGGAAAGAATATGGAATCGAGACGCGGGATGAGCAGATGAATATGCTGTTCACACTGCTTCTTTTTATTATGGAATACTCGCTCAGGGAAGAAAACTGTACCATGGATGAGATCGCAGCGTTTGTGGGAGATATCAGTTATGAATATTTTGCCCATAGGCTGAATTTTGAGCAGAGCAGGGATTTCGCAAGATTTATGGTGGAAGACATCCTTGGAAATGGCGGTTCCTCCATGTATTTTAAGGCTTTTGATTATGAAGAACGGACATACAAAGACATCAATATCCGGTATATTGACAACAAAGTGGTGTACCTGGACAGCGGTGTTCGAAGGACTTCGTACTATCTGACAGATGAAGGATATAATATGGTGCTGGCAACCATGGAGATGGAAAATAATCTGAAGTTGTCCATTCATGAAATGCTGTTCAAACTCCATCTGGAAAAGGCAGATTATAACCGGGCAGTGGACGATATTAAAAATATTTTCGGTCAGCTCAGAAAACAGAGCCAGAAGATTGAGGAAGCGATTCTGTCAGTCCGGAGAAATGCACTGTCCTACTCGGTGGAAGAATACGGGCAGCTGGTGGAGGATAATATCAGTACTGTCGTAGAAACAAGGGAAAAATTTCGACTGCATCGGCAGTTTATTGATGAAAAAATTGGTGAGTTTGAAGAAAAGCAGATGAATGCGGAAGATTTTACTGCAAAAGAAAAGGATAATCTCAATAATCTCCGTACCATTGGCAGATATCTGACGAGAACTCTGGATGAGCATCAACGGATTTTCGGACAGCATTTTGATCTGAAGAAACTGTATGACGAGGAACTGGAAAATTACTCCAATATGACGCTTGTACAGCGTTTTCTGTTTCGGAGTGATGTCTATGATGTGATTTTGAAGGATGTATCCCTACTGCAGAATATTGATAAAGTGTTTAATCCACTGTTCATCGGACAGGTAAATAAAATCTTTAATCCTGAGAAAATGCTGGAATATCAGAAAAAGCTTAAAAAATCCGGAACGGAGGATGAAGATCTGGAGCTGGATTTTGATGAAGAAGCATATAGCCGGGAAAAAGAACAGCGCAGATTAGAGCGAATGAAGAAATACGAAGGCTGCGTAAGTACAATTCTTGAGCAGCTTTTAAAGCACAGAGAGCTGACGTTGGAGACGCTCAATACCGGGTGTGATGAGGAGGCGTGGAACCGGCTGCTCCCGACAGCTGAGATTTTCCGGGAAGTGATGATTGAATTTCTGACAGCCGGAACCATTGATATTCAGGCACTTCAGAGAGAGCAGACAGACTATCTTATGGATGCATCGGATGGATTTGTACTCAATGAAACGCTGCTCAGTCTGATGGAAGACCGGAAGTTCCGGAAGATTGGGAAAATTCTGATCTTCCCAATCGAAGATGGTGGGCATGTACATTTTAAAAATGTGATGGATGAATTCGGAAACCGCAGGAATTTTAAATGTTCCAATATAGGATTCCGGTACGAGGAGAGATAAGGATGGCATACGAAGCAGAGATAATTGCGTACAGTCAGAAAATATTTTATTACCTGCTGTGTCATGGGGCATTGAGTGATCTGGATACAGGAGTAAATGACCTGTATCGTGCTTATGTGGAACATGAGGAAGTCATGAATTTGGTGAAAAATCAGGCGGAGATTGCGGATTGCAAAATTGAACGGTATGGTACGACGATCTATCTGATGCCGGATATTGACAATAAATATCTGGGATTTACCAAAGCAGATCTGAAGAAAGAACTTTGCAAATCCAATGCCACTGACAGGGATTATTATCTGGCACAGTTTGTGATCCTGACCCTGCTGGTGGAATTTTATGACGGACAGGGAAGTACGGCAAAGTCGAGAGAATTTCTGAAGCTGGGAGAGCTGCAGAATATCGTGTCTGAGCGGCTGAAAACGGGACTTTCATTTGAACAGGAACGTGAGCAAGACGACACCAACCTCTATATAGAAATGTATGAAAATGTTCTGGATTATAAGAGCATGAGCGAGGCATATGAGTCGCTCCGAAGTGTGGAGGCAGGAAGCCGGTCGAAATACACGAAGGAAGGCTATGTGAGTATTATCTGTAATTTTCTGGACCGGCAGGGACTGATTATTTTTATCCCGGAGGATGAGATGATCAAGACGACTGCGAAGCTTGACAATATTATGGAATACAAGATCCTCAATAAAGAAAATTACGCAAGAATCATGGAGGCACTGGGAGCAGTACATGAGTAAGATATCGAGAATTCGTATTTTAAATCTGAATTACAATAATAATACGATCAAAATTGATGACGAAACGTTCGATCTCGGAGGACAAAATACGCTCATTTCTCTGCGAAACGGCGGTGGAAAAAGTGTGCTGGTGCAGATGATTGTGAGTCTTTTTGTCAACCGTACTTTCCGTGATTTCGGAGACAGGCCGTTTAAAAGCTATTTTACAACAAACCGACCGACATTTCTTATGACGGAATGGCAGCTTGATAATGGTAGAGACCGGTTTCTGGCCGGCATGATGGTACGGAAAAATCAGAAAGAAGATAATGATGCGGAAGCGCTGGAAATGTATACCTTTACCGGCAGTTATTCCCATGCCTGCAAATATGATCTTGATAATATCCCGGTGGTCCGGCAGGATGGAAACAGGAAGATTCTGAAAGGTTTCAGCGAGTGCAAAACGCTCATGGAGGATCTCTGTAAAAAAGAAACAGGAGATTTCCGTCTGTATGATATGACGAGCCAGTATGGAAGACGCCAGTATTTCGCCACGCTCCGGCAGTATCAGATTAACAACAAAGAATGGGAGAGTATTATCCGGAAGGTGAATCAGAAAGAGTCCGGCCTTTCCGAGCTGTTTCAGAATGCCAAAGACGAAAAAGATCTGGTGGAGAACTGGTTTTTGCGTCCCATTGAGGAAAAGCTGAATCAGGAAAAAAATAAGATTGACGAATTTAGAAAGCTCTCTTTTCAGTTTGTGGAGCAGTACCGGAGCAATCAGTCAAAAATTCAGCGAAAAGGAATGATTGAGCGGTATTTTGAAGATACAAAACCATTGCAGCAGGAAATAGATGACTATATGCAGACGGATCAGACGGCTGTCAATCTGAGAACAGAGATGATTCTTTATGTGAAAGCATTGCAGGCAGAGACTGTGGGGCTGGATGAAAAAATCGCAGCTGTGCAGGAAAAGCTGGAGCAGATCAGAAAAGAACAGGAACGGATTGTCTATGAGCAGCTTTCCTGCAAGATCTATGATTATGAGGATCAGAAAGCAGGGCTGGTAGCAGAGCGGGTAGATCAGGAACAGGAAGTGATCCGCTTGGCAGGGGTGAAAGACAGCCTGCAGAGAAAGCTGCTGACCTGTGAGCTGAACCGGCTGTATCAGGAACTTCGAAAGTTTGAGATGAGAAAAGCAGAGGTGGATGAGAAGATTCAGGCGCTTCTGCAGAAAACGGAAGATTCCAGAGAAGAGATCGAGACCATCGGTCATCAGCTGTATCAATGGTATACGCAGGAAACAGAGCGTTGGAATGTCAAAAGAGCGGCAGAGGAGGAAGCTTATCGAAATGCTTCAGAAAAAGAACAGAACGCAGTTGATGAGCAGAAGAAAAATGAGCAGCAGCTTTTCTCACTGAGCGGAAAAATCGGCGGTCTTAAAAGTCAGATCAAACATTATGACGAGACGGAGGAGGCGTTCAACAGAGAGTTCGATGCCGGTATCCACAGAAATATACTGGGATTTTATGAAGAAGGATTTTTGGAGATCCGTAAAAAAGAGATGGCAGCAGAGCTTTTGAATCAAAAAAATCAGCTGGCCAGATCCTCTGGTAAAAAGAATGATCTGGAGCAGATTTTAAATAACCTTGCCCAGGAATCATCGGACACGGACCTGAAAATCCATGACAGAACATACCAGATTCAGCAGACACAGCAGAAACTGACAGATCTGGAACAGCAGAAAAATGTTCGTCTGAAAATTATGAAATATGTTGGCATGGAGGAGTCAAAGATCGATCAAAAGGTGCAGATTCTGGATCAGCTGGATGGTAAAATCAGGGAACTGGATACAGCCAGAAACGGTCTTCTTCAGAAAATAGCGGAGCAGGACAAACATTTCCGGCAGCTGAAAGAGGGAAAGACTTCCGAACTTCCGGCAAATATCTGCGCGTATATGGAGCAGAACGGAATTGACCTTGTCTATGGTATGGAGTGGCTTGCCAGAAATGAGAGAACGGTACAGGAAAATACGGAGCTGGTGAAGAAAAACCCATTTCTGCCTTATGCAGTCCTTATGGAAAGGGATGTATTTGAGCGATTTCGTAAGAATGAAGAAGAACTGTACACCAGCTTTCCAATCCCTATTATGATCAAAGAGGAACTGGAATCCGCGGAAACGACAGGAAATGAAAAGATTGCCACATTTGGAAATGTCCATTTTTATGTGATGTTCAATACTCACCTGCTCGATCCGGATGAACTGGAAGAGATTTTTAAAGAAATTCGTCAGAGTATGGATCTTTTGCGAAAATTCGTAGAAGAGAAAGAGGCTGATCTTAGAACTTACCGGGACTACAGGAGCGTAACGGAGCAGCAGACATTTAGTACAGAACTGTATCAGAAGACGGAAAACGAACTGGAGACTCAGAAAGAACAAAGACTAAAGCTGGAGAAACGGCTATCTGAAATTCGACAGGAACGAAAAGATTATGAAGAAGAAAAGAAACAGATTGAAAAACTGCTGGAAACTTTAAAGAAGACCATTCTGCAGATGGGGACAAGAGAACGCTGCTTTGAAATGCTTTGTGAAAAATATGAGCAGTACGAGACAGACCGGGCAAGTCTCTTAAGACTTGAGCAGGATCAGGAACAGCTCACCGGACGTCAGAATACACTGATGGCTTCTATCGAAGAACTGCGTGAGCAGAAAGCCGGACTTCAGATGCAGATCAGGGATTGTCAGGAGCAGGTAACGAGTTTCCAGAAAAAAGTAGAGAAATTTGCAAATTATGCAGTAACAGATGTGCTGAAACAAGAAGAAATCACAGATCCTGCAAGACTGGAAGCCAGATACCGTGCACTGACAGAAGAAATTTCGAAAAGCATTAAAGAATTTCAGGGTGACCAGGAATGGCTTCAGGATACGATTCATAAGAAAAAGGAAGATCTGGATCGAAAAAATGAAGATGGAAGAATTCCTGCATCTGCATATGAAAATCTGATTTTCTCTGAAGAACAGTATGACAACTGGACACGCCAGAGAAAGCAGGCAGAAAAAGAGTGGAACCGTGCCAGTGAAGCTCATGTGACACTGGAACGTAAGATTGAATCCTGCGAGACCAGTATTCGGTTCTGCATGGAAGATCTGAAAAAACAGACTGGTTTTGAAGAGCCGGCGGAACGGAAGACAATTACAGATACCGAGTTTGAAAAACGTCTGAATCTCAGAAAACATGATTTTAAAGTGTTGGAAAAAGAACAAAACGAGCTGAAGAAGCGGAATGAAAAACTGTCCATACAGGCAGCAGGCGTGGAAGAATATGCGGATGAATCATTGCCGTTGGAAAATGAAGAAGAACTTACGGCCATCAGAGAGCATATTCCGGATATTGGGACGGAAGAAATAGACACGATCAAAGAATACCAGAAAGAAATCCGTAAAAAGATAACCGGGATTTCCAAATCACTGGAAAACTGCAGAATGAATCTGTCAGAATTGATTCGTGATATGGCATCCAGAAAAGAGTATGCGGATGACTATTTCAAAAAGACATTTGACAGCCTGCTCTCCCAGACAGGAAATCCGCAGAATCTTAAGCAGCAATTCGAGATGAACCGGATGGCGTATGAGAACCAGCTGGAAAAACTGAAGATTGATCTGGCACATATTGACGATGAACAGAAGAATCTGGAAATGATGTTTCTGGAATATGTGGAGCAGATCAATGCCAATATCGGCATGATTGACCGGAATTCAACGATTACGGTGCGCGGAAGAAATCTCAAAATGCTTCGTATTCAGGTTCCCGACTGGGAAACCGAGAAAGAACATTTCAGACTGAAACTGCATGACTATTTTGAACATGTGGTAAAGATGGGAATAGAGACGATTGAGAAAAATGGAAACCTGACCGAATTTCTGGGAAGAATTATCACTACAAGAAAACTCTATGACGATATCGTGGGTATTCAGAATGTGAAGATCAAGCTCTATAAGATCGAAGCAGAGCGGGAGGTTCCTATCTCCTGGTCAGAAGTCTCCGCCAACTCCGGCGGTGAAGGTTTCTTGTCTGCATTTGTCATCCTGACTTGTCTCTTAAGCTATATGCGAAGAGATGAGACCGATCTCTTCAGCTCAGGAGAAGAAGGAAAAGTGCTGATCATGGACAACCCGTTTGCGCAGACCAACGCAGAGCATCTGCTGAAACCACTTATGGAGATGGCAAAGAAGACCAATACGCAGCTTATCTGCCTCTCCGGCCTCGGTGGAGATTCCATCTATAACCGCTTCGATAACATCTATGTGGTGAAACTCCTCGAATCCAGCATCCGCAACGGCGTGCAGAGAGTAGAAGCAACCCATATGAAAGGTGAGGAAGTGAAACGACTGGTGCTATCGGATTTTAAGATGGAACAGGTCAGCCTGTTTGACTTTATGGAAGAATAACGAAATGATATATGCCCGGAGCAGATCCTGAAAGGTCTGCTCCGGGTGTTTTTCTGTGGGGCGGATGTCAGAATAGATTGCGCTTGTCATTTGGAGAGCGGTGCGCCCGAGCGGCTGGGCAGATAGAGATGTCAGAGGTTGCTCTGCCCGGACGCACCGCAAAATCCAGTGAATATCCTGTCCTGAGCAGACGTTTTGGCCAGATAGAGCCAGCAACGGCTCTGGCACCCACAAAGAATAAGCAAGTTGGGTGCCAGGGGAACTTCTGTGGCTATCTGCCCGTCGTTCCGGGAAAATCCACAGAAAAGCAGCTTAAAAAGCTTAAAAACAGTATTAGAAAGCCAGCCACTGGGCAGAGCTGGCAAAGACAAACCTATCTGCCCAGGCGGTTAAATGTGAGCGATGGCTGAAAATCCGAACCTGAATACACAGGAGAAGATTGTTAACCATATGAAATCACTTTTAGGTGAGAAATAGCTGAACGGTAAGACACCGGAGAAGCAGAATATGGCAGTTTATGATGTCCTGCTTCTTAATAAAGCTGCAAATGGTGTATGGGACAGAGTAACAGATGAGAATTTCCCGGCAGCTGGCGTAACAGTCACCATTCCCTATCCGGAAGGTACCAATGCAAGTGATTATGCATTCCTGGCAATGCATATGCTGATCATGAGCCGTACCGGAAGTGATGGAAAACAGTACCGCGCAGGAGACGTGGAGATCCTGTCCCTGACTCTGACTGATGACGGTATTGAGATGACGCTTAACAGTCTCTCTCCGATCGCTCTGTCATGGGCAAAGATTGATAAGTCTGCAGAGAATCCGAATGATCAGAATAAAGATGACCAGAATAAGGATAATCAGAACTCACAGATTACCTCAGGAGATCAGAACAAGAACGATCAGAATTCTCAGAACACAACAACGGATCAGAAGAATACTTCCAAGAAGAAACATAAACATTCCGGAAGTTCTTCTTCGACTTATGAATCCACAGTAGTTGCTGTTACAGCAGCATCTTCTGATGCAGCGACGGTAACAAGCGCACAGACCAATGACAGCAATGCACCGATATTCTGGGCAATGCTTGCACTGGTAAGTGCCATGGCAGCAGGAGTTGTGATTTACAGAAGAAGAAAAGAAAATATGAGATAAAACAGGGTTGGGAAAGGCCGCGCACGGGAATGTGCACGGCCTTTCTGGCAGCTTGTATGAGTTCAAAAAAGGTAGTAATATCTAATTACTGAATCTGGTAAAGGAGACAAAAGCCAGAGTGGTAATAGAAGCGATAGGTGTCGTTTTTAAAGAGTAATTATCTCAAAAATATGGCAAGATGAACAGTGGAATATGGGTGCAACAAATAAAGCATGCAGCACGTTAAAATGTATGCAAAACAGATTGTTGTTATTGTGAAACAGAAAAAGATATGTTATGCTGAAGACAGGAAAACAACCGTGTTACAGGGTGGCTGACCTCTATTCTACATAGGATGGGGGTGGTGCTGATGAAACATTTTGATTTTAAGGATCTCATGGCCTTTGGAATGTTCATTTTGGCATTACTGACATTCGTTTTTACGTTTATCAGATAGTGTTTATGGCATAGAAAAACCACCCCAAAAC
>ERZ809296.4722-NODE-4722-length-10156-cov-3.616870_pt1 | contig 10156 bp, 7 predicted proteins | sample MGYA00520511_ERZ809296 | MGnify/ENA primary metagenome ERZ809296 (study PRJEB31576, sample SAMEA3212662) | Homo sapiens | biome: human-gut; feature: human gut; material: fecal | place: Sweden | collected 2012 ... | reverse complement strand
GTGATTTTTCCGATCCGGCGGCAGTCCGCTGCCCTGTCGTCTCATTAAATATCGGTGATATGGACGCATCCGAAGTCAGTGACTGGCTCCAGGAAGAGTTTGGTATCATTACCAGAGCGGGTGCCCACTGCGCACCTCTCATGCATCAATATTTTCAAACGGAAAAACAGGGGATGGTAAGATTCAGCTTTTCCTATTATAATAAAGAGGAAGAAGTGCTTGCGGCAGTCCGTGGGGTGAAGACCATTGCAGCAGCACAGCAGTAGTTTGAGATTTTGACTATGAAGGAGGAACGAGTGGCGGAAGAAATTGTATTTTGTAAAGGCGGCGGCTGCACCGCGAAGCTTGGTCCGGATCTTTTAAGTCATGTGCTGGACAAACTTCCAAGAGGAGAGAAAGATCCCAACCTGCTCATCGGATATGACAGCAAAGATGACGCGGCTGTGTACCGTGTCTCTGACGAGGTGGCAGTGGTACAGACTTTGGACTTCTTTCCGCCCATGTTGGATGATCCCTATCTCTTCGGGCAGATCGCAGCGACGAATGCCTTGAGTGATATTTATGCCATGGGTGGAACAGTGAAGACCGCCCTTAATATTGTCTGTTTTCCGGAACAAATGGATCTGAATATTCTGGGAAAGATTATGCAGGGCGGCGCAGAGAAAGTGATCGAAGCAGGAGGCACGCTGGCAGGAGGACATTCCATCATGGACAACGATGTAAAGTATGGACTTTCTGTGACGGGGGTAGTGCATCCGGATCATATTTACGGAAATAATCAGGGACAGCCATCGGATGTGCTGATTCTTACGAAAAAACTGGGAGTGGGACTGGTGTGTAATGCAAATCGCGTGGGACTGGCCCCGGAAGGAGCTATGGAGGAAGCGGCGGCATCCATGACCACTCTGAATAAAAAAGCAGCGGAAATCAGCCATCACTATGAGATCCATGCCTGCACGGATGTGACAGGATTCGGATTTCTGGGGCATTTAAGTGAGATGATCAACGAGGAGATTTCTGCTGAGATTGATTCCATTTCCATTCCGGTAATCCGGGGCGCCATCCACTGTGCGGAAGAATTTCTTCTGACGGCGGCAGCCCAGAGAAACCGGAACCATGTGGGAGACCGGGTGGAATTTTCCAGCTGGATTCCATTTTCCATGGAAGAGTTATTATTTGATCCTCAGACCTCCGGCGGACTTCTGTTCGCAGTAAAACCGGAGCAGGCGGGGGCATTTTTAAAAGAATTACAGGGTGCGGGACTTCCGGCGGCAATGGTCGGCAGGTTCGTATCCAAAAAAGAAAGAGATATTTATGTAAGATAGGAGAAAACGAGCGATGATGACAGTCAATGCTATAGGGGATGCATGCCCGATTCCGGTGGTGAAGACGAAGAAAGCCATGGAGACTTTAAAGGCAGGCGATGTGGTGGAAACTTATGTAGACAATGAAATTGCGGTGGAAAACCTGACCAAGATGGCAAAACAGACTGGATGTGCAGTGACAAGCCAGAAGCTGGACGAAGGAAAATACAGCGTACAGATTACGGTGTCAGAAGCAGCAAGAGAAGCCGGAAATATGCCGGAAGTGAACTGTGGCCCAACACTGGCATCCAACAAAGTCGTGGTCATCCGCAGCTCGGTTATGGGTGAGGGGGATCCGGAGCTTGGAAAAGTGCTGATCAAAGGATTTATCTATGCCCTGTCCCAGCAGGAGGATCTGCCGAAAACCATATTGTTCTACAATGGCGGGGCCTATCTGACCTGCGAAGGTTCTGCATCTCTTGATGATTTAAAAGAGTTGGAGTTAAGAGGGGTCAGAATTCTCACTTGTGGAACCTGCCTTAATTTCTACGGACTTTCTGAAAAACTGAAAGTCGGAGAAGTAACGAATATGTATGAGATCGCAGAGACCATGTCAAAAGCGTCTCTGATCGTGAGTCCGTAAGATGCGGATCAGACATCTGCAGCTGGTGGTGACCTTTGCGACAACCACCGCTGCCATGGAAATGGAGCGAAAAGCAGAGGAAGAACAGATACCGGGAAGGCTCATTCCCCTACCGTCGGAGATTTCTGCCGGATGTGGACTGGCCTGGAAGACGGAGCTTTCAGAAAAAGAGAGTCTGATACCATTTCTGGAACATGCGAAGCTTCGGTGGGAAGCCATGTATGAGTGCAGTCTGTTCTGAAAAATACAAAAAAGATAAGAAGAAAGGGAGCCATGCTTTATTATAATCAGTATGTGAGGGCGGAAAGTCTCGAAGAGGCTTACGATCTGTATCAGAAAAAGAATAATTTCATTCTGGCCGGTATGCTCTGGCAGAAAATGAGAAATAAGACGATGGGAACTGCCATTGATCTGTGCGGCCTCGGCCTTGATAAAATTGAGGAAACGGAGGAGGCGTTCCGCATTGGCGCATATGTTTCCTTACGTGATCTGGAGACAGATGAAGCATTAAATACTTATACTGGAGGTGCATTCCGGGAATCTGTGCGTCATATTGTAGGTGTGCAGTTTAGAAATGTAGCAACCGTAGGCGGCAGTATCTGGGGACGCTTCGGATTTTCCGATGTGATGACCATCTTCCGCGCCCTGGGTGCGAAGGTGGAGCTTCATCATGCAGGTATGATGGATCTTAACGACTTTGTAAAACTTCCGAGAAAAACAAGAGATATTCTGGTGGCGGTTATTGTGCCGAAAAATGTGAAAGGCGTTGTCTATGTAAGTCAGCGGAACCAGTCCACGGATTTTCCGGTGTTGACCTGTGCTGTGGCAAAACGGGCGGACGGATATGCAGCGGCCATTGGTGCGACCCCTCATCTGGCGGAAGTAGTCGTGGTTCCGGAGCGGGAACTTTCGGAACTCAGTGATGAGCAGATGGATGCATTTGCCGGACAGGTATGTGATGAGATTCGATTTGGCAGCAACATGCGAGCAGGTGCGGCTTACCGAAAAACGGTCTGTCGCGTGCTGGTAAGACGTGCCATGCAGGCACTGAAAGGAGAACTCGACTGATGGATGTGAAAATAACATTAAACGGAAAAGTAGTCACCGATTCCGTAGATGCAGATATGGTTCTTCTGGACTTCTGCAGAAAACACAGATGCTATTCCGTAAAACGCGGCTGTGAGAGCGGCAACTGCGGACTCTGCACAGTTCTGCTTGACGGAAAGCCGGTGCTTTCCTGCAGTACGCCGGTGGGGCGTGCCAATGGACGGAAAGTCGATACACTGGAAGGATTACAGGAAGAAGCGAAAGCCTTTACGAATTTCTTCGCTGCTCAGGGAGCAGATCAGTGTGGATTCTGCAATCCCGGATACATTGTAAATATTGTGGCGCTGCTCAGAGAAAATCCGGATCCGACAGATGAGGAAATTCTGGAATATCTGTCCGGTAACTTATGCCGTTGTACCGGATACCAGAGTCAGCTTCGCTCTCTCAGAAATTATTTGAACAGCAAAAAAGAGGGCGCAGACCTTGATCTGGAAGCAGGTGTCTATGGAGAAGATATCGGAAAGGAGTGGAAGCATGAAGGAATTTGAACGTGACCGGAAAGATTACCATGCGGTTGGAAAATGCATTCCGAAGAAAGATTCTGAGCAGCTGCTCCTTGGAAAACCGGTATTCATGGATGATATTGTGCATGAGGACTGTCTGGTGGTGAAGATTTTGAGAAGTCCCCATGCTCACGCCCTGATCGAAGATATCAATACGGCAGCAGCAATGAAAGTACCGGGCATTGTGGCAGTTTATACATGGAAGGATGTACCGCAGAACCGATTCAGTATTGCAGGACAGACCTTCCCGGAGCCGTCCCCCTATGACCGTCTCATTCTTGACCAGAGAGTCCGGAGTGTAGGTGATGCAGTGGCAATTGTAGCCGGAGAAACAGAAAAAGCAGTGGACAAAGCACTTCGTGTCATAAAAGTTAAATATCAGGTGTTGGAACCGGTGCTGGATTTCCGCAAGGCCCTTGACAATCCGGTGCTGGTGCATCCGGAGGATAACTGGATGTCCCATGGAAATACCGGTGATGTGAAGAAAAATCTCATTCATCATGAGGAGGATGCTCATGGTGATGTGGAAGCAGTGCTCGCTGACTGCGAAGAAGTCATTGAGCATACGTACCGGATTAAAGCTGCTCAGCAGGGGTATATGGAGACGATCCGTGCTTACTGTGAAATTGACCGTTACGGACGACTTCACTGCATTAGTTCTACCCAGATTGTCTTCCATCTGCGCCGTATCCTTGCCACGGCTCTTGGCATTCCCAAATCCAAGGTCCGTGCTGAAAAACCGCGGATCGGTGGTGGGTTTGGTGCCAAGCAGACGGCAGTCTGTGAGGTGTATCCGGCGTTTGTCACCTGGATGACCAAACGACCCAGCAAGATTATTTACAGCAGAAGAGAATGCCAGACCATTGCGTCACCCCGTCATGAGATGGAGGTAACCGTTCGTCTGGGCGCTATGAAGGACGGACGTATCCGTGCCATTGATCTTTATACACTGTCCAATGGAGGCGCTTATGGAGAACACAGCACGACGACGGTAGGACTGTCAGGTCACAAAGCAATTCCTCTCTATACGGGTGGCTGTGAGGCAACCCGATTTTCCTGTGATGTGGTCTACACCAATGTGCAGGCGGCAGGTGCGTACCGTGGTTACGGTGCGACCCAGGGAATTTTCGCACTGGAGTCCACGGTCAATGAACTGGCAGAGAAGCTTCATATGGATCCGGTAGAACTTCGAATGAAAAATATTGTGCGGGAAGGCATGTTTATGCCGGCATATTTTGGAGAGACAGCCAATGCCTGCGCACTTGACCGCTGTATTGAACATTGTGCTGACAATTTCCACTGGAAAGAAAAATATCCGGTGAGAGATATGGGCAACGGTAAAGTGCGGGCATCCGGTATGGCCATTGCCATGCAGGGCTCCTGTATTTCTAATGTAGATGTTGGTTCCTGTACACTGAAGCTTTCCGATGAAGGAACTTATAATATGATGATCGGTGCAGCAGATATGGGTACCGGATGCGATACGATTCTGGCGCAGATGGCAGCGGAAGTACTGGACTGTGAGCCGGATCAGATCGTAGTCTTCGGTGCAGATACGGATGCGTCTCCTTATGATTCCGGTTCCTATGCCTCCTCCACAACCTATATTACCGGTATGGCAACGCAGAATGCGGCTATGGAACTGCGGGAAAATATTATGAAGATTGGAGCCCAGCTTCTTGAATGTCTGCCGGAAGAGGTGGAATTTGACGGTGAAAAAGTCTATCTCGTAAATGGGGACAAATCCGTCAGCCTGGCAGATATTGCCACCAAATCCCAGGTCAATAACCTGATTCCTGTAGATGTGACCGCAACCTATTCTTCACCGGTCTCTCCGCCTCCCTATATGGTCGGCATGGTGGAAATTGAACTTGACAAAGAGACCGGAAGCGTGGAAATCCTTGATTATGAAGCTGTCGTGGACTGCGGTATCCCGGTCAATCCGAATCTGGCGAGAGTCCAGACAGAAGGCGGCATTGGACAGGGGATCGGTATGGCACTCTATGAAAATGTCAGCTACAATGCCAATGGAAAAATCGCAGAAGGCGATTTCATGCAGTATAAGATTCCTACCCGTCAGGATGTGGGAAATATTCATGTGGAATTTGAGACCAGCTATGAACCGTCGGGACCCTTCGGTGTCAAATCTATCGGTGAGATCGTTATTAATACGCCGGCTCCGGCACTGGCCCATGCCATCTACCGTGCAACCGGTGTGTGGCACAGAACTGTACCGTTCACCCCGGAAAAAATTCTTATGGGTATGATTGATCCGGAATGGAAAGAGACCGATCACCGGGTAAAAGAATAGATGATACATGTGATTTATATGGCGGCTGGAAACAGCCGCCGTTTTGGAAGTAATAAGCTGTTATATCTGTATGAAGGTAAGCCTTTGTACAGGCATGGCCTGGAGTTGTTGCTGAAATTAAAGCAGGAGATGGGAGAGAAGCTGACTGTCACTGTTGTGACCCAGTATGCGGAGATTTTGGAGGAAGTACAGGATATCTTTGAAAGATGCGGGATGGCAGGCATGCAGGCAGTGTTCTGCGAGGAGAGCAGGCTGGGAGTATCTTATACGATCCGGGCAGGAATTGAGGCGGTCATCTCACAGGATCCGGTCTCTGGACAGCCGAAAGAAAGGCAGTCCATGATCGGAGAGAAGGATTATCTCATGTTTATGGTAGCAGACCAGCCCCATCTTAGCTTGGACAGTGTCCGAAAACTGATCCGGGCAGCAGTCAGCCGTGAGCAGTCAGCTTTCTCCGGGCCACTGGCAGAGGAATGTTCCCGATGGGAGACCCTGTCTCTCCGCTGCGGCAGCACCCCCGGCAATCCCTGTATGTTCCGCGCAGATCTTATCCCGGAGCTTATGTCCCTCACCGGCGACCAGGGAGGCCGGAAAGTGTTGAAGCGGCATTACTGTCAGTATGTGGATATTCTTGATGAGAGAGAACTGGAAGATGTGGATGAGATGTTGCAGGTTACGGAAAATCTGGGAGAGAAGTGACATTCTGTGAAAGGAACGTCCGCAGTCCCAGTACTTCATGAGAACGAGTCAGAGACGATGTTCGAATGTTAGTACTGTTGGATCGAGGACTTAGCGCGAGCGGTTCCGCTCACAGAATGTCACTTCGGTTGGTCAGTTTGTTCGTGATCTGCAACATTGCTCCCGGATTTTTTCAAAAAAATTTAAAGAAAGGGTTGCTCTTTTCTAATAACCGTGGTAGCATAGCAGAAAAAGAAAACGTAAAAATGATAGAGGCGCGGGCTTCATGAGTACAGACTGATACAGGTCGGAAACTGTCAGTCATGGAAAGGGAATACCGCCGAAGAGATCCGGACATTTCCGAAGAAAGGATTTCTGGTCTGCCGCAGAAGATGTGTCAGACTGTCACAGGACTGTGGAGAGCTATCATTGGTCAGAGAAAAATTATAAGGCCATGAACGCAGTCAAAAGAATTGTGTTCATGGCTTTTCTTGTTTCTGGATCTATCATGTTTACAAAAGAAGGGAGAACTTTTCGTTATGGATTATGTACCTGCTATGTACGCCACATTTTGGGCGCTTGTACCACCGGTTGTGGCAATCGCGCTCGCACTGATTACCAAGGAGGTGTATTCCTCACTGTTCCTTGGAATTTTAGTTGGAGGCCTGTTCTATTCAGGCTTTAGTTTTGAAGGAACTATCGTTCACATTTTCCAGGACGGTGTTGTAAGTGTGCTTTCTGACAGTTACAACGTCGGCATTCTGATTTTCCTGGTTATCCTGGGAGCAATCGTGTGCCTGATGAATAAGGCAGGCGGTTCTGCTGCATTCGGACGCTGGGCCAGCGAACATATCAAGACCCGCACCGGAGCACAGCTGGCTACCGTTGCACTTGGTGTTCTGATTTTTATTGATGACTATTTTAACTGTCTGACGGTAGGAAGTGTTATGCGTCCGGTCACTGATAAGCACAATATCTCACGTGCAAAACTGGCTTATCTGATTGATGCAACCGCAGCTCCGGTCTGCATTATTGCACCGATCTCTTCCTGGGCAGCAGCAGTTACAGGATTTGTAGAAGGTGAAGACGGACTGGCTCTTTTCATCAGTGCCATTCCTTATAACTTCTATGCACTGCTGACGATTGTTATGATGGTGACTATTGCAATTCTGAACATTGACTTCGGTTCTATGAAAGTGCATGAAGACAATGCAAAAAATGGTGATCTGTTCACTACACCGGATCGTCCATATGGTGACGGTAATGATGAAGTGACTGTTGGAAATGGAGGCGTAAAAGACCTGGTAATTCCGATTCTGTCTCTGATTGTCTGCTGTGTCATTGGAATGATCTGGACCGGTGGATTTTTTGCAGGTGAGAATTTTGTAACTGCATTCTCCAACAGTGATGCATCCGTAGGTCTGGCTGTAGGAAGTGCATTTGCACTGGTAATAACGATTGCACTGTATGTGAGCCGTAAAGTGCTTGGATTCAAAGAGTGCATGGACTGCATCCCGGAGGGATTCAAAGCTATGGTACCGGCTATCATGATCCTGACCTTTGCATGGACCTTGAAAGCCATGACCGACAGCCTGGGTGCTGCAGAGTTTGTGGCTGCGATCATCAAAGGAGGCGCATCTGGAATTGTAAATCTGCTTCCGGCAATCATCTTCCTGGTAGGCTGTTTCCTGGCATTTGCAACCGGAACTTCCTGGGGTACCTTTGGTATTCTGATTCCGATTGTTGTAGACGCATTCCAGGCAACCAACCCGACCCTGATGACCATTGCTATCTCCGCCTGCATGGCAGGAGCTGTCTGCGGTGACCATTGCTCCCCGATCTCCGATACAACGATCATGGCATCTGCCGGAGCCCAGTGCAACCACGTAAACCATGTATCCACACAACTGCCTTACGCAGTCAGCGTGGCTGCCATTTCCTTTATTACCTACATCGTTGCAGGCTTTGTCCAGTCTGCATGGATCTCCCTTCCGGTCGGCATTGTGCTGACACTGGGATATCTGATAGTGATGAAGAAAAGAAGCGAAGCATAAGATCAAAAATAGAAGATAGAATATGGAAAAGGAGAACCGCTCGGTGGTTCTCCTTTTCCAGTGTGGGCGGTTTGAGTACGCGCTGGGGCAGATTCTTGCAAAGGATGCCAGAGATTTTTTGTCGCGCAGCTGATCTTTGCTGAAGTTTGGGCATATAGAGATTTCCTTTTGAATTTTGCCCTCACGAGCTTGCACGGATGATGATTTTTGCCGTTTTTCTGACATTTCCGCGAGCTTTTTTCTGGCTGTTGGGCAGATTGTCGTTGAGGCTCTCGTTACACCCAACTTGCTTTTTAATTCTGGGTATCAGAACTATTGAAAAGCCGTATATAGCCAAATGATCTGTTCCAACTGTGAAAAATCAAGGAAATTGGTTGCATGACAGATCAAAATGGGTGTCAGCAGAGATTAAAACTGCATATGCCAAAAACTCTGGAAAAAATATTGAAAAACTGCGAATAGCTACAGAATTAGAGACGAATTGACATGGACTGACAACTGATTCTATAATAGAAAAAGTAATCATCCAGAGTCATGTGTATGGCTCCGAAAATGATAGGAAATGAAAGGACGGGAGACTTTATATTCATGACCTGGCAGGAGTTTGAACAGCAATTTTCCATTCAATTAAATGAGCAGCAAAAAAGTGCCGTGCAGAGTGTAGACGGGCCAGTGCTTCTTCTGGCGGTGCCGGGATCGGGGAAAACGACAGTGCTGGTGACGAGGCTGGGTTACATGATCTATTGTAAAGGAATGAATCCGGGAAAAATTCTGACAGTCACCTACACGGTGGCGGCAACGAAGGATATGGCAGATCGGTTTGCGGTAAAATTCGGACAGGAGATGGCAGAACGACTGGAATTTCGGACCATTAATGGTATCTGTGCCCGGGTGATTCAGTATTATAGCTGGAAGACGGGCAGGATGGCATTTCAACTTCTCACGGATGAAAAACGCATTACTGCCATGCTGTCTGGCATTTATCAGCAGACGGAGCGGGTATACCCAACAGAAGGTGATCTGAAAAATGTCCGGACATTGATTACTTACATAAAAAACCGGATGCTGAATGAAAAAGAAATCCAGAAGCTGGAAGAAGAAGCGGAGATTCATCTGGCAGCGATCTACAAAGAGTACTGCAGACAGCTTCGGGAACAGCAGCTTATGGATTATGATGACCAGATGGTCTATGCCTATAATATGCTTCGGAAAATTCCAGAACTTCTTGCATATTTTCAGGAGAAATACCCTTATATTTGCGTGGATGAGGCACAGGATACATCGAAAATCCAGCATGCCATCATTGCACTGCTGGCATCGAAATCCGAGAATCTTTTTATGGTGGGAGATGAAGATCAGAGCATTTATGGATTCCGTGCCGCTTACCCGGAGGCATTGCTGGAATTTGAGCATCATCATCCGGGAGCGAAAGTGCTGCTCATGGAAGAAAATTTCCGTTCCGATGGAAACATTGTTTTGGCAGCAGACCGGTTTATCCAGAAAAATACCCTGCGTCATGAGAAACATATGCGTCCCTCCAAAGAAAGAAAACAGGA
>ERZ809296.4720-NODE-4720-length-10156-cov-7.621028_pt1 | contig 10156 bp, 9 predicted proteins | sample MGYA00520511_ERZ809296 | MGnify/ENA primary metagenome ERZ809296 (study PRJEB31576, sample SAMEA3212662) | Homo sapiens | biome: human-gut; feature: human gut; material: fecal | place: Sweden | collected 2012 ... | reverse complement strand
GAGGTCGCGTCCGGATCCTTCGTCGCGGCTCTGGGCGGGGACGGGTACCTGGGCGCGGTGGCGCGCGGGTGTCACGAGTCCGACGCGATCTTCGTTCCCATGCCGGGCGGGCGTGGCAACGACCTGTGTCGCGCGCTGGGGATCGGCACGGACCCGCTGGTGCGCGCTCGTTCCCTGGCTCCTCTGGGTTTTTCTTCCGACGAGGCCGGGGCCGACTCCTCCGATTGGCTGGCCTCTCGGGTGCGTCCCCTGGATGGCATGTGGGTGCGCTCGCGCGACGGCGTGCGTCTGGCTCTCGGCATTGTCTCGATCGGCCTGGACGCGCGCGCGAACATCCTGGCCAACGAATCGTCGCTGACCTCGGGCCCGCTGGCCTACGGCTACGGGGCCTTCGCGGCCCTGGCCTCGCACGAACCCACCGAGATCGTGGCGACCGTGGACGGGGTCGAGCGCAACATGAGCGGCTGGATCGCGTCGGTGTCCAACTCCGGGCGTTTCGGCGGCGGCATCACCCTGGTGGAATCCTCCGACATGAGCGACGGCGTCCTCGAGGTGTGCCACGTCGGCCCCCTGCCGCTATCTCGCGCCCTGCCCGTGCTCGCCCGCGTCGTCGCCGGCCGCGCGAAGGCACATCCTGCTATCGAGGTGGAAAGCGCCCGGGTTGTGTCCTTCGCCGCCCCCGCAGGCATGATCGCCATGGCGGATGGTGACCGCATCGCCTCTATCCCCTTCACCGTCGACGTCGCCCCCGGGGTCGTATCCGTCCTGGTGTGAGGTCCGTGTGGGCCAGCGCGCCGGCGCAGCGCTCCCCGTAGAATGAAGCCATGAGTGCTGTCTCCGGCTTTTACACCTTCGCCAAGGGCGTCCTGACGCCCATCATGACGCCCTGGATCAAGTTCACCGTGACGGGCGAAGAGAATCTGCCCGCCGAGGGTGGCTTCCTCCTGGTGCCCAACCACCTGTCCAACGTGGACCCGCTGTGCCTGTGCTGGTACTTCATGAAGCGCGACACCGCCGTGCGCTTCCTGGCGAAGAAGTCGATGTTCTCCGTGCCGGTGTTCGGTTGGATCATCAAGGGAATGGGCCTAATTCCCGTCAACCGCGACTCCAACCCCTCGGCCGTCCTGGCACCCACCCGCGAGGCCCTGAAAGCCGGCGAGGTCGTCGGCATCTTCCCCGAGGGCACTCTCACGCGTGACCCCGACCAGTGGCCCATGGAGTTCAAGTCCGGCGCCGCCCGCCTGGCCCTCGACACGGGCGTGCCCGTCATCCCCGTCTCGCAGTGGGGACCGCAGGACATCATGGCCCCGTACAACGCCAAGGGCATCGATATGCGACCGGGCCGGCGCGTCTCGTACCACTTCGGCGAGCCCGTCGACCTCTCCGACCTGATGAGTCCCGCCGGGTCCGAGGATCACGAGGCCGTCAACGAGGCGACCAAGCGCATTAGCGACGCCGTGCGCGCGGGCGTGGGTAAGCTGCGCGGGCTTCCCGTCCCCGAGAAGGTGTGGGACCCCACCACGCAGGCCGGCCCCTGGTGGGAAGAAGAACTCGCGAAGAAGGCCAAGAAAGCGAAGAAAGCCCGCAAGAAGGGCTAAGCGCGGACATCGATGACCATGCGCACCGGGTCGGACAAGAATCCGATCTGGAACTGGCGCGCGGCCGGCGCCCCGATGACGACGTGCGTGTTGTCCTCGAAGGTGCCGTCCGAGACGACGTCCAGGTCACCGGCGCGCGTGTGCATGCCGCTTGGGTAGGGATTCTCGGTCGCAGTCATCGGCGTGCCGTCAATGACCAGATCCAAGGCCGCTTGCCCCTCGACCTGGATCGGCAGGCCTCGGCCCTGTTCCACTGCCTCATCCGTCCATGCCGCACTCCACACTCCCGGCGTGCCCTTGCCAGCGAACTCCAGCACGACCCGCGTGAAACCCTCGTGCGTCGCCGCGCGAATCCCCGTCAGTGCCAGCGCCTTCGTCGGGTCATCCGAGCGCACTGGAGGTAACCCCTCCACGCTCGACATCCAGTTGTCGGCGTTGATCGGCTTGGTTGCATCCAGACCAGGCTCTGGCGTCGGCGTTGTCTCGGGCGCCGCGCTCGCGGTCGCAGACGCCTCGGGGGAGGAGACGTTCGACGAGGCCTCGGCTGACTGAGGCGCGTTCGTTGGGGCTCCGGGCGTGCACGCACCCAACAGGAGCAGTGAGGCGGCCGCGCTCGCGGCGAGGGCTCGACGGTGAGACACAGTTCCTCCTGGTGCGGGTCGGTTGTTTCAATCCTAGTAGAATGGCATCGACAGGGAGGTCTCGATGAGTATGACAACAGCAGCCGTGCTGGGAACGGGCGCATGGGGAACGACATTCGCGCAGGTGCTCGCCGACGCGGGCGTAAGCGTGACGATGTGGGGGCGTAACGCCGACACGATCTCGTTCATCAACGGGGGAGAGAACCCGACCTACCTCCCGGGGATCGCCCTGTCGGAGCGCATCAGCGCGACCACCGACATCGCCGAGGCCGTCGCCGGCCGCGAGCTCGTTGTCGTGGCCGTGCCCGTCAAGGCCGTGCGCGCCACCCTGAGCGCCGCGCGCGAGTCTTTCGCCCCAGACGTCGCCCTGCTGTCCCTGGCCAAGGGCTTGGAGCTCGGCTCCCTCAAGCGCGTCGACGAGATCATCGCCGAGGCCTCGGGTGTACCGAGTGGCCGCATCGCCGTCGTGTCCGGCCCGAACCTCTCGCGCGAGATCGCGCAGCGCCAGCCCACGGCGACGGTCGTGGCTGCAACCGACGTGGAGCTGGCCAAGGAGATCGCGAAGGCCTGCCACAACTCCTACTTCCGCCCCTACGTGTCCACCGACGTCGTCGGTACGGAGATGGCGGGCGCCACGAAGAACGTCATCGCGGTCGCGATCGGTGCGGCCGAGGGCATGGGCCTGGGCATCAACACGCGCTCGACCCTCATCACTCGCGGCCTGGCGGAGATGACGCGCCTGGGCACCGCGCTCGGTGCGGACCCGGCAACCTTTGCGGGCCTGTCCGGTATCGGCGACCTCGTCGCTACATGCTCCTCGCGCCTGTCGCGTAACTTCTCCCTCGGCCACCGCCTCGGCTCCGGCATGGGACTGGCCGAGGCGCTGGCTCTGTCCCCGGGCGTCGTTGAGGGCGTCGCGTCTGCCTCGCCGATCCTCCAGGTCGCGGCCTCCGTCGGCGTCGACATGCCGATTACGGGCGCCGTCGTCGAGGTCGTCGAGGGACGCGCGAGCATCGAGGACATGGGTCGCATGCTGCTTGCACGCCCGCAGAAGATGGACGGCTGGAAGATCGAGCTGGTCTAAACGCAGCGCACGCGGGCACCGAACGCCTCCCGCGCGGTAGTCTTGGACCCATGACTGCAATTTCTCGTCCTCGCGTCCTCATCGTCTTCGGTGGGCGCTCCTCCGAGCATGAGATCTCGTGCTCGACGGCCGCCGGCATCCTGACCGCTATCGACCGCACCAAGTGGGACGTGATCCCGCTGGGTATCACGCGCGACGGCCAGTGGGTGCGTGTCGCCGATGACCCGTCGGCGCTGGAATTCAAGGATGGGAAGGGCCAGTCCGTCACCGCCGGATCGACCCGCGTTGCGCTCACCCCTGGCGAGGGCAACCTCGTCGAGCTCACCTACGAGGGCGACCCGGACGCCCCGGACTCGCGCGTCGTTGGCGTGGAGGACCTGGGCCACGTGGACATCGTCTTCCCGCTCTTGCACGGCCCCTACGGCGAGGACGGCACCATCCAGGGCCTCTTCGAGATGGCCGGTGTGCGCTACGTGGGCTGTGGCGTGACCTCCTCCGCCGTGTCCATGGACAAGCACCTCACCAAGACCGTCCTGGCCGCCGCCGGCATCGACGTGGGCCAGTGGGAGCTGGTCACCGCCCGCCAGTGGGACGCCGACGCCACCGCCTGCATGGACCGCATCGAGCGCCTGGGCTTCCCCGTCTTTGTCAAGCCTTGCCGCGCCGGCTCCTCGGTCGGCATTTCGCGCGTCACCTGCCGCGAGGATCTGCCCGTGGCGATTAAGGAGGCCGCGAACCACGACCCGCGCATCATCGTCGAGGCCTCGATCTCCGGCCGCGAGGTTGAGTGCGGCGTCCTCGGCTCGCGCTCCGACTGGCGTAGCGGCACCGCGCCCCTGGGCGAGATCGTCGTCCCCGAGGGCGAGTTCTACGACTACGAGCACAAGTACGTGGACGACGTCGTCGGCCTGTCCTGCCCGGCCGACGTCACCCCCGAATACGCCGATCGCATCCGCGAGACCGCGTGGCGTGCCTTCGACGCCCTCGAGTGCGAGGGCCTGGCGCGCGTCGACTTCTTCCTCGACGAGGCGACCGACACCGTCATCATCAACGAAGTCAACACGATGCCCGGTTTCACGCCCATCTCGATGTACCCGCAGATGTGGGCCGCCGCGGGCCTGTCCTACCCGGATCTGCTGACCGAACTGCTGACCGAGGCCGCGCAGCGCCCGCTCGGCCTGCGGTGAGTTCCCAGCCACGACCTCGTTCATCCTTCATCCCCACGACAGAAAGAACACTATGACGGCCCATCCCAAAGTCACCCTGGTGACCTGTAAGTCCATGCCCAACCTCTTCAAAGGCGAGGAAGGTCTGCTCGACGAGCTGGCGGCGCGCGGGTGCGACCCCCAGATCAAGGTGTGGAACGACCCCGACGTCGACTGGTCCGAGGCTGGCATGGTCGTCGTGCGCTCCGTGTCCGACTACGCGAGCGACCGCGCCGCGTTCCTGGAGTGGACGAAGCAGCTGAGTCGCGTGCAGAACTCCGCGGACGTGCTGAACTGGAACACAGACAAGCACTACCTCAAGGAACTGGCCGCCCTGGGCATGCCCACGATTCCCACGAACTGGCTGGAGCCCGAGCAGAACCTGTCTAAGCACCAGATCCACACGCGCTTCCCGGCCTTCGGCGAGTTCGTCGTCAAGCCCGCCGTGTCCTCCGGCGTGCGCGACATCGGCCGTTACACGACCGTCGACACGCGCCAGCGCCAGGCTGCCATGCGCCAGGTCCAGGGCCTGCTCGGCGAGGGGCGCTCCGTCATGATTCAGCGCTACGTCGAGGAGATCGACCTGCACGGCGAGATCTCGCTCGTCTTCTTCAACGGCCTGGTCTCCCACGCCGTCGAGAAGCGCTCCGCCCTGCACCCCGCGTCGGTCAGCGACGCTGCCGTCCACGAGGCCGTGGTGACCGCCGAGGCCGCCGACTCCGTCGCGTGGAAGTGGGGCGAGGAGATCCGCCGCGTCCTGCACGGCTACGTGCGCTCGCGCCTGGGTCACGACGAGCAGTTCCTCTTCAACCGTGTGGACCTGGTCCCCGACGGCAAGGGCTCCTTCCTGGTCATGGAGGTCTCCCTCGTGGACGCCGACCTCTACCTGGCTGCCACCCCCGGCGCGCTCGGCAACTTCGCCGACGCGATCTCCGCTCGCGCCCACTGGTGATGCACGCCACCGCCGTGAGGGCAGTGCTCGAGTTTCCAAGCTCGGGTGGGTAGTGCTAAACTCTACCCGTTGCCTTCACGGCGACGCGATGGTGGCTGTAGTTCAGTTGGTAGAGCACCTGGTTGTGGTCCAGGACGTCGCGGGTTCGAGTCCCGTCAGCCACCCCATTGCCCCGGCGCTTATGCGCCGGGGTTTTTGTTTGTGGAGTATGCTTGTAGCAATCCAATTGACCGGACAAAGGAGTTCTCATGCCTAGCGTGATCGCCTACGGCTGTGACGATGCCACCACCCAGTTCCACCCCCTGCAGATCGACATTCGCGAACCCGGCGAGGGGGAGATCTACTTCGACGTCGCCTACGCGGGCATCTGCCACTCCGACATCCACGCCGCCCGCGGCGAGTGGGGTCCCGTGTCCTACCCGCTCGTGCCCGGTCACGAGTTCGTCGGCACCGTCGCCAAGGTCGGGCCCGGCGTCACCACGTTCAAGGTGGGGGACCGCGTGGGCGTGGGCTGCATGGTCGGCTCCTGCGGCACGTGCGAGATGTGCGAATCTGACTATGAGCAGTGGTGCACGTCGACGCCCGGCACCCTGTGGACCTACCGCGCCGACGCCGAGGGTAACCCGACGACCGGCGGCTACTCGCGAGGCTTCACGGTGCGCGAGGACTTCGCGCTGCACGTGCCGGAATCCCTCGACTTCTCCGCCTGCGCGCCCCTCCTGTGCGCCGGCATCACCACCTACTCGCCGCTCAAGCATTACAACGTGGGCCCCGGCTCGCGCGTCGCCATCCTCGGCATGGGCGGCCTCGGACACGTGGGTGTGCAGATTGCCAAGGCCATGGGCGCGGACGTCTCCGTCATCTCTCACGGTCGCTCCAAGGAAGCTGATGCCCGCCGTTTCGGCGCCGACCACTTCTACGCCACCAGCGAGGAAGGCGTGCTCGACTCCCTGCGCGGCTCCTTCGACCTCATCCTGTGCACCGTCTCCGCCGACGGCCTCGACTACGCCGGCTACATGGCCGCCCTGCGCCCCTACGGCGTCTTCGTTGATGTGGGTCTGCCCACCGAGCCCGTCTCCCTGCCGCTGCGCGCCTTTGTCAACGGCGGCAAGTCCTTCGCGGGCTCGCAGATCGGCGGCATCGCCGAAACTCAGGAGATGCTCAACTTCTGTGCCGAACACGGCGTCATCCCGCAGGTCGAAATGATCACCGGTGAGGAGATCACCGAGGCCTACGACAACATCGTCGCCTCGCGCGTGCGCTACCGCTACGTCATTGACACCTCCACGTTCCCTGAGAGCGCGTGAGTGTGACGGAGTGACAGGAAAGCCCCGGGCCGAGTGGCCCGGGGCTTTCCCAGTGCTGGAGCGGATGACGGGAATCGAACCCGCGTGATCTGCTTGGAAGGCAGAGGCTCTACCATTGAGCTACATCCGCGTACCCCCGAAGGGGACACGAAGATCCTAGCGGGTATTGTCCACGTGCGCGACATTTACACGCGCCTCCCGTATGATGGGGCACCGGACATCAGTCCAACGGGGTGTAGCGCAGCTTGGTAGCGCATCTGCTTTGGGAGCAGAGGGTCGCAGGTTCAAATCCTGTCACCCCGACCAACCGCGGCCATAGCGCCGCGGTTTTTTCATACGAACCGGGGGGAGTCCATGCCGTCCTATCGCACCATTATGACGGTCACGACGCTGGCACCCGGACGGGCCCCCGAAGAAGTCGAGGCCGCCGCGCGGTCCGCCACCCGGCTCGAATCCTGGGACATCGCCATCGCCTCCGGCCAGCCTCGCGTCACCGCGCGCTTTACCGCGACAGACGACGCCGAAGCCCGAGCCATCCACCGCGAGATCACCGCAGCCGTGCGCCTCGTCGCCGATGTGCCCCGCGCCCGCTTGGCAGCCGTCGTGCGAGGGCGTTCCCACTACCTCGCCCCCTGAGTGCACCCGGCAGCGTGGGCAGCCCCCGCCTCGTGAATGGGGGAGAGTGGCACGTGCCCGTGTGGCGTTGCGCACTCGAAGTGCCCGTAGAGGGGTGGATATGCCCACTTGCGGCCCGCGAATGAGGACATCAGCGGGGTCGTGGCGTACACTAAGCGAGTTGTTATGCGCCCGAAATGGGCGTTCCCCCGATTTGTAGACTACGGAGCGTACGCACGTGAAGAGCACCGTTGAAACCCTCGAGCCCACCAAGGTTCGTCTGACCGTTGAGGTTCCCTTCGAGGAACTGAAGTCCGAAATGGACAAGGCGTACAAGGAGATCGCCGGACAGGTCAACATCCCCGGCTTCCGTAAGGGCCACGTGCCTCCGCGCATCATCGACCAGCGCTTCGGCCGCGCCGCCGTCATCGAGCAGGTCGTCAACCAGGTCCTGCCCGGCCACTACTCCGACGCTGTCAACGAGAACGACCTGCGCCCCATGGCTCAGCCCACCGTTGATGTCACCGAGATCCCCAACGTGACCGGCGCCCAGGGTGGCCAGCTCGTCTTCACCGCCGAGGTTGACGTCGTCCCCGCCTTCGAGCTGCCCGAGATCGACGAGAAGCTCGTCGTCGAGGTCGAGCCCACCGAGGTCACCGAAGAGGACGTCGAGAAGGAACTCGAGGACCTGCGCGGCCGCTTCGCCACCCTCAAGACCATCAACCGCAAGGCCAAGACCGGCGACTTCGCGACCATCGACCTGGTCGCCACCATCGACGGCAAGCAGGTTGACTCCGCCTCCGACGTCTCCTACGAGATCGGCTCCGGCTCTATGCTCGACGGCCAGGACACCGCCCTGCGCGGCACCAAGGCCGGCGAAGAGGTCACCTTCACCTCCAAGCTGAAGGGTGGCGATCACGAGGGTGAAGAGGCCGAGGTGACCATCACCATCAAGGCCATGAAGACCCGCGAGCTGCCCAAGGCTGACGACGACTTCGCTCAGATGGTCTCCGAGTTCGACACCATCGACGAACTCAAGGAAGACCTGAAGAAGCAGGCCGCCCAGTCCAAGGAGTCCCAGCAGGCCCTCGCCGCGCGCGACGCCCTTATCGACCTCCTCCTCGACAAGGTCGAGATCGTCCTGCCCGAGTCCGCGGTCGACCACCAGGTCGAGCACCGCGTCGGCGAGGACGCCAAGCCCAAGGCCAAGAAGGAAGCCCGCGAGGCCGTCGAGAAGGAAATCCGCACCGAGCTGCTCTCCGAGGCCCTGGCCAAGAAGTTCGACGTGCAGGTCTCCCAGCAGGAGCTGATCGACTACGCGATCCAGATGTCGCAGAACTTCGGCATCGACATCAACCAGCTGTTCTCCTCCTCCCAGCAGATGGCCAACGTCGTGGCCGACCTGGGTCGCTCCAAGGCCCTCATCGAGGCCCTCAAGGTCGTCACCGTCAAGGACACCAACGGTAACGATGTCGACCTGAGCAAGTTCTTCGGCACCGATCCCGCCACCGAAGAGGGCGCGGAGATCATCACCGAGGTTGCCGACGAGCAGGAGTGAACCGCGGCGGGCATACCCGCTGACGAGTGACTGACTCTCAACTGAGGGGGTGGGGCGCGAGCCTCGCCCCCTCAGTGCATGTGCCGACAGCGAAACGACGGCCCGGCGCGCGCACGAGCGGGCGCGCAGCGGGTACGGTTGACACCAATGGGGCCGACTGGGCCCGCGAACAGACGAGGAGGTACGCGTGAGCGTGCACAATACCGGGGCTGCCGGCGAAGGCTCGCAGCTGGGACTGGGCGACTCGGTCTACCAGCGCCTGCTCAAGGAGCGCATCATTTGGCTGGGTGGCGAGGTTCGCGATGAGAATGCGAACGCGATCTGCGCGCAGCTGCTGCTGCTCGCGGCCGAGGATCCGGACCGCGACATCTACCTGTACATCAACTCGCCTGGCGGCTCGGTGACGGCCGGCATGGCCATCTACGACACGATGCAGTACATCAAGCCGGACGTCGTGACTGTCGGCATGGGCCTGGCCGCGTCGATGGGCCAGTTCCTGCTCACCGCGGGTGCCCCCGGTAAGCGTTACATCACGCCCCACACCCGCGTTCTGCTGCACCAGCCCCTCGGTGGCGCGGGCGGCTCCGCGACGGAGATTCGCATTAACGCGGACCTGATCCTGGGCATGAAGAAGGAACTCGCTGCCATCACCGCGTCTCGCACGGGTAAGACCGTCGAGCAGGTGGAGGCGGACGGCGATCGCGACCACTGGTTCACGGCGCAGGAAGCCCTCGAGTACGGCTTCGTCGACCGCGTGATCGACACCCCGCAGGAGATCGGAACGCGAGGAGAGAACTGATGAGCACCCAGCCCTACTTTGAGGCGGTCGCCCGCCAGATGCCGCAGGCCCGCTACGTGCTGCCCGACTTCGAGGAGCGCACGGCCTACGGTTTCCGCCGCCAGAACCCCTACACGAAGCTGTTCGAAGATCGCATCGTGTTCCTGGGCGTGCAGGTGGACGACGCCAGCGCGGACGACGTCATGGCGCAGCTGCTGGTCCTGGAGTCCCAGGATCCTGATTCGCTGATCACCATGTACATCAACTCGCCCGGTGGCTCCTTCACAGCGCTGACCGCCATCTACGACACGATGCAGTACATCAAGCCGCAGATCCAGACGGTGTGCCTGGGCCAGGCCGCCTCGGCTGCCGCCGTGCTGCTGGCCGCAGGCTCGCCTGGCAAGCGCCTGGCGCTGCC
>ERZ809296.4712-NODE-4712-length-10173-cov-5.793339_pt1 | contig 10173 bp, 9 predicted proteins | sample MGYA00520511_ERZ809296 | MGnify/ENA primary metagenome ERZ809296 (study PRJEB31576, sample SAMEA3212662) | Homo sapiens | biome: human-gut; feature: human gut; material: fecal | place: Sweden | collected 2012 ... | reverse complement strand
TCGTTTTCGTACTGCATCAATCACACCTCCGTGTTGGTTATTTTTATTATACCACATTTTTTATATGAAACAAGTGAAAATAGTGAAAATTCACATAAATCATGTGAATTTCTCTGCGCATCTCTAATAGCACAGAAATGCAGCAGCACGCTTTCGCGAACTGCTGCACCAATTATGCCTGACATAAAAGGTTATAAAATCTTGGATTTGATGTAATCTCCGCAGCGTTTATAGATCGTGAACAGCGCCGGGTCGCACTCCGGATAAATGGAAGCGATCAGTTTGCCCACCTGATTGAGAAGCTGCGCCGGCTGCATGCCGCAGGCGGCGGTGATCTGCTCCGCAGTCACGGCGGTCAACTGGTGTGCAAGTGAATTGCGGCAGCTTTCGTTCAGCAGGTTGCAGCTTTTTAGCACGGGCATAGCATCTACAGGAACATCCGGCAGATGCTCCAAAATCCGATAGCACAGCTCCATGCTGACGTCGCTCTCCCGAAGGGGCGCACCAAAATATGTGCAAACGCTTTGGTAGACCTCCGGCAGCTTATTTGCCAACATATCCGGTACAAAGCGCGGCCGCCGGGAATACGGACGGTCGATCACGTCTTCCAAACGCAGGTTTTTCCCCGCCAGCACGGTTTTCATTAGCTGCAATTCCAGCCGGACAACAAGTGGATTAAGACGCAGGATCATCTCCTCATACTGTTGCCGGTGGCTGCGGTTGAGCAGCACCAGATACGCCTCGCTGACCTCCGCATAATCGCTGCGCGGCGCACCGGTGCGAACCGGGTACAAAGAAAACGGCAGCTTGAAATTCTGCGCATAATTCCGCGCCGCTTCGCTTTGCATCTTGTCGCGCGCGTCCAGATGCCCGATCAGCGCCTTCAGCTGGTTTGGAAGATTCTTCATCGTGTAAATCGCGCTGTAATCGCGTACGTCAAGCAGCGTCAGAAGCTGTTCTTTGGCTCTTTGCCTCTGCATGTGCATGAGCTCCGGCTCCGAGCAGCGGTTCGGAGCATCCGGCGCTTCATCCTCGTTGCACTCCAACTCGTCGGCGACACTGTAATCAGGGGCATTTGTCCGCTCGGTGGTACCGGAAGCGCGTTCAAAATTCTTGACCTGAATACCGCGCATACTGCGCCGCAGATCGGCGGCGAGAAATGCAAGCGCAATTTTCATCTGCGGTGTGCCAGAGCTGAGATTCAGCAGCACCTCCCCATTGGGAAACTCCTCTGTCAGCGCCGCCACAGCCTCCGTAATCGGCGCACCGACGGCGTCCATATCTGACGGATCCTCGATCTGTGTGCGCACGACACGCAGCTCCGGCGAATAGCCGCCCCAATTATTCTGAACGTGCGATAAAACGGTGTCCAGCCGCGCGCCACAGCCGTCGAGCGCCGCAGCCTCGCCGGAAAGGAACACACAGATCACCTCCGGGCGGTAATGGCGGATGATATGCAGCATCGGGCCGTCGTGGTATCCACGCACAGGGTCTGACGTACCCATACAGGTAAACAATAGTCTCATCATGGATCGTTCCTCGCTTTCGAGTTTATGAACCTCTTTATGTGTGCGAACCTCTATTTTCGCAGTACAAATTAAGTCGCTGTTTTATGCACTTCGCACGGCACTTTGCAGTTTCTCAGTTTGCTATTGATAAACATCTGCCAATATGATACAATAAAATAGCAGAGTTGACAATTCTTTTTCCTGTTGCACCAGAAAGAATGTGCAACTTTGCCGAAACAACCCACACCCCGCAAGGGGACGGAAACAGGAACTCATTGGCAAGATTCGGGTAACCGTAGGAAACAACCCACACCCCGCAAGGGGACGGAAACTGCCTTTTCGGCCCGTTCGCGTTCGTCCATTGCCGAAACAACCCACACCCCGCAAGGGGACGGAAACCGTTTGCCCATTTTTCATCGCTCCTGTTCTGTTGGAAACAACCCACACCCCGCAAGGGGACGGAAACCAGTATGGACAGTTTCGTCATACACCCGCCAATTGAAACAACCCACACCCCGCAAGGGGACGGAAACCCGCTGTCGCTTTCAGTGTAACCGTACTTTTCAGAAACAACCCACACCCCGCAAGGGGACGGAAACGCCCGGTCCTCATACCGTTCCGGCCTCGTTGGGAAACAACCCACACCCCGCAAGGGGACGGAAACTACGCCCGTCAGCATCTTGTTGACACCTGCCGACGGAAACAACCCACACCCCGCAAGGGGACGGAAACCTTGACGGCATTGAGCCGGTCGCAGATCTGGGTCGAAACAACCCACACCCCGCAAGGGGACGGAAACTTCATGGGCTTCTGTTTGCTCGAGCGACATCAGAAACAACCCACACCCCGCAAGGGGACGGAAACCAGGTAATGAAATCCTTGCCCTTGTAGTTTTTGGAAACAACCCACACCCCGTAAGGGGACGGAAACATTTCATCGTTGATGCAATCCGGATACGGACAGGCGAAACAACCCACACCCCGCAAGGGGACGGAAACTCGATTACTTCCAGCATTTTGTTGCTGCCGACGAAACAACCCACACCCCGCAAGGGGACGGAAACCTCCTTGTTGATTACTCGTTGCGCTTATCCACGGGAAACAACCCACACCCCACAAGGGGACGGAAACCCTAATATCCTACCACCGATCCCGTGTAAGTTTGAAACAACCCACACCACGCAAGGGGACGGAAACCCCTGATAGCCCGTGGCGGAGGCAGCGCCCTGACGGAAACAACCCACACCCCGCAAGGGGACGGAAAACCATTTGTGTTTACATTGCAGAAATTGTTGGAGAAACCATTCACATCCCCGACAGGGGACAACTGACAAAAAAGGAGCGTGAGACACCTTGAGAGCAGAAAGCGTGCGCGTCAGCTTCGGCTGTCTGCTGCACGACATCGGTAAGCCGGTGCTGCGTGCGGGCGGACAAACTGGCGATCACAGCAGCCTCGGCTATGCGTACCTGAAAAAGCTTTGGCAGGATGACCGGGACATTCTCGACTGCGTCCGCCTGCACCATGCCGCTGCACTGCGCGCCGCGCAGCCTGCGGACAGCAGCATCGCGTGGATCGCCTGCATCGCGGACAATATCTCCGCCGCTGCCGACCGGCGCAGCATAGACACGGAGGAAACAAGTTTCCGGCGCTATCTGCCGCTTGTGCCCGTGTTTTCCCATATGAACGGCGAGCATCCCGGAAAAGCCGTTTCGCCTGCTTTGCAGACAGGCGCGCTGCATCTGCCGCTTGAAAATCTGGATGCTCTGACGGCGGCGCAGTATCAGGCAGCCGTGGACGCGCTGGCACCGAGACTCGCGGAGCTTTCGCGCACGGAGCAGTGGCTCAACTCCCTGCTGTGTCTGCTGGAAAGCTACCTCAGCGCCTTCCCATCGAGCACCAACACAGCGGAAAGCCCGGATATTTCACTCTTTGACCACCTGAAAACCACGGCGGCGATTGGCGTCTGTATCAGCGAGTATCTCGCAGACCAAAACGAAACACAGTTCAAGAAGCGCCTTTTTGACAAGGAAAAGCAGTTCATGGACGAGCAGGCGTTTCTGCTCTACTCGGCGGATTTTTCCGGCATCCAGAAATTCATCTACACTGTCGCATCTGAAAAGGCGCTGCGTTCCCTGCGAAGCCGCTCGTTCTTTCTTGAACTTGCGATGGAGCATTACGCAGATGAGCTGCTTTCCCTCTGCGGCGTCGGGCGGACGAACCTTCTTTATACCGGCGGCGGACACTGCTATATGCTCCTGCCGAACACCACTGAAGTCCGGGCAGCGATCGAGCGTTGGAACCGGCGCTTCAACGACTGGCTCTCCGAGCAGTTTGGCATTTCGCTGTTCCTCGCGCACGGATATACCCCGTGCAGCGGCAACGAGCTGGTCGACTTCCCTGCAGAGCGCAGCCCCTACAAGAAGATGTTCCGGCGCGTATCCTCTGCGCTGGCTGGGCACAAGCTGCACCGCTATGACGCAGCGGCGCTTCAAAAACTCAACAGCAGCCACGCAGACGGCGGACGTGAATGCAAAATCTGCGGACGCACAGACAGCCTTCAGGGCGGACGGTGCAGCTGGTGCCGGCTGTTCGTTTCGCTGTCTGAGAAAATTCAGCGCTGCGACATCTATTTTGTAAGTCCTGCGCAGCTGGACGCCGCCGATTTTACACTTCCTTCTGTGGACGGCATGATTGGCGTCACCTTTTTGGACGAAAAAACAGCCCGCAGCCGGTTAAACGGCGGCGAAGCTGTGACGAGAATTTATTCCAAAAACAAAGCCTATACCGGGCTTCAATACAGTACGCGCATCTACGTTGGAGACTATGCCTTCAGCAACAGCATCGAAGCGCTTGCGCAGGAGGCCAGCGGCGTCAAACGCATCGGCGTGTGCCGGATGGACGTGGACAATCTGGGACAGGCGTTTGTTGCAGGCTTCGAGCGCCCGGAAAAAGCAACTGCGCAGGAACGGGAGCATTTCGTTACCATCTCGCGCACAGCGGCGTTTTCCCGGCAGATGTCCCTGTTCTTCAAGTGCTACATCAACGATATCCTTTCCGGACGCTTTGAAAGCAAGCCGGCGCTTGCCGTGACGGTCGTCTATTCCGGCGGCGATGATGTGTTTTTACTTGGCGCATGGAATGATGTTGTAGAGGCGGCGCTTCGCATCCGGCAGGCATTCACAGCCTTTTCCTGCGGCGCGCTTACCATCAGCGCGGGACTTGCTCTGGTGGACGATCATTACCCGGTCCGCCTCTCGGCGGCCGCCTCCGGCGATCTGGAAGACCTTGCAAAACAGGAACCGGACAAAGATGCAGTCTGCCTTTTTGAAAGCGCACACTGTTATGGCTGGAACACGTTTACCGGGCGCGTGCTTGGCGAGAAAAAAGCCACGTTAAAGGCTTTTTTCGGCACACGCGGTCAAGAGCGTGGAACTGCATTTTTGTATCGGACGCTCGATCTTCTGCGCACGGCGCAGGACCCGAAGGACGGCAAATTACAGCTCGCCAGATATGCCTATCTGCTTGCCCGGCTGGAGCCGCCGCGCACATCGCCTGCGTTTGGCGCATACCGGATGTTTGCAGACAGGATGTACCGCTGGGCGCTGAACAAAACAGACCGCGCCGAGTTAATCACGGCAATTTATCTTCATGTCTATGAGAACCGGGAGGGGGATACAGATGGCATACAACAATAACAGCAACAGTGGCTACAACCGCGGCTATTCCGGCGGCGGACAGTCCCGTCCGCCGCAGCGTTCGGGGTATGGCGCACAGCAGCGCACGGCTTACAACCAGCCGCTCGCAGAAATTCAGGCTGAAAAGGTCCCGGATGACTATATCGACCGTGCTGACGCGATCATGCGCGAAATGAGCGGGCAGCGCCCAGTGATTACAACCAGCAAAATCCGGAACCTCCTGAGTCTCGTCAGCGGCATCTATGACGCCGAGCGGCTCCGTACCGAACCGGAACTGACAAAGGAGAGCATTGCGGGTATCGGCATGATGCGCATCCGCACAGCATATGAAGCCGGGCGTGATCCTGCAACGAAGGTGTTTGTCGAAAAGGCACATCTTCTGCAATATCTCAAGGGCATCAGCACAAATCGCGAGACTCTGATTGCGTTTGCACACTATATGGAAGCGCTGGTAGCGTATCATCGCTACTACGGCGGCAAGGAGGCGTAAGTATGTACGGGAAAATTCTGATTCAGTGTGATCTGATCGTCCGAACCGGTATGCATATCGGCGCGTCCGGCGCCTTTTCCGCGATCGGTGCGGTCGACAGTCCTGTTGTCCGCGATACGCTCACGGGAAATCCAATCGTTCCCGGCAGCAGCCTCAAGGGAAAGCTCCGCACGCTGCTGGCAAGAAGTTTTTCCGGTGACATCGAACATATGCCGGATTTCAAGAACGACGAAGCACCGATCCTGCGCCTGTTTGGAAGCGCTGACCCGGTCAGAGCGGCGCGGCTCCAGTTTGCCGATTGCTTTGTCAATAATAAAGAGCAGATGAAAGCGGTTGGCCTGACCGAGGTGAAATTTGAAAACGCCATCAACCGAATCAATTCTGTTGCAAATCCGCGCCAGATCGAGCGCGTCGTGCCGGGAACCAGCTTCGGCGTGAACATTGTCTATGAATTTAGCGGCGAGCGTGAAGCACAGGAAGACCTTGCATTGCTCGCAAAGGGGATGAAGCTGCTGCAGCTGGACTATCTCGGTGGACATGGCTCACGCGGCAGCGGCAGAGTCAGCTTCACAAACTTCCACCTGACCGGTGTTGCCTGTGACGCGGATACGGCTTCTCTGACGGGCCTCTTTGAGGAGGTTGCAAACTATGAGTTGTTTTCTGTTTAGTCTCCGGTTTACCGCACCTGTCCACTTCGGATTGTCCGACGCTGCAATGTCGCTCTACGCATCGGAAGAAACCTTCCACGCCGATACGCTCTTCTCAGCGCTTTGCCATACTGCTCTGCACGCAGAAGGTGAAGCAGGCGTGACACGGCTCTGTGAAGCCGTCCGGCTCGGGGAATTGACGCTTTCCGACGCCATGCCTTACTGCGGCGATACATTCTATCTTCCAAAGCCCTTTATCCATGCGCCCTCATCCGAGGAGCTTCCGGCAAAGCAGCGAAAGACCATGAAAAAGCTGCGTTGGCTCCCGATGCATGCCTTTGAGCGATTTTCTGTGTCCGTACACGGCGGGGCCGCATTTGTTCCAGAAACAGCGGAAGGCTTCGGCGTGCATGAGGATTACACGAAAGCGGCTGTTACAGACGGTGAGGACGCTAACCCGTATCAGGTCGGCGTGTTCCGGTTCTTTGAAGATTGCGGCCTGTGGTTCATGCTGTGCTGCCCGGAGGAGGACGGCCCCTATTATAAAACGCTGCTCCGTTTGCTCGGCATGAGTGGGATCGGCGGGAAGACCAGCGCCGGATATGGTTCTTTTGAAATCGAGGATGTGATTTTTCTGGACGAGCCATTCGACGATCAGACCGAATGGCTGCATGACGCGCTTGCGCGGGAAAGCAACTCTTATCTGCTGCTGACGACGGCGCTGCCCGAAACGGAAGACCTCGAAGCTGTTTTAGAAGGTGCCTATTATCAGCTGACCCGCAGAGGCGGCTTTATTCAATCTGAAACCTATGCAGCCGAGCCGCAGAAGAAGGAAACGCAGTATTTTCTTGCCGCAGGATCTGTTTTGAAGCGGAAGTTTTCCGGCGGCCTGTTTAACGTCGGAGAAAGCGGAAAACATCCTGTCTACCGCTATTCAGCTCCTGTTCTGCTGGGGGTATCGTTATGATTCACCAAGGACAACTGGAGGTATTCGATCTGACACTGACTGCCAAAGCTCCGGTTTTTATTGGCAGCGGCAAAAGCTATGTGAAAAAAGAATATGTCTTTTTAACGCCGCGTTTTGCCAGAGTATCCTGCGACGAAGTGATGCTGTTAGATGAAACAAAGTTTTTTCATCTGCTGCTGGAACGGAAGCTGGAAGAAAAATACATACAGTTCATGCTGGGGGCGCAGACAGATCTTTACCGGTTCCTCACAGCAGAATGCTGCCTGAGTCTGAACGATATCCGCGCTGTCAGCCGCTACAGCATCGCTGCCGCAGACGCGCTCGACGCAGAGCATTCTCTGAAGGAAATCAACGCCTTTGTGCGCGGAGCAGACGGCCGCGTCTATGTTCCCGGAAGCAGTGTAAAAGGTGCGCTCCGTACCGCGATTCTTACTGATTGGATTCTTTCGGACAATTCTCCGCATTCTGCGTTTGGCGATACGCGCAAGGGCTTTCCGGAAGGGACATATCTCCATACGCTGAAACTCAAGAAGGATCGGAACGGCGCTGTGCTGGATGACGCAGTAAATAGTATCCTGCGCGGCCTCAGTATTTCGGACAGCCTGCCGGTCAGTGACACCTGCATGATCCTTGCCGGTAAAATAGATGCAGATCCGGATGGGCAGACGCACCGGATCAACCTCTGCCGTGAATGTATTCGCCCCGGAACAGCGCTTCATTTTAAACTGACGCTCGACCAGTCGGTACTGCATCAGAAAATTACGGCAGAGGGCCTGATGCGCAGCATTCGGACGTTTGACAGCTTCTACGAGAAAGCCTATTTACGCCATTTTACAGCGCCGCGTCATGCGGCAGAAGTTTCCTATGACAACACGCTCTTTTTGGGCGGCGGCGTGGGCTTCTTTTCCAAAACGCTTACATATCCGTACCTCGGCGAAAAGGACGGACTGCAAGCGGCAATCAACGAGCTGAACCGCTCGTTCCGCAAGCACCGGCACGAAGAAGACCGCGCGGATGGTATCTCGCCGAGAACCACAAAATATGCGCTTTACGAAGGTGAATTGTATCCATATGGTCTGTGCGAGGTGAAGCTCTCTTGATAACGACTTACCAGTTAGAACTGTCCGCCCGGCTTATGCCGTCGGATGGCTATAAGCTGTATGCGTGGTTGCTGACGCAGATTTCTTCTGACGTAGCAGAAGCGCTTCACAGTCAGCAGGACCATCCGATTTCTCAGTTCGTAACGTTTGATAAAGAAAAGGATACGTCTATATGGAATATCCATCTTCTGAGTACGGAGGCTTCTGCGCTGTTTGCTCCGGCGATAGAATCGATTGAAACGATTTCCCTGCACACAGGTGAAATTTCTGTTGTTTCCAAACAGCCAAAAACAGAGATTCAATTTGAAGACATCATCCGACAGGCGCGCCAGACCACTTCCTTGTGCACGGAAATTCAGTTTCGGAGCGCCGCTTCGTTCAAGCAAAACGGACGCTATGTGATTTTTCCACAGGAAAAGCTCATTCTGCAAAGTCTTGTGAATCGTTGGAACAGTTTTTGTGAGGAATATCCGCTTTGTGACCCGGACGCACTGTGTATGCTGGAAAGCGGCATTTATATCCGCGATTACGCATTGAAATCCGTCCGATATCATCTAAAAAATGTATATATTCCGGCATTTGTCGGAAAGGTTACGCTGGACTCCAGACTTCCTGTCCCGTTGGCGGAGTTGTGGCACGCCATCCTGCTCTGGGCAGATTACAGCGGCATCGGCATTAAGACCGCGCTCGGCATGGGCGGGGCAAATGTCAGATTTCTTTAGAATCCGGCACACAATCATACCCTTGCAGCGCAAAAGATCCACAGTTTTTAGTTGATCTTTTGACTATTTTAAATTTGTTTCATGCTGCTCGCTCCGGAGCTTTTTGAGACAGATGCCGCTGATAAATACTTCATATCTGCGCGAATAAATTATCGGGGCCAGAGGAAGTTCCTCTGGCCCTTTTCTTTTTGAATACCAAAGACTCTGTCTAGAAACAGTATATTTGTCAGATATCTGACATATCCTTCAGCGCATGATACACATCCCGCCAGAGGTGCAGGCCGCTGCCGGGGTATCGGCTGCGCAGGCGCTCCAGTGCAGCTTTTCTGGCTTTGGTCACACCGTCCGGCGAGAGCATTTCGCGCAGGCCGAGCTCGTCCGCAGACAGCTTCTCGTAGCCGAACACGCCGTAGGTATGGCCGAGGATCGCGCGGTCTTTCGCGCTGAGCGTACGGAAAAGCTGCTCCAGCTCCTCCGTGCAGACCTGCCGGTAAACAGCCTGTTCCGGCGTGAGAGCGTGCTGGTCGAGCAGCAGCCACGCAAGCGGATCATCGTCCGGGTTATCATCCGAAAGCGCAGAGACAGAAAGTGACTTCGTTTTGCAGCCAATCAACTGTGCAGCCTTTTCAGCGGAAACGCCGAGCGTCTGTGCAACTTCATCCAGAGGAAGCAACTCCTCCTTGTGCAGCCGCTGCGCCTGCTTTAAGCGCTGCATTTCGTCCTTGGGCAGTACCGCCGCACCGAGGTTTGCCTCCAAATAGCGGTACATCTTGCCACGAAGAAACGGATGCAGATATGTAGTCAGTTTTCCACGATTCTCGTCATACGCCCCGACGGAAAGACGCTCACAAAGCTCTAACACGCCTTCGGCACACAGCTCGTCCAGTATTTCCTTGTCAGTGCAGCCGAAGCTCTGCGCCGCGTCTTTTGCAACAAATGCGATGAACCCCTGCATTTGCAGATAGAGCTGCTCAAAGGCTTCCGTGTCACCGCTGAGATATTGCCGGTACAGTTCTTCGTTCGTCATAAGCTGTCACCTCCTCA
>ERZ809296.4709-NODE-4709-length-10181-cov-6.813747_pt1 | contig 10181 bp, 8 predicted proteins | sample MGYA00520511_ERZ809296 | MGnify/ENA primary metagenome ERZ809296 (study PRJEB31576, sample SAMEA3212662) | Homo sapiens | biome: human-gut; feature: human gut; material: fecal | place: Sweden | collected 2012 ... | reverse complement strand
GATCCGCACGATCATCAAGTCCGTTGCCCAGCGCACCGGCCAGAAGGTCAGCGTTGAGATCGTCGACTGAACCAAGCCCCGCGCTCTGCCCAGCAGAGCGCGGGGTTTTCTGTATTTGCACGCACCCGATGCCTTCCCCTGGAGGAAGGTGCCCCGCAGGGGCAGGGCAGGGGAGCACTTTTGTATAGCTTTGCAGTTTCATCAAAACCGCCACTGCGCCCCGGCCCTCATCCGTTTGCTCCGCTTCGCTCCGCAGCCACCTTCCCCCAGGGGAAGGCGTGGGGATTTCCGCAGATCCAAGGCTTCCCCTATGAGGGGAAGCTGTCGCCGGAGGCGACTGATGAGGTGGACAACGCTGTGTAGACGAAACTGCCCCACCTCATCCGCCTCGGCTTCGCCGAGCCACCTTCCCCTCATAGGGGAAGGCTTTGAAGCGGCTGGCGCTTTATTTCAGAAAGGTTTTGCATGCTAACTAAAAATTTGTTAGGTACACAGTATTTTTTTGTATTTTTCGTAGAAAGCGTATTTACAATTCCTTCACAAAATGATAGAATAACTATAGTTTTTAACTGAGATTCCCTGTTTTTTCAATTCCGTCCCGCGTTGGAAGGACAGGCTTTCCGCACAGTCTCCGGGCCGCCGGCGCGGCTGCCTGACAAGCATGCGGAGCGAATTCCAAGACAGAAAGGATGACTTGCTTGGCAAACGCAATCGAACGGACAGGTCGTGGCGAACAAATCGATCAGTCTGGAGCTGCATAAGGGTGAGATTTTGTCCCTGCTCGGCGAAAACGGCAGCGGCAAGACGACTCTTATGAACATGCTCTCCGGCATCTACTATCCCGACGAAGGCCAGATCTTCGTGGATGGGAAGGAAGTGGAGATCCGCTCCCCGAAGGATGCGTTTGATCTGCACATCGGCATGATCCACCAGCACTTCAAGCTTGTCGACGTCTTTACGGCCGCGGAAAATATCGTCCTCGGCCTGCCCGGTGAAAAGGGCAAGATGGACAAGGCCGCCGTCGGCAAGGCCGTACGTGAGATTGCGGACCGCTATGGCTTCGATATCGACCCCAACCAGAAGATCTACGAGATGTCCGTCTCGCAGAAGCAGACGGTCGAGATCGTCAAGGTGCTCTACCGCGGCGCGGACATCCTGATCCTCGACGAGCCGACCGCCGTCCTCACCCCGCAGGAGACGGAAAAGCTCTTCACCGTCATGCGCAACATGAAAAAAGACGGCAAGGCGATCATCATCATCACGCACAAGCTGCATGAGGTGCTCGCCGTGTCTGACCGCGTGGCAGTCCTTCGCAAGGGCGAGTACATCGGCGACACCGATACCGCCACCGCCTCGCAGCAGTCGCTGACCGACATGATGGTCGGCCGTGCGGTCTCGCTGAACATTGACCGGCCGCTCAACGAGAACCAGACCGAGCGTCTCAAGGTCGAGCACCTGACCGTCAAGAATAAAGAAGGCGTCAAGATGCTTGACGACGTCTCCTTCTCCGCCATGGGCGGCGAGATCCTCGGCATCGCGGGCATCGCCGGCTCCGGCCAGAAGGAGCTGCTCGAGGCCATCTCCGGCCTGCAGAAGCTCGAAGAGGGCAGCAAAATTACATACATCGAGCCCGACGGCAGCGAATGTCTGCTCAACGGCATGGATCCGCTCGATATCATCCGCAAGGGCCTGCTTCTCTCTTTCGTCCCGGAGGACCGGTTCGGCATGGGCCTCGTCGGCGGCATGAACATCATCCAGAACATCATGCTCCGCACCTACCGCCGCGGCAAGGGCCCCATCACCGACCGTAAATTCCCGCGCGACCTGTCGCAGAAGATCGTCGACGATCTTGAGGTCGTCACCCCCGATATCGGCCGCACGCCCATCCGGCGTCTGTCCGGCGGCAACGTGCAGAAGGTGCTCGTCGGCCGTGAGATCGCGCAGGACCCGGCCGTCCTCATGACGGCCTACGCCGTCCGCGGTCTGGATATCAACACATCCTACGTCATTTACAACCTGCTGACCGAGCAGAAGATGAAGGGCGTCGCCGTCATCTACGTCGGCGAAGACCTGGACGTGCTGCTCGAGCTGTGCGACCGGATCCTGGTCCTGTGCGGCGGCAAGGTTTCCGGCATTGTCGACGGGCGCAAGACCACGAAGGACGCCGTCGGCCTCATGATGACGAAGATTGGAGGTTAATTGAGTATGCATATCTCCAAACGAGACACAATTTCCCGCGGCAAGGCCTGGACGATCCGCGCCATTGCCATTCTCCTCGCGCTGATCGTCGACGGCATCATCATCTATGCCATCGTCAAGATGAACCCGCTGAAGGTCTATGTCTCCCTGGCCTCCGGCGCGTTCGGCACCAGCAAGCGTATGTGGTTCACCATCCGTGACTGCATGATCCTCACCTGTATCGCCATCGGCCTGGCGCCTGCCTTCAAGATGCGGTTCTGGAACGTCGGCGCCGAGGGCCAGATGCTCGTCGGCGGCATCGCCACCGCGTTCTGGATGATCAACTTCGCGGGCAAGATGAACATCGTGATGCTCTTCCTCTGCATGGCCATCAGCGCCATCGTCGCGGGCGGCATCTGGGGCCTCATCATCGGCACCATCAACTCCAAGGGCGACGTCAAGTACGTCGGCTGGATCGGCAACATGTTCTCCGACGGCTACAACAAGGACTTCATGTGGACAGTCATCGTCGTCCTCGTCCTGGCCACGCTCGTCTACCTCTACCTGAAGTACACCAAGCACGGCTATGAGATCGCCGTCGTCGGCGACTCCGAGAATACCGCGCGCTACGCCGGTATCCGCGTGCCGCGCATCTACGTGCGCACCATGGCCCTGTCCGGCGCACTGTGCGGCTTCGCGGGCTTCCTGGCGGTCTCCGCCGTCAGCCATACGCTCTCGACCGAAACGGCCGGCGGCCGCGGCTTCACCGCAATCATCGTGGCCTGGCTCGCCAAGATGAACCCGTTCGTCATGATCCTGATCTCGGCCCTGCTGTCGTTCCTCGACAAGGGCGCGGTGCAGATCGCTTCCGACTTTGGCCTCAACGAATACGTCTCACAGATCATCTCGGGCGTCATTCTGTTCTTCATCCTCGGCAGCGAATTCTTCATCAACTATCAGGTCAAAGCCGGCGGCAAGCACAAGTAAGGAGGAGCTGAATTATGTTAGATTTTTTGGTGAAATTCCCTGACCTTCTGCATTCCGCCATCGTGTTCGGCACGGTCATTATGTTCGGTGCGCTCGGCGAGATCATCACGGAGAAATCCGGCAACCTGAACCTCGGCGTCCCCGGCATCATGTACTTCGGCGGCATCGCCGGTCTGACGTCCACCTTCATGTATGAAAACGTCTACTGCGCCAATGCCGGCATCGAGCCAAACGCGGCGCTGTGCGTCATCATGTGCCTCGTCGCGTCGTTCCTCGCCTCCGTGCTGGGCGGCCTCATCTACAGCTTCCTGACCATCTCCCTGCGGACGAACCAGAACGTCACCGGCCTGACCCTGACGATCCTCGGCTCCGGCGTGGGCAACTTCTTCGGCGGCAGCCTCAACAAGCTCGCCGGCGGCGTCGGCCAGGTCTCCGTGGCCGTGACCTCGCAGGCGTTCCGCAACTACTCCTATTCCCTCGTCAACTTCTTTGACGGCTTCACCGGCAGGCTCCGTCTGGGGACGCTCCTGTTCTCCTACGGCTTTTTGACCTACGTCGCGCTGATCCTCGCCGTTGCGATCTGGTACTTCCTGTCGAAGACCCGCACGGGCCTGAGCCTGCGCGCCGTCGGCGAAAATACCGCCACGGCTGACGCCGCCGGTATCAACGTCACAAAGTACAAGTACCTGGCCACCTGCATCGGCGCGGGCATCTCGGGCCTCGGCGGTACGTACTACGTCATGAACTACATCAATGGCACCTGGGAGAACCAGGGCACCATCGAAGCGCTCGGCTGGCTGGCCGTCGCCCTCGTCATCTTCGCAACGTGGAAGTCGCTGCGCGCGATCTGGGGCTCGTACCTCTTCGGCGTCCTCTACTGGGCGTACAACTACATCCCGGGCCTGTCCCGCAGCACGCTGGAGCTGTTCAAGATGCTCCCGTATGTGGTGACGATCATCGTTCTGCTCATGGTCTCCATGCGCAAGAAGAAGGAAGATCAGCCGCCCCAGTCCCTCGGCATCCCGTATTTCCGCGAGGAACGCTGACAGACGAAAAACACCGGCGCACTGCAGAGCAGTGCGCCGGTTTCTCTGTCTTCATGCTTCCTCCAGCAGCCGGGCCAGATCGGAGACCTGCTTGCAGTAGTGATCGCAGTTTTTCCGCATAAACTGCTCGATCTCCGGGATGTCGTTCGCCCAGCCCGCGGCGGCGAAGGGCACGCCCGCGGCGCGGGCCATGTCGTGTCCGGGCTTCAGATCGTCTACGACCAGCAGCTCCTCCGGCCGGAGGGCAAAGCGCGCCATGATCCGCTCCAGCGGCCAGGGGTTCGGCTTGCGCTGCTCGGGCGGCTGCTCCCAGCCGAAGATGACGTCGGGCATGGGAAGATCGTTTTCCCGGTAGTCGCGCTCGATATTCTCCCGCATGGAGTGCGAGACGACGGCGATGATCCCGCCTGCGGCCCGGTGCCGCTCCAGAATCTCCCGGATGCCGGGGTAGGCCTTCGGCACGCGCGTGCGCAGCCAGTCCTGCCAGAAGCGGAATTCGCCCTCCAGCTCCTCGTCGGTGAACCCAAGCTCCCCGGTAAAGAGCGGGAGGATGCCGGGGTCAAAATTTTTGCGGAAATACTCCTCCAGCGTGTAGTGCGCCTGCGGCCGCACGAGCTGCAGGTAGGCGCAGAAGGATGGAAAATGGATGGTGGCGGTGCTGTTCACCGTGGTGTCGTCATGATCCATGACCAGACATTTACAGCGCAAAACGATCCCTCCCGTTTCGGTTTATCGACATCATACCAGTTCTGCCGCCAAATCGCAAGGAAATTTGCCAAATCTTATTTTTTTATGAAGAATTGCTATTTGCGGAAAGCTGTGCTATGATAATTAAGAATATACTGCGCGGACTATCACTGTCCGCGCCCCGTCCGGATGTCATGTACGATGGAGGTATCATTATGAAAAAAAGAAGAAAGCAAGGTCTGTGGCTGCGCAGAAATCTGCCGCTGCTCATCGCGGCCGCTGCGCTGGTGCTGCTGATCCTGATCATTGTGCTGGTCGCAAAGGGCTGCTCGAAGACGAGCGACACGACGATCCAGGCAGAGGCCTTCTCCACGAAGACGACGATCGGTCTGCCGGTCTCGGCCGAGCTCAACAGCGCCGACTTCGTCTCCTACGGCGGCTATCAGTTCACCACGAAAAAATCGCTCAGCGCCATGAGCAAGCTCGTCACCAAGAATAACGACGGCGTCACGGCCGAGAGCTTTACCAACAGCTACGGCACCTGCGCCGTGTTCACCAAGGCAAACGAGTCCGGCGGCACCGATACCTGGTGCCTGTACGCCAAGGACCCGCAGAACACGAAAAACTGGTATATCTTCATGGGCGAGCACCGCGAGCTCGCGCTCGAGTCCGGCACGCTGGACCTGCTGCTGCCGCTGCACCTGATCACCGACGCGGAGCTGCTCGACACCATGTTCGCCACGCTCCAGCCCGGCACGCCCTACACCTGCGGGCTGGACAAGCTGCCAGACGGCCAGACGCTCTCGTCTTTGTTCCGCACGTTCTATGAGACCTCCGGCCTCTATACCGTCACCGGCAGCGACAGCGGCTTTACGCTCGTGCCGCGCGGCGGCGCGCAGGAGCTGACGTTCCAGTTCGACGAGCAGGACGGCAGCGGCCGCTTCATGATCTCGGTCCCGCAGAATACCGAGCCCCAGCCCACGGCCAGCGCCGTCGTGACCTACGGCAAGGACGATCCCGTCACGCTGCCGGAGGATGCATCCGTCGCGCTCTCCACCGTGCTGCTGCAGGCCAACTATAAAAAGACCGGCAAGACGGCCGATTACAAATACACCGTCGACCTGAGCGGCCAGGTCTATGAAGTCGCACTCGACTGGAAGGACAACACCTGGAACGGCTCCGTGCGCTACAACGGCCAGGTGGCCATGCTCGTCACGAAGAGCAGCTGCACCGTCGCCTCCATCTTTGCCTCCAACGGCCTCGGCGGCACCCCGCAGCGCGATACGGCCAAGTGGCCGAACGACGTGCAGGATCTGGTCATCACCCCCATGGCGGAAAGCATGGCGACCACGAACGACGTGAACGTCCGCACTGCCCCGTCCACCAGCAGCGAGGTCCTCATGACCATGCCGACCGATACGGTCGTGGCCGTGATCGGCGTCTCCGAGGACACGGAGGACGGCGCCTGGTACGAGATCTGGTACAACGAGGTCTGCGCGTATCTGAACGCCAAATACGTCAAGTCCATCAGCAGCGCCGCTCCGGCGACGAGCGAGCCGACGACAACGGCCGAACCGACCGAATAACAACACGATATGCAAGCGGCCCGCCGGGATCTCCGGCGGGCCGCTTCTGCGTCACAGGACCAAACGGAAAAGCCGCCGGAAGGAGCTTCTGGCGGCTTTCCATCAAAGATAAGAGAAAAGAGAGAGGAGAAATGGATGAATGTCTATGGAAAAGGATGCTGTTGGCCCTCCGCGCAGCTTTCCGCGAAGCAGCTTCCTTATGCTCCAAGGATACCGGATTTTTCCCGCCCGGTGGTGAACAGATTGTAAACGAACTATAAAGAAATCCTGAAAATTCGGTTGACGCGGGGGAAAACGGGGCCTATAATCAAAAAACCGGGCGGATGCAACCGCCGGTTGACACATTTCCCGGCGCGCTTTCTTGCCTGCAACCGCAAAACTCCGTATGATAGCGCCATCAAATCACAGGAGGAACCCCAAATGATCTTTGCAGACAAATTGATCGCGCTGCGCAAGAAGGCCGGCTGGTCGCAGGAGGAGCTGGCGCAGCAGCTGAACGTCTCGCGGCAGTCCGTATCGAAGTGGGAGGGCGCGCAGTCCGTCCCCGACCTCGATAAGATCGTCCAGCTCAGCCGCATCTTCGGCGTCAGCACCGACTACTTATTAAAAGACGAGCTCGAGGCGCAGGAGACTGCCGAACCCGAGCCCGAGCAGCCCGCCCGCCGCCGCGTCAGCCTGGAAGAGGCGTCGCGGTATCTTGAGCTTCGGAAGCAGGCCGCGCCGTGGCTGGCGCTGGCGACGTTTCTGTGCGTGCTCTCGCCCATCACGCTGATCCTGCTCGCCGGGCTGAGCGGATACACAGCCCGCATCTCCGAAAACGTGGCCGGCGGCATCGGCCTGTGCGTGCTGATCCTTCTGGCCGCCGCCGCGGTCGGCATCTTCCTGATGTGCGGCGCAAAGGCGAAGCCGTTCGCGTTTCTGGAGACAGAGCCGTTCGAAACGGAATATGGCGTGAGCGGCATGGTCCGGCAGCGCCGGCAGGAATTTGAGCCCACGGCGAACCGCCTGAACCTCATCGGCACGATCCTGTGCATCGTCTCCGTTCTGCCGCTGTTCGCCGCCATGTGCCTTTCCCGCTCGGATCTCACGTACATCGTCGCGGTGTGCCTGCTGCTGGGCTTCGTCGCGCTGGCCTGCCTCGCGTTCGTCTACGCAGGGACGCGCACGGGCGCAATGGAAAAGCTGCTGGAGGAGGGCGACTATACCCGGCAGCGGAAGGCCAAAAGCCGTCTGGTCAGCACGGTCTCGGTCTGCTACTGGCTCGTGGTGACGGCGGTGTTCCTGTTTTATACCTTCGGCCCGCTTGGCAACGGGCAGGCCCGGTACAGCTGGTTCATCTGGGCGATCGCGGGCGTGCTGTACGCCGCCGTGCTGGCGGTGCTGCGCCTGATCGGGAACAACAAATAAAAGACAGGGCCGCAGAGTACCCTCTGCGGCCCATAGCGTTCGCTTCACAAGGAGGAAGCAAAATGGAACTGCAGACCGAACGCCTGTCCCTGCGTCCGATGTCGGACGCGGAGCTGCAGACGCTGATGGAGGCTGTCCGCCCGCGCGACGCGGAGCTGGCCGACGCTTATAACGATATGCTGCGCGGCAGCCGGGAGCACCCGCAGGCGCGCCTGTGGTACACGGCCTGGGGCGCGTATCGGAAGAATACCGGCGAGCTGGTCGGCGATCTGTGCTTCAAGGGCCCGTCGGCGCAGCCGGAGATCGGCTACGGGATGATAGAGGCCTTCTGGGGCCGCGGCTACGCCACGGAGTCCGCCGGGGCCATGTGCCGCTGGGCACTGGCGCAGCCGGGCGTCACCGCCGTCGAGGCGGAGACCGCGCCGGACAACGCCGCCTCCATCCGCGTGCTCGCCAAGCTCGGCTTCCAGCCGACCGGAACGCTCGGGGAGGAGGGCCCGCGCTTTCTGCTGAAAAGATCTCCGGATACCCCTTGACTCTCACATCATGTCAGGCAGTATGCTGTTTCTGAGCTCAAAAATATCAGCACGGAGGTACCGCAATGCTGAAGATCGGATTATTTTCAAAGCTGTCCAGAGTCAGTATCCGCATGCTGCGCTACTATGACGAAATGGGCCTTCTGCGCCCGGCCTATATCGACCCGGACTCAGACTACCGCTATTACCGCGAGGACCAGCTGCAGACCGTCGGCTGGATCACAGCCCTGCGGGATATGGGCTTCTCGCTTGCCGATGTGCGCCGGATGTCGCAGCTCGGCCGGGACGCGGAGGCGCTCGCGCCCTTCTTCGCCGCCCGCCGCCGCGAGCTGCAGGCCGAGACCGCGAAGACCGCGCAGCAGCTGCTGCTTCTGGACACAGCCGAAAAACGGCTGGGAAAGGAAGATTTTATGCAGTACAATATCACCATCAAGACCATTCCGGCGCGCTATGCCGCCTGTGTCCATACCGTCATCCCGCGCTATCAGGACGAAGGCCAGGTCTGGCAGACGCTCTGCGCCGAGACCGACCACATGCACCTCGTCCCGGACGACCCCTGCTACTGCGCGGTCACCTTCCTCGACGGGGAATTCAAGGAGACCGACGTGGAGCTCGAGGCGTGGAAGACCGTCAAGGGCACGTACCCCGACACGCCGCACGTGAAGTTCCGCACGCTTCCGGCCGTGACGGTCGCGAGCTGTATCTTCCGCGGCCCGTATTCGGGCATCGGCGAAGTCTACGCGGCGCTCGCCGCCTGGATCGAAGCGAACGGATACGAATACGACGGCCCCATGTTCAACATCTACCACGTCAGCCCCCACGAGACCCAGGACCCCACCGCCTTCGTCACCGAAGTCTGCTACCCGGTACGGAAGAAGTAAGCGCCCGCCTGTACAAAAAACACCGCCACAAAAGGTGCAGCCTGACAAGTTCAGACTGCACCTTTTGTTTGCGGCAAATATTCAAAGACAACTGCTCACAGATCCGGTGCCTGGCTCAGTCTGTTCTCTTGCAGGAGAAAAGACTGAGCTGTTGGAGACATCCTGCGGCTGCAGATCTGCGGAAGACGATCCCTCGGGAGCTTTGCACCAGTGCTCTTTGCAATGAAGCTTTTAGTGCGGCACGGAAATGGATGGAAACGCAATTATTCGGCGGGAAAAAAATCATTTTGGTTGATTCTGGGGGGCGGATATGCTATAATAAATTACAAATATAGTGGTGTTTGCACCCTGCGGCTGAGTGACCGCGAGGGGCGGACACAACGCCGGCTGATCGATAATTTTCTGTGGAATCTTCACAGTAAATTATAAATTTAAACAGGAGGATTAAGATGAAAAAGAATCTGAAGAAGCTTTTCGCGCTGCTGCTCGTCGTCGTCATGGTCGCTGCCATGTTCGCCGGCTGCGCCAACAACGCGGAAACGCCCGCTGAGCCCACCACGCCCAGCGACACCACCGACACCACCACTCCCACCGAAGACACCACCTCGACGGAGGAGCCCGCTGCTACCGAGACCCGTGAGAACAAGGTCATCTACGGCAGCTCCACCGAAATCTCCGGTGACCTCGGCAACGCCTGGTGGACCAACAACGCCAGCGACAAGACCATCCGCGACCTGATCAACGACTATGACACCGTCATTTTCGATCAGTTCGGTCAGATGGTCATGAACGCCACCACTGCTGCTTCCATCGACGAGGCCAAGAACGACGACGGCACCATCACCTTCACCGTCAAGATCAACGAAGGCCTGA
>ERZ809296.4698-NODE-4698-length-10210-cov-3.995470_pt1 | contig 10210 bp, 7 predicted proteins | sample MGYA00520511_ERZ809296 | MGnify/ENA primary metagenome ERZ809296 (study PRJEB31576, sample SAMEA3212662) | Homo sapiens | biome: human-gut; feature: human gut; material: fecal | place: Sweden | collected 2012 ... | reverse complement strand
CACTTTCCCCGCGAACCAGCTTAAGGGTGCGCAGCACCGAGGACGAGGACAGCCCGAAGGGCTACCGCAGTCCGAAGCCCGCCACGCCATCCGGCGGGGTGGGCCGCAGAGCGCTGTTCGCGGGCGAGGCGGTCGATCAGGGGGGTCGACAGTCTGAAGCCCGCCTGACGGCGGGCTTTTTTATGGGGAATTTCAAATTTTTCTCGCTGCCCCGGTGGAATTCAAATAGGATTTTCCTTTTGTAGGCGGCATTTTGGGCTGCTCCCGGTTCGGTGCAAATTGTATTTTGATTGTACGGAAACGCCTTTTTTGGATTTTCCTGTTGACAGACCGGGAAAAGCGTGATATCATGCCACCATTCCATTAAGGCGGCGACGTCGTAAGTTAGGAGGAGTCATCGTGACGAACTCATGTGCCATGCGAATGAACATGATGTGCGCGTGCGTTGGCTCGTGCTATTTGTGTTGCGTCGCTTAAGGAAAGAAGTTGTTTAAGCCCGCCTCGCAATAGTGCGAGACGGGCTTTTTGTTTGGAATGACGCAAAGACGCGGAAGGATGGATGAACGGAATGGAGACGCAGGAGCGAACCGTGCCGCAGATCGAACTGCGGGGGCTCAGCAAGGTCTACCAGATCCCTGGCGGCGAGGTGCAGGCGCTGAACAACATCAACCTGACCATTGAGCAGGGCGACATTTACGGCATTATCGGCATGAGCGGTGCGGGCAAGAGCACGCTGATCCGCTGCCTGAACCGGCTGGACACGCCGACCGACGGACAGGTGCTGATCGACGGTCAGAACATTCTGGCCATGAGCAAGAAGCAGCTTTTGCAGACCCGCCGCCGCATGGCCATGATCTTCCAGCAGTTCAACCTGCTGATGCAGAAGAGCGTGGCCCGGAACGTGCGCTACCCGCTGGAGATCGCGGGCGCGCCCAAAAAGCAGGCCAACGAGCGGGTGATGGAGCTGCTTAAGATCGTCGGGCTGGAGGAGAAGGCCAACGCCTACCCCGCCCAGCTGTCCGGCGGCCAGAAGCAGCGGGTGGCCATCGCCCGGGCGCTGGCCAGCAACCCGGAAATGCTCCTGTGCGACGAGGCCACCAGCGCGCTGGACCCCATGACCACCCAGAGCATTCTGGAACTGCTCAAGAAGATCAACGCCGAGTTGGGCATCACCGTGGTACTGATCACCCACGAAATGGCGGTCATCCGCCAGATCTGCAACAAGGTCGCCATTCTGGACGGCGGCAAGCTGGTGGAGCAGGGTACGGTGGACGACGTGTTCATGCACACCAAGTCCGCCGCAGGCAAGCGCCTGTTCGGCATCCTTCCGGAGAACGAGGACGACGTGCCCACCCAGCCGGCCCTGCGCATCGTCTTCGACGGCTCGGCGGCGGATCAGCCGGTCATCAGCCGTCTTGTCAAAGATTTGGGCTTTGATGTGAACATTCTGGCCGCGGACATGCATCAGTTCAACGGCAAGACCTACGGCCAGATGCTGGTAGCCCGGCCGGACGATCCTGCCGAGCTGAAGCAGGTGCGAGACTATCTGGCCAAGGCGGGCCTGACAACGGAGGAGGTGAGTGGAGAATGAACTGGGCGCAGCTGGGTTCCCTTTTGTGGACCGGAACCGTTGATACCCTGTACATGACCTTCTGGAGCAGCCTGATCGCTTATCTGATCGGCCTGCCGCTGGGCGTACTGCTGGTCGTCACCCGCCGGGACGGCATCATGCCTTCCCCGGGCTTCAACTCCGTGTTGGGTGTGCTGGTCAACTTTCTGCGTTCCATTCCCTTCATTATTATGTTGGCCATGCTTTTCCCCGTGACCCGCGCCGTGATGGGCACTGCCATCGGCACTCGCTCCATCATCTTCCCGCTGGTCGTCAGCGCGTTCCCCTATGTGGCCCGCATGGTGGAAAGCTCGCTGGAAGAAGTGGATCATGGCATTATCGAAGCCGCCCAGTCCATGGGTTCCACCAATTTCCAGATCATTTTCAAGGTGCTGCTGCCGGAATCCGTTCCTTCTCTGGTGAACGGCGCGGCCATCAGCGTGACGACGATCCTTGGCTACACCGCGCTGGCCAGTGCGGCGGGCGGCGGCGGTTTGGGCGCCCTCGCCATCACCAAGGGCTTGAACGTCCGCAAATTCGACATCATGTACTCGGCCAGCCTGCTGCTGGTGGTACTGGTGCAGATCATCACCGTCTTCGGCACGCGGTTCACCCGCGGCCTGGACCATAAAAAACGCTGATTTCGAAAGGAGAAACCCCGATGAAAAAGCTGTTTGCCGCTATCCTGTCCCTGGTGCTGGTTCTTTCCCTGTCCACTGCCTTTGCCGGTGAAAAACTGTCCGTGATCGCTACCGAGAACCCCCATGCCGAAATTCTGGAGCTGGTGAAGGACGATCTGGCCGCGCTGGGCTACGATCTCGACCTGACCATTGCCACCGACTACGTGATCGAGAATCCCGCCACCGCCGCCGGCGACGTGATGGCCAACTTCTTCCAGCATCTGCCCTATCTGGCCCAGTACAACGGCAGCGTTTCCGAGGCCGAGCAGCTGGTACCCGTGATCTACACCCACTTCGAGCCCATGGCCATCTACGCTGGCACCAAGTCCAGCCTGGACGACATTGCCGACGGCGACAAAATCGCCATCCCCAACGACCCCGTGAATGAGAACCGCGCGCTGCTGCTGCTGCAGGACGCCGGTCTGATCAAGCTGCCCGAGGGCACCACGCTGGAAAGCACCTGCACTCCTCTGGATGTGGTGGAGAACACCAAGAATCTGGAGCTGGTGGAGCTGAATGCCGAGCTGATCACCGGTGCCCGTTCCGACGTGGCCTACGCGGTCATTAACGGCAACTACGCCACCCTTGAAAATCTGGTGCCCAACGCCGACGGCCTGTACGTGGAAGGCGCTGACAGCCTCGCCGCTCAGTCTTACGTGAACGTGGTGGCTGTGAAGCCTGAAAACGCCGAAGCGGATTGGGTCAAGGCGCTGGAGCAGGTCATCTACACCCAGAAGGTGTACGATCTGATCGTGGCTTCCGGCTTCGCCCCCACCTTCACCCCTGCGGACGCTCAGTAAAAAACAAAGGTTTGGGGCCTTATCCCCATCCCATTCTCTGCAAAATGTCTCTGCCCTTTCGGCAGGGACATTTTGTTTTGGCCAAAAACCGTCCTGTCTTCGCGAAAAACGTTCGCCAGAAGCCGAAAGTTTCTCCTATCTAAATTTTTTTGATTATTTTCAAAAAGCTGTTTCACTCTCCGCGGTTTTGGTTATATAATAGATGCAGGCGATAAGAAACCTGCCACCAAGAAAAATACCAAAACTTTTAGGAGGTACATGAATATGAAGTGGGTTTGCTCTGTTTGTGGTTATGTTTACGAAGGTTCCGAGGCTCCCGAATTCTGCCCCCAGTGCAAGGCTCCCCGCGCCAAGTTTGTGAAGGCCGAGGGTGAAAAGGTGTGGGCCGCCGAGCATGTGGTCGGCGTGGCCAGCGACGTGCCGGAAGAAATCAAGCAGGGTCTGCGGGAGAACTTCACCGGCGAGTGCACCGAGGTCGGCATGTATCTGGCTATGGCCCGCGCCGCTCACCGGGAAGGCTATCCGGAAATCGGCCTGTACTGGGAGAAGGCCGCCTATGAAGAAGCCGAGCACGCCGCCAAGTTTGCCGAGCTGCTGGGTGAAATGGTCAGCGCCTCCACCAAGGAAAACCTGACCGTCCGCGTGGAAGCCGAAAACGGCGCGACCATGGGCAAGACCGAGCTGGCCAAAAAGGCCAAGGCGTTGGGTCTGGACGCGATCCACGACACTGTGCATGAAATGGCCCGGGACGAGGCTCGTCACGGCAAGGCCTTCGAGGGCCTGCTGAAGCGGTACTTCGGCTAATCGAAGCGCAAGTAAATCAAATATTTTAGGGAATCACCCCCAGAAGGGGTGGTTCCCTTTTTCGCGTTTGAACATCAAGTGGTAAATGATTTCCTCTTCCGCAAGGAAATAGTACCCCGAACCCTTTGAAAATTTAAGCTTTTTTCAAGCAGCTTACGGGACATTGCGGGACAGTACCTTCAGACGAAATACGGATTGGGCTTAAACAACAATGCGATGCAGTCGATCAGCCAGCCAATGCCAAACAGGCCGACAGTCAGCAGATACAGTATGCCCATGCCGGTTTTTCCTTCATAAAACTTGTGCGCGCCAAGAAAACCGAAAAACAGGCACAAGAAAAATGCCGTCCATTTGCTGCGCTTTTGCGAGACGTTGGAAGCGTTGTTCACGTTTTCATTGACGTTGCTGTTCGTGTTCGCATTGTTGATGATGACCTGAGGCGCAGGCGCGTCGCGCCGCAGTTCCTCTACCTGACGGCCGCATAATGTACACAGTACGGCATCCTCCGGGATTTTGCCGCCACAGTATTTGCAAAACTTCATCGGCTGATTTTCAGCATCCATCGTATAATCCTCCCGTTTTTTTCTCATTATATCTCAAAATGAGATAAAAAGCAATATCTCATTCTGAGATAAATATAATGAAAACAAAGCGTAAAAGGAGGAGGGAAAAGCATGCGTCTGCGGGAATTGCGCGAGGATCGCGACGTGACGCAGAAGGAGCTGGCCGATATTCTTCATATACGCCAGAACACCTATTCTCAGTATGAGAATGGGCAGCGTCAGCTTCCGCTGGACGCGCTGATTCGCTTGGCGGAGTGCTTTCATACCTCGACCGATTACATACTGGGCTTGACCGACGTGTCAAAACCGTATCCCCGCGCGTCGAAGCGTCCGTGACGCGCTTTTTTGTACGCTGTTCCTACCGTTATTGCTTTTTGGGGGCAGAAGAGCCGACAAGCCCTTGTAGCCGCCGGGCAGAACCAAAAGCTCAAAGTTCCCAGTTTCTTCGTGGGGGAAGAACGAAACCCGCTATCGTACATATCAAAAGTTTGCTTAATGTAGCTAGTCATTGCTTTTTTTCCAGTGCTTTCTATCCAACCTTTTCTTATTTCACTGACTGTGGAAGGCATTTTTCTCCTCCTTTCTGTTTTTCAGAACAACGATAATATGCTGTCAATTGGATAATAGCATATTACCGTTGCTTTTTCAATTGAAAAAGCAACGGTAATATGCTATTATCCAATTGACAGCATATTATCGTTGTTCTGAAAAACAGAAAGGAGGAGAAAAATGCCTTCCACAGTCAGTGAAATAAGAAAAGGTTGGATAGAAAGCACTGGAAAAAAAGCAATGACTAGCTACATTAAGCAAACTTTTGATATGTACGATAGCGGGTTTCGTTCTTCCCCCACGAAGAAACTGGGAACTTTGAGCTTTTGGTTCTGCCCGGCGGCTACAAGGGCTTGTCGGCTCTTCTGCCCCCAAAAAGCAATAACGGTAGGAACAGCGTACAAAAAAGCGCGTCACGGACGCTTCGACGCGCGGGGATACGGTTTTGACACGTCGGTCAAGCCCAGTATGTAATCGGTCGAGGTATGAAAGCACTCCGCCAAGCGAATCAGCGCGTCCAGCGGAAGCTGACGCTGCCCATTCTCATACTGAGAATAGGTGTTCTGGCGTATATGAAGAATATCGGCCAGCTCCTTCTGCGTCACGTCGCGATCCTCGCGCAATTCCCGCAGACGCATGCTTTTCCCTCCTCCTTTTACGCTTTGTTTTCATTATATTTATCTCAGAATGAGATATTGCTTTTTATCTCATTTTGAGATATAATGAGAAAAAAACGGGAGGATTATACGATGGATGCTGAAAATCAGCCGATGAAGTTTTGCAAATACTGTGGCGGCAAAATCCCGGAGGATGCCGTACTGTGTACATTATGCGGCCGTCAGGTAGAGGAACTGCGGCGCGACGCGCCTGCGCCTCAGGTCATCATCAACAATGCGAACACGAACAGCAACGTCAATGAAAACGTGAACAACGCTTCCAACGTCTCGCAAAAGCGCAGCAAATGGACGGCATTTTTCTTGTGCCTGTTTTTCGGTTTTCTTGGCGCGCACAAGTTTTATGAAGGAAAAACCGGCATGGGCATACTGTATCTGCTGACTGTCGGCCTGTTTGGCATTGGCTGGCTGATCGACTGCATCGCATTGTTGTTTAAGCCCAATCCGTATTTCGTCTGAAGGTACTGTCCCGCAATGTCCCGTAAGCTGCTTGAAAAAAGCTTAAATTTTCAAAGGGTTCGGGGTACTATTTCCTTGCGGAAGAGGAAATCATTTACCACTTGATGTTCAAACGCGAAAAAGGGAACCACCCCTTCTGGGGGTGATTCCCTAAAATATTTGATTTACTTGCGCTTCGATTAGCCGAAGTACCGCTTCAGCAGGCCCTCGAAGGCCTTGCCGTGACGAGCCTCGTCCCGGGCCATTTCATGCACAGTGTCGTGGATCGCGTCCAGACCCAACGCCTTGGCCTTTTTGGCCAGCTCGGTCTTGCCCATGGTCGCGCCGTTTTCGGCTTCCACGCGGACGGTCAGGTTTTCCTTGGTGGAGGCGCTGACCATTTCACCCAGCAGCTCGGCAAACTTGGCGGCGTGCTCGGCTTCTTCATAGGCGGCCTTCTCCCAGTACAGGCCGATTTCCGGATAGCCTTCCCGGTGAGCGGCGCGGGCCATAGCCAGATACATGCCGACCTCGGTGCACTCGCCGGTGAAGTTCTCCCGCAGACCCTGCTTGATTTCTTCCGGCACGTCGCTGGCCACGCCGACCACATGCTCGGCGGCCCACACCTTTTCACCCTCGGCCTTCACAAACTTGGCGCGGGGAGCCTTGCACTGGGGGCAGAATTCGGGAGCCTCGGAACCTTCGTAAACATAACCACAAACAGAGCAAACCCACTTCATATTCATGTACCTCCTAAAAGTTTTGGTATTTTTCTTGGTGGCAGGTTTCTTATCGCCTGCATCTATTATATAACCAAAACCGCGGAGAGTGAAACAGCTTTTTGAAAATAATCAAAAAAATTTAGATAGGAGAAACTTTCGGCTTCTGGCGAACGTTTTTCGCGAAGACAGGACGGTTTTTGGCCAAAACAAAATGTCCCTGCCGAAAGGGCAGAGACATTTTGCAGAGAATGGGATGGGGATAAGGCCCCAAACCTTTGTTTTTTACTGAGCGTCCGCAGGGGTGAAGGTGGGGGCGAAGCCGGAAGCCACGATCAGATCGTACACCTTCTGGGTGTAGATGACCTGCTCCAGCGCCTTGACCCAATCCGCTTCGGCGTTTTCAGGCTTCACAGCCACCACGTTCACGTAAGACTGAGCGGCGAGGCTGTCAGCGCCTTCCACGTACAGGCCGTCGGCGTTGGGCACCAGATTTTCAAGGGTGGCGTAGTTGCCGTTAATGACCGCGTAGGCCACGTCGGAACGGGCACCGGTGATCAGCTCGGCATTCAGCTCCACCAGCTCCAGATTCTTGGTGTTCTCCACCACATCCAGAGGAGTGCAGGTGCTTTCCAGCGTGGTGCCCTCGGGCAGCTTGATCAGACCGGCGTCCTGCAGCAGCAGCAGCGCGCGGTTCTCATTCACGGGGTCGTTGGGGATGGCGATTTTGTCGCCGTCGGCAATGTCGTCCAGGCTGGACTTGGTGCCAGCGTAGATGGCCATGGGCTCGAAGTGGGTGTAGATCACGGGTACCAGCTGCTCGGCCTCGGAAACGCTGCCGTTGTACTGGGCCAGATAGGGCAGATGCTGGAAGAAGTTGGCCATCACGTCGCCGGCGGCGGTGGCGGGATTCTCGATCACGTAGTCGGTGGCAATGGTCAGGTCGAGATCGTAGCCCAGCGCGGCCAGATCGTCCTTCACCAGCTCCAGAATTTCGGCATGGGGGTTCTCGGTAGCGATCACGGACAGTTTTTCACCGGCAAAGGCAGTGGACAGGGAAAGAACCAGCACCAGGGACAGGATAGCGGCAAACAGCTTTTTCATCGGGGTTTCTCCTTTCGAAATCAGCGTTTTTTATGGTCCAGGCCGCGGGTGAACCGCGTGCCGAAGACGGTGATGATCTGCACCAGTACCACCAGCAGCAGGCTGGCCGAGTACATGATGTCGAATTTGCGGACGTTCAAGCCCTTGGTGATGGCGAGGGCGCCCAAACCGCCGCCGCCCGCCGCACTGGCCAGCGCGGTGTAGCCAAGGATCGTCGTCACGCTGATGGCCGCGCCGTTCACCAGAGAAGGAACGGATTCCGGCAGCAGCACCTTGAAAATGATCTGGAAATTGGTGGAACCCATGGACTGGGCGGCTTCGATAATGCCATGATCCACTTCTTCCAGCGAGCTTTCCACCATGCGGGCCACATAGGGGAACGCGCTGACGACCAGCGGGAAGATGATGGAGCGAGTGCCGATGGCAGTGCCCATCACGGCGCGGGTCACGGGGAAAAGCATGGCCAACATAATAATGAAGGGAATGGAACGCAGAAAGTTGACCAGCACACCCAACACGGAGTTGAAGCCCGGGGAAGGCATGATGCCGTCCCGGCGGGTGACGACCAGCAGTACGCCCAGCGGCAGGCCGATCAGATAAGCGATCAGGCTGCTCCAGAAGGTCATGTACAGGGTATCAACGGTTCCGGTCCACAAAAGGGAACCCAGCTGCGCCCAGTTCATTCTCCACTCACCTCCTCCGTTGTCAGGCCCGCCTTGGCCAGATAGTCTCGCACCTGCTTCAGCTCGGCAGGATCGTCCGGCCGGGCTACCAGCATCTGGCCGTAGGTCTTGCCGTTGAACTGATGCATGTCCGCGGCCAGAATGTTCACATCAAAGCCCAAATCTTTGACAAGACGGCTGATGACCGGCTGATCCGCCGCCGAGCCGTCGAAGACGATGCGCAGGGCCGGCTGGGTGGGCACGTCGTCCTCGTTCTCCGGAAGGATGCCGAACAGGCGCTTGCCTGCGGCGGACTTGGTGTGCATGAACACGTCGTCCACCGTACCCTGCTCCACCAGCTTGCCGCCGTCCAGAATGGCGACCTTGTTGCAGATCTGGCGGATGACCGCCATTTCGTGGGTGATCAGTACCACGGTGATGCCCAACTCGGCGTTGATCTTCTTGAGCAGTTCCAGAATGCTCTGGGTGGTCATGGGGTCCAGCGCGCTGGTGGCCTCGTCGCACAGGAGCATTTCCGGGTTGCTGGCCAGCGCCCGGGCGATGGCCACCCGCTGCTTCTGGCCGCCGGACAGCTGGGCGGGGTAGGCGTTGGCCTTCTCCTCCAGCCCGACGATCTTAAGCAGCTCCATCACCCGCTCGTTGGCCTGCTTTTTGGGCGCGCCCGCGATCTCCAGCGGGTAGCGCACGTTCCGGGCCACGCTCTTCTGCATCAGCAGGTTGAACTGCTGGAAGATCATGGCCATGCGGCGGCGGGTCTGCAAAAGCTGCTTCTTGCTCATGGCCAGAATGTTCTGACCGTCGATCAGCACCTGTCCGTCGGTCGGCGTGTCCAGCCGGTTCAGGCAGCGGATCAGCGTGCTCTTGCCCGCACCGCTCATGCCGATAATGCCGTAAATGTCGCCCTGCTCAATGGTCAGGTTGATGTTGTTCAGCGCCTGCACCTCGCCGCCAGGGATCTGGTAGACCTTGCTGAGCCCCCGCAGTTCGATCTGCGGCACGGTTCGCTCCTGCGTCTCCATTCCGTTCATCCATCCTTCCGCGTCTTTGCGTCATTCCAAACAAAAAGCCCGTCTCGCACTATTGCGAGGCGGGCTTAAACAACTTCTTTCCTTAAGCGACGCAACACAAATAGCACGAGCCAACGCACGCGCACATCATGTTCATTCGCATGGCACATGAGTTCGTCACGATGACTCCTCCTAACTTACGACGTCGCCGCCTTAATGGAATGGTGGCATGATATCACGCTTTTCCCGGTCTGTCAACAGGAAAATCCAAAAAAGGCGTTTCCGTACAATCAAAATACAATTTGCACCGAACCGGGAGCAGCCCAAAATGCCGCCTACAAAAGGAAAATCCTATTTGAATTCCACCGGGGCAGCGAGAAAAATTTGAAATTCCCCATAAAAAAGCCCGCCGTCAGGCGGGCTTCAGACTGTCGACCCCCCTGATCGACCGCCTCGCCCGCGAACAGCGCTCTGCGGCCCACCCCGCCGGATGGCGTGGCGGGCTTCGGACTGCGGTAGCCCTTCGGGCTGTCCTCGTCCTCGGTGCTGCGCACCCTTAAGCTGGTTCGCGGGGAAAGTG
>ERZ809296.4694-NODE-4694-length-10213-cov-3.407265_pt1 | contig 10213 bp, 10 predicted proteins | sample MGYA00520511_ERZ809296 | MGnify/ENA primary metagenome ERZ809296 (study PRJEB31576, sample SAMEA3212662) | Homo sapiens | biome: human-gut; feature: human gut; material: fecal | place: Sweden | collected 2012 ... | reverse complement strand
ACATCTCCTTACAGCCTCTACAACGAGTCTCTGGCATCCTTCACCACCGGTGATATGTATGACCACCACGACGCAAGCGGATTCATCACCCTGTTCGGACTGCCGCTGAAAGTTCGTGCGATGAAACTTATGGAAGCAAAAGAGAATCAGAAATAACTGAAAACAGATAAAAAAATCCCCCGGCTTTACAGCCGGGGTTTTTACTTGCTATGAAGTTTTATTCTGCTGCGTCTCCGTCTGTACTCAGACCGGATACATAATCGTTCAATGCTGTGATATCTGCGGTCACATCACCGCTGTTCTGCTTCTGATCATATTTATACATGACAGAATATCCAAGCCACGCAACCAATGCAATGGCAATCAGTCCTGCACAGAGCTTTGTGAGAAATGCCTCTTTCTTTTTCTTCGCCTGAATTGCTTTTCTGTTTCTTTTCTGTTCTTTATAACGATCTACTTTTTCCTGACTCATATATCAACCGTACTCCTTTATCAATACTTAACAGCTATTATAGCATATCTCTGTGAAAATTTCATGTTTTTTTCTACTGCTGCGTATCCAGTTCGATCTCCATATAGTCGCCCAGTGCATGCGGAACTTCCATACAAATCCACACTTTTCCATTTTCCAGATAGGAATATCCGTAAGGTGCGCTTCCATCCTCCGCATAGTCATAACCCGCCAGTGATCTCGCCAGACTGTCCGGTGTTCCGTAGATAGCTTCCAGGCGTTCCCTGAAATAATCTGCTGCTGATTCTTCCACATAATAACCGGTTCCCGCAAACAAATTCTCCGCCAGACGGTCCACATCCACATGATCAGCAAGCCTGATACTTTCTCCGGTATTCAGATCAATATTGTAGGTGTATTTAAAGCTGTAGGGATGAGCAGCTCCCTGTTCACAGATGTTTCCATTCATAAGGATAGACAGCGTATCCGGCGTCATAGTTTTCACCACATAGGACACTTCATAGGAATCATCCTGACTTTCCCCTCCAGACAGCCAGCCCTCCATGGCCCGCTCTTCAGTGGAACGAATAATATCATTCCATTTTTCCTGCATTCTGGCATCACCCAGACCCTCGATCTGGGGATAGGTGATGGAGACACCGTCTCTTTCCAGCTTTGCATCCACAACCTTATAGGAAGACTCCACATACGGATACCATTCCAAATATTCCTCATAGGCTTCCCGGCCGGTATCCAGTACCTTTCCCTCCACTGTCACCAGCAGAAGCTCACTCTGATAACAGTCCAGAAACGTATTGGTAATGCTTCCCATGACAACTGTCTCGCCGGACTGGCTCAGCTTCTTCATATAATCCGCAAATGCCTGATTAAAATCCAGCATCACGACCTTGTCTCCTCCGTGCATTCCAAAGGAAATCTTTTTCAGCCGGATATTCGAATCCAGTTTCAGTGCCTGCGCCAGCTGCTCCATTACAGAATCTTCCGTCACCTTGTCCACATAGACAGTCTTCTGCACGATATTCTCTGCATTCTCATCTCCGTAGTAAAGATGAAATGCGGTTCCTTCCGGCGTTTCCTCCACAACCGGATCAACTTTACCGTCCACCGGAACCACCGCATCCTTCGTCTCTGTCAGCAATTCGGATCCGGTCTCTTTCCGGGCGCACCCGGTAAGTGTCAGGCAGCACGCTGCCAGCAGCATATATCGCATCCATTTTTTCAACATTATCATCACTTCCCTGCTATCTAGTATATGTCTTCAGATGATTTATTATAGCAATGAAATATTGAATATCTGTTACAAAGTTCTTACGTTTCTTCAGAAATCCCGCCGCACCTTCCGGAACGGTTTTTCAAACCATCGTTTCACCACGATCTGGGGTTCGTCGGTGGATTTGTCAACCGGTTCCGTGAGTACCGTATCCAGTCCTGCACGGTTTCCCCCAAAAATATCCGTAAAAATCTGGTCGCCAACGAACAGCGTATTTTCCGTATCTGTCCCCATCTGCTGCATGGCTTTCTCATAGCCGTCTCTCTTCGGTTTTCCGGCCTTATAAAGATATATACTCTCTACTTCCTCCGCAAAGGGGCGGACGCGCTCCTCCCCGTTGTTGGATACAAGAGCTGTCTTCATTCCCAGTCCGTGAAGCCTTGAAAACAGCTCTTTTGCCCGGTCATCCGCAGGCGCCCCATGGGGAACCAGCGTATTATCAATATCAAAAATCACTCCCCGGTATGTCAGGGCAAGCTTTTCCCAGTCCATCTCATATACAGACGATACCATCCGGCCGGGATACAAATTTTTCAGATTCATACTCTTTCCTTACTGTTACATTGTCAGAAATTTTACGATTGCCACCAGCGGAATCACACCGGATACACAGCCGATTACCTGGGTTTCCTCCTCAGCTTTCCGCTCCAGGAGCGCATACATCTTCGCATAGGTGCATCCATAGAATGTAATGTTCAGTGCCAGGTTGATCAAAGTAGCAAGCGGTCCGGACAGTGACAATACCCACAGTGCCAGCTGAGCAATCCACCAGAACTTGAATACGGCTGCCGGAACTTCAAAACTGTTGAACATCCGTACCTGATCCGCATCTCCGGTCACTGCATCTGAGCAGGCAAACAATACGCCAAAAGGAATCCATGCCAGCCATGCCTTGTCATAACCAAGGGCTTTCAGTGCTTTCATATGTGACCAGGAAAATGCCACATAATACAAGATTCCTACCAGAATTCCCACAAACATCAGACCGATTCCCAGTCCCAATAATGTTCCTACATAATTCATATCCTTTTCCTCCTTTGTATAAACATTCTTTGTTATCAGTATACGGGACTCTCTTCTTTATGTCAACGAAAAAGCAACTCTCCGCCATGCTTTCCTTCTTTTCTGCACACCGAAATTTTTTCGGTATAATACCACATTTATTGACGATTTCCTAGCTCTTTGCTACAATATATGCAGTTTTTGATTATATACAGAAAGGATCTGGAATCTATGCCAAAATTAAATGAAAATTATCTCAATCTGAAGGCCAGCTATCTGTTCTCCGAGATTGCACACAGAACTGCTGCCTATAAAGAAGCAAATCCTGAGAAAGGCGCACAGATCATCCGTCTCGGAATCGGCGATGTTACCCTTCCACTGGGCAAAGTTGTCATTGACGCACTCCATGAAGGAGTCAATGCCATGGCAACCTCCGAGACATTCAAAGGTTATGGACCTGAGCAGGGATATGAGGCTACCAGAAATGCCATTGCAGATTATTATAAGAGAAACGGCGTGGAAGTAGACCCAGGTGATATCTTTGTATCCGACGGTGCAAAGAGCGATACCGGTAATATCACTGATCTGTTCGGACATGACAACGTCGTTCTGGTTCCTGATCCGGTCTATCCGGTCTATGTGGATACCAATATTATGGCCGGAAACCAGGTTACCTATATGGCAGGAAATGCAGAAAACGGATTTCTTCCCATGCCGGATAAAAGCCAGCATGCAGATGTCATCTACCTCTGTTCTCCCAACAATCCTACCGGTGCATGCTACAACAAAGAGCAGTTGAAGGAATGGGTCGATTACGCACTGGCCAATGAAGCAGTGATTCTTTTCGACTCCGCATATGAAGCATTTATCACCGATCCGGAACTTCCGCGAAGCATCTTTGCTGTCGAAGGTGCAAAGAAATGCGCGATCGAGTTCTGTTCTCTCTCCAAGACAGCCGGATTTACCGGAACCCGCTGCGGTTACACTGTCGTTCCGAAAGAACTGGTATTTACTGCTTCCAACGGCGAGGAAATGTCTCTGAACGCCATGTGGAACCGGCGTCAGTGCACCAAATTCAACGGTACCTCCTACATTGTACAGAAGGGTGCCGAAGTGGTTTTCTCTGAGGAGGGCATCAAAGAATGCCAGGAAAATATCAACTACTACAAGAGAAATGCAAAAGTCATCGCAGACACTATGACCAAACTTGGCATCCGCTTCTTCGGCGGCATCAACTCTCCGTACATCTGGTTTGAGTGCCCGAACGGCATGGAGTCCTGGGAATGTTTCGATTACCTGCTTCAGAATATCCAGGTAGTTGGAACTCCGGGTGCAGGCTTCGGTGAAAACGGAAAGAATTATTTCCGTCTGACTTCCTTCGGAAACTACGAGAAGACCGTAGAAGCCATGGAACGTTTTGAAAAACTGTTTAAATAATTGATGGAAGAAAAAGAAACCGGCGTTCTGCAGATCGCCGGTTTCTTTGTAGTCATGATTTTAGAAAAATCTGGTTTTCTTTACATCCTGTACAAATTCTTCATTATTCTTTGTTCTGGCAAACAGGTTCAGAATCGTCTCAACTGCATCATCGGCTTTCATGCCATTCAGACCTTTTCGGATGTTATCCATTGCCAGCTGTTCTTCTTTGTTCAGAAGCAGATCCTCTCTTCTGGTGCCCGATTTCGGAATATCAATTGCCGGGAACACACGCTTCTCAGACAGCTTTCTGTCCAGAACCAGTTCCATGTTACCGGTACTCTTGAACTCCTCATATACAACATCATCCATCTTGCTTCCAGTATCCACCAGTGCTGTTGCCAGGATCGTAAGGCTGCCGCCTTCTCTCATATTTCTGGCCGCTCCAAAGAAACGTTTCGGCATATGAAGGGCTGCCGGATCAAGACCACCGGAAAGAGTACGTCCACTGGGCGGAACCGTAAGGTTGTATGCCCGGGCCAGTCTGGTGATACTGTCCAGAAGAATCGCAACGTCCCGTCCGGACTCTACAAGACGTTTTGCACGTTCGATGACCATCTCGGAAATTCTCTTATGGCGCTCAGCCAGCTCATCGAATGTGGAATATACGACCTCCACATTTTTGCCTGAGATCGCCTCTTTTACATCCGTAACCTCCTCAGGACGCTCATCGATCAGCAGAATGATCAGATACATCTCCGGGTTATTCTGCGTAATGGATTTTGCCACATCTTTTAAAAGAGTCGTCTTACCTGCTTTCGGCGGGGAAACGATCATACCTCTCTGTCCTTTTCCAATCGGTGCAATCTCATCCACAATACGGACTGCCATACTGCCGCCCTCGCGCTCCAGACGGATTCTCTCATTCGGGAAAATCGGAGTCAGATCCTCAAAGTTCGGTCTCTTTGCATTCGCATCCGGAGCCAGCCCGTTGACCTCTTTCAGATATAGAAGCGCACTGAACTTCTCACGCTCTGTCTTTACTTTTGTATTGCCGGTCACGATATCACCAGTCTTCAGGTTAAATCTGCGGATCTGCGCCGGAGAAACATACACATCATGATCGCCCGGAAGATAATGGTCACTTCTGATAAATCCGAAACCGTCAGACATCACCTCCAGGATTCCGCTTACCGTCTGTCCGCTGTCCAGCTGTTCCATATCAGTCACTGTTTTTCCTGTCTCCGTCGCCTGGGTTTTCATGCGTTCTGCAGCAGCTGCCTTTTCGTCTTCTGCCAGCATTGCATCAATTACCGCTTCTTTCCGCATGGTGGATGTACTTTTGATTCCACGATTTTTCGCGATATCGCGCAATACAGCCAGAGAAAGTGATTCATACTTTTCTCTCATATTTACTGCCATAAATTCCTCCTGTATTCTGTATGGTCATCTTTTCGGGAACGCCCTCATCTGATTTGACAGGGCCGTCTTAATGAATTACATTGTCTCAAACTGAGTCCAGATTATTTGCATTGATTTAAGTATACTATCTTTAATGAGAAATGGAAAGCGAAACTTTTGATAAATCATTGATTTTTATTTTTTACTATGGTAGATTGAAGACATGAATTTATGGAATGATAAACCTTACCACTCACTGGACTTTGAATTGAAAAAACGGTTTCATGAAAAAGTATACCGTCTTGCATTAAATGGCGGCATGACCTGTCCGAACCGGGACGGCCGCATTGCAACCGGTGGCTGCATATTTTGCAGCGAAGGAGGCTCTGGAGATTTTGCCGCTCCGGCTTCTCTCTCCATTTCAAAGCAGATTCGGGCCGGTCAGAAGCTTCTCGCAAATAAACGCCCCGTACATAAGTATATTGCATATTTTCAAGCCTTTACTAATACCTATGGGCCTGTGGATTATCTGCGTTCTATTTTTACAGAAGCCATCCAGCATCCTGAGATAGAGGTGCTTGCCATTGCGACCCGGCCGGACTGCCTGCAGGATGAGATTGTAAGCTTACTGTCGGAACTGAACCAGATCAAACCTGTCTGGGTTGAACTGGGACTGCAGACCATGCATGAAGACACTGCACAATTTATCCGGAGAGGTTATCCTCTTCCGGTCTTTGAAGATGCTGTAAAAAAGCTCCGTCTTCACGGCATCGAAGTGATCACCCATGTAATTCTGGGACTTCCCGGAGAAGACCATGAACGGATGCTGGAGACCATCCGCTATCTCAACACGCAGGATATTCAGGGCATAAAACTTCAGCTTCTGCATATTCTGAAGGGAACCGATCTGGCAGATATTTATGAGCACGATCCATTTCCGGTCTTTACGCTGGAAGAGTATGTCTCTTTCATCGTCGACTGTGTGGAAATCATCCGTCCGGATATGGTTATTCACCGGCTGACCGGAGACGGTCCAAAAGATCTTCTGATTGCCCCGTTGTGGAGTTCAGCCAAACGTCATGTCTTAAATTCCATTCACAAGGAATTCCGCCTGCGGGATACCTGGCAGGGAAAATATTATGATTCGGAAGGGAAGGAGCAGTAACGATGGCAGATACACTGACACTTTATAAACTGATTGTTCTTAAAATGCTGGATGAAGCGGATGCGCCGCTGACCGGAGCCCAGATTACAGATTTTATTCTGGAAAAAGAGTATACCAATTATTTCACACTTCAGCAGGTACTCTCAGAAATGTCAGAGACAGGCCTTGTCACTGTTGCATCCACCAGAAACAGCTCCCTCTATCGGATCACAGATTCCGGCAGACATACCCTGAAATATTTCGGTGACAAAGTATCCGATACCATCTGCGGTGAGATCACCTCTTTCCTGCAGGAGCACCAGATCGAGATCCGCAATGCGCTCTCCAATATCGCCGATTATTTTCCATCCAACGACGGCGGTTATCTGGTACGTTGTCAGGTACGGGAACACAATTCCACACTGATTGATCTGACACTTTCCGTTCCTTCTAAAGAAGAAGCCGATTCCATCTGCCACAACTGGCAGAAGAAAAGTCAGACGCTCTATGCTTATGTCATGAAAGAATTACTGTAACAAACCCGTGATCGAAAAGAAGCCGGCATCATCTGCCAGCTTCTTTTTTATTTTCCTGTGCGTAATCTGTGCATATCGTCCGCCAGTTCCCTGACACTGGCAATCACACCTGCAAATGCACCTGCTTCATACAACTGAATCAGGATCAATCCTGATGGAATTGCGACAATCATTCCAATCAGTCCTGCCATCCGGTATCCGATAAACAAAAAGATCAATGTGGTCATGGCATCCATTCCAATACTGTCTCCTACCATCTTCGGCTGAATCAGCTGTCTGGTCACCTGCGTCACCGCATACAGAATCACAAGACCTGCAGCAGATGACAATTTTCCACTTAACGCCCATAAAACTGCCCAGGGAATCAGGATGGTTCCCGTTCCAAGCATCGGCAGAAAATCCAGCACTGCAATCCCGGCAGCTGCCAGAACCGCATACGGAACTCTTAAAACCAGGAGACCTGCCGTCAGAATCACAAACACAATAAACATGATTTTGAACTGTGCCCTGAAATAACCTCCAACAGCAAATTTCATCTTCTTTCCGATCAGTTGCAGCTGCCGTCGCGTCTCCTCCGGAACGATTATTTTGATAAAATCCTGCACCCGCTCGCTCTGGGCGGTGAAGAAATACGCAAATAACAACACGAACAGGAAGGAGATCAATAATGAAGGGATCTTACCTGCCGCATTTCCGGCCACTCCCATCGTCACGCCTCCCAGACTGCCCACAATCGTCCCGATCTGAGTGCTTAGACTTCCGGTCAATTCTCCGATCTTCTGCCCTGCCTCCGGCGACAGATGTCCTGCCAGACTCTCCAGATTATCAGAGATCACTGTCATCTCAGCTGACAGCGACCGATAATATTCCGGCAGATGTTCCAGCAGAAAAACTACCCGCCCCGCCGTCCATGTCACTATCAAATAACAAATCCACACAATCAACAGGATCGCACCGGCAATAATTCCCATGGAACTGTGTTTTCTGACAATATGAAGATGCTGCTCCAGAAACCGCACCAGCGGATTGGCAATCTGCGCGATCAGCCAGCCAACCAGCAGCGGAAGGAAAAACCGCACCGCCCATGGTCCCAACAGGACAAGGATCAGTATTTCAGCAATAAACACTCCGATATTTAACAGATTCTTTCGAATCCGTTTTCCCGTATCTACTCCCTCAACATGTTTACACGGTTCCTCTTTCATCGGATGGTTCCTCCACAAATGAACAGATCACATCCCATATCTCATCCCGTCCCTGCTTCGTCTCCGCAGAAAACGGAATCAGCTGGGTGCCCGGCAGAAGCTTCAGTCCCTCTTTCAGGATTTTTATCTGTTTCTGCACCTGGCTTCTCTTAATTTTGTCCAGCTTGGTGGCAATAATCACAGGCTCATAGCCCTGTGCTACAATCCACTGATACATATCTTTGTCATTAGCCGACGGCTCATGACGGATATCTACCAGCAGGAAAACGGCTTTCAGCTGTTTTGAGCCATGCAGATAATTTTCAATCATCCGCCCCCACTTTGCTTTGATCTCATTGCTGACTTTCGCATATCCGTAACCCGGAAGGTCTACCAGATACAGATCGCCATTTACTTTGTAAAAATTAATAGTCTGCGTTTTACCTGGCTGTGAAGAAGTTCTCGCCAGTGATTTCCGGTTCAGAAGCCCGTTAATCAGCGAAGATTTTCCCACATTGGATTTTCCGGCAAATGCCACCTCAGGAAATGCATTTTCCGGCAGCTTGCTTGTAATTCCGCAGACTGTCTCCAGCTCCGCCTGTTTGATAATCATCATAGCTTTTCACCTCTCCTCTATGCGAAGGCATGGGACAGAACCGTTTCCATGCTTCCGGCATAGACAAGCTCCAGGCCTCCTGTAATTTCTTTTGAAAGTTCTTCTACATCTCTTCGGTTCTTCTCCGGCACAATGACCGTTTTCATACCAGCACTCTTTGCTGCCAGCAGTTTTTCCTTCAATCCTCCGATCGGAAGGACACGGCCCCTCAACGTAATTTCTCCGGTCATGGCCACATCCGCACGTACCGGTTTTTCCAGAATCGCAGAAAGCATGGCAGTTGCCATGGTAATACCTGCGGACGGGCCATCCTTCGGCACTGCACCTTCCGGAATATGAATGTGAATATCATGTTCCTGGAAATAGTCTCTTTCCAGTTCATATTTTTCACTCACGGAACGGATATAGCTGATACCTGCTTTGGCAGATTCCTGCATGACATCGCCAAGTTGTCCCGTCAGTTCAAAGTTTCCTTTTCCCGGCATCAGATTAACTTCAATCTCCAGTGTATCCCCGCCAGCGCTGGTCCATGCCAGTCCACGGACAATTCCCACTTCGTCCTGATCCAGTTTCTGCTGGAATTCATAGATGGTCTTACCCAGATATTTTTCCACATTCTTTTCCGTAATCTGCACACTGGCTTTATTTTTCTCCAGAATCTCCCGGTCTGCCTTTCTGCACAAAGACGCGATTCTTCTCTCCAGTGCACGGACCCCGGACTCTCTTGTATACTGATGAATCACTTTTTCCAGCGCTTTATTGCTGACCCGGAACTGCCCTTCTTTCAGACCATGACGCTCCATCTGCTTCGGAAGAAGATGCTCTTTTGCAATATGAAGCTTCTCGTTCTCCGTATAGCCGCTGATCTCGATCACTTCCATACGATCCAGAAGTGGTCTGGGAATCGTCTGAATATCATTGGCCGTACAGAGGAACATCACCTCGGAAAGGTCAACCGGAAGTTCCACATAATGATCCCGGAACTTCTCATTCTGCTCACTGTCCAGAACCTCCAGCAGCGCCGAGAAGGTATCTCCCCTGTGATCACTGCTCACCTTGTCGATCTCATCCAGCACCATCAGTGGATTTTTTACTCCCGCATGGCGGAGCCCGTCGGCAATCCGTCCCGGCATGGCACCTATGTATGTACGTCTGTGACCGCGGATCTCCGC
>ERZ809296.4693-NODE-4693-length-10215-cov-7.507480_pt1 | contig 10215 bp, 3 predicted proteins | sample MGYA00520511_ERZ809296 | MGnify/ENA primary metagenome ERZ809296 (study PRJEB31576, sample SAMEA3212662) | Homo sapiens | biome: human-gut; feature: human gut; material: fecal | place: Sweden | collected 2012 ... | reverse complement strand
AGGAACGGTTTGACGAACGAATCGACAATGTTCAGGAACAGTCCCACAAAGGCAAAGCAGACCCAGGTCTCGGCAAAGCCGAAGGGTTGGATACCGGGGACGAGGAACGTGGCGATCGCGATGGCGATCGAGGTGAAGAGCCAGTTAAGCATAAAGCGCATGGCGTGAATCCTTTCTTGCGCCGGGATTGCTGGCGTCGCGTGAAGCGGCTTACGGCGGCGACCTGGATGGTTGCGCGGGCGCGCCGCGGTGTTTGGGCGCCCATTGTCTCAAATATTCGTGGAGCTTACGTGCGCATATGGTTTCTAAACGGCGTTCGTCCTGAAAAACGCGCCGCTGGCAGAGAGTCTTGTCGCTTTAGTTTGGTGGTGTGCTACACTGCTACGGGCAAAAGCCACAGGCGTTGCCCTATTGCATAGAACGGGTGAACGATGCCCGATGTCAGTATCAACTTCGATGCCTTTTGGCGGGTTTGGCGGTGATCGATGAATATCGAGAACATGTTTGACAAGCCTGATGTCAAGCAGCTGGTCCACGCATTTAGCCTTTTGGACGACGAGAAGGATATCCAAGCGTTTTTGACCGATATCTGCACGCCGCGCGAGATTTGCGACCTTTCTCAGCGTTTGCAGGTTGCGCGCTATTTGGACGAGGGCGAGCCTTATGTTGAGGTTCAGGCCCGTACCGGCGCTTCGTCCACCACGGTGAGCCGCGTTTCAAAGGCGCTGAACGGCGAGTACGGTGGCTACCGCAAGATCCTCATTAAGTTGGAGGATGGCGAGTAGGCCAGCGACAACATTGAATTACGAAGAACCGTCCCTCCGGGGGCGGTTTTTATATGCCTGCAATCGGCTGGTGCGTTGGGTTCAGGTTGCTTTGTACCAAAAGATGGAACTGCGGTGGCAATGTGTCCGCTTGGGCGGGTAGGATGGATGCATTGATTATTGCGAACGGTTTGAGCGGAGGACCATGCCTGTTCGAATCTATACCACCAATGCCGGCACGGATTTGAGCGATGCCGAGTCGGCGCTGCTTGCCGACCTTATTGCCCGTCACGGGCGTGCCGTGTTGCTGGCACCAACGTTTGCCGAGCTCGATCTGTGCCGTCATGATGCGGCGGAAGCCGGCATTTCGCTGGGTATCGACTACAAGACACCCGCATCGTGGCTTCGCTCGCTTTGGGAGCTTTTGGGCGACGGGCGCGGTTTCGTCGACAACCTGCAGCGCCAGATGCTGTTTTCGGACATGGTCACGCGCCTCGATGATGCCGACCTGCAGCCGCTTTCGCGCAGCCAGGGCACGGTGCGCATGCTCGCGCGCATGGGCCGCGATGTGCTGCCGGGCGTAGCGGGGACGGGTGCCGAGCGCTGCTGCGGCGACGTTTGCCGTCCCGATCCCAAGAGCGACGCCGAGGCTCGCGTATTCGAGCTTTTGCGTGCCTACGCGGGCGGTTTGGACCGTCGAGATATGGTCGAGCCCTGCGAGGCAGCCGACATTATGGCCGGTGCCCTGGCCGATAGCCTGCCGGCGTGCGCCCGCGCCGTATGCGTGCGCGGTATCACGTCGTTTACGCACGGTCTACTCGAGCTGCTGTCTGCCGTGGCGAACAATGGGGGAGAGGTCGTCGTGCTGCTTGCCCGCGAGCAGGCGGCGATGCGCGAGGAGCTTGCCACGGCATTTGATGCCCGCGGTGTGCTGTTTGAGATCGCGCCGCTGGGGGAGGACGCCGTCGCGTCTGATGTCGCTTGCGGGGCCGCCGCTCAGCCTGCCTTTATTGAGGTCGCCGGCCCCCATGCCCGTGCTCATGTCTATGCGGACGCCATCGATAAGTTGGTGAAAGCGCACAAGGAGTCCAAGGCCGATAAAGCTACTGCAACGCCCGCCGACCCCGTGCGCGTGCTCGTCGTTTCTGCCCGGGCACCCCAGCTGTTCGGCGAGCTCGCCGCCCGTTTGGCGGCGCGTCACATTGCGGCCGAGACGACTGAGTTCACGGCGTTTTCCCAGTCCATCGCGGGCAGGCAGTTTACGGCGCTCGCCAACCTGATCGAGCGTATGAAAGCCGCCGACGAGGGCACCGCTTCCAAGACTGAGTGGTGGCCCGCGCCGGAGCTTACCGACTGGATCTACAGTCCGCTTTCGGGCGCTGATGCCGTCAATGCCCGTACCTTCGATAAGAATATGCGTCTCTCGCGCAGCAAGACTACCGCGGGCGTCAAGAGCCTGCTGCAGAGCGTTCAGGGCCAGGTGAGGGGCGCGCGCAAGGCGACGAGCGACGATAACTGGTTTAAGAACGTACCGTGTGTGGTCTCGGACGTGTTCCAGGCGCTGCGGCGTGACAAGCCCGTGACGGCGCTTAAGGCCATGCTTGCCGTTGCCGAGGCGTTGCCCGATCGCGCTCTAGGCGGCCTTGACGGCCAGGCCCGTCGCCAGGCAGAGACGGCTTTGCTGCGCCATGCCATCGACATCCTTATGAACGATGCTCGCGCGCTCGACGTGTCGCAGGCCGCGACCGTGCCGGTTCTCGACGGCGTTCGAACCAAGGTGGACAAGCGCAGTACCGCCTACGATTACGAGACCTATGAGGTCGATCGCACGCCACGAGCACAAGTGCGCTTCGCGTCGCTTGCCGATGCGTCGGTTCTTCGCCCTGGCAGCTACGATGCCGTGCTGTTTGCCGATGTCGACCTGGACAGCTATCCGCTTTCGCACGAAGAGGGCCCGCTTGCCACGTTGACAGCCGAGCTGCGCCGCGACGGCGTGTCTTTGGAGCCCGCTGCCCTGCTGCGCGTGCGCTTTGGCCGTGCGATGCAGGCGGCGAGCGGTCCGGTCGCGCTCGCCCGTGTGACGCACGATCGCCAGGCACGCGAGTGCTACCCGGCAGCCGTATGGACCGAGCTGTGGGCACATGCCGAGGCCGCTGGCGCTGCCAAGCCCATGCGCGTGGGCGAGGGCGATATCATCGCCGACTTTGATCCCGCGGCAGGTGAAGGCCTCAAGCGCGAGCGCGTGACCTGTGAAGCCCCTCAGCATCTGAGTGCCGAGGCCGTGCCGTATTTGGTCCTGCGCCGTCGCGATGGCGAGGGTGAGGACGCGCCGCTCGTGCCGCGTCTGACGTCCGCCTCGCAGATCGAGGCCTATTCGACCTGCCCGCTATGCTGGTTCGTCTCGTACCGCGTGAAGCCCCAGTCGATCGACGCGGGCTTTGGCAACATGGAAAAGGGCAACTTTGTCCACGACGTGCTGGAGTATCTGCATGCCCGTCTGCCCCAAGAGGGCATGGAGCGCGTGACGCCCGAGAATCTGCCGCGCGCACAGGAGCTGCTGCACGAGGTCTTTGACGAGACGTTGGCCGAGCACGCCGGCAAGCGCGGCACGGAGGGCCCGCTGGTGCCGCTCTCTGCGGTGGAGGAACGCCAGGTGGCCGAGATCTTGCCGCAGCTGGAGGGTGTGCTTGCCTACGAGTCCGAGGCACTTGCCCCCTTTGCCCCGCGCTACCTGGAGTTCGCCTTCAACGAGCTCAAGGTCGAGTATGCCGGTTGGCCGCTTGGCGGGCGCATCGACCGCGTGGACGTGGACGCCGAGAATCGTGCCGTGGTGATCGACTACAAGCATCGCACGGGCGTTGAGGAGTTTAAGCTCGCCGACCCCACGGTGCGCGACGAGGAATCGGGCACGGCGCCCATCGACGATCCGCGCTGGTTGCCACCACATACCCAAACGCTCATCTACGCCCAGGCCATGCGTCGGGCGCTGGGCCTAGATACCCGTGCTGCGCTCTATTTCTCGACCAAGGGCGGCAAGCCCGCGCTGCGCGGCGCGGCGAGTGCCGAGTTGCTCGAGGAAGAGCGTGGTGACGGTCGCATCCCGGGCCTTAAGAAAGGTTTCCCCGGCGAGGGTGGCAGCATGGACTTCGACGCCCTGCTCGATCGCGTGGAGACCGGCATCGCCGAGCGTCTGCGCGAGCTCGAGGCGGGCAACGTTGCCGCCGTCGACCCGACGTCGGCTCAGGCCGCGCATGCGCGCTGCTCGTATAACCACGAAGGAACGTTTGTAAGGAGGGACGTGTAGACCATGGATCTTTCGACTTTGATGCCGCAACAGCTGCAGATCGTCAAAACGCTCGACCGTCCGCTGTTTGTCTCGGCGGGCGCCGGTTCGGGCAAGACCTTTACCCTCACGCGTCGCATCGTCTACGCGCTCTCGCCTGAATCCGGTCCGTTCGTTGAACATCTTGACCAGGTGCTCGCCATTACCTTTACCAAAGATGCCGCGGCCGAGATCCGTGACCGCGTGCGCCGTGCGCTTATCGACGAGGGCATGGACGAGGAAGCACTGACCGTCGACGACGCGTGGATTTCGACCATTCACGGCATGTGCTCGCGTATCCTGCGCGCGCATGCGCTGGAGCTGGGCATCGACCCCGAGTTCACGGTGCTCACCGATACCGACGAGCTTATGGACCAGGCTGTTGAGCATGTGCTGGCCCGCGCGACGGCGCCCGATGCCGCCCCCGAGCTCGCGGCATCGCTCAAGGCCCTCTATGCCTGGTATCCCATGGCGGGCGAGGGCGGTTCCTTTGGCACCGGCACGACCATCAAGGGCCTGGTGCGCGACCTGCTGGAGCTGTCGAGCCAGTTGCCGGGCGGTATGGACGACGTGTGCGTGGCGCGCGGCCAGGCCGATACCTCGGCGCTCGCCGATGCCTATCGCGCGGCGCTGGGCGCAAGCAAGGCCGCGACCGAGAAGGCGCAGATGGCACTCGACGCCATTGACGCGTTCGAGGCGAGCGGCAAGACCATGGCCGATGCAGCGCGACTCATGATGTCGTGCACCATGCCGCGCGCGAGCAAGGCATTCCCTAAGGAGCAGGTCGAGCTGCTCAAGGCCGAGGCCGCCGATGCGTTTATCAATATCGTGCTTGCCTGCGGTGGCCCGGCGCTCGATGCGCTGGTGGGCCTGGCCCGTTCCGTGGAGGCTGAGTATCGCGCGCTCAAGGCCGGCCAGTCTGCCCTCGACAACAACGACCTGCTGCGCATGGCCTACGAGGCCCTGTGCGATTACCCGGCCATCCGAGCGGCATACGAGGGCCGCTTTAAGATGGTCATGATCGATGAGTTCCAGGATACCGACCAGATGCAGGTCGATTTGATTCGCTATCTGACGGGCGCGGGGGAGCGCGCGTTGTGCACCGTAGGCGATGCGCAGCAGTCCATCTATCGCTTCCGTGGCGCCGAGGTCGAGGTGTTCCGCCGTCAGGAGCGCAAGGTGGGCTCCTCTGCTGCGCCCGAGACGTCCGTCGCATCCGATGCCCCTGCCGGCGAACTCGTCAAACTCGTGCGCAATTTCCGCAGCCACGACGAGGTGCTGCGCTATGTGGCACGCGTCTTCGACGGCGATGACGGCGGCCTGATGCAGGGCTTTTTGGATCTTGAGGCGAGCGACGGCCACAAGGACACGCTGGTGGCGGACGCCTCGCGCCGCCAGGCCTTCTTTGTTGCCGGCGGCAGTATGCAGGAGCGCACACAGGCCAAGGCCCGTGCGATCGCCGAGCGCTTCCGCGCGCTTGCCGATGCCGGCCAGCCCCAGGGCGGCATGGTACTGCTGCTGGGCCGCATGACCAACGCCGACGTCTACGCTCAGGCCTTTCGCGATCAGGGGCTCGACTGCGTCATCGCGGGCGGCTCGGTCTTTGCCCAAGCAGCCGAGGTGCAGACGGTGCGCGCCCTGGTTTGTGCGCTCGCCAATCCGGCCGATACGGCGCAGGGCCTTATGCCGCTGCTCGCCTCGCCGATGTTTGCGCTCGGCGCCCAGGAGTTCCTGGCGCTGGCGACCAAGCTCGATAGCGAGACAGGGGAGACCTCGCGCCGGAATATCGACATGGGCATCATGAGCGATTTTGACGTGCCGGGTTTGCAAGACTTGCCGCTTGTGACGCGCGCCCGCGAGGTGCTGCGGTATGCGCTTCGTCGCGTGGGCCGCGATTCGTTCGCCGCCATCGTGCGCGACGTGGTCAACGCCTCCGGCTGGTTTGTGCGTCTGGGACAGCGTGGTCCCGAGGGCAAGGCCATTGCCGCCAACGTGCTCAAGGCGCTCGACGCCGTGGCTGAGGCTGAGGCTGAGTTCGGCAACTCGCCGCGTTCCATCGCGCTGGCCTTCGACCGCTTCTTGGCGGGCAAGGAAGCCCCGGGTGCCCTCAACGAGGAAGGCGACGGCGCGGTGCGCATCATGACGGTGCATGCCTCCAAGGGTCTGGAATATCCGGTCGTGGCGGTCGCCGAGTGCTTTGGCGTGCGTAAGTCCTCGGGTGCGGCACAGATGGGCCGCGTCGAGGGCGGAGCACAGGTCGTGGCACTGCCGGCGCGCTTCGACGGCGTTAAGCTCGCCGACGGTACCTTTGTGAAGGGCGACGACGTCAAAAAGCAGTTTGAGCATGCGTTTAAGGGCAAGGGCACGTCGCTGTGGCTGCCGCCGGAGCTCATGGAGGACGTCTGTGCGACGGGTTCTCCCGCCGAGGCATTTGCTCGCCTGCGCAACGACGACCTGCAGCTTTCGCTCGAGGAGCGGGCCCGCTTGCTCTATGTTGCCATGACGCGTGCGCGCGAGCTGGTGATCTTGGCGATGGATACCGGCGTGAGCCGTGGCAAGGTGACGGCGCCGACCTTCGACGTTGAGACCGATCTGACCTACGATGTGCTGCGCCGTATTTTGCCGACCGACGCTCTGGACATGCCGCAGCTCGATGCCGACCGCCTGGTGTTCGACAACTCCCAGCCGGGCGACTACGAGCTCATTTCGCTCGCGGGCTTTACCTTTGGCGAGCAGGCGTTTGAGGCCAACGCTTCGTTGGATGCCGAGGGCAGGCTTGTTCGTGGCGATGCCGATACAGATGCTGCCGACGATTCGGCCAGTACAATCGTCCCCGGTCCTGCCGACCCCAAGCCCGATTCGTTTGAGCTTGTGTATCCCCAGGCAGTGGGCGTGCGCATGGGCATCTGTCCGTATCCGATGCGCGACTCGTATAGCTACTCGTCAATCGCCGCGGCGCTCCATGCCGAGACAGAAGACCGTGCCGCCGAGGCGCGTGTGCCCATGGACGAGGCTGGCGATGATGCGGAGTCGGATGGTTCCGAGATGACGGATGCGGACGTGGCCGCTGTCGAGCCCGCCGGCAACCCCATGGCGCTGGGCTCGGCGTTCCATGCCGCCTGCCAGTGGCTGATCGAGATGGGTTCCGATGCGCTGCCCGCTGAGCGTGCCGATGCGCTGGCGCGCCTGTGGCACCTGACGCCAGAACAGCGCGAGCGCTTCGATGTCGCTCTGGAGCGCTGGCTCAAGTCGTCGGTTCGTGCCGAGCTGTTCGCGTGGCCGTGCGTTCGCGCCGAGGTGCCGTTCTTCTCGCTGGGCTGCGAGGACGAGGACATCGCCCGCTACGGTGCATATGCCGAAGGCGCCATCGACGCTTTGGCGACCGACCCGGCCGATCCGTCACGCGCACTGGTCATCGATTACAAGACGGGTGGCACGCCGGATGAGACGCCGGACCAGCTGCTCGAGAAGCACGCCCTGCAGGCGCGCGTCTACGCCGACGTGTTGCACAAGGCGGGCTTTGAGACGGTGACGGTCAAGTTCGTTCGCGTGGAGCAGGCGAATCCAGCCATCTTCGTCGAACCCGCCGAACCTCAAGTAGTCATCTACAATCTCTAGCCCTCAGATAACTTGCGGTGGAATACGGGCTGTTTTGGCCAAAAAAGCCGCCAAACAGTCCGCATTTCACCGCAACTGCAAGAGGAGCCGTGTTGGTTTGGCTAGGTTCGGGTGCTGTCCGTGCCGTGCGGTAAAATCGTTCAGTCAGAACACGAACCCGCATCGGAGCTCATCACATGGCATTCGTCCATCTGCACAATCACACTGTTTTCTCCATGCTCGACGGCGCAACCCGTATCCAGGATATGGTCAATCGTGCCGTTGAACTTGGCATGCCCGCCGTGGCCATTACCGACCACGGCTACATGTATGGCGTGCCCGACCTAGCGCTGGCCTGCGACGCCGTCAATCACAACACGCCCGAGTACAAAACTTGGAGCCACGACAAGGCCTTCTTGGAAAAGGACCGCCGCGACGAGCTGGTGGAGCCCGACCCCGAGGCAAACCCGCGCGAGCATGCCCAGTACGTCAAAGACATGGCCATGTGGGACGAGAAGGGCAACATCGACGAGCTCAAACCGCCCCTGGTCATCAAGCCCATCTTTGGCTGCGAGGTCTACTTTACGCCGGACGAGACCCTTGCCCGCGACCACAAGCCCGAGCTCTACCACATGATCCTTCTGGCCAAGGATCAGGAGGGCTACGTCAACCTAATGCAGACGGTCTCCGAGGCCGCCGTGCAGGGCTTTTACTACAAGCCGCGCGTGACGCTCGACAACCTGCGCCGCCATGCCAAGGGCATGATCTGCACGAGCGCCTGTATCGCGGGCATCATCCCCAAATACATCGACCGCGGCGACATGGAAGGCGCCATCAAGTGGGCCGAGACCTTCCGTGATACCTTCGAGCCCGGTGACTTCTACATCGAGATCCAGGAACACGGCATCACCACCGACAACGGCCTGACTGACGAGCAGATGGACCGCACGCTCATCGACATCGCCAAGCAGGTGGGCGTCAAGGTCATCGCCACCAACGACTTCCACTACCTGCGCCGCGAGGATGCGCCCGTGCAGGACGTCATCATGTGTATTGGCATGAACGCCAAGGTCGATGACCCCAACCGCATGCGCATGACCGGCTCGGAGTTTTACATGAAGACCGAGGAGGAGATGCGGGCGATGTTCCCGTATTGCCCCGAGGCCTGCGACAACACGCTCGAGATCGCCGACAAGTGCTACGTTGAGCTGGACTGGGACTCTATCATCCTGCCGCGCTTTCCGTTGCTCGATCCCGGCGAGACGCACGAGAGCCAGTTCCGCCGCGAGTGCGAGAAGGGCCTGCGCCAGCACTATGGCGACGACTGGGCCACGCGCGAGATCGGTGGCGTCAACATCAAAGAGCGCTTTGAGTACGAATACAAGGTCATCTGCGACAAGGGCTTTGCCGCCTACTTTTTGATCGTTGCCGAGTACGTGCAATGGGCTAAGGACAACGGCATCGGCGTCGGCCCCGGCCGTGGCTCGGCCGCCGGCGCTATCGTCGCCTACGCCATGAACATCACCGCGTTCGACCCGCTCGAGAACGGCCTGATGTTCGAGAGGTTCCTGTCCCCGCAACGTACCGAGATGCCCGATATCGATATGGACTTCGACGATGAGCGACGCCTCGAGGTCGTGGAGCACGTTCGTCAGCTCTACGGCCCCGAGAAGGTCACCCACGTCATCACCTACTCGACCATCAAGGCCAAGCAGGCCATCAACGACGCCGCGCGCGTCCTGGACTACCCGGTCTACATGGGCCAGCGCCTGTCCAAGATGGTCTCGAGCGACCCCAAGGTCAAGCTCAAGCAGGTGCTCGACAAACAACCCGGCAAAGAGGATCTGTTTAACCCCGATTTTGCCGAGGCCTATAAAAAGGACGACGACGCTCGCCGCATCATCGACACGGCGCTCTCGATCGAGGGCCTCACCCGTGGCGAGGGCGTGCACGCGTGCGCCGTTCTGATCTGCCGCGACCCCGTCAACGAGCACGTGCCCACCAAGCTCGACACCAAGGGCGGCGTCGAGATTACCCAGTACGAGGGCCATACCGTCGCCGACATGGGCCTGCTCAAGATGGACTTCTTGGGCCTGCGCACGCTGACGGTTATCTCCAAGGCCAAGGCCAACATCAAAAAGAACTTCGGCATCGACATCAAAGAGGAAGAGATCCCCTTTGACGATCCCGAGATCTTTAAGCTCATGGGTTCCGGCCACACCGCCGGCGTCTTCCAGGTCGAGTCCGCCGGCATGACGGCTACGATCAAGAACATGAAGCCCACCGAGTACAAGCATGTCGTAGCATTGATCGCCCTGTACCGCCCGGGCCCGCTGGGCGCCGGCATGGTCTCGTCCTACATCAACCGTATGAACGGCAAGGAGCCGGCGGTCTCCTACGACGACCGCCTGGACGACATCCTGGGCGAAACCTACGGCACCATGGTCTACCAGGAGCAGGTTATGCTCATCTCCGTTGAGATGTGCGGCTTCTCCAAGGGCGAATCGGACTCGCGTATCCGTAAGCCCGTGG
>ERZ809296.4688-NODE-4688-length-10225-cov-3.679056_pt1 | contig 10225 bp, 8 predicted proteins | sample MGYA00520511_ERZ809296 | MGnify/ENA primary metagenome ERZ809296 (study PRJEB31576, sample SAMEA3212662) | Homo sapiens | biome: human-gut; feature: human gut; material: fecal | place: Sweden | collected 2012 ... | reverse complement strand
CAGAAGGGCGGCAAGATCGGTCTGTTCGGCGGCGCAGGCGTTGGAAAGACGGTTCTGATCCAGGAGCTGATCCGGAACATCGCCACGGAGCACGGCGGCTATTCTGTATTTACCGGAGTAGGTGAGCGTACCCGTGAAGGAAACGACTTGTATTATGAGATGCAGGAGTCCGGCGTTATCAATAAGACCACCATGGTATTCGGACAGATGAACGAGCCGCCGGGAGCGCGTATGCGTGTGGGCCTTACAGGCCTTACCATGGCGGAGTATTTCCGTGATGAAGGCGGAAAGGACGTACTTTTATTCATTGACAATATCTTCCGTTTCAGCCAGGCAGGCTCCGAGGTGTCCGCGCTGTTGGGCCGTATGCCGTCAGCCGTTGGATACCAGCCGACCTTACAGACGGAGATGGGCGCGCTCCAGGAGCGGATCACTTCCACAAAGAGCGGCTCCATCACCTCCGTACAGGCGGTTTACGTTCCGGCCGACGACTTAACGGACCCGGCTCCGGCCAATACCTTCACCCACCTGGATGCAACGACTGTTTTAAGCCGTTCCATCGTGGAGCTGGGTATTTATCCGGCTGTGGATCCCTTAGAGTCCACCTCCCGTATCCTGGACCCGCGTATCGTGGGCGAGGAGCATTACCGGGTGGCCCGGGGCGTTCAGGAGGTACTCCAGAGATATAAGGAGCTCCAGGATATCATCGCCATGCTGGGTATGGACGAGCTTTCTGAGGAAGATAAGCTGACCGTATCCAGAGCGAGAAAGATCCAGAGATTCCTGTCCCAGCCGTTCTTTGTTGCAGGACAGTTCACCGGCCTGGAGGGCCGTTATGTGCCGCTTTCCGAGACCATCCAGGGCTTTAAGGAGATCCTGGAAGGAAAGCACGACGATATTCCGGAGAACCTGTTCCTGAACGCAGGAAATATGGATGACGTTCTTGCCCGCGTGAAATAGGGGGTGGGAACATGGCGGAAACGATGAAGCTTCAGGTGATCACGCCTGATAAGGAGTTCTTCCACGGGGATGTGTCCATGGTGGAGCTGAATACCGCAGACGGCGAGCTGGGCGTTTACCCCCAGCATATCCCGCTGACCACAGCGGCGGCGCCGGGCGTTTTAAAGATCCATCAGGACGGCCAGGTGAAAAAGGCGGCGCTCCTTTCCGGCTTTCTTCAGATCCTTCCGGAGAAGATGACCATCTTAGCGGAGGTCTGTGAATGGCCGGAGGAGATCGATGGGGCCAGGGCCAATGAAGCCAGGATCCGTGCCGAAAGGCGGCTTGCGGAGCACAGTCCGGAGACGGATATCGCCAGGGCCGAGGCGGCGCTTAGGCGTGCGCTGGTGCGGCTCTCGCTGGTGGAGGAGCACTAAAAAGACCGGAATTACTGCCGGGGGCAGGCGTCTGGAAAACGGATGCCTGTCCCTGGCTTTTTTTATTGAAAAGAGAGTCCTGGGACACAAAACACTCCGCGGGGATCGCCAGGGGCCTTGTGGATATGCAGGAAAGGAGGCACTATGAGAAAAGAACATAGTCATGAATATTGCTGGGTACTGATATTTGCGGCGGCTCTGGGAATGTACCTGCTCCGTGTGCTTCTTATAGCCGGGGAGGGGAAAGAAGAACTGGAGATGCCGGTGGGAAGATTTTTTGTGGATGTCACATTTTCTGAGGAAGGGGAATTCCTGCCTCCCTCGTATCTGGAGGCGGCCAGAGATCCGGAATTTAAAGAGCCGTTTATCTGCCTGGGATACCAGGAGCCGGGAGAGGGCCTGGGCGCAGAGACAGGTGCGGAAGCGGAGCCGGATCAGGAGACCAGGACAGCCAAGGAGCCAGATCTGGAGCACGGCACATCCAGCCAGCCGTATCCGCAGACCGGGACATACAGGTACTGGTTCCAGTATGCCGGTGAGAGAGCGCCGGAGGTCATTTATGTGAAGCGGCCGCCGGTATACGTTCTCCGGGAAATGGAGCCGGTTTCCGCAGAGCTTTCAGATGAACTTCCGGTGCAGATGGAATATGGAGACGGCACAGGCTGGTTTGACGTGACAGAGGTATCCTGTGTCCAGTCCGGGGAAGGCGCTTATGAGATCCGGATCAAGGCCCATATGCTGCGGGATGCGTACCCGGGGACGGTGACACTGGCTCTTGGAGATGCAGTCCTGGCGCGGAAGCCGGAGAGCTCTGAGGATGAGCGGTACGCGGCGGCCCTGTTCGGCCGGGACCATGGGTATTCCTCGGACACGTTTGTATTTGTGTATGAGATGAAGAACGGGAGTACCTATGAAACAGTAACAGAACGGCTGAGAACGGCAGTGCTGTCTGCCGGGAATCCCTATGAGAAGCAGGAAGAGGCAGAATTGGAGATGGGGGCACAGGGAGGCATCCAGGTCCATCTGGTCCCGGCGGCGTAGAGGCGCTGTGTGCCAGCAGGGGATTTTCCAGCTCATGCTTCTGGTGCCGCTCCGGCGAGGAAATGCAGTCATACCTGCTGGATCATCTGGCATTTGGCAGTTCGGGAAGTAATGAACTGGACTATGTATAAAAAGTGTCCGGGATTTTTTGAGCAAAAATCCCCTAAAACAGGAAAATTTGGGTACCAGATGCAAAAAAAATCCCCAGTGCCCAAAAATTGGTGAAATTTTGGGTACTGGAGAAAAAAGTCCTGGATCCTGCCCAAACGGGCCGGGCCCAGATGGAATTTCAATGTCGGCAGGAACAGCTTTCGGTTTACTGATCGTTGGTCAGCTTCAGCTTATCAAACACGTAGAATACCAGGCTAAGGATCATTCCGGTGACGCAGGCCAGCACCATACCGGTGAGCTGGACGTTTCCAAAGTTCACCTTAATGCCGGAGAGGCCGGTAACGAAGATCACGGCAGTCAGGGCCTGGTTCCGGTTCTTGCCGTAGTCCACCTGGGAATCCACCAGGATCCGCAGGCCGGAGGTGCCGATCATTCCATAAAGCAGGAAGGAGATCCCGCCGATGACCGGGCCGGGGATGGTCTGGATCAGGGCCGACAGCTTTCCGATGAAGGAGCAGATGATGGAAAACACGGCCGCGCCGGCGATGACCTGGACGCTGTATACCTTGGTAACGGCCATAACGCCGATGTTCTCCCCATAGGTGGTGGTGGGAACGGAGCCGATGAGACCGGACAGCATGGTGGAGAAATTATCTCCGAACAGACTGCGGTGGAGTCCCGGTTCCTTTAGGAGATCGCGGTTTACGATCTTGCTGGTGACCACCTGGTGCCCGATGTGCTCGGAGGTGATGACCAGGATCACCGGAAGGATGATCAGGATGGCCTGGAGATCAAACTTTGGAGCAGAAAAGTTTGGCAGGGCAAAGATCGGAGCGGTCATGACAGCGGAAAAGTCCAGGATCCCGGTAATGGCCGCAGCCACGTATCCGGCGATCACGGCGATCAGGATCGGGATCACAGAGAGGAAGCCGCGGAACAGGACGGAGCCGAATACGGCAAAGCCCAGGGTCACGAAAAATACGATGGCATTCCGGGGATCGATGACTTCATCCAGAAGGCCGGCGTTGCTGGCGGCGCTGCCGGAGAGCTCCAGACCGATGAGAGCCACCACAGGGCCCATGGCGGCGGGAGGAAGGACGATGTCGATCCATTTATACCCCACTTTATAAATGATGAACGCCAGGATACAGCCGGCAAACCCCACGGCCACGAAGCCGCCCAGGGCGTATTCATAGCCCCAGTTGGCAATGACGATGCCGGCAGGAGCCAGAAAGGCGAAGCTGGAGCCCAGATAGGCCGGAGCCTTTCCCTTGGTGACCAGAATGAAAAGCAGAGTGCCCAGCCCGTTCATGAAAAGAACGACGGCCGGGTTGATCCCGAACAGGAAGGGGACCAGCACTGACGCGCCGAACATGGCGAACATGTGCTGGATGCTTAAGGGGATCAGAAGCCGGAAGGGGACCTTGTCCTCCACCTGGATGATCGTGTGGTTTTCCATACGAAACCTCCTAAATATAATTTTTGAGAAAATCATGAAATTTCGTGTTTCATTTTAGCATAAGAAGGCGTTTTGTCAAATAGAAAAATCAGAGGAACAGAAGGAACTGCTGCCGGATACTGTAAAAAATCTCACAGCCAGGTTGACAAAATGGCAGGACCCCTATGATAATAGCTATATAATTAGAAAAAGGATGTTCCGGGACCGGCAGAGGGAGCAGTGTTCTGCCGGATCTCCGCGAAAAGGGAACTGGACAATGGCCGCTCTGAGAATGAACGGCGGTGAAGAAAAGGAGGAGAAGGCAATGGAATTTACGGGAAAACAGGTCCAGGAGGCCAGGGAACGGATCGCTCCGTTTGTGGATGAGACTCCGCTTCTGAGGCTTAAGGCACTGGATGCATACCTGGGCTGCCAGGTATATGTCAAGGCAGAGTGTATGCAGAAGACCGGGGCATTTAAGTTCCGGGGGGCCATGAACCGGATCCTGACGCTGACAGATGAGGAGCTTTCTCGGGGGATCGTGGCGGCATCTTCGGGGAACCACGGACGGGCCATCGCTTATGGTGCCGGAATGAAGGGGGCCAGGGCGGTGATCGTAATGCCGCGGACGGCTCCGGAGGCCAAGAAAAAAGCTATTATGGAGCTGGGGGCCGAGGTGGTGCTCTGCGAAGCACCGGAGCGGTTTGAGGTGGCGGAGCGGATCTGTATGGAGAGGGGCAGCACCATGATCCCGCCCTATGACGATTACGATGTGATGGCAGGCCAGGGGACTCTGGGCCTGGAACTGATGGAACAGTGTCCGGAGCTTTCCACAGTCATCGTCCCGGCCAGCGGCGGCGGACTCATCGGCGGCGTTTCTGCGGCGGTGAAATCCGTGTCGGATCATACAAAGGTATACGGGGCGGAGCCGTCGGCCCTTCCGCGGTATACGGAGAGCCTGAAGGCCGGGGAACCGGTGCTGGTGCCCATGAAGAAGTCCCTGGCTGATGCCCTGGTGTCCCAGCGGCCGGGCCTTAAAAATTTCCCGGTGGTGAAGGCGTATGTGGACGGCTTCGCATCGGTGGATGATCCGTTCATGCTGAAGGGTATGAAGCTGCTCCTGATGGAGGGGAAGGTCCTGGCGGAGCCGTCGGCCTGTATCGGGATCGGTGCCGTTTTAGAGGGGCGGATCCCGGTGGGAAAAGAGGATAAGGTCTGTTTTGTGATCTCGGGCGGAAATCTGGGATTTGAACAGCTGGAGATCCTAAAGGACGCAGCCCAGTTCGCTTAACATCTGAAGATCCGCAGCCGTGGAGATGCCGGAGGTGGTCAGCATATCGCCGGAGATGGCGGCATTGGCGCCGGAAAGGAAACAGCTCCGCCCTTTGTCGGGAAGGAGGCCCCGTCCTCCAGCCAGGCGGATGAAGGCATCTGGAAGAAGGAAGCGGAATACGGCCACGATCCGGCGCATCTGGTCTCCGGTCAGCGGGGCCAGGTGTCCCAAGGGCGTCCCGGGAATGGGGTTCAGCATGTTGACGGGAACCGAGCGGATCCCCAGCTCCCGCAGCGAGAGCGCCATGTCCACCTGGTCCTCTGGGGTCTCGCCCATGCCCACGATCCCGCCGCTGCACACTGTAAGCCCGGCGGCCTGGGCGGCTTTTATGGCGGCCAGCTTCTGGTCAAAGGTGTGGGTGGTGCACACATTGGGGAAATTGCTCCGGGAGGTCTCCAGATTGTTGTGGATCCGGGTGACACCTGCTTCCTTCAGCTTTTCATACTGAGACTGGTCCAGGAGACCGAAGGAGGCGCAGACCAGACAGCCGGTTTCTTTCCGGATCCTCTGGATGGCCAGGCACATCCGGTCCACCTCCCTATCGTTTAACTGCCTGCCGGAGGTCACGATAGAAAAGCGGGGAACACCCTGTCTGTGATTCCTTCCAGCTTCCTGGACAATGGTATCAGCATCCAGCAGAGGATATTCCTCTGCGCTGGAAGAAGAATAGGCGGATTGGGCGCAGAACCGGCAGTTTTCCGGGCAGCGGCCGCTCTTCCCGTTGATGATGGTACAGAGGTCGAAGCGGTTCTGGCAGAAATGGAGCTGGATCTGGCGGGCGGCGGAGCAGAGCTCCTCCAGGGGAGCCTCATAAAGGGCCAGGGCTTCCTCCCGGGAGATCATGCCGCCGTTTAAGATCCGTGTTTTCAGTTCCTGGATCATGGTCATAGGTTCAGTCATGGGTGCCTCCTAAAGTAAACTAAAAATTTTATATAGTTTACAATATCATAAAAATAGAGAAATGTAAACTATGTAATAAATTTGGTTGACAAACAGAGGGAGGAAAACTGCCTTGACAATCCGGCTGAAATTCCGCAAAATAAGAGGAAGAGAGGGGCTGGAGAGTCTGCTTTTCCGGCCCTGGGAAAATACGGAGGGATGGATGCAAATGGGAAAGACCATGGAGGAAAAGACGTTCCGGGAGCACGTTTCCTGGGTGATGTTTCTGCTCAGTATCCTGGTGATCTGGGCCCACTCCTATAATGCGGAGCTGTTTTCCGGCGGCGCCCCGGTCACAGAGGGGATCTGGCTGACAGTCCACAGGATCCAGGATTTCTTGTCCGCGGCCCTGGGGCTGACGGCAGTGCCGGGATTTTTTATGCTGTCGGCGTACCTTTTTTTCCGCAGCTTTTCCTGGGAGAAGCTTCCGGCAAAATGGAAGAGCCGGGTCCGCAGCGTGGCGGTCCCCTATCTGGCCTGGAATCTTTTTTATTATCTGGGCTATGTGCTGGCGACCCGCATTCCGGCCGTTTACCGGCTCATTGGAAAACCGCCGGTGCCATTTAACAGGGAGGAGCTTCTGGCGGCTGTTCTTCATTACCAGTACGCGCCGGTATTCTGGTATCTGTATCAGCTGATGTTCCTGATCCTGCTGTCCCCGGTCCTTTACTGGATCATAAAGAACCGGACCCGGGGGCTGGTCTTTCTGGCAGCTGTCATGGCGGCCGTCCATTTTCATCTGGATACCATGCATCCCAACACCGACGCACTTCTTTACTATTCCTTTGGGATCTTTATGGCCGTCCATGGCCGGGAATTGACAGAGGCTTCTTATGGAAAGGGGCGGATCCTGGCGGGGATCGGAAATGTCCTTATGGCAGCGATCTGTTTCTGGAGGATGGGGAAGCCTGGGGCAGATGTTTTGTGGATCGTCATGTTCCGTTTTTTCCTTCCCATATCCATATGGCTTCTGTTTGACAGCGGACGGATGGGAAAGACCAGGCCGTGGATGCGCCAGAGCCTGTTTTTATACGGGATCCATTTTATCCTGGTGCGTGTTTTTAATAAGGCCGGAGCCCTGGTGCTGGGACGCGTGCTGGACGGGACGGCCATGGCGGTCTTAGCTGTGGTCTGGTTCCTCCTGCTTCCGGCGGCGGTGGTGGCATCCTCTTACGCGGCGGCCCGGATCCTGGTCCGGTATGCGCCAGCCGTGTGGCGGATCTTTTCCGGAGGGCGGAGCCTGGACGAAGGCTTCCTGAAAAATGAAACAGAGGGGAAATGACAGATGATACTGGAAAAAGAAGACTGGGAGGAGCCGGAGTGCTGCTTCAGACCACATATAGCAGCCGCAGAGGCGGTGCATACAGGGAGCGCGGACGGAGGTCCCTCGGTCCGGGAGGTGATCCAGGGCTTTGACCGGCTCCTGGACCGGGATGCCAAACGGGAGGCGGCCATATATCTGGAGGACTGGCTGGCCCGGTATGAGGAAGCCGGGGACTGGACATCCCAGATCACTATATTGAATGAAATGATGGGCTTTTACCGCAATTCCGGAGAGAGGGAAAAGGGCCTTGCGGCGGTGGAAAAGGGACTGGCCCTGGTGGGAGATCATGGGCTTTCCCAGACCGTCACCGGCGGCACCACCTGTCTCAATGCCGCCACTACCATGAAGGCTTTTGGAAAGGCAGCAGAGGCCATGCCGTATTACGACCAGGCCTTTAGGGCCTATGGCGGGAGCCTGCCGCCGGGAGACTACCGGTTCGGAGGCCTGTTCAACAACATGGCCCTGGCCTGGGAGGACCTGGGAGAGTATAGAAAGGCGGAGGCATATTATAAGAAAGCCATGGATATCATGGAGGCGCTGCGGCCGGGAAGCCTCCTGGAGATCGCGGTCACCTGGGTGAACCTGGCGGTGCTGTATGAGAGGGCGGGACGGGAGGAGGAGATCGACGGATGTCTGGAAAAGGCAGTGGAGATCTTTCGCTCTGGAGAGGTTCCCAGAGACGGATATTACGCGTTTAATTGCCGGAAATGCGCGGAAACATTCGGACATTTCGGATATTTCAGAATAAAGAAGGAACTTACCGAGGCGGCGGACCGGATCTATCGGGAAGCCGGAGAGGAGCCGGGGAGATGACAGATGGAAAGAGCAGTGGAAGAGCGGCAGATATGGAGCCGATAGAGGAAGGACAGGACAGGGGAAACGTTATCAGGGGCCTGGAGCTTTCAGAACGGTTTTTTGGCGAATACGGCCTGCCCATGCTCCAGGAGCAGTTTCCCCAGTATATGGATATGATCGCCGCGGGAGTGGCCGGAGAGGGCTCCGACTGCTTTGGTTTTGATGATGCCATATCCCGGGACCATGATTTTGAGGCCGGCTTCTGTCTTTGGATCCCGGACCGGCTGGAGCATGAGCTGGAATTTAAGCTGTCCCGGGCTTATGGGAAGCTGCCGGAGGAGTATCTGGGAGTGAGGCGGGAAAAACAGAGCCTCCTTGGCGGCGGACGCCGGGGCGTTTTGCTCACCGGAGAATTTTACCGCCGGTTCACAGGAAGGCCGGGAGCGCCGGAATCCCTGATGGAATGGCTGTATACGCCGGAGCACAGCCTGGCCTGCGCTGTCAATGGAAAAGTGTTTTACGACGGATGCGGGGAGTTTTCTGCCGTGCGCCGGGAGCTGGAGGCCGGATATCCGGAGGACGTGCGCCTGAAGAAAATGGCGGCCCGGGCCGTCCTTATGGCCCAGTCGGGGCAGTATAATTATTCCCGGTGCCTGAGGCGGGGGGAATACGGAGCCGCCGCCATGGCCCTCCACGAATTTGTTTCGGCAGGGCTTTCCATGATCTTTCTTCTGAACCGCAGGTACATGCCGTATTACAAATGGTCGTTCCGGGCCGCCAGGGAGCTGCCGGTGCTCCGTGAGGTTGCCGGGGAGCTGGAGCGGCTGCTGACAGGGGGAGCAGCCGTGCCGGGGGATGCGGCTGGCGTTTATGAGCCAGGGAATACGGAACCAGGGGACAGAAATGGCGTCCGTGGATCCGTGGAGAAGGAAGCAGAGGACACAGAGGGATCCTGCGGACCAGCAAAGAAGCGGCTGGCTGGCGGCCCGGTCCGGACAGAGGAGAGGATCGAAATGGTCTGCCGGGCTGTGGTACAGGAGCTGAAGCGCCAGGGCTTGACCGGCGGGGACTGGGATTATCTGGAGCCCCATGCCATGGAGCTGACGGAGCGCATCCGGGACGGAGAGCTTCGGAACCTTCATGTGATGGAGGGGTAGGGAGCCGTCGGCCAGGATCCGATTTCAATTTCTCTCTTAGCTGGAGACAGCAGCGGCAGGCAGCTGTCTCCAACTCCATCAGTCCCCGGGTTTGCGAGATCTGACAAATGAATATAAACAGATGACCAGAACGGTAAAAATACCAACGGCCGCAGCGCCTGTCTTCCAATTAAAAGTACCACCCGGATACGTGATTCCGATACCGCCATGGCCAAACAGGCCAGCTTTTCTGGATGCCCGTGCAACGTCGCTGTAATTATATAATGGCATACTGCTGTCATTCTCTTCATTTGAAGCAGAAAGCAGATCCGTATTCTGAGCTGCAGTGGGCCAGTTACCCTCAAAAGCACGGGCTGCTGACGGTTCAGCAGGGATTATAAACTCAGCTTTTTCTTCGCTGTTAAATACGATCGCTGTGGGATATCTTATTCCTGGGATACCTGAAACGATTTCATATGTATAGTTTTTGGGATCATATCCCGCATGCTCCAGTGTATCTTTAATGGTTTCCGCATAGTTTACAGTCTGGCCATCAAAGATATGGATTGCGCCAACATGCCATTGATTTAAAATTTTTTCTAATTCTGTCTTTGCATCTTCTGGAACATCTTCAGAAATGGATGTTACTTTCGTGATATCAGCCAGGATTGTATGGATATCTGTATATACAGGAACCTGCCATTTATATTTTGCTTCCTGAAGCGACGACTG
>ERZ809296.4686-NODE-4686-length-10227-cov-6.160244_pt1 | contig 10227 bp, 9 predicted proteins | sample MGYA00520511_ERZ809296 | MGnify/ENA primary metagenome ERZ809296 (study PRJEB31576, sample SAMEA3212662) | Homo sapiens | biome: human-gut; feature: human gut; material: fecal | place: Sweden | collected 2012 ... | reverse complement strand
TGATTTCTGTGCATCGCGAAGCGCGTTACTGTGAACGGAGTGAACAGTAACATATTTCAGATCTGAAAACAACAACTACAGTTCAGATCTCATATAGTATATAATAATAGTAAAAGACCCAAAAAGGAGGAACCTATGAAAAAGAAAAATCTCAAAACTCTTGCAGCATGCCTTTGCCTGTCCTGTACGCTCCTGACAGGTACTCTTCCCACCCAGGCAGCTGCCCGGACATCAGTCTCCCAAACTGCGAAATCTTCTTCCACTGTCACCAATAAGAAGACCCATTCCGGTAAGGGACAGGCTTCCAATTCCTCTTCTGGTACCTGGAAGACCAGCAAAGGCCGCCACTACTATTACAATGCCCGCGGCAAGAAAGTCAAAGGCAAAGTCAAAATCGGATCCCGCTATTACTTTTTTGACAAAAATGGAATTCAGCGCTACGGCTGGAAAAAAATCAAAAATAATTACTACTTTTTCCGTATCAGCACAGGAACCACCGGCGCATACATGCTGACCTCCACCACTATAAATGGTATCGCCCTTGATGCTTCCGGACGTGCCAGCAAATCCGGTTCTAACCTGCGCAAGCTGAAGCTAATGACAGAAGCGAACAAGATTGTAGAAAAGATCAGCAGACCAGGAATGAACAAAATGCAGCGCCTCCGTGCCAGCTTTGATTACGTCAAGAAGCAGTACACCTACTATTGCTGGCGTGAATTCAGAAATACACAGGACTGGGAAAAGGATTTCGCCGAAGATATGTTTTTCCGCGGCGGACGAGGTGACTGTGTTTCCTATGCAGCAGCTTTCGCCTACCTCGCAAACGCTGTAGGCATGAAAAAAGTTTATGTAATCTGCTCCGGCGGTCACGGCTGGGCTGAAATTGGTGGAAAGGTCTATGATCCTGACTGGGCGCTTGTAAGCAGCGTGGATTCCTACTTTGCAATGTCCTACGATCTCAGTGGCGTGAACGGCCGCCCCATGTATCGTGGCAACCGCCTTTATGTAAAAAAGATCTGAGTATATTACCAAAAAAGGATTTGAAATCCGGCATTCAATATTGCCTCAGATTTCAAATCCTTTTATGATTATAAAAATAGCTTCAAGAACCTTCTCTGTTTCCTATTCATTACTTCCAGTCCTGGATTTCAGGAAATCAAGCTCTTTCGCAGCTTCTTCATCCTCCGGATACATTCCGACATAAGACACAGCTTTCTCCTGCGCTGTGGAAAAATCCAGTTTTTTCTCATAAGCTACAATTTCATTAAATAACAAGCTCTGCATTTCATCATCGGAAGCAATGGAAATTCCGCTGCTGATATTTTCCAAAGCAGAATCATAATTTCCTTCTGCCATATCGCACACTGCCAGTCCATTGTATCCCTGTGCGGCAGTCTGTGTCTGATCCCCGGACGTATCATCCAGCTTCTGATTGATGTACTGCTGGTACATTGCCCGGGCATTTGCGTAATCTGACTGAGCGCCATAGACCATTCCAAGAACCAGAAGTGCCTCTGTACTTCCCTGATTGGAAGCATCTGTCAGCTCCTTCTGGGCATTGGTATAATCTCCCATATAGTAATAGATTCTTCCCCGGCTGCAAAGATCCTCTGCTCCCTTTGCCTCTGTGGACAAAACAGCCTCCAGATACCTGGTTCCATCCGCTTCCATGTCCTTATCCAGGTACGTCTCGTAGATCTGGATGGCCCGGTCATAGCTGGAATCTTCCCCATATGCCTGCTCAAAATCAGAGGCAGCTTCATCATAGCCATCCATTTCCAGGGCAACCTTTCCAGTAAGAAACCAGGCATCTGCATCCATCTCATAATTCTGGGCAAGCACCTGACAGTCTGCCATGGCATCATCCAGATACCCAGCCTGCAAACGTGCTGTAGCGCGATACAGATACAGGTCCCGGGCCATACTTTTACTTACTTTCTCCTCGCCAAGAGCACTGGTAAAGGCAGTAATGGCATCATCATAATTTCCCAGACGCAGCTGACAGATTCCAATCCCGCGGTAAGACACTGCAGGCTTCACACCATTATTCACAGAAGTAGTAAATTCATCCAGCGCATACTCATAGCTGCCCTGCTCCAGATCTTTCTCTGCTTCCTTAAAAATCTGCTGTTTTTCATTATCACAGCCAGCCAGAAGGGAAAGCCCCATGACCGCTGTCAATATTAATGCTGTTTTTCTGATTTTCATTCTCAACCAACGATCAGTCCTTCGGCTTCCATTACTTCCACAACACTGTCTACATACTGATGGCAAAGCTCATCTGTCTCGGCCTCCACCATAACACGGATCAGCGGCTCTGTACCACTCTCGCGGACCAGAATACGTCCGGAATCGCCAAGTGCCTTTCCTGCTGCTTCGACTGCTTCAACCACCTTCGGGTTCTCACGCGCAGTCTTCTTATCTGCTACACGTACATTTCGAAGAACCTGAGGATAAACCTTCATCTCTTTGGCAAGATCACATAAGGTAGACTTCTTATCTACGCATGCTTCCATGACCATAAGAGAAGTAAGGATACCATCACCTGTAGCTGCATAACGGCTGAAAATAATATGTCCGGACTGTTCTCCACCAATGCTGTAGTTATTTGCCATCATATTCTCGGCAACGTATTTGTCACCAACGGCAGTCTGCTCATAACGCATTCCTTCACGCTCCAGAGCTTTGTAAAGTCCCATATTGGACATCACTGTGGTAACAACAGTATTTCCATTCAGTTTCCCCTGCTCTTTCAGATACTTACCGCAAACATACATAATCTTGTCACCATCGATGATATTTCCACGATGATCAACTGCGATACAACGGTCAGCATCTCCATCATAGGCAAATCCAATGTCCAGGCCATTGTCTACCACATATTTCTGAAGGACTTCAATATGGGTGGAACCGCAGTTTGTATTGATGTTAGTTCCATCCGGCTGATTGTTGATCACATAAGTTTTCGCCTGAAGTGCCTCGAAAACACTTTTTGCAATTGCGGATGAGCTTCCGTTGGCACAGTCAAGTCCGACTTTTACATTTTTGAAATCACGGCTTGGAATGGAGATCAGGTATCCGATATAGCGGTTTCGTCCGGAAGCAAAATCAACAGTACGTCCAATATCTTCTTTGCGTGCAAGAGGAAGCTCCTCGATCTCGCCATCGATGTAAGCCTCAATACGCTCCTCGATCTCAGCCTCGATCTTCTGTCCGTTTCCGTTCAAAAGCTTGATTCCATTATCATAGAATGGGTTATGGCTTGCGGAAATCATAATACCGCAGTCAAAATCCTCTGTACGAACCGCAAAGGATACACTTGGAGTAGTGGTTACATGCAGAAGATAAGCATCTGCTCCGGAAGCGGTAAGTCCTGCAACAAGGGCATACTCAAACATATAGCTGCTTCGTCTGGTATCTTTTCCGATTACGATCTTCGCCTTATGGTCACGTCCATAATACCAACCTACATAACGTCCTACTTTAAACGCATTATCAACTGTCAGCTGAACATTCGCCTCTCCACGAAATCCGTCTGTTCCAAAATATTTTCCCATATCTAATTATCCTCCTTGCTTATTACACCTGAAAGCATATATGAATCATACATTCTTTTCCATATTTTCAGACAAAACTGCAAACAATTACAATATACAGTATCTGATAATCTTATTTGTAAAGTCCGTTTGGATATACGCCAGCCTCGGTAAGCTCTTTAAAGGCTTTGATCACAACCTCTTTATCTTCTTGATAAGTTACACCAAACCAGGTATCCTTTGTCTCAAGCACATCTACCTGGGCAGTTCCCTTCTGGATCAATGCATCAATAATAACCGGAAGAAGATACTCTGCCTTGATATCACCAGCTTTTACATTCTGAAGAAACTCTACAAATCCATCGTATAAAGTATCCATAAACGCAGGAGTCAGTCCCCACATGTTCATGGAAACAAGCTCGTTTAAGTCAAGCTTCTCTGTCGGCTGGCCATCTTCGCGGCTCTCAGCGCCATCTGCTGTTTTAAAAATATTGTGTGTCTCGGTAACACCTGTAAGCTTTCCGTCTGTAATGTGGCAAAGTCCTCTTGTAACACTTCCATTATCACTTAAGGTGTTTCCAAGACGGAAACCTGCCATGCAAATATGCAAGACGTCATCTGCCGGCTGCTCCTGAACCAGATAATCATGTACTTTTACGTATGCTTCCTTTCCATAATAGTCATCTGCATTGATAACTGCAAATGGCTCTGTAAGGAACTCTCTTGCACAGATAACAGCATGACCGGTTCCCCATGGTTTGGTTCTGTCTGCCGGTTTCACAAAGCCTTCCGGAAGCTTCTCCATTTCCTGATATGCATACGCAACTTCTGCGATCTTCTCTACTCTTGCACCGATGGTGCTTTTAAATTCTTCTTCCAGATCCTTACGGATAATGAATACAATTTTATTGAAACCAGCCTCCAGTGCGTCTCTGATGGAATAATCCATAATGATCTCACCGTTTGGTCCAACTGGTGCAAGCTGCTTGATTCCATTTCCAAATCTGCTTCCAACTCCGGCTGCCATAATTACAAGAGCTGTTTTTTTCATAGGTATATCCTCCCAATTTTCACATGATTGTTATTTCGCTGCTGCCCATAGCCTGGCCAGCAACTTTTACACAAAAGCAGTAACTTTAAGCTTACTGCTCCTGCAGATTGCTCAATTTCGCCGCCTGGTCTGCTGCGATCAGACTGTCGATGATTTCATCCAGATCTCCATTCAGAATGTTATCCAGTCTGTGAAGTGTAAGCTTGATACGATGATCTGTCACACGTCCCTGTGGGAAATTATAGGTTCTGATTTTCTCAGAACGGTCGCCTGTACCAATCTGGCTTCTTCTTGCTTCTGCTTCTGCATCATGCTGCTTGGCCAGCTCCATCTCATACAGACGGGAACGAAGAACCTTCAATGCCTTATCCTTATTCTTCAGCTGGGACTTCTCATCCTGACAGGAAATTACGATTCCTGTAGGAATATGGGTCAGTCGTACTGCGGAGTCTGTAGTATTGACGCACTGTCCGCCATTTCCGGAAGCACGGAATACGTCGAATTTACAGTCGTTCATATCCAGATGGAAATCAATCTCCTCAGCTTCCGGCATAATTGCAACCGTACAGGTGGATGTATGGATTCTTCCGCCGGATTCCGTCTCCGGAACCCTCTGTACCCGGTGTACACCACTCTCATACTTCAGTCTGGAATAAGCTCCGGCACCGTTTATCATAAAGGTAACCTCTTTGAATCCGCCGATTCCATTCTCGTTTAAGCTCATCATCTCTGTTTTCCAGCGCCTGGATTCTGCATATTTTACATACATTCTGTAAATCTCAGCTGCAAAAAGAGCAGCCTCATCTCCACCGGCACCGGCGCGGATCTCCACGATAACGTTCTTATTATCGTTAGGGTCCTTAGGCAGAAGAAGGATCTTCAGTTCATGCTCCAGCTCTTCCACACGCTTCTTGGCATCGGAAAGCTCTTCCTTGAGCATTTCTCTCATATCCTCATCCTTCTCCTCTTCCAGCATGAAAAGGCTGTCCTGAATGGTTTCTTTATTTTTCTTATATTCCTTATAGGTATCCACAATTGGCTGCAGGTCGCTCTGTTCCTTCATAAGCTTCTGGAAACGATCTGGATTAGATGTTACATCTGGCTCCCCCAGCTCATTCAGAACTTCCTCGAAACGTATGAGCAAATCGTCCAACTTGTCAAACATGGTTTTCCTCCTGTTATGTTCTTCTCTTTACTTATATAAAACTATCGTCTGCCCAACACAACTCTGTCAAGTCCCGTCAGGTCTTTAACAATCTGTACATCAAAAAAGCCATTTTCCCGCATCAGACTCTTCACAGCTTCGCCCTGATCATATCCGATTTCAAACAGCATCCAGCCATTTTCCTTCAGGAAAGTCCTTCCCTCCGATACGATTTTTCTGTAAAAATACAGACCATCTTCATGGCCATCCAGTGCAAGTCTTGGATCGTGATCCCGCACTTCTTCCATAAGATTTTCAATCTCTGCACTTCTGATATAGGGGGGATTCGAAATAAGGATATCATACTGAGGCATATCTTTGCCAGTGTTTTGTTGAAAAAAAGCTGACGAAAACAAGTCGCTTTCCACGAAAACAGCTCTGTCTGACACTTCCAGGCTTACCGCATTCTTATCTGCCACCTGAAGAGCAAGTGGGGAAACATCAGCACCCACACCATATGCATCCCCGGTAAGTGCCAGAAGACTTAAAAGAATACACCCCGATCCGGTGCACATATCCAGAATCTTTGGTGTCTTTTTCCCTTTCATGACTTCCAGAGCCTTCTCCACCAATGTCTCCGTATCCTGCCTCGGAACCAGTACGTTTTGATTTACATAAAATTCAAATCCCATAAAATATGCCTGGTGGGTAATATGCTGTAATGGAATATGACCTGCTCTTTTCCGGATCAGTTCCCGGTATCTGTCCGCTTTTTCCTCATCCATCCCGTCAGCTGAATGAGCGAAATAAAAGGCTCTGTTCATCCCGGTCACATACTCCAGAAGAAGCCAGGCATCCAGCCTGGCTTCCTGGATCTTATGCTGCTCCAGAACCTTGGTTCCTTCTTTTAATAGTGTTTCCAGAGAAGTCATTGTGCAGCTCCCGTTTCCGGTACATTCCCGGTACGTTCTTCACTCTCCCCGCTTTCAGATTGCGCGGAAGCAGCGGAAAGATCACCGTTTTCTTTGTTCTCATATGGAATATCCAGATTGAATTCTGTCTTTAAATATGCTCTCCAGTCAAACACAGCCTCCACAGCCTTGATGGCAACCTCTGCCATATCAGCTGTAGGTTCCTTTGTAGTAAATTTCTGCATTGCCATACCAGGTTTGCTCATCATCAAGGCAAATTTACTGTCTGTCCTGCCTGCCCACTGGATAATTTCAAATGAAATTCCAGATACTACAGGTACCATGAGCAGACGGCCGAAAAGACGGAACCAGTAAGACGGTACCAGTACAAAAATAAAATGCAGGAAAATACTTACTATCATAACCAGGAACAGAAAGCTTGTTCCGCATCGTCTGTGGAATCTGGAGCTCTCAAGCACGTTCTCCACAGTAAGCGGCTTACCATTCTCCACACAGTTGATACATTTGTGTTCAGCACCATGATACATAAAGGTTCTCTGAATATCCTTCATTCTGGAGATCAGAATCATGTATCCCATAAACAGACCCAGCTTCACAAATGCTTCCACAATGGTAACCACCACTTCCGAAGCGCCTACCTTACGGCAAAGACTGGCCAGTGCATAAGGAAGCAGCATAAAGGCTGCAACAGAAATTACAATAGAAACGGCCACAGTTACATAGAGCAAGGCTTTAAATGCCTTGTCCTCTTTTTTCTTCTTGGCTTTCAGTTCTTCTGGAGAAAGAGCAGCATTCTTCCTGGTCTCTTCCTCATCCTCCTCATCACCTGCAATTTCAGCTGAATACATAAGGCATTTCGTTCCGGTTACCAGAGAATCAATAAAGCTTACCATTCCGCGGATGATTGGTTTCCGCCAGATCCTGGCTTTCCCGAAAATGCATTTATAATCTTCCACTTTTACTTCAATTTCTTTATCAGGACGTCGTACTGCAATGGAGTATTTATCCTTATGGCGCATCATAATGCCTTCCATTACAGCTTGTCCACCGATATTGGATGGTTTCATTTTATCCTCCAGTTACAAAGAAAGGTTGAGATTTCCCAACCTCAACCTTCTCATTCAGTAATATTCAAATTATTTATTCAGACCGTATTTCTCATTGAACTTATTGATACGTCCACGAGCCTGACTAGCTTTCTGCTGTCCTGTATAGAACGGATGACATTTGGAGCAGATTTCTACGTGGATGTCCTGCTTGGTAGATCCTGTTACAAAAGTATTACCGCAGTTGCAGGTTACAGTTGCCTGATAGTAATTCGGATGGATTCCTTCTCTCATGATTTTCACCTCTCTATATTTATTCTATTTTATTTGCGTTGAATCTGACGAATTCACACTTTACACAGCCTATTGATTATAGCATGGGGTTCTGAGAAATGCAAGTTATTTATAAAAATTTCTAAAACTAATCCCAGATAATATTCTGCACGGTGTTTTTTGTGAACATTACAATTTCTGTTTTTTTACCATTTGCACAAATTCAGCATTATTTGCAGTACGTGCAAACATGTTCAGGATCTGTTCCACTGCCTCATCAGACTTCATTCCGTTAAGAGCCTTTCGCATAATATATACAGCTTCCTGCTCGTCTTTGCTCAGAAGCAGATCTTCTCGTCTGGTACCGGATTTCTGAATGTCGATGGCCGGGAAAACCCGTTTCTCCTGAAGCTTGCGGTCAAGAACAAGCTCCATATTGCCGGTTCCCTTGAATTCTTCGTAAATAACGTCATCCATTTTACTTCCGGTGTCAACCAGTGCAGTGGCCAGAATGGTAAGGCTTCCTCCCTCACGCATATTACGTGCTGCACCAAAGAAGCGCTTCGGCATATGAAGTGCTCCCGGATCAAGACCTCCTGACAGAGTTCTTCCGCTTGGAGGAACAACCAGGTTATACGCTCTTGCCAGTCTGGTAATGGAATCCAGAAGGATCACAACATCCTGCTTATGTTCTACAAGGCGGCGTGCACGCTCTACAACCATCTCGGATACACGCTTATGATGCTCCGGAAGCTCATCAAATGTGGAATAAATAACTTCCACATTCGGTCCCTGTATTGCTTCCCTGATATCGGTAACTTCCTCAGGACGTTCATCAATAAGAAGAATGATCAGATGCATATCCTTGTTATTCTTAAGAATAGATTTCGCGACATCCTTAAGCAAAGTAGTCTTACCTGCCTTAGGCGGGGAAACAATCATACCACGCTGTCCCTTTCCGATAGGGCTGATCAGATCTACGATACGCATGGCAGTAGTTCCGCCGGGACGTTCCATGATCAGACGTTCATCTGGGAAGATTGGGGTCATGTTTTCAAAATTGTATCTCTTCTGTCCCTCACTTGGATGGAAACCATTGATAGACGTTACATATAAAAGGGCACTGAATTTCTCCCCCTGTGTTTTAATACGGATATTTCCCTGAATAATATCCCCTGTCTTCAGATTAAATCTGCGGATCTGTGACGGGGAAACATAGATATCATTCTCTCCTGGAAGATAATTCTCACTTCGAATAAATCCAAAACCATCCGGCATAACCTCCAGGATTCCATTGGCCTTTTCGCCACTGTCAAGCTGGACCGTTTCAGCCGGAACATTGTAAGCATTGCTTACCCCCTCTTCTGTACGGTTCTCACTGGCTGCGCCTGTACGGGGCTGTTCCGTTTCTTCGGATCTTAATTCGGCTGGCGGAACCACTTCTACAGGTTTCGCTACAGGAGTGCGCTTCACAAAGTTCTCCGGTCTGTTTTCTCCATTATAGCTGTTCTGACGTCCCGTATTTTCACTTCTGCCATAATTATTGCTGCGATACTCAGGATTGCGCCGTATAATGGTACGGGATCTGGTTGGTGCCTCTCTTCTCTCCGGTGCAGAAACACTTCCCGAATTTTCTGTTTTTTCTGCTACCACATACTCTGGTCTTGCAGGTATGGTATTCTCTTCTGCTGTTCCGGAAATAGTCTGCTCATTTTCTGCAGTCTGTTCTTTCTTATCCTCTTCCAGCATACGTTCAATTAATTCAGGCTTTCTCATAGTAGAAATGCCCTTCAGCCCTCTGGCTTTTGCCAAGTCTTTCAGCGTAGCCAGGGATAATGATTCATACTTTTCTTTCATCAATCATCTACCTCTTCGACTAATACAATTCTAAAACACATTTCAATTTTGATTTAACGGGATACAAATGTCTGATTAGACAGAAGCTATATACTGAATTATAAAAACATCCTTCAAAAAACTTATTAAAGTTGATTCTAACACATTTCAGGCGCCGTGTCTACATCCATTCCAAATATATGTTACTGTTCACTTAGGACCAGTGACCCCAATATATCTATCCCTGCCTGCAAGAAAGTGATAACCTTTGTTTTGTATTATACACGCCTAAGGTTTTTCATTGCAAGAATTTTCTGTCGACACATATCCTGACTCTTCGACATAGTTACTGTTCACTCCGTGACCAGTAACACGCTTCGCGATGCACAGAAAGACGAACCTTCTTGTG
>ERZ809296.4682-NODE-4682-length-10236-cov-4.765740_pt1 | contig 10236 bp, 9 predicted proteins | sample MGYA00520511_ERZ809296 | MGnify/ENA primary metagenome ERZ809296 (study PRJEB31576, sample SAMEA3212662) | Homo sapiens | biome: human-gut; feature: human gut; material: fecal | place: Sweden | collected 2012 ... | reverse complement strand
AATTTTGCAATATCTACATTGCAAACATCGGTCTTGTTATCGTTGTATCCTGATTTTTTTTATGTCGTTTGTAGAGTCGGGCGGGTTGTTCCTGCCGGACGGGTAATTGTTTGTTGCAGAGGGGCACGTGTGCGTACACATGAATGCTGGGAATACCTAATGTTAAATATTATAATAATTATGGTCTGAACGGTAAAAAGACCGATGTTTGCAATGTAGATATTGCAAAATTGTGTACTTTTGCGGCGTGAATAACACATACTGCCGATTCTTAATAGACAATTAAAATATCATGCAAAGATTAATTAACGAAATTGTTGAGCGTGCCAAAGCAAACCGCCAACGAATTGTTCTTCCCGAGGGTACGGAAGAGCGTACACTGAAAGCTGCCAATCAAATCCTGACTGACGGAGTAGCCGACTTGATTATCCTTGGAAAACCTGCCGAGATAGAGGCTTGTGCCAAAGAGTGGGGGCTGGGAAATATAAACAAAGCTACCATTATCGACCCGGAAGACCATCCTAAGAAAGAAGAATATGCCCAACTGCTTTGCGAGCTCCGCAAAAAGAAAGGCATGACTATCGAAGAGGCCCGCAAGCTGGTTGTCGACCCGCTTTATCTGGGCTGCCTGATTATAAAGAATGGAGATGCTGACGGCCAGTTGGCAGGTGCACGTAACACTACGGGTAATGTACTTCGTCCTGCTTTGCAGATTATCAAGACTGCTCCGGGCATCACTTGCGTTTCGGGTGCCATGCTGCTGCTGACGCATGCTCCTGAATATGGAAAGAACGGTATCCTGGTAATGGGTGACGTAGCTGTGACTCCGGTGCCTGATGCTGAACAATTAGCACAGATTGCAGTATGTACAGCACGCACAGCCCAGGCAGTTGCCGGTTTGGACCCGAAAGTTGCCTTGTTGAGCTTCTCTACCAAGGGCTCTGCCAAACATGAAGTAGTAGATAAGGTCGTTGAGGCATTGAAGATTGCCAAGGAAATGGCTCCCGACATTGCCATCGACGGTGAATTGCAGGCCGATGCGGCTTTGGTGCCGGAAGTAGGTGCAAGCAAGGCTCCGGGTTCTTCCATTGCCGGACATGCCAATGTGCTGGTTGTTCCCAGTCTTGAGGTGGGCAACATCTCCTATAAGCTGGTACAACGTTTGGGACATGCCGATGCTGTAGGTCCTATCCTGCAAGGTATTGCCCGTCCGGTGAACGACCTTTCACGCGGTTGCTCCATCGAAGACGTTTATCGCATGATTGCCATCACTGCAAATCAGGCTATTGCAGCCAAAAAGAATGCTGAATAACTTTTAAATCTGATATATAGTATGAAAATCTTAGTATTGAACTGCGGTAGCTCGTCCATCAAATACAAATTGTTTGATATGGACCGGAAAGAAGTTATCGCCCAGGGTGGTATTGAAAAAATTGGTTTGAAGGACTCTTTCCTGAAGTTCACCTTGCCCAGTGGCGAGAAGAAAGTTCTTGAGAAGGACATTCCAGAGCATACCGTAGGTGTGGAATTTATCTTGAACACTTTGACAAGCCCTGAATATGGAGCCATCAAGTCTTTGGACGAAATCAATGCCGTAGGTCACCGTATGGTGCATGGAGGCGAAAAGTTCAGCGAGTCTGTACGGCTGACGCCGGAAGTGCTTGCCGCCTTCACTGCCTGCAACGACCTGGCTCCGCTCCACAATCCTGCTAACCTGAAGGGGGTAAATGCAATATCTGCCATTCTGCCTAATGTTCCGCAGATTGGTGTGTTCGATACGGCTTTCCATCAGACCATGCCGAAGCATGCCTATCTGTATGCCGTGCCTTACGAACTTTATGAAAAGTACGGCGTACGCCGTTATGGTTTCCACGGAACCTCACACCGCTACGTATCGCAGCGCGTCTGCGAGTTCCTGGGTGTAGAGCCGGAAGGAAAGAAAATCATCACTTGCCACATTGGCAACGGTGGTTCCATTACTGCCATCAAGGACGGTAAGTGTGTAGACACCAGCATGGGCTTGACCCCGCTGGAAGGTCTGATGATGGGTACCCGCAGTGGTGATATTGATGCCGGTGCCGTTTCCTTCATCATGGAGAAAGAGGGTCTGGATGCCAACGGCATCTCCAACCTGTTGAACAAGAAGAGCGGTGTGCTGGGTATCTTCGGTGAATCCAGTGACATGCGCGACCTGGAAAATGCCGTAGCTGCCGGCAATCCGAAGGCTGTTCTGGCTGAAGAAATGTACTTCTACCGCATCAAGAAATATATCGGTGCCTATGCTGCTGCTTTGGGTGGTGTGGATATCGTGGTATTTACCGGTGGTGTCGGCGAGAATCAGGCAAGTGCCCGCTGGGGTGCATGTGAAGGCCTGGAATTCATGGGCATAAAGCTGGATGCCGAGAAGAACAAAGTACGCGGTGAAGAAATGGTTATCTCTACCGAAGATTCTCAGGTGAAGGTGGTGGTAATTCCCACTGACGAGGAACTGATGATTGCTTCGGACACGATGGATATTCTGAAGAAGTAATATCGCTGTAATATTTCCCGGTTCCGGCTTCCCGGAGTCCGGATGTGGTTTCGCCCCTGCAAATATGTAATGTATTTGTAGGGGCGAAATGTTTTCCGAATCCTTTAAAATCCTTATCTTTGTTACTCGGTTAAAAACAATAAAGGCAATTTTTCGAATAACTTTAAATAAGAACTGCTTATGAAACGATTAATGTATGTGTTGTTCTTTGTACTGCTGACCAGCGGCATGGCCTATGCCCAGCAGGCGAAGTACGTGTTTTATTTCATCGGTGATGGAATGGGTGTGAACCAGGTGAACGGTACGGAGATGTATCTGGCCGAACAAGAAGGGCGCATCGGTGTAAAGCCTTTGCTGTTCACTTCTTTCCCGGTTGCCAGCATGGCAACTACCTTTTCTGCCACCAACTCGGTGACTGACTCTTCTGCTGCCGGAACAGCCTTGGCTACCGGTGCAAAGACCTACAACGGCGCCATTGGTATGGACGATAACAAGAGTGTGCTTCAGAGTGTGGCCGAGAGAGCCCAAAAGTCCGGTAAGAAAGTTGGGGTAACTACCAGCGTCAGTGTAGACCATGCTACTCCCGCCGCATTCTATGCCCATCAGCCGGACCGTGGCATGTATTACGAGATAGCCCTCGACCTGCCGAAAGCCGGTTTCGACTTCTATGCAGGCGGTGGTTTCTTGAAACCGACTACCACTGCCGACAAGAAAGAGGCTCCGAGCATCTTCCCTATCTTTGAAGAAGCCGGTTATACCGTTGCAAGAGGCCTTGACGAATACAAGTCAAAGTCTGCCCAGGCGGACAAGATGATTCTTATCCAGAAAGAAGGGGCAGAGCCTTCTTGCCTGCCCTATGCCATCGACCGCCAGGAAGGCGACTTGACGCTGGCCGAAATTACCGAAAGCGCCATCTCTTTCTTGACCAAAGGCAGTAACAAGGGTTTCTTCCTGATGGTTGAAGGTGGAAAGATTGACTGGGCCTGCCACGGAAACGACCCCGCCACAGTCTTTGAGGAAGTGGTGGATATGGACAACGCCATCAAGGTGGCTTACGAGTTCTATAAGAAGCATCCCAAAGAAACGCTGATTGTGGTAACTGCCGACCATGAAACCGGCGGTCTGGGTCTGGGTACCGGTAAGTACGAGCTTCAACTGAAAGCCCTTGCCAAGCAGAAGCAGTCTCAGGATATCCTTTCGCGTTCCATCACGGACTTACGCAAGATGCGCAAGGTTATCAACTGGCCGGAAATGAAGGAATTCCTGGCAGAAAAGATGGGTTTCTGGAAAGAACTGCCGGTGAGCTGGGAGCAGGAGAAGATGCTGCGTGATGCTTACGAAGAATCATTCGTGAACAAGCATGTAGTGTTTGAGGAAAGTCTTTATGCCAAGACTGAGCCCCTGGCCGTTGCCGCCAAGAAGGTGATGAGCCAGATTGCCATGGTAGGCTGGACCAGCGGTGGCCATACAGCCGGATATGTGCCGGTATTCGCAGTAGGTGCAGGCTCCAAGCTGTTCGTGGGTAAGATGGACAACACGGAAATCCCGAAACGCATAGCCAAGGCTGGCGGATACAAATAATAGAAAGTCACCACAGATTACACGGATTCTCACAGATTGGAAGCTCTGATATCAAGTATAAGAGACTAATCTGTGAGAATCTGTGCTATCTGTGGTGGCTGTCAATTTATTCCTTAAGGTCCTTCTTTATAATTTCATCCATCTCCCGGATACGTTTCTCCCGTTCCTTGGCGGATTTTATTTTCTGGTCCTTGTATCCGGTATCTGTCCGTTCGGAGACCTCTTCGCTCCATTCCTCGAATTCATCCGTTGCCGGACGTCCGTGCGGGTCTATGTTCTCTTCGGCAATCGGGTCGTTTCTGTAAATCATATCATCCATGACGCTAATGTTTTTAATGTTATGATGTTATTACAACCATGCCGGGAAAAAGTTCCGGTAACCTTCACTTTTTCGTAATCGTTTATAAGAATAAACGTTTTATAGCGCGGGCAGCAGATACTTCCATATTAGATTCAGCTCTGCCTGCATGTCGGGGATGTTGGCGGTGACGGCAATGACGGCATCCTTGTCCGGCAACACCAGTATGTATTGTCCGTTGGCACCATCGGCACGGTAGGCGTTGTGGTGGCAGCGCCACATCTGGTAGCCGTAGCCCTGCAGCCAGTCGCTTGTCTTGGCGCTCATCTTCGCTTTCTTCAGCATCTCCGGTTTCATGCCGGCGGGCAGTGAGGGCACTTGGCAGGCAGATGCCTCCTTTACCCATTCTTCGGGCAGAATCTGCTGTCCGTTCCAGTTTCCTTTCTGCAGGAACAGTTGTCCCATCTTGGCAAGGTCTTCCGTTTTGAGGTACAACCCCCAGCCTCCGGTATTGATGCCTTGCGGGCTTTCCTGCCACCGGGCGTTGACGATGCCAAGCGGGCGGAACAGACGGGGATAGAGATAATCCACCACTTTCTCGCCCGTCACTTTCTGTACGATGGCTGAGAGCATGTAGGTTCCCAGGCTGTTGTAGGTGTAGAAGGTACCGGGCTTGTGCTCCACGGGGAAGGCAAGGAACTCCTGCACCCAATCGGCGTCTGCCTTTTTGCGTACCGTTCCGGTGGGGTCGGTGTCGTGCCCGCAGTTCATGGTCAGCAGGTCGCGTACGGTCATGGCTGCCAGATTTTCGCTGACGGTTGCCGGAAGCTTGTCGGGGAAGAAGGAGATGACCTTGTCCGTCAGCTTCAGCCTGCCTTCGGAGGCGGCAAGTCCCACGGCGGTGGCGGTGAATGTCTTGCTGACGGAGTTTAGGATGTGAGGCTCATCCTCTTTCCCTTCGCCCATCCATTCTTCGGCAATGACATTGCCGTGTTGCACAATCATGATACTGTGCAGGTCTTGTCCGGCTTTCTTTACGGCATCCAGATATCTGTTCATGGCCTTGTCCAGCTTCGGAGTAGCGGCGGCGCGGGGCAGGCCCTTGGTCAGTTGGTTGATGGAAATCAGCTTTATGCCTTTGTCTTCAATGGCTTTCCGGACGCGGGGGCTTGTCAGCAGGTCGGTCACTCCCTGGCGGTCCAGCGCCACGTCCTCATATCCGATGTGGAAGACGGTTTTCATTTCATCGTTGTCCAGTGCCGGGTGGTCTAAGAAAAGGTAGCGCTGGCCCGGTTGCAACTTCTCCAATGCTTTGATGAAGCTGGCCTCCTTTTCTTCGGCGGTTCTTTTGGGGCCGTCGTACCCGATGTAGGTAAACCGGTAGTCCTTGGAGGAGTCCATGCGGTCGATGGACGGCAGGTTGTATTCTTTGGCGAGCCGTTGCACCAGCTCGTTCACTTCCTTGCTGAAACCGGTGGAGAGCATGTGTCCGGACAGATGGCTGAGTTGCGGAATGCTTTTCAGCGTCGTCTCTATCTGCGCGCGGAACTCCTGCTCTATCTCCTTGATGTCCCATTTCTGCTCCATGATGGACTGTCCCGGATAGGCGGGGTTAGGGAACATCATCGGGTAGAAATAGCCGTTCTCGTCCGTCAGGCTGGGGCAGTGGGTCAGCGGACGCCACTTCACGTTCTCCCACTCGCTGGTGATGACGAGGTGCAGGCCGACGTCCAGTCCCGGATTTTCTTTCAGCATCTTGATGGCTTCTGGATACCAGGCTGCTACGGGCATCACTTCCACGCTGCGGGCAATACCCGAGCGGTAGGTCTGGATGCAGGCTTCGTTGACGGAATGCAGGGCACCGAGATCGTCAATGCGGATGACAAGTGTCGGGGCGCCGGATTGTCCCCATACCGGCAATGCTCCTGCTGCGAGCAGGCATCCGGCAATCATGTTTTTCAGTCTTAAAGGTTTCATGGGTGGTAATGGTATGATGGTTAACAGTTTGGCAATGCGGGCTATAGCTTCGTCTCTCCCTCCACAAAATTCTCAAGGAAGAGGTTCTCGCCGTCAAAGACGGCGTACGAGAAGTAGTTTATCCAATCGCCGAGGATGAGGATGCGGGCGGTACTGCTCAGCATCAGGTCCAGTTCGATGTGGCGGTGTCCGTAGATGAAGTAGTTGATGTTGGGATGGCTTTTCAGGTATTCCTTGGTGTAGAGCACCAGGTATTCGTTGTTTTCTCCCATGTATGCGGGTTCTTTCCCGTCTATGCGTTTCAAGCGGCTGTGCTTGGCCCAGTTCAGTCCCAGCTCCATGCTCCAGCGGGGGTGCAGGGCAGAGAACAGCGTCTGTAGGGTACGGCTGCGGAACATGGCGCGCAGCATCTTGAACTTCTTGTCCGGGTCGCCTAGCCCGTCACCGTGGGCAAGGTAGAACTCTTTTCCGAAGATTTCGGTGGTCAGCGGTTCGCGGTGTATCATGACGCCGCACTCCTTGGTCAGATAGTCGCCGCACCAAAGGTCATGGTTTCCCGTGAAAAAGTGGACTTCTACTCCCAGGTCGGTCAGTTCGGACAGCTTGCCCAGAAAGCGGGTGTATCCTTTGGGCACTACGGTACGGAATTCGTACCAGAAGTCGAACATGTCTCCCAGCAGGTATACGGCCGATGCCTTGTGCTTGATGCTGTCCAAGAAGTTGACCAGCCTCCGTTCTTGGGTTCGTCCGTGTTCGATGGCTCGTGAGCCCAGGTGAGCATCCGAGAGGAAATATACATTCTTCATTTTCAACTTTCCATTTTCAACTTTGAACTTTCAACTGATTTAAAGGAATCCCAGCTCCAGTTTCGCTTCTTCGCTCATCATGTCCTTGTCCCACTCGGGTTCGAAAACGAGATTGATGGTGGCGGAGGTTACGCCGTCGATGGATTCCACCTTCTGGCGCACATCTTCCATGATGAAGTCGGCTGCCGGACAGTTGGGGGCAGTCAGCGTCATGTCGATGGAGGCTTCTCCCTGGTCGGAGACGTCTATTTTGTAAATCAGTCCCAGGTCGTATACATTTACCGGTATTTCCGGGTCGAATACGGTCTTGAGCATGGAGACTATTTTCTCTTCTATTTCAAATTTGGTCATATTCGTAGGGTTTTATATATAGGTTTTCAAAGAACAAAGCTATGGAATTTAATTGAAAATGCAAAGGAACGCCCTCCTTTTCATTACTTCAGAAAGGGTTTGACGGTGGGGAAACACGCTTCACCCTCTGGGGGAACTCCCTTTACCCCTGGGGAAACTCCTTTTACAATAGGCGGTAAAGGTCTTTACAATATGGGGTAAAGAGCGTTACAATATAGGGTAACGGCTTTTACATACCGCGGTAACGGCTTTTACATTGGCTGGTAAATAGCAGGTAAATACGATGTGCTGATAGTTAGTGTTATGACCGCTTTTGTCTTTCGTATAGTATGTCTGTAACTTGGATTATTTATAGCAATCCTTCGTCGTTGAAGCTGTAATGGCTTCCGTCCGTGACGATGACGTGGTCGGTCAGGTGTATGTTCATGGTTTGGGCGGCTTTCCTCACGAGTTCCGTCAGCCGCTGGTCGTCGTTGCTGGGGTGCGGGTTGCCGGAGGGATGGTTGTGGATAAGGGCTATCTGTGTGGCGCGTTGCAGCAGGGCTTCGCGCAGGATGCTGCGCACGTCGGCGGTGGTCTGGTCGATGCCGCCGCGGCTGATGCGTACCTTGTCTATCACTTTGGCGGCGTGGTTCATAAGCAGTACCCAGAATTCTTCTGTGGCAAGGTCGCAGAGCAGGGGATGGAACAGCTCGTAGATGTCGGCGGAAGAGCGGATGGCGGTACGTCCGGAGCGTTCCTGCAGCTTGCGGCGTTTGCCCAGTTCCAGGGATGCCATGACGGTGATGCTTTTGGCGGGGCCCATGCCTTTGAATCGGGAGAAGTCCCGCACCTCCCATTTGCCCAGGCGGTTGAGGTCGTTGCCGCAGGCGGCGAGTATGCGCTGCATCAGTGTCACGGCGGTTTCTTCCGTATTGCCGGAGCCGATGAGGATGGCTAGCAGTTCGGCATCGCTCAAGGCTTCCGCCCCTTTCTGCATCATCTTTTCCCGCGGGCGGTCCTCTGCAGCCCACTGGTTGATATTCAGTTTCTCCATATCATCCCTAATCCTTAACCCCTAATCCTCCTTATTTGTAAAAGTTCTTTTTGAACGCCTCGAACTCGTCCTTGCCAAGTATGCAGCGGTTCCACCAGGCGCGCAGGAACCCCGTCCCGTATCCGATGAGCTGGATGAAGGAGGCGGCAACGGAGTAGAGCCCGATGCTGAGGCTACGGTTCCGGATAGTGGAGTCCATGCATACCAGAAGCGCATAAAGAGCGATGGGCAGCAGGCTGTACGGGCAGAAGGGCGTTCCCAGCAGGAATATGGCCACTCCCAGGGTAAATGCAGCCGGCAGCAGGTGGACGAGCTTCAGCGATTCCGGATACTTCTTGTACAGATTGATGCGGGCAATCCCGGAATTGTGTACCTGCTTGAAGAATTTTCGGAAGTCTGTCCGTCGCTTGTGGTATACCCAGGCACCGGGGAACAGCCGGCACGTATATCCTCCCTTGAAGATTCGGATGCTGAAGTCGATGTCCTCCCCGAAGCGCATCCGCGAGAATCCGCCCAGGGCTTGGTACACTTCCTGCCGCACACCCATGTTGAAGCTACGCGGATAGAACTTGTCCATCTTCTTCTTCCCCCCACGGATACCGCCGGTGGTGAAGAAGGAGGTCATGGAGTAGTTGATGGCTTTCTGTATGTTTGTGAATGATTCGTGCGCGCGGTCGGGGCCTCCGAAGGCATCGGCGGCTTCGTGCTGCAGCTCTTCTTCCACAGCAAGGAAATAACCTTCGGGCAGGATGCAGTCCGAATCCAGTATTATCAGGTATTCGCCCTTGCTTCGTTCCGCCCCGTAGTTACGGGTCTGCCCGGGGCCGGAGTTGGGCTTGTCATAATAATGCACGTCCAATAGTTCCTGATACTTCTCTGTGACCGACTTGCAGGGGATGGAGGAGCCGTCCTCCACCACAATCACTTCAAAATCCTTGAAACTTTGCTGCGTCAGGCTTTGCAGCAGTTCATCCACCTCATCGGGGCGGTTGTATACGGGGATGATGACGGAGTATCTCATGGGTATGGCTTTATGTTTTGGTTGTCTCCGCAAAGATATATCATTTAAGCTTTGCAGATGAATAAATGGAAAGAAAAATCCCCGGATGCCAAGTGGAGCACCGGGGATGATATGAAAAGGGCATTTGCCTGATTTCCAAAAGGGCTTATGCTTTTACGCGGCTTACGTAAGAACCGTCGCGCGTATCGATTTCGATAGTCTCGCCTTCGTTGATGAACAAAGGAACGCGGACCGTTGCACCTGATTCTACCGTAGCGGGCTTCAGCGTGTTGGTGGCTGTGTCGCCTTTCAGTCCCGGCTCCGTATAGGTAATCTTCTGCTGAACCTTGATGGGCACATCAGCATAGAGTACGGTTTCTGTAGAAGCGTCTGATACCACGTCTACTATCATTCCTTCGAGCAGGAAGTCAACACCGTTGATGAGGTCGTGGGCGATGGGAATTTGGTCAAAAGTCTCCTGGTTCATGAATTGGTAGTTGTCACCGTCATGATAGAGGTATTGGTGGGGACGACGTTCTACACGTACGTCTTCCAGTTTCTCACCGATGTTGAAACGGCGTTCCAGAACGTAACCGTTCACCACGTCTTTCAGCTTGGTGCGCATGAAAGTATTACCTTTTCCCGGCTTTACATGCA
>ERZ809296.4678-NODE-4678-length-10239-cov-5.269344_pt1 | contig 10239 bp, 9 predicted proteins | sample MGYA00520511_ERZ809296 | MGnify/ENA primary metagenome ERZ809296 (study PRJEB31576, sample SAMEA3212662) | Homo sapiens | biome: human-gut; feature: human gut; material: fecal | place: Sweden | collected 2012 ... | reverse complement strand
GGGAGGAATGGGAGCGCCGCAACCGGCCCCAGCAGCGCTCCGGCTCGTCCGGCCAGCGCTCCGGCAGCGGACCGCAGAGACGGTCCTCCTACGACCGCTACCCCGACGACTATCGCAGAAACGACCATTCCGGCCGCTCGGACCGGAGAAGATAACGCACGATTCCTTTGATCGACCACGAAAAAAGCCTTCCCTTTGTCGTAGGGGCCGCAGACCCCTGCGGCCCGCTCATCTAGGGTAGTACCACGATCATTTTGTGGTACCGAGCGGCAGGCAGCGGGCCGCAGAGGTCTGCGGCCCCTACATATTTTTTACATACCTTTCACAATAACATAACAACATTGATGAATAGGAGGTCATCCCATGGACGAAAACATCCGTAAACTGCAAAACTGGATCGACGAGAGCCAGAACATCGTGTTCTTCGGCGGGGCCGGTGTCTCCACCGAGTCCGGCATCCCGGATTTCCGCAGCACCGACGGGCTGTATCACCAGCAGTACGACTACCCCCCGGAGACGATCTTGAGCCACACGTTTTTTGAGAAAAACCCCGCCGAGTTCTACCGCTTCTACCGGGACAAGATGATCGTCCAGGGGGCCAAGCCCAACGCCGCGCACTTGAAGCTGGCCGAGCTGGAGCGGGCCGGCAAGCTCAAGGCCGTGGTCACCCAGAACATCGACGGCCTGCATCAGGCCGCCGGGAGCAAGGTCGTCTACGAGCTGCACGGCTCCACCCTGCGCAACTACTGCACCCGCTGCCGGAAGAAGTATCCCCTCTCCTTCATCGCCGAGTCCACCGGCGTCCCTCACTGCACGGAACCCAACTGCGGCGGCATCGTCCGCCCGGACGTGGTGCTGTATGAAGAGGGGCTGGACCAGGACGTGATCGAGGGGGCCGTGGCCGCCATCCGGCGGGCGGATATGCTCATCATCGGCGGGACCTCGCTGGTGGTCTACCCGGCAGCCGGCCTCATCAACTACTACGCCGGGAAGAAGCTGGTGCTCATCAACAAATCCCCCACCGGCATGGACTACCGGGCGGACCTGGCCATCAGCGCCCCGATCGGAGAGGTCTTCTCCCAGATCACCGTGAAATGATCAAACGGACGGAAAGGAGGTGTCCAGGGCTTGGACATTGAGCTGAATATCCTGAAAAATTGGATCGAGGGCAGCGACAACATCGTTTTCATCACCGGCAAGGATTTCTCGGCGGAGGCCGGGTTTCCCGACTACCGGGCGATGGACGAGGACTTTTTGGACAAGTACAAGTATCCCCCGGACGACATTCTCTGCCTGACCTTTTTACAGCGCTGCCCCATGTTTTTCTACCGCTACTACCGGGACAAAATTCTCACCCCCGTCCTGAACGCGCAGCCCAGCCCGGCCCACGAGGCCCTGGCAAAGCTGGAGGAATCCGGCAAGCTCAAGGCCATCCTGACCGTAAACATCGACGGCATCCACCAGGAGGCCGGGAGCAAGGAGGTCGTGGAGCTGCACGGCTCCGTGATGCGGAGCTGGTGCGCGAAATGCGAAAAGTTTTTGGACTTTTTCTATATCGCCGACAGCCCCACGCCCATCCCCTACTGCAACGTGGATATGTGCGGCGACTATGTGCGCCCTGCCATCGTGCTGAAGGAGGAGCCTTATGACCTGGACCTGCTGCAAAAAGCGATGGACTACGCGAAGGCGGCGGACGTGCTGCTCATCGACGGCTCGGCCCTGGCGGAGTTCCCCGTCCCCAACCTGATGAAAGCCTACCAGGGGCACAAGCTGGTGCTGTTCAACACCGCCCCCCTGGTCTTTGACGCCAGGGCGGGGCTGGTGGTGCGGGGGCACACCTACACCGACGTCTTCCAGCAGCTCCAGCTGGACCTATGAGCAAATCCTCAAATCATCCAACAACCAAATAACCCCATGCCTACATGACCCTATAAGGAGGGATCCCCTTGGAATACAGAATGGAACACGACACCATGGGCCAGGTAGCCGTCCCCGCAGACAAGCTGTGGGGGGCGCAGACCCAGCGGAGCTTTGAGAACTTCCCCATCGGGGAGGAGAAGATGCCCGCCGACCTCATCACCGCCTTCGGCGTGCTCAAGGAGGCCTGCGCCGCCGCCAACCACAAGCTGGGCAAGCTGGATGACACGCGCTACGCCCTCATCCAGTCCGCCTGCCAGGCCATCCGGGCCGGGGAGCTGGCGGAGCACTTCCCCCTGGCCGTGTGGCAGACCGGCAGCGGCACCCAGACCAACATGAACTGCAACGAGGTCATCGCCCGCTACGGCAACAACAAGGCCGGGGAAGCCCTGCTGCACCCCAACGACCACGTGAACATGTCCCAAAGCTCCAACGACACCTTCCCCACCGCCCTGCACATCGCGGCGGTGACGGCGCTGTATGAGCGGCTCTTCCCCGCCATCGAGGCCATGCTCGTCTGCCTGGAGCGGCTGGAGCAGGAGAACGCCGGCATCGTCAAGACCGGCCGGACCCATTTGCAGGACGCCGTGCCCATCACCTTCGGGCAGGAGATCAGCGGCTGGCGCTCCATGGTCGAGCACGGGCGGGACATGATCCGCACCTCCCTGGACGGCCTGTATGAGCTGGCCCTGGGCGGCACCGCCGTGGGCACCGGGCTGAACGCCCCCGCCGGGTTTGGCGAGGCTGCCGCCGAAGCCGCCGCAGAACTCACCGGCCTGCCCTTCCGCACGGCCCCCAACAAGTTCCACGCGCTGACCGCCAAGGACGCCCTCACCTTCTCCCACGGGGCCTTGAAGGCCCTGGCGGCGAACCTCATGAAGATCGCCAACGACGTGCGCTGGCTGGCCTCCGGCCCCCGGTGCGGGCTGGGAGAGATCTTCATCCCGGAAAACGAGCCCGGCTCCTCCATCATGCCCGGCAAAGTGAACCCCACCCAGTGCGAGGCGCTGACCATGGTGGCCGTCCAGGTCATGGGCAACGACGCCGTGATGGGCATCGCCGCCTCCCAGGGCAACTTTGAGCTGAACGTCTACATGCCCGTCATGGCCTACAACTATTTGCAGTCCGTGCGCCTGCTGGCCGACGGCATCACGTCCTTCACCCAGCGGTGCCTCAAGGGGCTGACCGCCAACCGGGAGAAGATGGCCGACAACCTCCACCGCTCCCTCATGACCGTCACCGCCCTGACTCCCATCGTGGGCTATGAGAACGGGGCCAAGATCGCCAAGAAGGCCCACAAGGAAAACATCTCCCTCAAAGAGGCCGCCGTCGCCCTGGACCTGTTCACCCCGGAGGACTTTGACGCGGCCTTCCACCCCGAAGAAATGGCATAACGAAACCACCCCCTCGGCACTCTATCATAGAAAGGACCCTGATCCCCATGGACATCAGCGCAGAATCTTTGGCCTTACATTACAAGCTCAAGGGCAAGCTGGAGGTCATCTCCCGCTACCCCATCCAGACCCAGAAGGACCTCTCCCTGGCCTACACCCCCGGCGTGGCCGCCCCCTGCCTGGAGATCCAAAAAGACCCCGCCAAGTCCTTCCAGCTCACCCGGCGGCAGAACATGGTCGCCGTCATCACCGACGGCTCCGCCGTGCTGGGCCTGGGCAACATCGGCCCCGTGGCCGGGATGCCCGTCATGGAGGGCAAGTGCGTCCTCTTCAAGGAATTTGCAGGCGTCGACGCCTTCCCCCTGTGCGTGGACACCCAGGACGTGGACGAGATGGTCAAGACCATCGCCCTCATCTCCAAGAGCTTCGGCGGCATCAACCTGGAGGACATCTCCGCCCCCCGGTGCTTCGAGGTGGAGCGGCGGCTGAAGGAAGTCTGTGACATCCCCGTCTTCCACGACGACCAGCACGGCACCGCCGTGGTCATCACCGCCGCCCTGACCAACGCTCTGAAAGTGGTGGGCAAGAAGAAGGAGGACGTGAAGATCGTCTTCAACGGCATCGGGGCCGCGGGCGGCGCCTCCGCCAAGCTGCTGCTGGACCAGGGCTTTTCCAACATGATCCTCTGCGACAAGGACGGCATCCTCTGCGAGGGCGATGCCGGTCTGTCCCCCCATCATGCCGCCCTGGCCGCCCGGACCAACCGGGAACACCGGCACGGCACCCTGGCCGACGCCTTGGTCGGGGCCGATGTGTTCATCGGCGTCTCCCGCCCCGGCCTGGTGACGGGCGAGATGGTCGAGCGCATGGCCAAGGACCCCATCCTGCTGGCCATGGCCAACCCCGTGCCGGAGATCATGCCTGACGTGGCCCTGGCGCACGGGGCCGCTGTGGTCGGCACGGGCCGGTCCGACTTCCCCAACCAGATCAACAATGTGCTGGTCTTCCCCGGCCTGTTCAAGGGTGCCCTCTCCTGCGGGGCCGTGCAGATCACCGAGGAGATGAAATACGCCGCCGCCAAGGCCCTGGCCGACATGATCCCCGAAGGCGAGCTCTCCCCCACGAACATCCTCCCCTCCCCCCTGAACCGGGCGGCGGCGGACGCCGTGGCCAACGCCGTGGCCGCAGAAGCCCGGCGGTCGGGACACGCACGGTTCTAAGCATTTATACTTTTTCTTTAAGACGCAACACAGCCCGGACACTCAAATGTCCGGGCTGTTAGTTTCACAAGACACACATACTCCCCTCAGAAGAGTATGTTTATCCTTACTACCAAGGGCTTTACATGTATTTTCCTCCTAAATTACACGGTTAATTTCACGCAGGATGAGCCAAATACTTCTTCAAAACTCAAGCTCAATGTAAGCAGTTGATATAGCTTCTGCCGAAATAAAATATCAGTTGTATCCACGCCGTTTTTTATAAATATGTTGAACCAACTCCGACAATCCTGAAACTGTACACAGTATTCACGGATTTTCGATTCCTCTTGTGTTAGTTCTTGATGGTTCATGTAGCGCTGTTCTATGTCATGTAATCGGGCAGAATCAGTCTCCAGATATTTACTTATGCTTATAATAGTTCTCTCTATATTTGAGAAGCGGGTGTTGTTATCCATTTTATTAACTAGAGCTACGATTTTACAGCGTTTGCAAACGTAGCACTTTCCTAAAGAATACAACTCAGCGTCACAAAAACGGCACTTACAATAACAACTTACCATGTTCTATCCTCATAAGGAGTGTCTTCAACACCCTCGGCGTTCAGGTTGGCAACCATGCGGTCAAGTTTCCCCTTCCACATTTTCTTGAACCACTCAGTGTGACCAAACCACTTTACGAGAGTAGGGCTAATCGCATAGTAGGTGCGAATAAATGCGCGTCCATACCATGTTTCAGCAAGAGTATAGTCGCGGAAACGGCGAAGAGTCCAGACTTGCGGGCAATCGTAGGAACCGTATACCGCCGTTGCTACATAGCATCCGCCAGATGGAGTTGCAGGCTTTACAGGTGTTTTTACAGTTTCAAATAGGCTGGTATAATCTGGTTTATAATATTTTTTGATAGTATCTGCCAACTCGTCACATGTGAACTTCGATAGTTTAAAAATATGCACTTTATACTCATCATATGTCTCTTTGTATGATTCAAAACTCTCTGTAGCCGCTTTTTCTAGCGCTGTAAGGGCAATTTCTCTTATATCCTTATCCTCTGGATAAAGCATCCGCAATATTCCTTCAAGGTGTGTCAGCAGTTGCCCGCAAGCAAGAGTTCGTTTTCGGAACTCCATTACAGCCTCCACATAAAGCTTCTGATTTCCGTACTGCATAAACGATCTAAAAGAAGAATCATGTGTGTTTTTGGCACCAGTAAAAAACACATCCGCTGCTGCAATGCTACTGAGTGCAACTTGTTTACACGCCTCCTTTTTTTCACCTTCATCCGTAAGATGGCACGATATTAAAGCGAATACAGTATCAAGGCTATTTTGAATAGAGCAAACGGAAGATTCAATTTGAATAATTTTACAGTTCAGTGCTTGATAATATACAGAGTAAAAAGCCGCCTCCCAACTAGTAGGATCTTTTATGAGTATCATATCGTAATATTTTGCGGCGTTCTCAATATTATTTTCAATTTTCGCCCGATGTGCAAGCTGATACAGGTTAGCCAATTCATCAGATGTATCGACCTTTACAGTACTTCCCGTTACATCAACGGTTCCTTCTACCATCATTTTCTTAGCTTCCTCAACGGAATACTTTGTTCCGCAAGTCTGGCAGACAAATACGCCATCCTGTTTCATCAAATCGGTGCTTCCGCACATCTCGCAAGTTAACTGTTTCATTGTTCTTCCTCCTCATAATAGTTACAGTTTTTAGCTGAATTGCAATGTTGACAATATATTTCGCACTGTGAATTGGTGCAAATACGTTTTTTCCCAACTCCCTCATGAAAAATACAGTGTGCAGGATGTCGCCTTTTTCCGTCTCCTTTCAAATATTCCAAATGAGCAGGAACACCCTGCATATCACGAACCCGTGCCATCGTCTTTCCCTCGCTGATTCTGGTAGATTTTCTGCGTTTTCTCTTCTACCCGTCTGATCTTACTGCACCCAACGGTAACAGCGATCATACAAACGGAAGATATACCTACAATCATCACACAAGCAATGATTGCACTCCAAAGCGGGAGTGCAGAGGCAAAAAGAAATACAGTAAGTGCAATGATCTGAAGTACAAGATACACAATGCCAATATAAACAACTGGGAAACCGAGGAAGCTGTTTTTCAAGGATTCGCCACGCTTAAAAACAGCTCTCCAAATAATGATCTGGGCAATAAATGCAATCACAGTAAATGCATAGGAGAGCCAAAACGCTGCGGTTTTCACCGAAGGGATGGCAAACGCAATTACGCTGACCAAAACGAGCAGGATACCAAGAATGATATAGCTCTTTGAGCCGTTCTTCTTCATCATCAGCCCTCCCTCTTTGCACCGCATTTGGGGCAAAATTTACCCGGCTTGATGAACTTAAAGCCACATTTTGTACAGGTGCCAGGAACTACCTGCGGCGCACCACACTCATCACAGAATGCTGCGCCCGGTGTCAACTCAGCTCCACACTGGTCACAGAAACGGTTTGCTGGCACCTGAGGTTGTGTCGTCATCCCTGCAAATGCGTCAGCTACCATGCCACTGACTGTACCTCCAACGCCAGCCATCATTCCCAATCCGATGCCCATACTGGAAAACTGTCCTGCGCCCTCATTTTTGGCAGCATCCTGTGCCACATCAAATCCACGTTCCTGCTGATATGTGTATCCTTCCTGCATACGCTTAGTGGCCTGTGCCTGGGAAGCAATCATCACCTTTTGTGCTTCGGTCTGAGCATGAATCACATCAGTCTGCTGATGAAGTTTTGCTTCTGCAATATCGGCATACTGACGGAAATGCAACTCCTTAAATTTTTCATATTGTGGATCGCCGTCCGGCTTAACAATCGTAGTGACATAGAAGCGTTTCAACTGCACACCATAGTCCAAGAAATCCGGTATCAGCCTAGAGTGAATGTCAGTGGAGAATGCTTCCAATTTTTCATCAATTTCAAAAATATTGATTGCATTGCTTCGCATTGTCTGAGCGATATATGTTTTTATTTTTGCCATCAGAATGCTACGGAAATAGATTGTCAGATGTTGACGATCTAAAATATGCTCTGTGCCAACCAATTTTACCAGTAACTTTCTGGAATCATCTACGCAAAGAGACATTTCACCACTTGCTCCAATAGAAAGCGGAAATTTATAGGTAGGTTCTACATACTGCACCTTGCTGTCCGTTCCCCAACGAATCGCCATCTGCTCAATTTTATTGATGAAATAGACCTCACAGTGGAATGCGCTTTCTCCACCCGTTGGAATGTTGATCAAATGGCGTAAAATTGGGATATTCTCTGTTTCCAGCGTATGGCGTCCCGGTCCAAACAAGTCAAGCGCTTGTCCATTCAGAAAAAGAATTGCTTCCTGCGATTCGTGAACGATCAACTGTGACGATGTATTGAAATCCTCACAGGGATGCTTCCAAACAAACGTGCTGTTGTCACCCTCGTACTTGATAACAGAAGCAATCCTTAACATGACACATCACCTTCATAGCAATTTTGTATTGTGTACTTTTGCAAATCGCTGAAATATTGACACAAATCAACAAAAAATTCTTGCATACTACAAAAAAGCGTGATATTATAGGCATGAAATCATTTAGCATATAGATTTGCAAAAGTACACTTTTTCAAATCCTATTGATCGTTATCTTTGTCCCCTTTTTCTATCCTTACTGCCTTACCATAGAACGTTCCCTCAGCCATGCCGCAGGTGGCTGCGGCTTGCTTTAGGCTGATTTTCTTGGCACGCCAATCTTGGTGGACCTGATGGAAGTTTTCTGGCAGAGGATGAGGTGGGCGGCCAAATTGAACGCCCCTTGCTTTGGCGGCGGCAATGCCTTCAGCTTGGCGCTGGCGGATGTTGGCCCGCTCGTTCTCTGCCACAAAAGAGAGCACTTGCAGGACGATATCACTAAGGAAAGTCCCCATCAGGTCCTTTCCCCGCCGGGTGTCCAATAAGGGCATATCCAAAACAACAATGTCGATCCCCTTTTCCTTGGTCAGCATCCGCCACTGTTCCTGGATCTCTTCATAGTTTCTTCCCAGGCGGTCAATACTCTTGATATACAGCAAGTCTCCATGCTTCAGGTGATGAAGCAAACGACGATATTGAGGACGCTCAAAATCTTTTCCAGATTGTTTATCCATATAAATATGACCGGCAGGGACCGCCACGTCTATCATGGCTGTCATCTGCCGGTCTTCTTTTTGTTCCCGTGTGCTGACCCGAATGTATCCATACTTTTTTTGCAAATTCTTTCTCCTTCTAAAAAACACGCCGGACAAACTCTCAAAGAATCGTCCAGCGTGTTTTTCTGTTCCTCTATGTGATTTTATAGGTTATATAGGAGGAATTACATCTTCTCCGGTGCGGTCACGCCCAGCAGGCCCAGGCCGTTGGCCAGGACGGAGCGGACGCTGTCGGCCAGCTTCAGGCGGGCGGCCAGGATCGCAGGCTCCTCGCCCTTGATGCGGCAGGCCCCGTAGAAGCGGTGGAAATCCCCGGCCAGCTCGGTGAGGTAGCGGTTGATGCGGGAGGGATCATAGTCGCGGGCGGCGGCGTGGATCTCCTCCGGCAGACGGGCCAGGGTGCGGATGAGGGTCGTCTCCTCCTCGGTGGTCATGAGCTCGGCGTGGGTGTCGGCGGCCTTGGGGACGGCGTGGCCTTCCTCCGCCAGGCGGTGGATCAGGGTGCAGATGCGGGCGTGGGCATACTGGACATAATACACGGGGTTCTCGCTGTCCTCCCGGACGGCCAGGTCCAGGTCGAAATCGACGGGGCTGGTGGCGGAGCGGGAGTTGAAGAAGTAGCGGGCGGCGTCCACGCTGACCTCATCCAGCAGGTCGTGCAGGGCAATGGCCTTGCCGGAGCGCTTGGACATGCGGACGGGCTGGCCGTCCTGGAGCAGGTTCACCAGCTGCATGAGCACCACGATGAGGCGGTGGGAGCCGTCCAGACCCAGGCCGTCCAGAGCCGCTTGCAGGCGGGCCACATGGCCGTGGTGGTCGGCCCCCCAGACGTCCACAGCCTTGTCAAAGCCGCGCACCTCCAGCTTGTTGCGGTGGTAGGCGATGTCGGCGGCGAAGTAGGTGTAGAAGCCGTTGGCGCGGCAGAGCACGTCGTCCTTCAGGTCCAGCTTGTCCACCTGCTTCTGGCTCTTGCCCTCGGCCAGGTACTTGTTTTTTAAGAGCTGGGTGGTGTTGAGCCACAGGGCGCCGTCCTTCTCGTAGGTCCAGCCCTTTTCGGTCAGCAGGCCGACCGTCTCGGCCACATAGCCGGACTCGTGCAGGGAGGACTCGAAGAACCACTCGTCATACTCGATGCCGTAGCGCAGCAGGTCGGCCTTCATCTTGGGGATGTTGGTCCGGAGGCCGAAGGCGGCCAGGGCGTCGAGACGGGTCTGCTCGTCTTCGTCCGCGTAGCTGTCGCCGTGCGCGGCGTAGAAGGCCTGGGCCAGCTCCTTGATGTCGTCGCCGTGGTAGCCGTCCTCCGGGAAGGGAACGGCGTCCTCGCCCTTGAGGATCTGGAAGTAGCGGGCCTCGATGGAGACGGCGAACTTATGGATCTGGTTGCCGGCGTCGTTGACGTAGAACTCCTTCCAGGTGTCGCAGCCGTCCCGCCGGAGGATATTGGCCAGGGTGTCGCCCAGCACGCCGCCGCGGGCGTTGCCCATGTGCATGGGGCCGGTGGGGTTGGCGGAG
>ERZ809296.4676-NODE-4676-length-10242-cov-6.898596_pt1 | contig 10242 bp, 8 predicted proteins | sample MGYA00520511_ERZ809296 | MGnify/ENA primary metagenome ERZ809296 (study PRJEB31576, sample SAMEA3212662) | Homo sapiens | biome: human-gut; feature: human gut; material: fecal | place: Sweden | collected 2012 ... | reverse complement strand
GGGGCAGGCTGCTGCGCGGCCTGCTGCGCGCCCATCTGGTAGAGATTCTGCGCGTTCACGCCGCCGGCCTGACCGGCCATGTTCATGCCCATGAAAGCCATGGCGGGGCCTGCGTTCTGGTTGTTCGCGGCGGCCTGCATGGCGGACGCCTGCGCGCCGACGAGGTGCGCGGCGGCTCTTGTCGGGTCCATGAAGGCGGCGTTGCGCTGCATCTCCTTGAGCATCTTCTCGTCTTCCTCGCTCGCCTTGACAGACGAGACGCCGAACGAGACGATCTCGAGACCGCGGAGGTTGCGCCACTTGGAGGACAGGACGTCGTTGAGGGCGTCGGCCATCTCCATGGTGTGGCCGGGGAGCGAAGAATAGCGGATGCCCTGCTCGGAGATCTTGGCAAAGGCGGGCTGCAGGGCGGTCAGCAGCTCGGTCTTGAGCTGGCTGTCGAGCCGGTCACGGGTGAAGCCGTCGGTGACGTTGCCGCAGACGTTGGTGTAGAAGAGGATCGGGTCGCAGATGCGGTAGCTGTATTCGCCGAAGCAGCGAATGGCGATGTCGATGTCGATGCCCGCGCGCTGGTCGACGACGCGGAACGGCACCGGAGACGGCGTACCGTATTTGTTGCCGATGAGCTCTTTGGTATTGAAGTAGTAGACGCGCTGGTCCTTGGGCGGCTCACCGCCGAAGGTGAAGCGCTTGCCGATGTTCTTGAAGGTGGCGAGGATGTTCTCGCCCAGCTTGCCGCAGAACAGCGACGGCTCCGACGAGGAATCGTATTTGAATTCGCCGGGCTCCGCGCAGAACTCGGTGACCTTGCCCTGATCGACGATGATCATGCACTGGCCGTCGGCGACCGCGATGACGGAGCCGTTGGAGATGATGTTGTCCGAGCCCTTCGTGTTGCTGCTGCGGCCGGAGGTCCGCTTCTGGCCGCGAACGGCCATGACGCTTTCCGGAAGAGAATCACAATAGAAATACTCAAGCCACTGATCGGCCATCACGCCGCCCGCGGCGCCCAGAGCTGCTTTGATAAGTCCCATTTGTTTACGCTCCTTTACTGACAGAATAATGAATGGTATCTGCATCTGTGCTTGCTTTCAGGATACCATAGTTTGACGCATCCGGCAACGGGAATGTTCCAATTTCATGAAAAATCACGAATTTTCGCCGCCCCGCACGGCTGGGCAGAAACAAAAAACTGACCATAGGAAAGAAAGGCGGGGTTTGGTATGATCATATAGAATATCTGCGGACTGTACATGCCTTCTCCTATGAGGGGAAGGTGGCACGGCGGAAGCCGTGACGGATGAGGTGGGGCACTTCTGTCTGCGCGACGCAGCCCACCTCATCAGCCGCCTCCGGCGGCAGCTTCCCCTCATAGGGGAAGCCTTTGGAGTGCGCAGATCCCAAGCCTCCCCTTCCAGGGGAGGTGGCTCGGCAAAGCCGAGACGGAGAGGCCGCATCAAATCTGCGACGACCTCTCAGTCAGCCTGCGGCTGACAGCTCCCCTGGGAGGGGAGCCTTTCCGAAGACAGAAAGGAGCACCGATGCGGTTTATTTATTGTTTGTGCTATGCGGCTGGACTGGGCGTGGTGAGCTTTGTGCTGGGCAGGCTCGTGCCGAAGGAGTGGTTCGACTATACGCGCTTCCCTTACCGGAGCTTTGCGTTTGAAAAGGGCGGGAAGATCTATGAGGCCATCGGCATTGCAAAGTGGCAGAGCCGCGTACCGGATATGAGCCGGATCTTCCCGAAGCTCATGCCCGCCAAGAAGATCCCGGCCCGGCCGGATGAGCAGACGCTGCTCGTCATGATCCGCGAGACCTGCGCGGCGGAGGCCACGCACGCGCTGCTCATTCTGGCGGGACTCGGGCTGCTTGCCATCTGGCCGGGCGCGGGCGGCATCCTTTTATATCTAATCTACGCCATTTTCGGCAATCTGGTTTTTCTCATCATTCAGCGCTATAACCGCCCCCGCCTTGTGCGGCTGTATGAGCGGATGTGCGCAAAAAGGAGCAAAGAAGCATGAAAGTCCTGATCCTCAGCTGCAATACCGGCGGCGGGCACAATTCCTGCGCCCGGGCCATCGGCACGGAGCTGCAGCGCCGCGGCCACACCTATGAGACCGACGACGCGCTCTTGTACGTGTCGAAGGGCACGAGCCGCTTTGTGAGCAACTGGCATGTGCGCTTCTACCGCTATTTCCCGAAGCTCTACAACAAGGGCTATCAGTACGCGGAGAAGCACCCGGCGTCGTTTGACGAGTCGTCTGCGGCCTGCCGCATCCTGCGGCGCGGGTGCAAGCGGCTGCGCGCGGCCATCGTGCAGGGCGGATATGACGCGGTGGTGTGCGTGCATCTGTTCCCCGCGCTGATGCTCACGTTCATCCAGCGGCAGCAGCCGCTGCCGGTCAGGACCATGTTCATCGCCACGGACTACACCGCAAGTCCCTCGTGCGACCGGATGCAGCTGGACACCTGCGTCATCCCCGACGCGTCGCTGCGCGCGGAATTCGAAAAAAACGGCGTCCGGCCGGAGACCATCCTCCCCTGCGGCATCCCCGTGCGCGAGGAGCTCTATACCTGCCTGCCGAACCGGGAGGCGAAGCTCGCCGTGGGGCTCGAGCCCTCGCACCGGCATCTGGTGATGATGACCGGCAGCATGGGCTGCGGGCCGATGGAAAGAATCACAGAGCTGCTTGCAAATTCGCTCCCGCCGGAGTATGATGTGACTGTAGCCTGCAGCAGCAACCGGCAGCTTCTGCGGCGCATGGAGCGCAGGTTCGCGGACAAGCCCAACATCCACATCCGCGGCTTTATCAGCAACGTCTCCGTCCTGATGGACAGCGCGGATCTCTTTCTCACCAAGCCCGGCGGCATCAGCACGACCGAGGCCATGGTCAAGGGACTGCCGATGGTGCTGGTCAACGTGGTGGGCGGATGCGAGACGCCGAACCTGAATTTCTTCGTCTCCCACGGCGGCGCGGCCACGGCCGGCACGCCGGAGGACATCGCCGCGCTCTGCAGGGAGCTGCTGGAAAACGACGAAGAACGCCTCATCATGCGCCAGTCACTGCTGGCCATGAAGCAGATCCCCGCCGCGCAGGCCATCTGCGACAGGCTGGAGGGATAAAGCGCGCAGACTGCGGAAATCTAATGATATAAGGAGGGCACCCAACATGACGAATGTGAATCTGGATAACTTTGACGCGGAGGTCATGCAGGCACAGACGCCTGTCGTGGTCGATTTCTGGGCCAGCTGGTGCGGCCCGTGCATGATGCTCGCGCCTGTGATGGAAGCGCTGGACGGCGAGATGGACGGCGTGAAGTTCTGCAAGGTCAACGTCGACGACGAGCGCGATCTGGCGATGGAATTCGGCATCGAGTCCATCCCGACGCTGCTGTGCATCAAGGGCGGCAAGGTCGTGAAGCGTCTGGTCGGCTACCGGGAGAAGGACGCACTCAAAAAGGAGCTGGAAGCGCTGTGAAGGTCCGGCTGAACGAAGACAAGGAGGTCGTCGCCCGCGTCAAGGAGGGGCTCAAGCGCACCGGCGGCTACTGCCCGTGCAGGCTCGCGCGGACGGAGGAAAACAAGTGCATGTGCAAGGAATTCCGCGAGCAGATCGCCGACCCCGACTTTGAGGGCTACTGCCACTGTATGCTCTATTATAAGGAAAAATAATTGAAGACCCTTCCTGTTTTGGGAAGGGTCTTCCTGTGTTTCCGGGGGCTTCCTGCGGATGGGGCGGAAAGTTGTGAAGAATTTCTGAATTATTTACAAAAGTATTGCAATTTTTAAATCTTACGGTAAACTGGAGTCACAAAAGAAGCGGCGAAGCTCGCCGCAGAAAGAGGTGTACAGGGATGAAACGTACATTTGCAAAGCTTCTGAGCCTGTTCGTGGTGCTGACGCTCGTCATCGCCATGATCCCGGCGGTTTTCGCCGTGGATGGAACGGTCTCAGTCACAGCGGGAAATACCACGCTGAAGGTCAACGAATCGACGACAGTCAGCGTCACAGACGCAAACGGAACTGCTGTGCCGAACGTGACGCTCAGCAGTGACCATGCCGATATCGTCAGCATCAATGGCATGACGATCACGGCGCAGAAGGTCGGCTCCACCACCATTACGGCGATGGTGACAGAGGACGGAAAAACGCAGACGCTCGGCAGCGTCCAGATCACTGTGGAGTTGGGCGTGACTGCGATCACGGCCGATCCTTCTTCCATTGAGATCGATGCTGACAACGCGAAGACTGCTTCCCTGTCCGTGACGCTCACGGGCGCGGCGAGCGGCGACGTGCTGGCGGTCCAGTCGTCCGATACAACCGTCGTGACGGTCCCAGCTTCGGTCGACGCTTCGACCGGCAGCTGCTCTGTCACGCTGACGGCGGTGAAGACCGGCACGGCTACGGTCACGCTCAGCTGCGGCACAGCCACGGCGCAGGTCACTGTGACTGTCAAGGCGACGAAAGACCATACCGTGACCTTTGAAAAGCAGAAGCTGACCGTCGAAAAGGGCAAAACGGCCACGAACAGCGCCGTCACAAAGACCACCTCTGATACCATCAGCTATGCCAGCAGCAACCCGGCTGTCGCCACGGTCGACGCTTCGACCGGCCTGGTGACCGGCGTCGCCGCCGGGACGGCCACGATCACCGCGACGGTCAGGAACGCCTCCGACGTTATCGTCAGGACAGCCAGCTACACCGTCGAGGTCGCGGACGCGTATAAGATCGAGCTGAGCGCCGCGCCGTCGAGCCTGACGGCCGGCAGCGCCTCCACCGTCTCCGCGACGGTCTATCAGTACATGACGGAACGGGGCTATGTGCCCTATCAGCAGTCCGTGGAGCTGACGTGGAACGCCTACAAGGCGAGCGTTGCCGATCTTGGCGGCAGCGATCCGAGCAAGGCCGTGAAGACCACGACGAGCAGCGGCTCTTCGAGCGTCACGCTCTATACCTACGCGACCGGCACGTCCAAAACTGCCGTGCAGGTACCGGTGACGGTCTCCGTCACGATCAGCGGCACGACCTATCAGGCTTCTCCGCTCTCCGTGAGCGTGAGTCCGGCCTCCGCGCCCTCGTTTGCGGTGCATGAGGAGGATTATTTCGATCCCGACGACTTCTCCAAGGCCGTCGACGGCGCGACGGGCCGCTACGCGGGCAAGCTCTCCGCCATCACCATCGAGGGCTCGAACGGCGGTTCGGTCTATGAAAACGGCAGCCGCGTGAGTTCGTCGACGAAATACTATGTCTCCGGTGCGCGCAACAAGCTGATCTCCAGCCTGTATTTCCGGACCTCCTCCACCAGCACGACGAACGCCTACTTCACCTACATCGGCTATGACGCCGACGGCGATGTGATCGCCGCGGGCAAGGTGACGCTCGGCGATGAGAGCGTCGACATGGAATACTCCGCCAGCTTCGGCGGCAGCGTGACCTTCCTGGAATCCGATTTCAGCAAGGCCTTCTCCGGCAAGGCGGGCGAAAAGCTCGACTATGTCACGTTCGCGATGAACCGCGCGACGGTCGTCATGAACAACAAGACCTACAGTCTGAACGACGGCAGCAACGCCGCCATCTTCGGCTGGGCCTACACGACCTCCAAGGCCACGACGAAGCTGAGCTCCACCGACAAGTGCTACTATCAGGCGAGCTACACGCAGCTCGACCTCGACGAGGTCACCTATGTGACCGGCAGCTACCGGACCAAGTACACGGTCTACCTCCCCTACACCGCTGTCGGCACCTCCGGCTCGCGGTATGAGGGCTACACCGCCATCACCGTCTCCGGCGACGACTCCATCACGGCCTCCGGCGCGTCGATGAAGACGCTGGGCGCGGCGGATGCGGTCCTGCGGGCCTACCCGAACGCCGCTTATGTGATGTTCAAGCAGCCCGCGGTGAGTGAAGGCCGTCTGCTCTACAACTTCCGCTCCGTCGCCGCGCAGAACTACACGGCGGTCGACTACAGCAAGGACCAGTTCTATCTCAGCGGCACGAGCGCGAAGAATCTGTATCTCGACAGCGTCTTCTTCCTCCCCGCGGCGGACTGCAGCACGCAGATCCGGCTCGCCTTCACGGTCTACGGCACGTCCGGCACGCAGCTGGGCAGCGGCGAGCTGACCGTGCGCGTGGCCTCGAAGACGGCCTCCTCCGTCTTCTCGGACGTGAACGCGCGGACCTGCTCGTGGGCGGCGAACGCGGTCGACTTCATGAATGAATACGGCCTCGTCAAGGGCACGGGCACCTCCACCTTCGGCTGGAAGGGCAACATGACCCGCGGCGACTTCGTCCTCATCCTCTACCGCAACGCCGGTTCCCCGTCGGTCTATGGTGTGTCGAACCCGTTCACGGATGTGAAGAGCACGGATTACTACTATGAGGCCGTCCTCTGGGCGTACCGCAACAACGTCGTCAACGGCACCAGCACCACGACGTTCGGCCCGAAGGGCAAGATCACGCGCGAGCAGATCGCCTCCATCCTCTGGCGGCTCGCGGGCAAGCCGGTCTACTCGGCCAGCCTGCGCAGCTACACGGACTATGCCTCCGTCAGCGATTACGCCTATGACGCGATGAGCTGGGCGGTCGGCAGCGGCTATGTCAAGGGCAGCGGCGCCAAGCTCAGCCCCAAGAACAACGCCACCCGCGCCGAAGTCGCGGTCATGCTCCACCGGTATCTGACCAAGTAAAAAGCAGAAAAAAATGCCCCGCCGGCAGGCGGGGCATTTTTCTGTTTATTTCTCGCGTTCTTTCAGGTCCTGCAGGATCTGGTCGTAGAATTCCTTGCTGATCTTATATTTGCGCAGGTAGATGATGTAGCCGGCGGCGATGAGGATGAGGGGGATGGCCAGCATGGCGAGCTTGATGGTGAGCTTGCCGGAGGCGTCGATGGCGGCCGCGGCCGCGTCGCTGCCCCTGGTCTTGATGCCGGCGAGCATGATGCTGATGCTGATGAGACCGGTCGAGAGCGCGCCGCCGATCTTGTTGACGAGCGGCTGGATGGAGAAGGTGATGGACTCGGAGCGGCGGCCCAGCTTCCACTGGCCGTATTCGATCGTATCGGCGAGGAACATGAGCATCAGCAGCTGGATGAAGGCCTGGCCGACGAACATGAGGATGGCGGCCAGCGCGATGAGGGCGATGGAATGCTCGGCAAAGAAGAACACGGCGTAGCCCGCGGCGACGAGGATGGTCGCGCCGGTATAGAGCTGGCGGCGGTCATGCTTTTTCGAGAACAGAGGGAAGATCATGAGCGCAGCCAGCTGCGCCACGCCGCAGACAGCCGCCAGCACGGCGTACATGTTGATATCGCCGTAGAGGTACTGCATGTAATAGGTGGCGAAGCCCGTCGTGGTGCAGTAGCCGACCATGAACAGGGCCATGGAGAGCGTGGTCCACATGAGCTGGTCGTTTTTCGTCAGCGCGTTCCACATATCGCGGATGGTGAACTTCTCCTCGTCCTCCTTGATCTCGCGGTTCTCCTTCACGCCGAACAGCGGGAAGCACAGACCGGCGAGGTAGATGACGCTCACGGCCACGGCGACCGTCATCCACGCCTTCGGCGTGTTGCCGAGGGCGGCGGTGATGGGCTGCCAGCCGACCATGATGATGTACATGCCGATGTTCGCGCAGATGCGGGCGAAAGCGCCGTAATTCTCGCGCTGCTTCTGGTCCTGCGTGAGGGCGGGCAGGAGCGTCCAGTAGGCGATGTCGTTGATGCCGTAGCTGATATCCCAGAGGACGTAGGCGACGGCGAAGAAAATGACGTAGGCCGTGCCGGTGCCGACGTTGCCGAAGAGGATCAGGTAGAAGATCACGGACACGACGCCGCCGACAAGGATCGCGGGTTTGAACTTGCCCCACTTCGTGTGGATGTTGTCGATGACGAGGCCGGTGATGGGGTCGTTCAGCGCGTCGGCGATACGCAGGACGGAGAGCACAAGACTGACCGCCGCGAACACGTGCAGCGGCAGCGAGAGGATGTTGGACAGGAAATACAGAAGCGCGTTTGCCTCAAACGCATAGAACATGTCGCGGCCGATGGTGCCGAGGCCGAAGAAGTATTTGTTGCGGCGGTCAAGGTTTTTCATGACTGCACACCTCCTGAATGAAATAGACATTGGAGCCGAAATCGCCCTGCATCCGGCCGTCCGGGTCGTAGCCCGTGCCGGCAAAGCGCGGCGCCAGGCAGATCCCGGCGGCGAAGGCCGCGCCGGAGGCCGTCAGGCTCTGGCTGCCGTCGGACATGCGGTACAGGCTGTCCGCAGTCTGGACGGCAAGGCCGTTGGGATTGAGCTTCACGGGCAGCACATGGCGCAGGAGCGTCCCGAAATCGCCCACGCGCAGAAGCTGGGGGCGGGAGGTCAGGCGATACTGCTTCTCCCCGTCCAGCCCCGTCACGCACAGGTGCTCGTAGCCGGGAGCGGCGGGCTGCAGGCCGTGGAAGACGGCCGCGACGGTCTCCTGCTTCGTCTGCATCTGCCAGACGGTCCCGCCGCCGTCGGTGCGGCCTCTTGCGAAGCGGCCGTACTGGAGCGTGCGGCGGTGGGCGCGGTAGAACTCCGTCTGCGCCCGGATCTCCGCCTGCTCGACCGGCAGGAGCTCCGTGAGGTCGAGCTCGTAGCCGAGGCAGCCGAACAGGCTCACGTTGCCGCGCGTAGAGAGCGGTGTGTGCCGCAGCGTCTGCGCGTGCGGGCTGGCCGAGACGTGCGTGCCGAAGCACGAGGGCGGATAGAGGAAGCTGAGGCTCTGCTGGATGCGCAGGCGCTCAACGGGGTCGGTATCGTCGGAGCACCAGATCTGCGGAGAGAACCAGAGCATGCCGCAGTCAAAGCGGTTGCCGCCGGACGAGCAGCTCTCAAGCAGGATCTGCGGCCGGGGCAGGAAGATACGGCGCAGCACGTCGTAGAGGCCGAGGACGAAGGCGTGCTGCTGCGCGCCGAGCGCGCAGGAATGGCGGTTCATGTCCCACTTGACATAGGAGATGGGCGCGGAATCGAGGATGCCGCCGACGCTCTCGACGAGATAGTCCCGCACCTCCGGCTTTGTGAGGTCGAGCAGCAGCTGGTGGCGGCCGAGCAGATCCTCCCGGCCGAGGACGTCGTGCAGGGCCCAGTCGGGGTGCTGCCGGTAGAGCTCAGAGTCAGGGCTGACGGATTCCGGCTCGAACCAGAGGCCGAACTGCAATCCCATGGCGTTCAGCTTTTCGCCGAGGCCGCGCAGGCCGCCCGGCAGTTTCTTTTCGTTCACGGTATAGTCGCCGAGGCTGGAAGTATCGCTGTTTCGCTTGCCGAACCAGCCGTCGTCGAGGACGAACAGCTCGCAGCCGAGCTGCTTTGCCGCCCGGCCGAGGCGCAGGAGCTTCGATTCCGTAAAATCGAACATGCAGCCCTCCCAGCTGTTGTAGACGATGGGGCGGGGCCGGCCCTGCCAGTGGGGCGGGATGAGGTGTTCGTTCACATACCGGTGGAAGCAGGCGGACAGGCCGCCGAAGCCCGCGCCGGAATACGCCATGACGGCCTCCGGCGTCTCAAAGCGCGCGCCGGGCGCAAGTTCCCAGTCGAAATTCGCGGGCGAGATGCCCTGCAGCACGCGGGTGAGGCCCTGCAGGCTCTTCTGCGCGCTGAGATAGTGGCTGCCGGAGTAGAGCAGGTTGAAGCCGTAGACCGCGCCCGCCTGCTCTCCCGCGTCCGGCGCGGCGAGCAGGAAGCCGGGGTTGGCGCGGCTGGAGGAGGCGCCGGTCGTACTCTCGAGGCAGGTCCTTGCCATGGTGACGGGCGTGCGGGTGTGCTGCATCTCGGCGATCCAGCCGCCGGAGAAGGTATGCAGCTCCCAGTCGCCGGGAAGCTCCGTGCAGGCGCTCATGCATTTGCGGATGTGCACGGCGGAGCTGCCGCAGTTTTCGAGGATCGCCCGCCGGGTAAAGACCGTCGGCAGGACGCCATAGAGGAGCGTCAGGCGGAGCTTCGCCGCTGCGTCTTAGGTACACGGCGAGGATGGTCTGGCCGCGGGAGACGGGCAGCGCCGAGGGCGGCGGCTCCTTCAGCACCTCGCAGCCGAGATAGCGGAAGTCGGTGGAGACGGCTCTGCCGCCGATCGACAGCTCCAGCGGGCTTTCGCGGTAGTCGCCGCAGCCGCAGCCGCTCCACTCGAGCGGCAGGATATCGAGGCAGTCGGCGTTGGAGCCCTCGCGGTAGAGCGTGCTGTCGCCCCAGCCGCATCCGGGGCGGGCGGCGAAGGCCGGC
>ERZ809296.4673-NODE-4673-length-10245-cov-3.230324_pt1 | contig 10245 bp, 9 predicted proteins | sample MGYA00520511_ERZ809296 | MGnify/ENA primary metagenome ERZ809296 (study PRJEB31576, sample SAMEA3212662) | Homo sapiens | biome: human-gut; feature: human gut; material: fecal | place: Sweden | collected 2012 ... | reverse complement strand
AACAAAGAGAACGGAACAGATTATGTATACCGGGGATCAGCAGAAGGTGCTGACCAGGCTGGTATCGTAGAGCAGATGCTTGCTGAGGATTGGGATGCAATCTGTGTAGTACCGTTTGACTCCGAGTCTCTTGCACCGGTACTTGAGAAAGCACGTGAGCAGGGTATCGTAGTTATCACTCATGAGGCATCTTCCATGGATCCGAAATACTTCGATTATGATATCGAGGCATTCGTAAATGCTGATTATGGTACACACTTCGCTGAGGCTATTTCTGATATTACCGGAGGAGAAGGAACTTACATCCAGTTCGTTGGAGACCTGAACAGTGTTTCCCACAACGAGTGGTGTGACGCAGCTGACGAGTATTTCGCAGCTAATACCAATATGAAGAAACTTGGCCGTTATGAGACCGGTGATGATACTACTTCTTCCTACAACCAGACCAAAGAGCTTCTGCAGGCTAACCCGGATATCACTGCAATCGAAGGTTCTGCATCTACTGACGTAGTTGGTGCAGCACAGGCAGTTGATGAACTTGGTCTGACCGGTAAAGTAGCAGTTGTTGGTACTTCTATGACTTCTATCGCTCGTAACTATGTAGAAAAAGACGTTATCAATACATTCTCCGTATGGGATCCGGCAAAAGCTGGACAGGCTATGATCGAGCTTGCTATTGATGTCCTTGATAACGGTGAAGCTCCGGATGCTCTGAATGTAGAAGGATATGAGAGTCTGACCGCAGATGGAACTGTTCTCTACGGAAATGCACGTGTTGATGTTACCAAAGATAACATGGACGAGTACGATTTCTAAAATGCAATACAAAGGTAGCGGCAGTTACATATGAATGAATGATGTAGCCAGAGCCCCTGTGGCAGCAGTGCCGCAAGGGCTCTGATACGTAAAATGGAATATTTACGTAATAAATTATGGTTTTGAGAAAAGATAAGATAGCAGAAAGAGGGGAGCCGGAGCATGTCTGAGGAAGTTTTCCTTAAATTGGAAGGCGTGAAAAAGTCATTTGGCGGTGTTCACGCATTAAAAGGTGTTGACCTTGAAATCAGAAAGGGTGAGATTCACTGTCTGGCCGGAGAAAATGGCTGTGGTAAGTCTACACTGATTAAAGCAATATCCGGTGTACATCACCCGGATGAAGGTTCCATCTGGATTGATGGAGAAAAAGTCGAAAATATGAAACCCATGGATGCAATTAACAGAGGAATCCAAGTTATCTACCAGGATTTTGCTGTATTTCCTAATCTGACAGTTGCAGAAAACATTGCATTGAATGGGGAACTGAAAAATAAATCAAAATTTGTAAACTGGAAACAGATTCATGAAGTGGCAGCAAAAGCCATGGAACAGGTTGGAGCAGATATTGATCCTGATATTAAACTGGAGCGTCTGTCTGTTGCAAACAAACAGATGGTAGCTATCTGCCGTGCGATTATTAATGATGCAAAACTTCTGATTCTGGATGAGCCGACCACAGCACTGACCGCAAGAGAGGTAGACAAGTTGTGGGATATTGTGCGTGCCCTGAAAGAAAAAGGAATTGCCATTATGATTGTAAACCATAAACTGGATGAGATTTACCGCATTGCAGACCGTTTGACGATTCTTAGAAACGGTACTTACATCTCCAGCGGTGATATTTCAGAATATGACCAGGCACGGTTTACGAAAGATATGACTGGCCGCGATATTGTGGAGACCAAATATACACCGGAAGAGAGTGGAGAGGAAGTATTAAGAGTGGAGCATCTGAGCCGTAAAGGCGCATTTGAGGATGTGTCCTTTACCCTTCATAAAGGAGATGTACTCGGTATCACGGGACTTTTGGGAAGTGGCCGTGGTGAAATTGGAGAAGCTCTGTTCGGAATTGCACCTGCAGAATCCGGTAAGATTTTCCTGAATGGAAAAGAAATTGAGATTAAGAGCGTCAAGGATGCTATGACAAATGAGATCGGTTATGTACCGGAAGATCGTCTGACTCAGGGACTTTTTATGGAGAGATCTATTCAGGACAATGTGATCGCAGCATCTATCCGTAAATATATGAAGGGCGGAAAGCTGGACGAGAAGGAGATGGAGGATACTACTAATCACTGGATTAAGGAGATTGAAATCAAGGCTCCGTCACCGAAACCTGCAGTCCGTACACTTTCCGGCGGTAATGCACAGAAGGTCGTTATTGCAAAATGGCTGAATACCAATCCGAAGCTCTTCATTCTGGACGGTCCGACCGTTGGTGTGGATATCGGAGCAAAAGCGGAAATTCATGAAATTCTTCATGGACTGGCAAAGAAAGGTGTTGGAATCATTATTATTTCCGACGATCTGCCGGAGCTGGTTCAGAATTGTAATAAAATCGTGGTAATGCGTGACGGAAAACTTTCCGGCAGCATGGATAATTCCATTGATGAGAGAACTCTTGGAAATATTCTGGTCGGTGCCACGAAAGGAGGAGCAAAAGAATGAGAAGGAAACGGGATTGGAAATTAGCCATAACCAGTACTCCGATGATTCTGATCTACGTTATGGTTGTATTCTGTATCGTGGCGGCAATCCGTCAGCCGGCATTTATCAGTCCGGCAACGCTGATTAACCTTTGCCGTGCCGGTATTTTTACCATGTGTTTTGCAATCTGTGAGATGATCGTCATCATTTCCGGAGGAATCGATGTATCTTTCCCCGCAGTCGGATGTGTGGCTATGTATGTGCCGCTGTATCTTTATAACAATGACATGGGTCCCGACAATGCGTTGTTTTTCTTCGGACTGGCAATGCTGATCGGACTAGTCTTCGGTATTCTGAACGGAGTGCTGGTATCTTACCTGAAACTTCCGCCGCTGATTGCAACGCTGGCTACCAGCAGTGTGGCTTCCGGAGGACTGATCATGCTTCTTGGTACCAGAGAGTTCACAACTCTTCCGTCTTCTCTGGAAGCTGTCTACAGCGTGAATTTACTGACTTATGTGGATCCGAACACCGGATTTAACTATCCGTTGACTGCACTGTTCCTGGTTCCGGTTATTCTGTGTATTGTAGTGGCACTGGTAATGAAATATACCATGCTGGGACGAGGAATCTATGCGATTGGTGGCGACAGTAATGCTGCAAGAATTGCAGGCTTTAATGTAAGAAAACTTCAGTTTATCGCATACATTTTCTGTGGTGTTATGGCAAGTGCAACTGCCATGATCTACACAACGCTGATGCACTCCAGTACGACTACCGCCCTGATGGGAGAAGAGATGATCATCATCGCTGCATGTGTTGTAGGAGGATGTCGTCTGACCGGCGGACACGGAAGTGTAGGAGGAACCATCCTCGGTGTGCTTCTGATCACGCTGGTACAGAACAACCTGAACATGCTGGGTGTTCCGACCTGCTGGCAGACATTCGCAGTAGGCCTGGTACTGCTTCTTGGTGCAGTTCTTTCTTCTGTACAGGCAAAACGTATCGAAAAAATGGGTAAGGTTTAAGGAGGTGTACGGATATGAAAAACAAAGCTTTACATAAAACGGCGCCGGACACCCATATTCTGACCATAGTTGGACTGATGGTGCTGGCCCTGATCCTGATGGCAATTCTTCAGCCGGGTAACTATTTTACATTGAAAAATGCAAAATCCATGATTTTCCAGTTCCCGGAATATGGTATTCTTGCGTTTGGTATGATGGTGTGCATGATCGCCGGCGGTATTGATCTGTCCCTGGTAGGAATTATGAACTTTACCGGTGTACTGGCAGCCATGATTGTTACCAAAATGACAGAAGGCGGCGAAGGCATGGCAATTCCGGCAATTCTGGTTGCAATTGTAACAGCGCTTGTAGTAGGTGGCGCCTGTGGTGCTTTCAACGGATTTATCATCGGATATTTCAATATTCCGGCCATGCTGGTAACGCTCTGCGGACTGCAGCTTTACACCGGTCTTGCTTATGGAATTACCGGAGGTCCGGCAATCAACGGTATGTGTGATGCTTTCAAAAATATTGCAAACGGCACAGTTGCCGGAATTCCGTATGTACTGTTTATCTACATCATTGTAGTGGCAGTGGTAGCATTTGTTATGAGAAGTACTGTCTTCGGTAATGAGATCTATTTCCTGGGAAGTAATGCGAAAGCATCCAGATACAGCGGAATCAATACTTTACGCGTAACCATTATGACACATATGTTCAGCGGTATTCTGGGCGGCGTATCCGGAATCCTGATTACCAGCCATTTGAACAGTGCGAAGAGTTCTAATGGTTCTACCTATACACTTCTGACTCTGTTGATCGTCGTTCTTGGTGGAATCCATCCGGATGGTGGAAAAGGACGTGTAACAGGCGTGGCACTGGCTACGATCCTTCTGCAGATGATTGCCAACGCATTTGGTCTGTTGCATATGGATGACAACGCAAAGACATTTGTAAACGGATGCCTGCTTGTAGCAGCGCTTCTGCTGGATGTATATCTGGACAAACGGGCAGCAAAGAAAAAAGCGGCTTAGCTTATATCAAATCTAAATGAAGAAAGGTGTGTGCTGCATCATGAAAACAATCAAAGTGAAAAAACTGACAAAAGAGGCATTTGCCCCGTACGGCGAGGTACTTACCATTGAAGGACGCGAGGCAGGAGGAAATCCGGCATCCCATCTCTGGTATCCGCAGGTAGTAGTGATTGACAATCCGACTTCCATCAACCTGATGAAAGTCATCCCGCATGAGTTTGTGCTGAAAGATTTTGAGGCACATGACCATACGACAGAGAACCTTCTGGCTATGGATGGTGACCTGATTGTGGGTATGGCTCCGGCAGGAGACCTCAAGGCAGAGAATGTGGAAGCTTTCTACATTCCGGCAGGATTCGGAATCTCCCTGAAACCGTCTGTATGGCATGCAGTGCCGTTTGCAGTTGGGAAAGAAGTCATGAGCGCATGTATCTTTAAAAATAATACCAGTCATGATGATATCTATTTCGCTTCCATCCCGGAAGAACTTGGATTGACAATGTAGAGTAATTGACAACAATAAAAGCAGGAGGCTTATAAAAATGAAAAAGATTATCAATGCACCGGAAAACTATACTGACGATATGCTGAAAGGTATCTACGCAGCACATCCGGATCAGGTAAAGTATGTTGAAGGCGATCTTCGCTGCTACTGTACCGCAAATAAAAAAGATGGCAAGGTTGCCATTATCACCGGAGGAGGAACCGGACATCTTCCACTGTTCCTTGGTTATGTAGGGGATGGCCTTCTTGATGGCTGCGGAGTTGGTGGTGTGTTCCAGAGCCCGTCCGCTGAGCAGATCTATAATGTCAGCAAAGAAGTAGAAGCCGGCGCAGGTATCCTGTATCTGTACGGCAATTACACCGGAGATATCATGAACTTTGACATGGCTGCCGAGATGTGCGAAATGGATGACATCGAGACTAGAAGCATCGTTGGCGCAGATGATGTCAACAGTAACGCAAATCCGGATACCCGCCGTGGCGTTGCAGGAATCTTCTTTATGTACAAATGCGCAGGAGCAAAAGCAGCAGAGATGGGAAACCTTGATGAGGTTCTGGCTGCAGCGCAGAAAGCAAAAGATAATACAAGAACTGTTGGCTTTGCACTGACTCCGTGTATTATTCCGGAGGTTGGACATTCCAACTTCACTCTTGGAGAAAATGAGATGGCTATGGGTATGGGTATCCATGGTGAGCCGGGCGTATGGAACGGACCGATCAAGACTGCAGATGAGTTGGCAGAAGAGAGCATGAAGACTCTGCTTGATGATATGCCGGTAAAAGAAGGCGAAGAAATCTGCGTTCTGGTTAACGGACTTGGCGCTACCAGTATTGAAGAGCTTTATATTCTGTCCGGAAGTGTTCGTAAGATTCTGGATGAGAAGGGAATCAAGACCTATCGTACATTCGTCGGCGAATATGCAACCAGTATGGAGATGGCAGGAGCTTCCATCAGTATCTGCAAAGTAGATGATGAGATGAAGAAATGGATCGATATGCCGGTGAAGACTCCGTTCTACACTCAGGCTTAAGACCGAATTTGAGGAGGATTTTTGATCATGGAGAAATTTACAACAGAGCAGCTGCCGGAATTGTTTGCCGGAGTTGCATCAATGTTTGCTGAAAAAAAAGAAGAACTTTGTGATATGGATGCCAAGATGGGAGATGGTGATCTTGGACTTACCATGGACAAAGGTTATGGAGCACTTCCTCAGCTGATTAAAGAGAACACCGAGCCGGGAGACATTGGCAAGACTTTGATGAAGGCTGGCATGAAGATGGCAGGCCTGGTACCTAGTACCATGGGAACTCTGATGAGCAGTGGCGTGATGGAAGGCGGAAAAGCACTGAAAGGAAAGACAGAGTTTGGTGCAGAAGAGCTTTCGGTATATCTGACCGCATTTGCAGCAGGTATTAAGAAGAGAGGCAAATGTGAGCTGGGTGACAGAACCATTCTGGATTCTGTAGATGCAGGTGCAAAGAGTGCAGCAGAGGCAGCAGCAGTCGGAAAGACAATGGAAGAAGTGATTGAGGCAGCGTGCCAGGGAGCAGCTGCAGGTGTGGAAGCAACCAAAGACATGGTTCCGAAATTTGGTAAAGCTGCAGTATTTGCAGCGAAAGCAGCAGGTGTTGCAGATCAGGGAGCAGTTGCAGGAATGTACATGATCCAGGGTCTGAAACGTGGAATTTGCGGTTAATCAAATCTTTCTTTTAGATCAAAACCATTCGCAGAAAGAGCGGGCAGAGATGCCTGCTCTTTTTGCATTTGCAAACCGTGCCCGGCAATGGTATAATACTTATAATTGGGTAAAATGGCGATTGCTGAGAGGACAGGATAAGAACATGTGGAAGGATCGCATCAGGCCCGGAAACCCGGAAAAGCTTGGGGTTACCAGGGCAGGAAGAGAACTTAATTTTGCGGTGGCAGTGCAGGACGGAAAAGACTGTAGTCTGCTATTGTACCGGAAAGGTATGGACGAGCCGGAACTGGAATTGGGTTTCACAGATGATATGAGATTCGGAGAGATCTGTGCCATGGGGCTGGAAGGTCTGCCGGTGCAGGAATATGAATACAACTATAAGATAGACAGAAAAGTCGTACAGGATCCCTATGCGGTATTCATAAGGGGAAGAGAGATCTGGGGAAAAGCGGTGGAAGAAGAAAAGCTTCGCTGTCAGACCCGGTTTGAATCTTTCTCGTGGGCAGAGGATCATCCTCTGGCATTGCCGGTGGAACAGTGTGTGCTGTACAAAACCCATGTCCGGGGATTTACTATGGATCCAAGTTCCGGTGTCCGTCATCCGGGAACCTTTGCTGGCATCCGGGAAAAGATTCCCTACCTGAAAAAACTGGGTATTACACAGCTTTTGTTGATGCCAGTATATGAATTTGCCGAGATCAGAGAAGAACATGCGGCGAAAAAGCATATGCCGGTCCGTAAAGGCATGGGTGAGAGGATCAATTACTGGGGATATGGAAAAGCATATTATTTTGCACCGAAAGCATCTTACAGCGCATCCGGGGATCCGGTGAAAGAATTGAAAATGTTGGTGCGGGAACTGCATAAAAATGGCATCGAACTGATTCTGGAATTTTACTTTCCGGAAGGAATCAGACCGGGACTTGTACTGGATTGTATCCGCCATTGGGTGAAGGAATACCATATTGATGGTGTCCAGATTAACAGTGACACCGTATTTACCACGCTTCTGGCGTCAGACCCGCTTCTGGCGAAGACGAAGATCTTAAGCGAATATTTTGATACCGGACATATTTATGACCAGGAAGATCAGCCGGGATTTCGTCATCTGATGGAATGCAATGATGATTTCATGATGAAGCTGCGTCGGTTCCTGAAAGGGGACGAAGGAGCGCTGCAGGAGCTGATGGAAAAAATGCGTCAGAATCCGGAGCAGGTGATTCCGGTCAATTATGCGGCAGGACACAATGGCTTTACGCTGATGGATTCAGTGTCTTATGAGAGCAAACATAATGAAGCTAACGGTGAGGACAACCGGGATGGCAGTGATTATAACTGCAGCTACAATTACGGGGAAGAAGGTCAGACTGCGGTGCGGAAGCTGAAGAAGCTCAGGGAAAGGCAGCTTCGGAACGCGCTTCTGCTGGTGCTGCTTTCCCAGGGAGTTCCTGCTGTCTATGGTGGGGATGAGATGGAGAATTCCCAGCAGGGGAATAATAATGTCTACTGTCAGGACAATGAACTTTCCTGGATCCAGTGGCCGAAAACAAAAAGTGGAAAGAACCTGCAGAATTTTACAAAAGATGCAATAGAGTTTCGAAAGACACATCCTGCTTTTGGGAGAAACAGGGCATATACGATGCACGATACGGGAGCGAAGGGTATGCCGGATCTTTCTTATCATGGAAGAAAAGCCTGGTATGGTGATTTTGAAGGCGGGAGCAGACATGTGGGAATTCTTTATGCCGGATGCCATACCGGAGGCGAGACATTGTATGTAGTCTGCAATATGCACACGACATCACAGGAACTGGCTTTGCCGACACTTCCATCAGGAAAAATCTGGAGAGTCATTGCAGATACCGGATGCGAGGGACAGTGCTTTTTCCCGGAAGGCAGGGAGCCGGAGCTGGCGGGGGAAAAGACTGTGAAAGTGGCTCCGCGGACAATTATGATTATGGCAGGTAGAAAAGATGCAGCTGATTAATATATGGAGACATTTCCACACGATTACGGAACATAAGATTATGGTTGCCAGACATTGTTTTAAGGTGGGCATGTACTGGCAGGGACTCACCCATGATCTTTCCAAATATTCCCCGTCAGAATTCTGGCAGGGCGTGAAGTATTATCAGGGATATCGAAGTCCGAACAATGCGGAGAGAGAAGACAAGGGCTATTCCGCAGCGTGGCTTCACCACAAAGGAAGAAACAAGCATCATTATGAGTACTGGATTGATTACAGTACAGGACCGGTCAAGGGGATGACCGGAATGAAGATGCCGTTAAAGTATGTCAATGAGATGATTATGGACAGAATTGCAGCATCGAAAGTCTATGAGGGGACAGCATACACACAGCATTCACCACTCAAATATTATGAGATGGGAAAAGATGGCTATATGATTCATCCGGAAACCAGGGCGCTTCTGGAGTATATCTTAAAAATGCTGGACAAAAAGGGAGAGGAAAAGACATTTGCCTACATGAGAAAATATATGGTAGGCAGAAAAAATTATCCAAAGATAAAATAGAGCATAAAAGACAGGAGGAATTGCCGGACAAAAGTGAAAGGTCCGGCAGACAGATTATGAAATATGCATATCAGGTGATGATTATTGGCGGAATCTCCTTTGCCGGAGAACTTTTGAACACATTGCTGCCGCTCCCGGTACCGGCCAGCGTCTATGGAATGGTAATCTTGCTGATCTGTCTCTGTACGAAAGTGATCAGACTGAATCAGATTCAGGAGACTGCAGATTTTATGCTGGCAGCCATGCCGCTGGTATTCGTAGGCCCCGGAGTAGCACTGATGGAATCCTTCGGACTGATGAAAGATTCTCTTCTTGGAATTGTCATAATTTCCATAGTCAGCATGGTTTTTGTCATGATACTGACCGGACTGATCGCACAGTTCCTGGTGATTAAAAAGAGAAGACTGGAAGAAGAGAGACTGGAGGAAGAGATCAATGAATAGTGTAGTGCAGAGTTCTGCTTATTTTGGATTTTTTATTACCCTTTTTGGTTACTGGATTTCATCACAGATTGCAAAAAAAGCGAAAAGCACCCTGTGCAATCCGCTTCTTTTAACCATTATTTTTATCATTGTATTTTTAAAACTGACGGGAACTCAGTATGCGTCTTATGAAACTGGCGTAAAATACATTAATTATTTTCTGACACCATCCACCGTCTGTCTGGCAGTCCCGCTGTATCGGCAGATGAAACTTCTGAAAGAATATGCAGGAGCAATCCTGATCAGTATCATTTCCGGAACCGTGGCATGTGCCATTATGATTTTTGCTATGTCCAGGCTGTTTGCATTGGATACCAGTATCTATGCATCTCTGGTTCCGAAGTCCATTACCACTGCAATTGCCCTGGGAATGAGCGAAGAGCTGGGTGGCATTGCCGCAGTAACAGTTATGGCAGTATTTATCACGGGAATTCTGGGCGCTGTGATTGCAACGACCGTATTTAAGATTTTCCATATTGAAGATCCGGTCGCACAGGGGCTGGCGCTGGGAACAGCTTCCC
>ERZ809296.4660-NODE-4660-length-10266-cov-6.902752_pt1 | contig 10266 bp, 10 predicted proteins | sample MGYA00520511_ERZ809296 | MGnify/ENA primary metagenome ERZ809296 (study PRJEB31576, sample SAMEA3212662) | Homo sapiens | biome: human-gut; feature: human gut; material: fecal | place: Sweden | collected 2012 ... | reverse complement strand
CTTGTCGCGGCGCTCGGCACCGCGCTGGGCAACATGGTCGGCTCCCTGACCGTCGGCAAGAAGAAGTATGCCGATGTCGAGGCCGAGATCCTCGCCCTGAAGGGCAAGTGTGATCTGCTGCAGAATGAGCTGCTCGATCAGGTCCCCGCCGATGCCGAGGGCTTCGTCCCGCTGGCCAAGGCCTATGGCATCCCGAAGGACGATCCCAACCGCGCCGCGGTGCTTGAGGACGCCACCGTCACCGCCTGCAAGGTCCCGATGCACATCATGGAGCTGTGCTGTGAGTCCATGGATGCCATCGCCGTCTTTGCTGCGAAGGGCAGCCGCCTCGCCGTGTCCGACGCGGGCTGCGGCGCCGTCATTGTCAAGGCTGCCCTGCAGGCCGCGTCCCTGAACGTCTTCATCAATACCAAGACGCTTCAGAACCGCGAAAAGGCCGAGGAAATGAACGCCTATTGCCTGAAGATGCTCGATACCTGCGGCAAAAAGGCCGACGAGATCTTCGAGACCGTCAAGAACGGCTTCTTCAAGTAATATAACATAATGCAGCCTCCGTAGGGGCGGGGACAGCCGGGCCCGGCGGTAAACCGCCGACTCGTACAGGGCATCGTTAAAATGGCAACTGCCCTTGTAGGGGCGGGGCATGCCCCGCCCGGCGCAATGCTGACGATTCGTACCGGCTGCCGTTAAAAAGGCATGCACCGATTGCGTCTGTAGCGGCGCTCATTGAGCGCCATACAGGCGGGCAATGATTGTGGCACCAATTCATTGCCGCAATGCCATCAAGCTTGTCATTGCGAGGCCCCAAAGGGGCCGTGGCAATCTCGGGAAGGCAGTTACGTTTTCGCCGGAAGTACCCTGTGATCCGACCGAGTACTGCGAGATTGCCACGTCAGGTAGTGCTGCGGTGCACCAGTGCACTCCTACGGTTTAATGATCCCCTACAAGGCGCTCACTGAGCGCCGCTACATACTCCATCGGCGGCTTTCCACACAATATGCCGCTGCATTCCGCCGGCGGCCCTGCGCCGCCCCACCCTCGAACCCAAATCTTATCTCAAAAAGGAGAAAACATATCATGGCAAAGCAGTTACTGGGCAAAGAAGTTACCGATGCACTGAATGCAAAGCTCATCGAGCGCGCCAATGCGCTGAAGGAAAAGGGCGTCGTTCCCACGCTCGGCATCGTCCGCGTGGGCGAGAACCCCAGCGATCTGTCCTATGAGAAGGGCGCAACGAAGCGCGCCGAGCTCATCGGCATCAACGTACAGAAGTTTGTCCTGCCGGAGGATGCCTCCAAGGAGGACCTGCTCAAGCTCATCGACGAGATCAACGCCAATGACGCCATCCACGGCGTTCTGATGTTCCGTCCGCTGCCGAAGCATCTCAAGGCTGACCAGAATGAGATCTGCAACCGCCTCGACCCGAAGAAGGACGTCGACTGCATGACCGATCTGTCGAACGCCGGTGTGTTCGAGGGCCGCAGCGATCTGGGCTTTGCCCCCTGCACCCCCGCCGCCTGCATGGAGATCCTGGACTACTACGGCATCGACTGCAAGGGCAAGAACGCCGTCGTCATCGGGCGCAGCCTCGTCGTCGGCAAGCCTGCCGCGATGATGCTCATGGGCAAGAATGCCACTGTGACCGTCTGCCACACCAAGACCGTCAACACCGCTGAAGTTTGCCGCAAGGCCGATATCCTCGTCTCCGCAGCGGGCGTGCTGAACTCCCTGACGAAGGACTATGTCCGTCCCGGTCAGGTCGTCATCGACGTCTCCATCAACTGGGATGAGAATAAGCCGAACGCGCGCGGCGGTCTGGGCGCCATTGCGGGCGACGCGGTCTATGCCGAGGTCGAGCCGATCGTCGAGGCCATCACCCCCGTCCCCGGCGGTGTGGGCAGCGTGACGACGTCCGTCCTCATGAAGCATGTCATCGAAGCTGCCGAGCGCGTCTGATTTTCGGACGGGAAAGTTGAGAGAGAATCATGCATAAGCTGAAGCAGCTTTCGGTGAGCAGCTTCCTCAGGCTTCTGTTCGCCGCATTTACCTTCGCCTTCTTCTGCTCCGCCTTCATCGCGCCGGACCGCGCGGAGATGTTCACCGGTCTGCGCCGCATCATGACGGAGTCCTCGAAGGTCTCGACCAACTATTTTGATAACGGCGGTTACGCCGGAACGTTCCTGAACGCGGGCCTCGTCTGCCTCGTCCTCACGGCCCTCTACAGCCTCCCGAAGGTCAAGGTCAACGCCACGTCGTGCCTCGCCTTCCTGCTGACGGCCGGGTTCTGCTTCTGGGGCGTCAACATCCTGAACCTCTGGTTCGGCTTCCTAGGCGTGCTGCTGTACTGCCTGGTCAAGCGCGAAAATCCCGCGAACCAGATCAACGCCATGGTCTTCACGACCGGCATCTGCCCGCTGTTCACGGACCTGATGATCCGCTATCCCCATGCGGATGTCGTCGGCTTCCGCTGGCAGGGCATCCTGCTGGCGGTCGCCATCGGCCTGTTCATCGGCTTCTGCCTGCCCGCCGGGCTGGCCCACTCGCCGAAGATGCACAAGGGCTATGACCTCTATTCCGCCGCGGTGCCCGTCGGCCTGACGGCCTTCTTCGTCCGTGCCCTGCTCTATCAGGCGCTCGGCGGCACGCTGCCCGGCGGCGCGAGCACCGATCTCGGCGTCTCGAGCTGGAATGTGGCCAATGTGTTCTGCTTCGGCGTGTTCGGCCTGTGCATTGTCGGCGCGCTCGTGCTGGGCTGCCGCCCGAAGGACTACTGGCGTCTGCTCCGCGACCCCGGCTACAGCGTCGACTTCTCGCAGAAGTACGGCAATGCCGCGTTCCTGATGAACGTCGGCGTCTACGGCCTGTTCATCGTGCTGTATTATAATCTGGTCGGCGCGACGTTCAACGCCGTGACGTTCGGCTGCATCTTCTGCATGCTGGCCTGCTGCTGCTCCGGCAGCCACCCCGGCAATGTCTGGCCCATCATGGTGGGCTATGTTGCCGCGTCGTTCCTCGGCAAGTGGTTCTGTGTCGGCGAGGCCTATACGCAGGCCATCAACGCGCAGGCCATCGTCGTCGGCCTCTGCTTTGCAAACGGCCTTTCGCCGATCTCCGGCCGCTATGGCTGGCCGTTCGGCATCCTCGCCGGTATGCTGCACTTCACGCTCGTCACGAGCGTGCCCCTGCTGCACGGCGGCTTCTGCCTGTATAACGGCGGCTTCACGGCGGCGTTCGTGTGCATGTTCTTCATCCCGGTCTTCGAGCGCTTCTTCCGCACGAAGGAGGAGCGCAAACTGGCGAAGGCAGAGCGCACGGCAAATTCCCAATAATGCTGACGGGCCGCCCGGGATAACCCCGAGCGGCCTGTATCATTGGGGCGTTGTAGGGGAGCGGCGTCCTCGACGCCCCGTGCTGCACTGCCGCCCCGTACCGGCTGCCGTTAAAACGGCATGCACCGATTGCGTCTGTGCGTTTCACGCTCCACTCTGTCACTGCCCGCCGGAACATCCCGCTTTCTTTCCCGTCTAATAGAACATCCAAGGAGGAATTTTCTCATGAAACAGCTCATTCCCGCGCTGCTGGCTGCGCTCTGCCTGCTGCTGGCGTCCTGCGGCACGTCCCCTGCCGCCACGCTCCCCATGGGGACGGACGAAACGCCCGTCGAAAGCGAGGCGCCTGAATCCACCGGCCCGTGGGCGCCGACCGGCGAGCAGATGCAGAAGGAAAACGCCGTCACCGACCTGCTGAACGAGAGCGGCGAGGGCTATTCCTACCGCATCCCGCAGCTGAACTGCCAGACGCAGGACGCCGAGCTCATCAACACCGCCATTTCCGACGAGCTTATGCCGCTCGTCGACGAGGCCCATACCGCGCAGGCACAGGGCTATGACCCGACGTGCGTCGAGATCGGCTGGGAGAGCCACTGGTGCGGCGACGTGCTCGTGCTCCTCACCCACTCGTCCTACCCGAACGACTGCGCCTATCATCAGGTCTACTGCTTCGACCGCATCACCGGCACGCGTCTGACGAACGCGCAGATCCTCGACCTGTGCGGCGTGACGCAGGCGGAATTCGAGGCGGGCGCGGCCGATGCCGCCGAGCGCTGCTTCCGCTCCATCTATCCGGACACCATGGGCGGCGACGCGCTCTGGCAGGAGCAGCTCGAGTGGACGCGCAGCGCCGAAAATGTCAATGACGATATGATGATGTACCCTGATGAGAACGGCAAGCTCATGCTCCTGTCCCCCATCGGCTCCCTCGCCGGCGCGAGCTATTATGAGCATAGCTACCCGTTTGCGGAGTAATGTGCAGGCCTCCGGCCATGCGTTGTAGGGGAGGGGCATGCCCCTCCCGGCGACGCACTTGCAGCCCGTACAAGCCGCCGTTAAAATGGTAACGGCCCCCGATTTGTCATTGCGAGGGCGCTTCGCGCCCGTGGCAATCACGGGAAGGCACTTGCAGTCCATACAGGGCGTCGATAAAACGCACGGACCAATTGCGTCTGTAGCGGCGCTCAGTGAGCGCCATTGGCAGTCGCAAATATGGAGGCATTCATGGCGGACGTATAATGCTCTCAAGTTTGTCATTGCGAGGCCCCAAAGGGGCCGTGGCAATCTCGGGAAGGCAGTTACGATTTCGCCAATGGCTTTCCCACGATCCAGCGATCCAGCCGGGTACTGCGAGATTGCCACGTCGGCCTTTGGCCTCCTCGCAATGACACATCAGGTGGTGCTGTGGTGCATCGGCGCTCTCGCGCGGTTGAATATTCCCCTACCGGGCGCTCAAAAAAGTGCCGCCGGGCGTTTGCCCGGCGGCTGCCTTTAATATCCGTACTTTTTCCGCTTCGCCAGCAGGAAGACCGTCGTCACAAGCACGGCCATGGTTTCCGCAAACACGATGGAGAGCCAGATGCCGTCCAGCTCCAGCACGAGCGGCAGCAGGAGCACGGCCGCGATCTGGAACACGAGTGTCCGCAGAAACGAGATGAGTGCGGACGTCAGGCCGTCGTTCAGCGCCGTGAAGAACGACGAGCCAAGAATGGCTACGCCCGCGAGCAGGAACGAGAAGGAGTAAATCCGGAACGCGCGCACCGTCATGGCCAGCAGCGCCTCGTCGTAGCCGACGAAGATCTGCCCGAGCGGCCGCGCCAGCGCCTCGCCCGCCGCCAGCATCGCAATCGAGCTGCCGCCGATGAGCCGCAGGCTCTTGCGCAGCAGGCTGTGCAGCTCCGGCCGGTTCTGCGCGCCGAAGTGGAAGCTCACCACCGGCGACACGCCGACGGCGTAGCCGATGAAGCACGCGTGGAAGATCATGCTGACATACATCAGCACGCCGTAGGCCGCGATGCCGTTCTGCCCGCCGTAGCGCATGAGCTGCGCGTTATAGAGCATACCGACGAGAGACATGGAAATATTGCTCATCAGCTCCGACGAGCCGTTGCCGCAGATGCGGCCGAGCGCCCGCCAGTCAAAGCGGAAGCGCGTCAGATGCAGCTCGCTGCGGTTCCACTTTCCGAGGAAATAGAGGAGCGGCAGCAGCCCGCCGACGCACTGGCTCAGTGTCGTGGCGACGGCCGCGCCCGCGATGCCCCAGCGGAACACGCCGACGAACAGCGCGTCGAGCGCCATGTTCGTCACGCCCGCCGCCACGGTCACCGCGAGGCCGAGCTTCGGCTTGCCCGCCGTGGCAAACAGGCACTGAAATGCGAACTGCAGCACATAGGCCGGGTTCGCGATCAGGATGAGCCTGCCGTAGCGCACACAGTTCTCCAGCAGCTCGCCCTCCGCGCCGAGCAGCTCCGCCACGGGCCGCAGCAGCACGATGCCGAGCACACCGAGCGCCAGACCGGACAGGGCCGTCACGCAGATGACCATGGAAAACAGCCGGTCGGCGTGTTTTCTGTCGCCCTCGCCCATCGTCTTGCCGATGAGGGCGCTGCCGCCGGTGCCGAACAGGAAGCCGACGCAGCCGAGAATCATCAGATACGGCATGATGAAGTTCACGGCCGTGAATGCGGCCTTGCCCGCAAAATTCGAGACGAAAAAGCCGTCCGTCACGCAGTAGATCGACGTAAAGATCATCATCACGATGGACGGCAGCGTCACGCGCAGCAGGCGGCGGTAGCCGAAGTGGCCGGAAAATGTGCTGTTCATTCCTGCCCCCCCAGCTCCGGCAGCTTGCAGCGGAATGCCTGCAGATAGCGCTCCATCAGCCCGAGATATTGCTGCACATCCTCTGCGGGGCATTCGTCAAAGATGCTGTTTTCCAGCCGGATCAGGCGGCCGGCCGTGGCATCTGCCACGCGCAGCCCCGCCTCCGTCAGGCAGACGCGCTTGCTCCGTGCGCCGGACGGCTCCAGATATAAAATGCCGTCCGCCTCGAGCTTGCGCAGGGCGGAGTTGACGGTCTGCTTGCTCAGACCGGTGCTCTCACAGACGGCACGCAGCGACGCGGGCGAGCCAAGCTCGCACAGGGCATAGAGGATGCGGCTCGTGCTGTCATTCTGTCCCTGTCGCTGCGCGGCCTCGTGATAGGCAGCGTCCATTTCGCTCAGCAGGCAGTTGAGGCGCTTCAGCGCCGGGGAACGATATTCATGCATAATGACCTCCAATGTCCGAAATCATACCATAATATTATAGTACGATTTCGTACAGTTGTCAAGCCGTGATCGATGCTTTGTACGGACTGCAAGCGCCTGCGGCATAAACAAACCCCCGCACGGGATGCCATTGGCATCCCGTGCGGGGGAGATTCCCGTTCCGGATCAATAGCCGGGCTTACCCAGCAGGTGGAACATGTTCTTCTTATAGAACTCGACGCCGGGCTGGTTGAACGGGTTCACGCCCAGCATATAGGCGGAGATGCCGCACGACAGCTCGAAGAAGTAGAACAGCTCGCCGAGCGTATCGGCATCGACCTCGTCGGTCTGCAGCACGATGTTCGGCACGCCGCCGTCGACGTGGGCGCTGAGCGTGCCCTGGAAGGCCTGCTCCTCGACAAAGTCGAGCGTCTTGCCCTCGAGGTAGTTCAGGCCGTCAAGATTCTTCCAGTCGACCTCGATGGTCGTGCGCTTGCGCGGCGGGGCGAAGCGGACGATGGTCTCGAAGAGGTTGCGCTGGCCCTGCTGGATCATCTGCCCGAGGGAGTGCAGGTCGGCCGTGAATTCCACGGTCGCGGGGAACAGGCCCTTGCCGTCCTTGCCCTCGCTTTCGCCGAACAGCTGCTGCCACCAGTCCGCGAAGTAGCGGAAGCTCGGCTCATAGCATCCCAGCAGCTCGATGGCCTTGCCGCGGCGGTACAGCAGGTTGCGGATGGCGGCATACTGCCACGCGGGGTTTTCAAACGAGCGGATGTCCAGCTCCTTGCGCGCGCGGGCCGCGCCGAGCATGACATCCATCGGGGCGATGCCCGCAACGGCCATCGGCAGCAGGCCGACGGCGGTCAGCACGCTGTAGCGGCCGCCGACATTCGGCGGGATGATGAAGGACTCGTAGCCCTCCTCCGTGGCCATCTGGCGCAGCGCGCCGTGCTTCGGGTCCGTCGTGACGTAGATGCGCTTTTTGGCCTTCTCGGCGCCGTACTTGCGCTCGAGCATCCAGCGCAGGGCGCGGGTGGCGATGGCAGGCTCCGTCGTGGTGCCGGACTTCGAGATGATGTTGATGGAGAAATCCTTTCCCTCGAGCAGCTCGCACAGCTCCTGCCACGCGCGGGTGGACAGGTTGTTGCCTGCGAAGAAGACCTGCGGGTCGGAATCCTTCAGGTTGTGGTTCTGGCCCTTGACCAGCTCGATGGCAGCGCGCGGGCCGAGGTACGAGCCGCCGATGCCGACGACGACGAACACGTCGGAATCCGCGCGGATGCGCTCCGCGGCGCGGCGGATGCGCTGCAGCTCCTCCGTCTCCTCAAACGTGGGCAGCTCCAGCCAGCCGAGAAAATCATTGCCGGGACCGCGGCCCTCGGCCAGCGTCTTGTGCGCGGCGAAGACCTCCTGCTCCGTGGCGAGCAGATCAGGCAGGGACAGGTCGCCCCAGACATTCGAAAGATCAACTTTTAACATGGACACCATGCTCCTTTGTTCAGTATCTCCCCCTTATGTTATCGCAAAACGGCCGAAAACGCAAGTCACGTCGGAAAAAAACTGCCGCAGCAGTAGAAAAAAATGCTGCGGCAGTGTATAATGAGAGCAACAGATCTCGCAGAAAGTTGTAGGGGAGCGGACAGCCGGGCCCGGTGATGCACCTGCGGAATAAACAGACTATCGTTAAAACGGTGAACGCCCCGAATTGTCATTGCGAGGAGGCCGTAGGCCGACGTGGCGCCCTGAGCGCGAAGCGCGAGGAAGTGCCCTTGGGGTGCAATCTCGGGAAGGCACTTGCAGTTCGTACAGGGCGTCGATAAAATGCACGGACCAATTGCGTCTGTAGCGGCGCTCACTGCGCAGCCGTTGGCGGCTTTGCCGCCTTACGGATGCGGCGTGCCCCTTGCGGGTAGTGAGCGCCTTGCAGGCTGGCAATATTTGCGGCATGGATTCAACGGCATGAGGCTTCCGGGGTTGTCATTGCGAGGCCCCAACGGGGCCGTGGCAATCTCGGGAAGGCAGTTGCGTTTTCGCCGGGGCTTTCCTGTTATCCACTCCGGTACTGCGAGATTGCCACGTCGCTTCGCTCCTTGCAATGACACATCAGGGGAGTGCGGCGGTGCACCAGCGCCCTCCAGCGGTTTAATGACCCCCTACAAGGCGCTCACCAACTGCCGCTACACCCCATACTTCGGTGCATACCGTTTAACGACAGCCGATACGAGTCGGCGGTGCTTTCCCGAGATTGCACCCCAAGGGCACTTCCTCGCGCTTCGCGCTCAGGGCGCCATGGCCCCTTCGGGGCCTCGCAATGACAAATCGGGGCCGGTGTCGTTTTAACGGCGGCTTGTACGGACTGCAAGTGCGTCGCCGGGCCGGGCTGTCCCCTCCCCTGCAACGCATGACATTATCCCTGCAAATACACACAACAAGTGAGGTAGCTTATGAAATACGGATTCGGTGTCGACGTCGGCGGAACGACGGTCAAGCTCGGTCTGCTCAGCGAGGCGGGCGAGCTTCTGGAAAAGTGGGAGCTTCCCACGCGCACGGAAAACGGCGGCGAGAACATTCTGCCGGACATCGCGCGTAGCGTGCAGGACTGCATGGCCCGCCGCGGGCTTTCGCGGGACGACTGCCTTGGCCTCGGCATCGGCGTGCCGGGCCCGGTGGATGCCTCTGGCATGGTCAACCGCTGCGTGAACCTGAACTGGGGCGTATTCAACCTGCACGATGCCCTCGGCATTCTGACGGGCCTGCGCGTGCGCGCCGGGAACGACGCGAACTGTGCCGCCCTCGGCGAATTCTGGATGGGCGGCGGCTCTGGCTGCCGGTCCGCCATCTTCGTCACGCTGGGAACGGGCATCGGCGGCGGTGTCATTGTAGACGGCCGCCTGCTCACGGGCGCGCACGGCGTCGGCGGCGAGCTTGGCCATATCGAGATCAGTGCGCCGGACAAGGCCCCCTGCACCTGCGGCAAGCGCGGCTGCGTCGAGCAGTATGCCTCGGCGAACGGCATCGTCCGCGTGACGAAAAAGCGCCTTGCCGAATCGGCCGAGCCGTCCTGCCTGCGTGCGATGGAGCACTTTGCCTGCAAGGACGTGTTCGACGCCGCCCGCGGCGGCGACGCCTTCGCGGTCGAAACGCTCGAGCAGGTGTTTGACTATCTGGGCGAGGCACTGGCGGACGCCTGCTGCGTCTGCGACCCGGAGCGCATCATCCTCGGCGGCGGCGTGTCCCGCGCGGGCGACTACCTGCTGCGCGGCGTCGAGCGCCATTTCCGCGCGCACATGTTCCACGCCTGCAAGGACACGCAGTTCGCGCTGGCTACGCTCGGCAACGACGCCGGAATGTACGGTGCGTTCCGTCTGCTGGCCTGATTTTTCCGCATAAAAAGAGCACCCTCCCGCCAAACTAGCGCGGGAGGGATTTTTTATGGAACGAAAAGGGCGAAAGAACGAGCTGGCGGACCCGCAGCTGCCCGCCATCCGCAGCATCGCGGACGGCCGCGCCATGCCGACGTGTCAGGCCCCCGTGCCGGAGAGGCTGGAGAAGCCGGAGGGATAAAACTGCAGGGGAGGGGCATGCCCCTCCCGGCGACGCACTTGCAGCCAGTACAGGCTATCGTTAAAATGGTATGCACCAATTGCGTCTGTAGCGGCGCTCACTGCGCAGCCGTTGGCGGCTTTGCC
>ERZ809296.4659-NODE-4659-length-10275-cov-3.665460_pt1 | contig 10275 bp, 8 predicted proteins | sample MGYA00520511_ERZ809296 | MGnify/ENA primary metagenome ERZ809296 (study PRJEB31576, sample SAMEA3212662) | Homo sapiens | biome: human-gut; feature: human gut; material: fecal | place: Sweden | collected 2012 ... | reverse complement strand
CAGCCTTTAAGCATATTATCTGTGTTCATATAAACCTCTCCTGAATAGAAAATAGCTGCAGATAGAAAACTCGGACTATGGTATATCGGGGATATAAACAAATTCTACTACGAAAATTATACAACTAAAAAAAATAGCAGTCAATCGGAAAAACGTGTAAAAGTTTGTAAAACAAAAAAATACGGCAGTTTAACGAATAATTATATGCTTAAAGGCTGATAATTAAACAAAAAGAACAAACGGAGATGATAGCTTGAAAAGCGTAAGAATATGCGTTGCCGCAATCACGGCAGGCGTGGTGTGCATTGCGGTGATGCTCGGGATACTGAGTGCCGCAATATATGCCGAAAACGAAAGCGGCAACAGCTTTATAGGGCTGATGTATCATCAGGTGCTAAAAGATGAAAGCAGAGCCGGAAAATATATAATTACTCCAAACGAGCTGGAGAGTGATCTTGCGTATCTGTCCGAAAACGGTTATGTTTCCGTTCTTCCGTCCCAGCTTGTGAAAATTCGTGAGCAGGGCGGCAGACTGCCCGAAAAAACGGTTGTAATCACGTTTGACGACGGTTATGAAACCGGACTTTATTATGTACTGCCGCTGCTTAAAAAATACGGGATGAAGGCGGTCATAAATGTTGTCGGCAGTTATACGGACGAATATTCCGAAAACGGCGGCGAGGGGGAACATCTTTCGTATTCCTATCTTACCTGGAATGAAATAAAAACGCTGTCGGACAGCGGTTATGTCGAAATAGGAAATCACACTTACGATATGCACTCGTACAACGGGGAAAGAAACGGCTGTGCGAGAAAAGAAAACGAGAGTGACGAGCAGTACCGCACGGTGCTGTATGAGGATGTGGCAAGGCTGTCGGATAAATTACAGCAGGTCACAGGGAAAAGACCGGTCGCTTTTGCGTATCCCTTCGGGTCGCTGAGTGAGGGGAGTGCGGAGATAATCGGCAGTGCGGGCATAAGCGTGTTTATGACCTGCTGTGAACAGCCGTGCAGTATGAACAGAAACGGCAGGATAGTGATAAACCGCTATAACAGAGAAAGCGGAAGGTCGGCACAGCAGATATGTGAGGAATTCAACAACGCATTTTAGCCTGAGTGCAGAAAATATAAAGAAAAAACCGGGAGTCCGTAAAAACGAACTCCCGGTATTTTTCGTTATTTCTGATTACTTAGACTCAGAAACGCTTGTTGAGCTACCAACGCTTGATGATGTTGTGTTGTTGCCGCAAGCTGTTGCCATAGCTGCTACCATAGCTACTACTGCTACTAAAGCTAAAATCTTTTTCATGTCTTTAATCTCCTTACAGTAAGTTTGTATCGATCTATAACACCAAGTCTTTTGCTTGGCTGAAATGAATTATACATAAATTTTACGTTACGGTCAAGTAGGTTTTACCTTAATTTGTTTAATCGGCTTAATTTTCGTTCAGATTGACAAAAAAGAATGTAATCGTTTAAATGAAACTGGACATTTTTTTCGTTATGGTGTATAATATGTGAACAAAGCACACGCAAAGACCCGAATTTGTTACACTGCTGTAACTTTAAATACAGAATATGGATATTATTATCCGATTCGCAATATGAAAAATGCAATAATATGTATGTTCTGGATGAAAATTCTTGCCGTGTGCCGAAAAAAGAAGTAAAATCAGCATAATTCAAATGGTTTCAGAAAGGAAAATGATAGTATGGCAAATGTACCTACACCGCACATAAAGGCAAAAATGGGAGAAATTGCAGAGAAAATTCTTATGCCGGGAGATCCGTTAAGGGCAAAATTCATAGCCGAAAATTATCTTTCGGACGCAGTCTGCGTTAACGACACAAGAAATATGCTCGGCTTCACGGGCAATTACAAAGGCTCAAAGGTAACGGTAATGGGAAGCGGAATGGGAGTTTCATCCATAGGCATATACAGCTATGAGCTGTTCAATTTCTATGAAGCCGAAACGATTATAAGAATCGGAACGGCAGGTGCGCTTGTACCGCAGGTTCAGCCCAGAGATGTGATAATAGCGCAGGGTGCTTGCCACGATACTAATGTTGACAGGCAGTACGGCTTGCCCGGAACGTATGCGCCCATAGCCGACTTCGGACTTGTGAAAAGGGCATATGAGCTTGCGACAGAGAAAAATATCAAGGCTCACGTCGGAAATGTATTGACGGGAGAGGTGTATTACGATGCGTCGAACAGCCTTTCGGCGTGGTCGAAAATGGGTGTTCTTGCCGTAGAAATGGAAGCGGCGGCACTTTATATGAATGCGGCGGCGGCAGGCAAGAAGGCACTGTGCATCTGCACCGTTACGAACAACCCTCTGACAGGAACGGAGGACATCACACCCGAAGAACGTGAAAAGACCCTTACCGATATGATCACTATCGCACTTGATGCGTAACCGCTGTTTTCTTTATTTATATTTTAATAGTATACAGCCATATCGGCGGAATATGCCCCGAATGGCTGTATGTATATGTCAAAACTAAAAATCAATGAAAAAATGCCTTAAATTAGCGAAAACCAAGAATGCTTTTAGGCAATTTTCCATAAAATTTCGCTTTGAAAATTGTTTGATATGTCATCAAAGTTTTCTTGCTATTCGCTTAAACTTATGGTATAATTTTGTTATATAATAATTTCCATTTAATATGGAGGTTGTTTATTCTGTTATGATGAATGGGGGATAACCAGTGACAACTTTTACTTACGTTGCTACCGACGTTAACGGTAAAAAGGTAAAAGGCACCGAAATGGCGGAAGATTCCGTTGAACTTATTGATAAGCTCCGACAAAAAGGCTTGTTCTGTACATCCTATAAAGATGCGACAAAGAACAAGGCGGCAGATGTCAAATATAAGTTCAAGACGAAGGATCTGTCGTTCTTCTGCCGACAGCTTGCGGCAATGCTTACATCGGGTGTAAGTCTTGTAAAGGCGCTTCAGATATTGCAGGCGCAAAGTGAAAACAAAAAGCAAAAGCAGGTGCTTCTCGATATATACGAGGAGGTACAGAAGGGTCGCAGCTTCTCTGAGGCTATAGCGACAAAGCCCGGCGTATTTCCGTCGCTTTTCGTCAGTATGGTCGGTGCAGGTGAAGCGTCCGGTAACCTTGACGTTATTATGAACCGTGTATCCGAGCATTACGCAAAGGACAGCAAGACACAGAACAAGATAAAGGGCGCTATGATCTATCCTATTGTTCTGCTTGTGCTTCTGGTAGTTATCATGATAGCCATGTTCACGATGATCATGCCTATGTTCCGTGATCTTGCAGGCGATTCTGAAATGCCTATGCTGTCGCAGGCAATTTTCGGAATAAGTGACTTTATGATCAACCAGTGGTATATTCTTGTTATAGTTTTCATCGCAATAGTGATTGCACTGCGACTTATTATCAAGACTCCCTCGTCAAAGCTCAAGTGGGACGAAATGCTTCTGAAATTACCGAAGATCGGAGGACTTCTCCGTACAATCTATACGGCACGTTTTGCCCGTACAATGTCGAACCTTTTCTCGTCCGGTCTTCAGATGGTAGACTGTATCGAAAAGTCGGTAGGCACACTTGGCAATACATATATAATCAAGCAGTTTGAGGATGTTGTCGAAAACGTTAAACGAGGCGAGTCGCTCTCGGTGGCGATGGGCAGAATAAACGTATTTGACGGTATGTTTGTTTCTATCGTTTATGTTGGTGAGGAGTCAGGTACTCTTGATACCATCCTTGCTAAATCGTCCGATTATTACGACGATGAAGCCGACTCAGCAATATCAAGACTTGTAGGCCTTATGGAGCCTGTAATGATCATCCTTATGGGTGCCATGGTAGGTTGCTTGCTTGCAGGTGTATTCCCGATTCTTTACTCAGGTATGGAAGGCATGGGCAATACTTAAAAAGCAACGAAAATTAAACCTAATAAGCAGGAAGGAATTATTGAGATATGTTATCTATTGATATTACCGACAGACAAATCAAACTTGTCCGTGGTTCAGCACAGGGCAATAAGATCAAGATTGACGAGGTTGACTTCAGAGAGATCGAAAAGGGTCTTGTTTCAAACGGCTACATAGCAGATGTTCCGCTGGTTGCGGCTGAAATAATTGATATGATCAACACAAGAGCGATCAAGGAAAAGGATACTATCGTATCGATCAGCTCAAGCTCGATACTCTACAAGGAGCTTATGCTCCCCAAGCCCAGAAAGCTCTCCAATACCGCCGCTATCGAGGCTATGATAGGAAGCAACATGGGCATATCGGGCGACTATAATATTTCATATACCATAGTTGGTGAAACCGTAGACGAGAACAAGAACCCTCTTATCAAGGTTCTTGCCACAGCCTGCCCCCAGCGTCTTGTTGGCGGATATGTAAAGCTGTTCACGCACATGGGTCTTGCACTTAAGGCTGTAAACATTTCAAACAATGCAATTTCACGTCTTATTCAGAACACTCCGAAGATGTCAGGTTATATGCCGCTCTTGCTTGTTCAGATAGACAAGGAGTTCCTGAATATCAACCTTTACGAAGACAATGTTCTTTCGTTCTCAAGATATTTCAAGATCGACCCCGCTGATTATAATAACGCAGAGGACTATGTTAACCAGGCTATATATGATAACCTGTTCAGAATGTTCCAGTTCTTCCAGTCAAGGAAGGACATGAAGCCCATCAAGGAAATGATGTTCTACGGTGAGATAGGCGACTTCATAGCGCTTACGAACACTGTATCGGGCTTTAGCGTTCCCTGTCACATTCTGAGTGCACCGACAACCATTGCGTCAAGAGCTGACTTCGAGTTTACCGTATATGCAAACGCCATCGGCGCACTCTACAAGGTAAACAAGGAGCTTGAGCATATCAACCTTCTTGATACCACAGCGGCTAAGGAAAGCAAGGGTCTTAATACCTTCTTCATCGGACTTGGTGCGGCGGCTCTCATAAGCGTTCTTGCGGTTGTCGGCGCAAATGTTGTTGTAGATGTTATCAACAACAGCATAAAGAGCGAGATAACAAAGGTGCAGGCACAGATAAACGACACGGCACTTCAGGCAAGGCTAACGACTTTACAGCAGAAGGAAGGCGTTCTTGCCAACTTCCAGAGTTACAAGGATTCTATTGCAAATGCCGAACTGATGTACAATTATATGCCTAAGGGTACTACAGCGGTATATAAGATGCTCAGAGAGCCGTTTACGGAAAAGCAGGACGGCATTGAGAGCGTAACGAAGGAAGACATTCGCAAAAACCTTTCAGGTATGAAGCTGATAGATTCAGTCGATATTTCCGGCTATTCTGTAACCGCAACATACAGCTGTAAAAATCAGGCGCAGCCTTCACAGTATGTCAGAGCGCTGATAGATCAGGGCTATTTTGAAAATATCACATATACCGGTTACACTGTTGAAAAAGGCGAAGACAATAAGGAAACCGTTGAGTTCAGCCTGACAATGCTTCTCAAGGCAGGTAATGGCGTTGCAGTCGATAAGAATTCGGCTAACAGTATTATAGAAGCAGGCGAGAACGGCACACAGACCGATACATCTTCAACCGCTTCCGCAACAGAATCAACTGCCGAATCTACGGCACAGTAACGGGGAAAGGACATACATAACATGAAGATCAGTAAACAGGAACGAATTCTTATAGTTGTATTTTTAGTTGCCGCAATAATAGGCGTCGGCATATTTGTATTTATTCTTCCCAACTTCAACAAGATCAGTGATAACAACAAGCAGCTTGCGTCTGTCAATAAGCAATATGCGGATATAAATAAACAGCTCGAACACGAGTCAACAATAGATAACGAGATCAGCCAGGCGTATGAAGACGGTAAGAACCTTGCCGACAAGTTTTTCAACGACCTCACAGAATACGAGGCTGACGAGATTATGCGTAAGTTTATTGCAAATGGCAAGGATATAACGATAGACGGACTTACAATTTCGCCTTTCTCAACGCAGGCACTTTCCGTATCGGTATTTTCACCCACAGAGGTAACATATCCTCTCAAGGACTTTGCCAATACCGTCGTTGAAACTCCGGATAAAGAAACCGATTTCAGCAAGCTCAGCACAAGAGAGCTTGTTATGTACGCAAAGAAGCTCCAGGCGACACTTCTTGCCGCAAGCGAACCGGTAACCGTAGGTTCTGTAACAGTAGCATTTACGGCACATTCAAATAAGCTCCAGAATCTTCACGATTTTGCAGACCTGCTTTATTCGGGTGTATACGAAAAGAACGGTGACGGAAAAACCGTTTCTATCGCATCGCTCAGCTATCAGATGGAAGAGAACACAAGCACAAATTCCGGTGAGAGCAACGCTTCTTCTGGCGATTACACAATGGAATTCTCCGTAAATCTGCTTTGCATACAGCCTGTGGCAGATCCCTTTGCGGCTAATAACAGCACAGCCGAATAAACGGTTGCTTACAAGTAAGAAATGAAAGGATGAAACGCTATGAACAAACATAACAAAAGAGCGTTAATGATGAAAAGGGCGTTATTGCGGCTGAAAGGCGGCAAGGGAAGCGTTTTATTCTTCATTATCGCTATAATGACGGTTATGATAGTTCTTGCATCTGCGGTTTATTATTCGACAATTTCCGCTCGTGCACAGGTCGAGATAAAATACGGCAATGAACAGTCTTACCAGAGTGCCGTTTCGCTAAATGACCTCGTAACCGAATATCTCAACACAAAGACGGACGATGCTTTCGTAGACGCTATAATTGCACTGTCGCCCAACAAGTCGCTCACCACAAAGGGCGATGGCACAGATGCTTTCGCAGAGCTTGCCGGCGGTCTTGGCGATTACAAGATAACGGTAACAAAGCTCAGCGGTGACAGCGGCGACGAAAAGCAGACGATAAAAGTCGAAACCGAAGTATTAGTAAACGGTGAAACCTCAACGGTAACCTCAATCGGTGAGTTTACGCTTGTTTCAAAACCTTATTCGTTCGACAGATTCTTCACATCTACAGGCTATGCTCCGAACGATGTTGTAATGTCCGGTATGACCGTAACTTCCACAATGTACCTTGATAACGAGTACAGCCAGATAGGTTCATCACAGTCGGGCAACTCCGGTATCAATATCAGAGCCGAGGTTATCAGTGCGGGTACGCTTTCAATAAACAACGCACCTATCAACTCAAACGGTGACCAGACATTTGATATCACCACTGGAAACAACCTTATAATGACGTATAACGGCGGTCAGGGTGCAATGAACCTGAACGGCGGACGTATAAGAGTCGGCGGAAATCTGATACAGGGCACATCGTTCAACTACACGAACGATACCGATGTTTATGTAGTCGGCGACTTTATAAGCGGACGACCCAGCGATGACAGCGATTGTGAGATCTATGTAAACGGTGATGCCGCTTTCTTCGGAAATGAAACATATAAGGGCAAGGTTTATGTAAACGGCGATGTTTACATTGACAAAGAAGTAAACACGGGCGATAAGTTCCCCGGCGGAATAACGGTCGGAGGCAATGTCTACCTCTGCTCAGGTTCAAGCTACTACGGCGCACAGAAGGCATGGATAAAGTCACACGGCGTTGATGACAGCAGAATAAAGGATTATACCGATGCTTCTATTCGCTTTGAAGCAAAGAACGGCGACAACGACAGCGCATACAATGCACTGCGTGCAAACATGGATAAGGCGAGAGGCTCAAATGAACAGGCATATTCGTATGTATGGCCTTCCGACAGCGGAACATGCGAATCCCTGACAAATGTCAAGGCTAAGATTAACGAAAAAGTCGGAAATCCCGAATATACAAACTGGAATATGACCAAGAAGTTTATCAATGACGACGGTACATATACTGTAGATCCGATAAACTACAACTTCGGCAATCCTAGTGCTTCCGAGCTCGAAAGATTTGCAGGCACAGGAAGCAATGAAAATCAGCTTATAGTATCTGCCGAGAAGTTCGGACAGTACGTTGTAATGGGTGATATGCGTATTACAAACGGTCCGTGGAACGGTTACAATATCGTATTCGATACCACAATGCCCGACGGCAATGACATTGATATGTATGTATATCTTCCTGCAAACTGCTATATGAAGAAAACTCCTCCTGCTAACGAGTGGAGTTCACCCACATACAGCTTCTCAAATAAGTCGGAGGATAAATCTAAGTTCAACTGCTTCCGTTGGAACAATCAGCCCGAAGGTTTGTTTGACGGTTGGTTCAGCGTACTTACAAAGGGTAAGGGCAGTGTAATATTCGTTATAGGCGACGGCGTAACATACTTTGCTCAGACACGAGTATTTATGGGTCACTACAACCTTCTCAAGGAGGTTCTTCCCGATGCGATAGCGGCAGATGGTAAGGTAACTAATACCGATAAATTTTCTGAAGCTAAGGTAAGCGCCATTATGAGAACAACTGACACAGATGCCAGAAAGCAGACACTGTTTAAGCAGAACATTCTTGATAAGTACAAGAACTCAGGCGGAATTCATAACAACCTGTTCGTAGTTGCGATAAACAAGAACAGCGATGTAAATTTTGATATGCAGTATAATACATTCTGCGGTTTCATATATGCACCCTATATGACGTTCGGTGCAGGTAAGTCAACAGAAGGACATTTTGCGATGCTCGGCGGTCTTATCGTATCCGACTATGAGATGCCGAATACATCAAGAGTGTATATGGCTACTATCCCCTATGACTACTACGACAGATATGTAGACAGTACGCTGACTGGAACTGAAAAGGAAGACGCACGCTTTGATTATATGGAAAAGCTCATTTCCAATTCGGGCGGTGAGATCGGAACACTCGGTTCGTCAAGCTCAAGATCATGGAGAAAGTACGGTTATAACTGATGAAAGGAGCGGATAGCATGAAGCTGTTTAAACGCTTTAAAAGTAAAAAAGGCTTTACGCTGACAGAGGTTCTCGTTTCCATAGTCATATTCGCTCTTATGTCGGCTATCGTAATGCAGATACTTGCAATAGCGATAGCACAGCACAGAAAGAATGACAGCGTGGATAAGGATATGGACACGCAGATAAGCAATCTTGTGCAGGAAAACGCTCTTGTTGAAAGAGATACCGTAAATCTTGTCATGAAGTTTGTAAGTCCCACGGGCGGTACGAACGATGTCAAGATAAACGATGTAAAGATACGCAAGGACAGCACCGAAGCCGATAATGACGGCAGACTTGAGATAAATACTATTGATGCCACCATCAAGAATGACGGCGGCAATAAGGATAATGATAAAAACAGCGGCGGTATGGTAACCGATGATATCCATATTTACGGCACAAAGGGTATTGACAAGATATACGTGCACGAAGAAAGCTGTGTTCTTGAGGACGGTAAATACAAGATTACGCTTGCGTTTATGGTTGATACAACCTCAACAAATGCACTTAACGGTTCAGAGAGCAAGTCTTTAAAGATTGCACTCCCCGAAGCGTCAAAGAATATTGTTGTAACGCCCGATGATAAAATGGCTTATAGCATGGTATCCGGCACAAATGTACGATTCAGTGCAAAGAAAGCAAGCGACAAGGATACTTCGTACAGCATGAAGATATACTTTACACTGTCCGAAGATAAGTTTGAAAGTGATTACGGTTGCTTTGCCAAGTATTTTATTGATCCAAAGAGCACAGATACGGCAAAAACATCGGAATCATTTGATGATGCGGCTACAAACGGTATTTACAACCATATTTACGGTACGCCCGTAAAGGAGGATGATGCCGGATGAGAAAGCTCTTAAAGAAAAAGGCATTTACGCTGATTGAAGTCATAATCGCAATGGCAATTATGACAATACTCATTGTTGCGGCTATGTCTATGTTCAATCCCGTAAACGGCATAGTGAAATCTCTGGACGAGGATACAGTAACAAATGCCGTAACCGATACGATAACCAATTATGTTACTGATAAGCTGAAAAATGCTTCAACATACAACATAAAAGAATATAAGACCGAGGATCTTACCAAGAACTCCGATGTTGACAGCAGTGTGGCAAAGATAGCTTCCGTTATGTTCGCCGATAAGGAACTTAACGAAACTGTTTACTGCATGATACTGCGTTCAACAGCTGAGGGTTATCAGTTATACGATCTCGGCAAGCTCAACAGTGTTGTTGACTATAAGACAAAGGCTACTTCGCTTGTCAACAATAATGCTTATGCCGTATTCAATAATGAATATTACAATGACTCGCGCTATAGATCGGAAGAGCGTCGTGTAGGGAAAGAG
>ERZ809296.4654-NODE-4654-length-10288-cov-7.489788_pt1 | contig 10288 bp, 7 predicted proteins | sample MGYA00520511_ERZ809296 | MGnify/ENA primary metagenome ERZ809296 (study PRJEB31576, sample SAMEA3212662) | Homo sapiens | biome: human-gut; feature: human gut; material: fecal | place: Sweden | collected 2012 ... | reverse complement strand
TCAACCGGGTGGTCGGCGTGGTGGATGAGACCGGCGCTGTCATTTCCTGCTCGGAACTGAACCTGATCGGGGAAGTGCGCGACGGCTTTGTGGCGGAGCGCCTGACCGCAGGGGACCGCTTTGTGCGCGATGGCTACACCTACCAGCAGTTCTCCAGCGCAAAGCACAACGATTACGCGGTGTTCGTGGAAGGTGCCGATGAGACGGCCGGCCAGTTTGCTGCCGTGCTGTCCATCAGCCTGCAGAGCATCAAGCAGTATCATGACGAAAAGTTCGACAAGTCCAACTTCATCAAGAACGTGGTGCTGGACAACATCCTGCCCGGCGATATCTACGCCAAGGCCCGCGAGCTGCACTTTGCCACCGACGTTTCCCGCGTGGTGTTCATCGTGCGCGTGACTTCCGGCGGCGACATCTCGGCTTATGATGTGGTCAGCAGCCTGTTCCCGGATAAGCAGAAGGACTTTGTGTTCAACATCAGCGAGACGGATACCGTGCTGGTCAAGGAGATCCGCAAGGGCATCGACCGCACCGACATGGAAAAGCTGGCCGCCAGCATCGTGGATACCCTGTCCGGCGAGCATTACATCAAGGCCGTGGTCGGCATCGGCACCCCCATTTCCAACGTGAAGGATCTGGCCACCTCCTTCAAGGAGGCCCAGATCGCCATGGAAGTGAGCAAGGTGTTCGACACCGAGAAGCAGATCATCCGCTACGACAACCTCGGCATCGCCCGCCTGATCTACCAGCTGCCCACCACCGTGTGTGAGATGTTCCTGCGCGAGGTGTTCAAGCAGGGCAGCATCGAGAGCCTGGATCAGGAGACCCTGTTCACCATCCAGCGCTTCTTTGAGAACAACCTGAATGTGTCGGAAACCAGCCGCGGCCTGTTCGTGCACCGCAACACGCTGGTGTATCGTCTGGAAAAGATCAAAAAGCTGACCGGCCTGGACCTGCGTGAGTTCGACGACGCTATCGTCTTTAAGGTAGCGCTGATGGTCAAGAAGTACCTGTCCAACAACCCGGCCAAATATTGATGCAACCGCCGCACAGGGTCCCCTGTCCGGCACCGGAACCGGCCGCTCGACCCCGATGCTGGCCGGTTCTTTTTGCCTGTGGAAATGACCCCTTGCAGGCAGAACAGGCTGCAGGGGTCTTGACCATCAAAAAACTTTGATGTCAGGAGTAAAAGCGTTCCATGATTGATTTTGAACACGTCTCCAAAGAGTACAAAAAGGGCGGACGCCTGGCCCTGGAGGACATCAACCTCCATGTGGACGACGGCGAATTCGTCTTTCTGCTGGGCCATTCCGGTGCCGGCAAATCCACGCTGCTCAAGCTCATCCTGCGCGAGGAGCTGCCCACCTCCGGCAAGGTGACGGTGCTGGGCAAGGATGTTGCTCACCTGCGCCGCCGCAAGGTGCCCTACCTGCGCCGTCAGATGGGCATCATCTTCCAGGACTTCCGCCTCATCCCTTCCATGACGGTGTACGAGAACATCGCCTTTGCCATGCATGTGACCAACGTCAAGCGCAGCGTCATCCGGGAGCGGGTGGAATACATGCTGGAGCTGGTGCATCTGGAGGATAAGGCCAAGGTCTACCCGGACACCCTGTCCGGCGGTGAGCAGCAGCGCGTGGCCGTGGCCCGTGCGCTGGCCCACAGCCCCAAACTGGTGATCGCCGACGAGCCCACCGGCAACATCGACCCGGAGCTGAGCCTGGAAATGATGGAGCTGCTGGAGCGGGTGAGCCAGACGGGCATCACCGTGCTGGTGGTCACCCATGAGCACGAGCTGGTGCACCGCTTCCATCAGCGGGTGGTCACCCTGAAAAATGGCCGCATCATCTCGGATATCCCGGCAGACCCGGAGGCCATTGCGGCCCGCTCTGCCGAGCTGAACGCCTGGAAGGAGCTCACCGAACCGGTGGACGACGAACCGGACGAGCAAAACGATGAAACGAAGGAAAAGGAGGCGGCGACGGTATGAGGATCTCGACCTTTTTCTTTCTGACCCGGCGCGGCCTGCGCAATCTGGGCAAGCACTGGGCCATGACCATTGCCTGCATCGCGTCCCTGAGTGTCTGCATGACCCTGAACAGCTTTGCCAGTCTGGCAGAGGTGAACGTGGACAGCATGGTCAGCTATCTGGGCAGCCAGAACGAGACCGTGGTGTACCTGGACCCTGACTGCGACGACGCCACCGCCACCCAGGTGGGAGAAAAGCTCTCTACCATGCCGGGGGTCAGTGGGGTGCAGTATGTGTCCAAACAGGACGTGCTGAACATCTACCGGGGCTATATGGAAGACTATTCCTCCCTGTGGGACGAGTTCGAGAGCGACAACCCCTTTAAGGCAAACTACCGGGTCACCATTTCGGACCTGAGCCAGATGGCTGCCATGAGCAAAAAAATGCAGGCCATCCCGGGCGTGTACAGCGTGGCTGCTCCGGTGGAGATGACCAACGTGTTCGTGGAAGTGCAGCAGGCGGTCACCAAGGGCGGGCGGCTCATCGTGCTGGTGCTGATGATCGTCAGCATCATCACCGTGGGCAGCACCATCCGCCTGAGCGTGTTTGCCCGTCGGCGTGAGATCGAGATCATGAAGTATGTGGGTGCCACCAATGCGCTGGTCACCCTGCCCTTTGTGGTCGAGGGCCTAGCCATGGGCCTGATCTCCGGCGCCCTGACGGCGGGCGTGAGCCTTGCCGCCTACTCCTATACTGTCAGTGCTGCCAGCACCCTGGGAGGCCTGTGGCAGATGATCATGGGCCATGCCCTGGTGCCGGTGGCCAACGTCTGGCCCACCGTCGTGATCTACAGCCTGGCGGGCGGCGCTCTGGTGGGCGGCCTGGGCAGCATGTTCTCCATCCGCAAGCATCTGAATGTCTGACCGAAAGGAGACGTCCATGAAAAAAGCAATGCACGCAAAACCTTTCCGGCTCCACGCACCGGGCCACAAAGCCCGTCATGCCCGGCCGGAAAGCCCCCGCACCCGCGTGGTGCGTGCGGTGAGCCTGTGCCTGGCCTGCATCTGCCTGCTGGTCACGGCCACGGTATACCCGGCTTCGGCGGCCACGGGCAGCAGCAGTATGTCCAGCCTGCAGAACAAGCTGGACAAGCTGTCGCAGTCCATCACACAGCATAAAAAAGAGCTGAGCGATGCCAAGAAAAAGGAATCTGCCGCCAAGGCGCTGGAAAGTGAGCTGAAGGAGCGCGTCAGCGTCATTCAGGATCAGATCAGCGTGCTCAGCGGGCAGATCGCCTCGGTGCAGAACAGCATCGGCCAGAAGGAGCAGGAGATCAGCGCCAAGGAGACCGAGATCGCCGAAAAGGAAACGGAGATCGAGGAAAAGGAGCTGGAGATCCAGGACCAGTGGAGCGACTTCAAAAAGCACATGGCCGCCATGCAGGAGCTGCGGGACGGCGGCAGCGTGGCCATGCTCAGCGCGGTGAACGACCTGTATGAGCTGCTGACCTTCAACGAGGTCATGCAGGATATCTCCATCAAAGATACCGAGATCATGGACAATATGAAGGCCGCCAAGAGCGCTCTGGAAGCGGATAAGGTGGAGCTGGAAGCCCAGCGCAAGGAGCTGAAGAGCCAGAAGGCAGAGCTGGATACCCAGAACTACCAGATGAAGGCCAAGCAGAGCGAGCTGAACAGCAGCATCTCTGCGGCACAGCTCTCTGCACAGGACGCCCAGAAGGCCCAGAAGGCAGCGCAGGCGGCCATTGAATCAGACGAGCTGAACTATGAGGCAGTCAAAAAAGAGATCCAGAAGTTGATCGCAGCGGCTGCATCCAGTAAGCCGCAGCTGAGCTTTACCGGCTTTGCCTGCCCGCTGAAGAGCTATACCCGCGTTTCCAGCGAGTACGGCTGGCGTAAGAATCCGGTGTCCGGCGTCAACAGGCTGCATGCCGGCATCGATCTGGCGGCCCCGGGCGGTACGCCCATCTACGCAGCCGCCAGCGGCTATGTGCAGGTGGCAGGCTGGTCCAGCGGCGGCTATGGCAACTATGTCATCATCTATCACGGCAGCATGTCGGACGGCAATGCCTACAGCACCCTGTACGGTCACATGAGGTCGGTCGCCACCAGCGCAGGCAAGTATGTCAAGCAGGGCGAGCTGATCGGCTACGTTGGCTCTACCGGCAACTCTACCGGCAACCACCTGCATCTGGAGGTCTGGAAGGGCGGCAAAAAGGCCAATGCGGTCAATCCGCGCGGTTATATCCCGTTCCCGCACAACTGAGTGTATTTATAAGGAGTCTGGTATTCTATGAACGAACAAAAACATAAGCGTTTGCTGCGCATCGGCTGCCTTTTGCTGGCAGGCTTGTTTGCACTTTCGCTGCTGGGCAGTGTGCTGATGATGCTGCTGTTCTGACAGGAGGGAGCAAGGCATGAACCGTAAGATCTCTGTAGGCATGGCCGTCACCATTGTGATCCTGGCTATGACCGTGACCTTTTCCATCACCATGCTGATCGCCATGCGGCTGTTTGACAGCACTGTCAGCAGCGTGAAGGAAAAGGAGAGCATGTACAACAAGGTGGCCGAGGTGGACCGCTATGTGCGCAGCAACGACTACTATCCCATCGACGAAACGGTGCTGTATGACCGCCTGACGGCGGGCTACCTGCTGGGCACGGGCGACAAGTATGCCCGCTACTACAGCGCCATCGCTTACACGGAGCTAATGAATCAGCAGAGCGGCAAGGTGATGGGCATTGGCGTGGAGCTGGGCATCGACCAGACCGGCTACGCAAAGGTGACCAAGGTCTACGAGGACTCGCCTGCACAGGAGGCCGGCATCGTGGCAGGGGACTACATCACCGCCATTGACGGCACCGAGGTGAAGAGCCTTTCCGGTGTGGACGCTGTGCAGGCCCGCCTGCAGGGCGAGGCCGGTACGACCGTCAATGTGACATGGCTCAACAGCGAAGCGGCCTCCAAAACGGCAGACCTGACCCACTCCGGCTATACCAGCACCACCGTGGATTACCAGATGCTGGACAGCGTGGGCTACATCAGGATCCGCCAGTTCGACGGCAGCACGCCCAGTGAACTGGATTATGCCATTCGTTCCCTGACCGCCAGCGGGGCGCAGAGCTTTGTGTTCGACCTGCGCGACAACGGCGGCGGCGTGCTGGATGATGCCGTCAGCTGCATCGACTTGATCGCTCCGGAGGGCACGGTGGCTTATGCTGAGGATAAGAACGGCAACCGCACGATCATTGGCAGCAGTGACAACGAGAGCAGGGTAGACCTGCCCATCGTCTGCCTGGTGAACGGGAACACCGCCAGCGCAGCAGAGCTGTTTGCCGCCAGCCTGCACACCATGAACGGTGCACGTCTGGTGGGCACCACCACCATGGGCAAGGGCACCATCCAGAGCAGCCCGCAGCGCCTGTCGGACGGCAGCGCCGTGAGCATCACGGTGGCAAAGCTGCTCTGCGGCGACGGCACCAGCTTTGACGGCACGGGCCTGAGCGTGGATGTGGAGCGCGCCCTGAGCGCGGATGAAGCCAACTCCTATCTGGACTACACCCCGACCACGGACCCGCAGGTCCAGCGCGCCGTGAGCGCAGCCCAGCAGCTCAGCGGCACCACCACCGTGGCCGGTGCCAACGACAGTGCTTCTTCCGCCGCTGCTTCGGAGGCTGCCGACAGCACCGCCGCTGACGCCGAGACTGCACCGGAGACGGATGCACCGGAAGGATCGGCAGACACTGCACAGAGCGAAGCGGCGGCCGATTCTGCGGCACAGTAAACTCCCTCCGCCGTCACGGCTTGCGCCGCGCCACCTCCCTCTGGGAGGGAGGCTTTTCCATGCGGCAAAGCAGATCGTTTGCCGGAGCTTGTCCGGTCACGCCAAAAGGCCCCATCTCCGAGGGGGCTGGCAATGCCGTCAGGCATTGACTGGGGGAGTGATCTGCCGCCAATCGTACCAATGACCCCAAAGGCTGCTGCATACCCTGCAACAGCCTTTTTCTGAGAAAGGATGGCCTCCATGCCCGAACTGACCGACATTTCCGTGATCCGCGCCCTGTGCGAAAAATACGATTTTGCGCTCTCCAAGGGCTTTGGACAGAACTTCATCATCAATCCGGGCATCCCCACCAAGATCGTGGATGCCAGTGGGGTGGACAAGCGCTACGGCGTCATCGAGATCGGCCCCGGCATCGGTGTGCTGACCAAAGAGCTGGCCAAGCGTGCCGCCAAAGTGGTGTCCATTGAGGTGGACGAGCGCCTGCCGCCGCTGCTGGCCGAGACCATGGCCGGGGTGGACAACTTCAAGCTGGTGCTGCAGGACGTGCTGAAGGTGGACCTGAAAGCCCTCATTGTGGCAGAATTTCCGGGCATGCCGGTGGCCGTGTGCGCCAACCTGCCCTATTACATCACCAGCCCCATCGTCATGAAGCTGCTGGGCGACCGCCTGCCCATCGAGAGCCTGACCGTGATGGTGCAGAAGGAAGCCGCCGACCGCTTGGCCGCCGTGCCCGGCACCCGGGCTTCCAGTGCCATCAGCTGTGCAGTGAACTACTACGCCACCTCCAGGCTGATGTTCACCGCTGCGCCGGGCAGCTTTTACCCGGCCCCCAAGGTCACCAGCGCCGTGGTGCGCATGGACATCCGCCCCACCCCCGCCGTGCAGGTGGAGGACGAGGAAGGCTACTTTGCACTGATCCGTGCGGCCTTTGGCCAGCGCCGCAAGACTGCGGCCAACGCCATTGCAGGCGGCCTGAACCTGCCCAAGGAAAAGGTCATTGCCGCCATTGAGGCGTCCGGGTTCGACGCCCGCATCCGCCCCGAGGCCCTTACCCTGGCCGATTTTGCAAAGATCCAGCAGGCCCTTGCCTGACCGGACTGCAAACAGAAAGCCCTGCCGCTTGATTTTCAGCGGCAGGGCTTTTATGCTGTCGGTTATTGTGGCTGCTCCGCAGACGGTTCGTAGCGGAAGCGCTGCAGGGTCTGCTCCAGTGCGTTCAGGTCTACCGGCTTGGACAGGTGGGCGTTCATGCCGGCATCCAGGCTCTTCTTGACGTCCTCGGCAAAAGCGTTGGCTGTCATGGCGATGATGGGAATGGTCCGGCCCAGCGGGTTTGCACCGCTGCGGATCATCCGGGTGGCTTCGTAGCCGTTCATGCCGGGCATCTGCACGTCCATCAGGATGGCGTCGTACTCGCCGGGGGCCACGGTCCGGAATTTCTCCACGACCTCGGCACCGTCGCGGCAGATGGTGCAGGAAGCGCCCCGCATCTCCAGCAGGGCCTGCAGGATCTCGGCGTTGATCTCGTTGTCCTCGGCGCAGAGGAAGCGCATCCCGTGCAGCGACGGGCTGTCCTGTGCCGGGGCAGGGCAGACGGCGGGTGCTGCCTGCGCCGTTTCTTCGCAGATCTTGAAGTCCAGCACCACCTCGAAGCGGGTGCCCTTGCCCAGCTGGCTTTGCAGCGTGATGACACCGCCCATCATGTCCACGATGTTCTTGGTGATGGCCATGCCCAGGCCGGTGCCCTGCACCTTGTTGGTCACCGAATTCTCGGCCCGGCTGAAGGACTCGTAAATGTGCTTCTGGAACGCTTCGCTCATGCCGATGCCGTTGTCGGTGACGGTGAACTTGTAGCGGGCATAGTGGCCGCTGCGGAGGATCTCCTCCACATTCAGCGAGATGCTGCCGCCATGGCCGGTGTACTTGACCGCATTGGACAGGATGTTGAGCAGTACCTGCCGCAGGCGGGTGGCGTCGCCTTCCACATTCTCGTGGAGCAGATCGTGGACCTGTACGGTGAACTGCTGGTCCCGCAGCACGGCCTGCTGGCGGATCACGCTGTCCACCTGCGCGATCTGCTCGGCCATGCGGAAGGGCTGGATGTTCAGGGTGGCCTTGCCGCTTTCGATCTTGCTCATGTCCAGGATCTCGTTGATGAGGTTCAGCAGATGCCAGCTGGCGGTCTTCAACTTGTCAATGTAGCCCTGCAGCTTGCCCGGGTTTTGCAGGTCGTTTTCCATCAGGCTGGCCAGGCCCACGATGGCGTTCATCGGGGTACGGATGTCGTGAGACACGTTGCTCAGGAAGGTGGTCTTGGCCGAGCTGGCGCTCTCCGCCTGCTGCAGGGCCGCCCGCAGCTCTCGCTGGCTTTCCTGCAATTTCTGGTTCAGCTTCCGGGCCTGCCGGGCGGCTTCCTTGGCGTTTGCCTCAGCGATGCGCGACCGGCGCAGCGAGACAAGGATGACCGCCAGGATCATCCCGAAGAAGGTGATCAGCATCACGGAGACGACAAGAAAATTATCCTTTACAAAGTCGGTCACGGTCACCTTTTCCAGCGAGGCCTCGTACATGGGCAGCGCACCCGTCAGCATGGAGGCCGGGATCGTGCGCAGAGTCTTGTTCAGGATCGACATCAGGGTGACATCTCCGCGTGCCACGGCAAAAGAGACATTGCCGTCCTGCGTGAGGAAAACGCTGTGGAGCCTTTTGTCCTCACGGTACTTCGCGACCTCGCCCGATTCGGCAAGCAGGCAGTCGTTTTCGCCGCTGCGCATGGCTGCCTCGGCATCCTTCAGGGAATTGTACTCGACGATGTTCCAGTCCGGATAGCAGTAAGAAACGTACCATTTCAGCAGCAGGTCATCCTTCAGCAGAGCAACGGTGTTCGCATGGTTCTCGTTGAAGGAATTCTGCGCCGTGACCGCCGCCATGTTCAGGGTCAGGACCGTGTTGGACAGAACGAAGTTGTTCTCTTCCGCTACATAGGGGTTCTGGGCAAAATGGAAGATGAGGTCGATCTGGCCGTCTTTCAAGGCCTGGATCTCCTCTTCCATGGAATCATACCCGACCAGTGAAAAATCCAGCTTCTGGTTGCTGATGCTGTCGGATGCAAAGGTGATGTAGTCGTTGATCACCCCCACCAGCTGCCCGCTCTCCGGCACATAGGTACTGATGCCGGCATCGCTGGTCAGAAAACCGATCCGGATGTCTCCATGCTGCGTGACCCAGTCCTGTTCCTCGCTGGACAGCACAGGCGTATAGGAGGCAGAAAGATACCGCTGGTACAGCTCGTCAGCGTAAAACGGCTTGTCGAATTCCATCTTGCGCATGGCGTGATCCAGCTCTTCCTTCAGGTCCTGCCGGGTCCTGCTGATGGCAAAGTAGATGTCGGAGCCGCCGGTCTGGGCAATGGCAGACATGCCGTATTCCACCCAGGCAGGCGTCTCGGTGGAAATGACGCAGTCGATCTCGCGGCCCTGCGCCTGCTGCTTGCCCTGCTCGAAGCTGTTGGACCACACATATTGCAGATGCAGGCCGTGATCCTCCTCCCACTGATAGAACTGGGCGGCCTGCACGCTGGTTTTCAGCAGGGCGATGCGTTTGCCGTTCAGAGTGCGCAGGTCCGAGGCCGAAATGTCCGTGTGGGTCAGGTCGGCATACAGGTAATAGATTTCCCGGCCCATCGGCAGCTCACTGAACAGCATGTCCTGTGCACGGTCCTCGGTGTAGGAAACACCAGCCATCAGGTCGATCTCGCCGCTTTTCATCATCTGGAGCAGGTCCGACCAGCCGGCCTTGACGTATTCGTAAGTCCAGCCGGTGTATGCCGCGACCGACTGCTCGTATTCGTAGGCATAGCCGCTGCGCTCGCCGTTCTTGCCCGTGATATTGTAGGCGTCCTCATACCAGCCCACACGCACCACTTTTGACGCGGCTCCCGCTGCGTGTGCAGGAAGCGGCAGCAGCGCAAGCAGGCACGCCAGCGCTGCCAGAAGGCAGGCCCATCGGCGCAGATTCACCCTGATCTGACACATAAACAACTCTCCTCACAGAAATCCTCTGGGTTTGTCCGCCGTCAAGGCTGCTGCCGCAGGCTCCGCACCGGGAAGCAGACGGCATTTCTGCATAATATCCCAATTCGATTATAGCGCTGCAAACCCCGCCTTGCAAGCGGTTTTATCGGTTTGATACGGCCAAAACGCTGCCGGCGGGGCGCTGTGCCTGCAGCCCGCGCCGGCGCGGCATGGCTCTGCCTGCCGGAACATGCCTGCTGCTGCACAGCCCGGGAAACGAACCGTTGAACGAACAGGAAAAAAGTGCTCACGCTGCCCGACGCTTCCCATCCGAGAACACGAGTGGATATTGACAATTTGCGTGGTTTCTGCTATCCTATAAACCAGTGATTTGTCACAGGCGGAAGGCGTTATCAATCGGCAGACCGCCCTTCGGAAAACAATAAAATAAGCTGGTGTGGCGCAATGGCAGCGCAACTGATTTGTAATCAGTGGGTTGCA
>ERZ809296.4643-NODE-4643-length-10315-cov-3.950682_pt1 | contig 10315 bp, 10 predicted proteins | sample MGYA00520511_ERZ809296 | MGnify/ENA primary metagenome ERZ809296 (study PRJEB31576, sample SAMEA3212662) | Homo sapiens | biome: human-gut; feature: human gut; material: fecal | place: Sweden | collected 2012 ... | reverse complement strand
AATTTAAGCATGGTATCCTGAAACTCTTCGTTCCGAAAAAAGAAGCAAAACCTGCTGTTGAGCAGAAGAAATATGTTTCCATTGAAGGATAACTGATTCCCCCGGCGGGAAACCGCCGGGAAGTAACTTTGAACATTCTGAATATAAATTTTATTTTTAAGGAGAGATGACTTATGTTGATGCCGAGCATTTTTAATACAAACTTATTTGATGATTTCTTTGATTTTCCGTTCTATGATGATACCAAAGCAGAGAAAAAACTCTATGGTCACCATGCAGCTAATCTGATGAAGACCGATATTCAGGAACACGATGATGGTTATACTCTGGAGATGGATCTTCCGGGATTCAAGAAAGACGAAATCAAGGTTGAACTGAATAACGGTTACATGACCATCAGTGCAGCCAAAGGACTGGACGAGGATGAAAAAGATAAGAAATCCGGTAAGTACATCCGCCGCGAGCGTTACACCGGTTCCTGCCAGCGTAGCTTCTATGTTGGAGAGGATGTTACCGAAGAGGATATCAAGGCTGAATTTAAACATGGTATCCTGAAACTCTTCGTTCCGAAGAAAGAAGCAAAACCTGCTGTTGAGCAGAAGAAATATGTTTCTATCGAAGGATAAAGAACTATTGAAAAGGGAGCCGCAAGGCTCCCTTTTTTTATGTTCATCTCTTATTCCTGATTGGCCATGCGATAGATCGCAATCATATCTTCCGGATACAGATCCTTTGCAGAACCTTTATGGCCTCCGGATGCTCTTGCGCAGGAATCTGCCATCTCTTTTATCTGCTCATCTGTCGGTGCGATACCAAGTTCCTTAAAGTTTACCGGCATTCCGATCTCATGATAGAAATCTTCCATTGCCTCAATTCCCTTCAGCGCCGTCTTCTCATCGGTCTCCCCTGGTGTAACTCCCATGACATGAGTCGCATAGCGTACAAATCTCGGCAGACAATTTTTATAAACATATCTTGCCCAGCTCGGCCAGATTGCCGCAAGACCGGCACCATGAGTCACATCGAACATACCGCCCATCTCATGCTCCAGCATATGGGATGCAAAATCTCCGCCGTCATTTCCACAGCCGGTCAGTCCGTTATGTGCCAGACTTCCTGACCACATAATCTCTGCCCGTGCCTCATAATTCGTCGGATCATGATGGAGAATTTTTGCATATTTCATAACGGTGCGGAGAAGTCCCTCTGCGATTTCATCCGTAATCTCCATATTTCCACCCTGCGTGAAATATCTCTCCATAGTATGCATCATAATATCCGTGCATCCGGATTCCGTCTGATAATCCGGCAGAGTCATCGTCAATTCCGGATTCATAATAGCAAACTTCGGACGCGCAATATCATCATTGTAAGAACGTTTTTCTTTGGTTTCTTCATTAGTAATAACACAGCTGTTGCTGGTCTCACTGCCGGCTGCCGCAATCGTCAGGATAGATGCAATGGGCAGGAATTTCTGTGCAGTGCGCTTCTTTTCAAACAGTTCCCACACATCCTTTTCCGGTTCTGCAAGTCCGTAGGAAATTGCTTTTGAAGAATCGATCGTAGAACCGCCGCCAACTGCAAGAATAAAGTCAATGCCCTCTTTCTTACCAAGTGCAATTCCTTCCCGCACTTTAGACAGATGCGGATTCGGCACGACGCCGCCCAGCTCTACATGGGCCACTCCTGCTGCGTCAAGAGACGCTTTCACCCGGTCAATCAGACCTGACTTCACAGCACTTTTTCCGCCATAATGGATCAGCACCTTTTTGGCCCCATATGCCTTTACCAGTTCCCCTGCCTGATTTTCCGTGCCTTTTCCAAAAATGACTTTTGTAGGTGAATAATACTCAAATCCAAACATGTTGTTACCTCCTTTACACCTTCGTGTTTTTGCTTTCCGAGATAATTATAGCAGGAAATAAATCCGTACTCAAGACAAGACTTTTTTCTGAAATTTCTCTAAATATATCCCTTTTCCTTCCTATTCATGATATAATTTCTCTGTTTGAGAAAATTTTAGCGGAGGTCGACATCATGATTTATACTGTGACATTCAATCCCTCTCTTGATTATATCGTATCAGTAAAAGACTTTAAACTTTGGAATACCAACCGAACGGACACGGAACTGATGCTCCCCGGTGGAAAGGGACTCAACGTATCCACGGTTCTGAAAAATCTCGGCATGGACAGCACCGCCCTCGGATTTACAGCTGGTTTTGTCGGAGATGAAATTCTCCGCCGGATTGAAAATATTGGATTTAAAAGTGATTTTATCAAATTGGAAAATGGATGTTCCCGCATTAACCTGAAGTTAAAGAACTATGACGGAACAGAGATCAATGGACAGGGACCAGTCATTGAGCATGCTCACTTGGAAGCACTTATGAAGAAACTGGATCAGCTGAAAGCTGGAGATATCCTGGTGTTGGCCGGAAGCATTCCCTCTTCCATGCCTGCATCTACTTATGAAGATGTTCTGGCACGGCTGCAGGATCGAAAAATTCTCACTGTGGTGGATGCTACAAAAAATCTGCTCACCAATGTGCTGAAATATCATCCCTTCCTGATCAAACCGAATAATCATGAACTGGGAGAGCTTTTCTGCCTGGAATTCAATACCCATGAAGAAGTCATCCCCTATGCGAAAGAACTGCAGAAACAGGGGGCACGAAACGTTCTGGTTTCTATGGGCGGAAAAGGTGCAGCTCTCGTAGCAGAAAATGGCGAAGTCTATACTTCTGACGCCGTAAAGGGCCGACTGGTCAACGCTGTCGGTGCCGGTGATTCCATGGTCGCAGGCTTTCTCACCGGCTGGCTGGAACAGTATGATTATGCACATGCCTTCCGCATGGCTCTTGCCGCAGGCAGCGCCAGTGCCTTTTCTGAACTACTGGCTACCAAAGACGAAATTATGGAGATTTATGATCAATTACAGGTATAAAAAAGGAGGCACATTGCCTCCTTTTTTTAACCTACCGCAAATGTCATCTCTGCACACGCAGCTAGTTTTCCATCCACAGTCGCCTTTGCGGTACCCACGCCGATGGGGCCTTTCTGTTTCACAATTTCCAGTTCCAGTGTCAGAACATCTCCCGGAACGACTTTCCGTTTGAATTTCGCTTTATCGATTCCACCGAAGTAAACGGTCTTTCCTTTATTTTCCGGCTGGCTTAAGATTGCCACTGCACCGGTCTGGGCCAGAGCTTCCAGAATCAGGACGCCTGGCATAACCGGCTCCTGGGGAAAATGTCCGTTAAAGAACGGCTCATTATAAGTCACACATTTCTTGCCTACCGCTCTTTTTCCCGGTTCAAGTTCCTCGATCCGGTCGATCAGCAGAAACGGCTGCCGATGAGGAATAATTTCCATGATTTCTTTAATATCCATTACCATATGTATACTTCCTTTCTGTCCGGAGCCGCTTCGCCGCTTTTTTCTTACTCCGCGTATTTCTTAATCAGAATACTTGCATTGTGTCCGCCAAATCCAAGAGAGTTGGACAATGCATACTCCAGATCCATCTCCACACCGTGACCCTGTACATAATCAAGATCCAGTTCCTCGTCCGGATGTTCCAGACCTCTGGTTACATGGACAAAGCTTTCTTCCATCTCTTTCACGCAGGTGATGAACTCAACCGCACCTGCTGCACCCAGAAGATGTCCGATCATAGATTTGGTAGAGTTGATCTTCATCTCTTTTGCGTGCTCGCCGAAGGCCAGCTTGATGGCACGGGTCTCGAAGAGATCATTGTGATGGGTACTGGTTCCATGTGCATTGATGTACATAATATCTTCCATAGCAGCACCGGATTCCTCGACTGCCCATTTCATTGCGGTAGCAGCTCCCATTCCGTCCTCTGCCGGAGAAGTGATGTGGTAAGCATCACTGGTAGCACCATATCCGACTACCTCTGCCAGAATGTGTGCTCCTCTTGCCTTTGCGTGTTCCAGATCCTCCAGAATAACCACACCAGCGCCCTCGCCCATGACAAATCCATCGCGGTCTTTGTCAAAGGGAATAGAGCAACGCTCCGGATCCTCACTTCCGGACAGAGCAGTCAGTGCTGCGAATCCAGCTACACCGATAGGGCAGATGCAGCTCTCGGTTCCGCCTGCCAGCATCACGTCTGCATCACCGGTCTGAATGCTTCTGTAAGCCTCACCAATAGAATGCGTTCCTGTTGCACAAGCCGTTACTACGTTAAGACTCTTACCTTTCAGGCCATAAGCGATGGAAACATTTCCTGCTGCCATATTGGAAATCATCATGGGCACCATCAACGGATTCACACGGTTCGGTCCTTTTTCTACCAGTTTGGTATACTCTTTTTCCACTACCTGAAGACTTCCGATACCGGAACCGATAGAGCATCCTACACGATATGGGTCTTCTTTGCTCATATCAAGTCCTGCCTGTTCCATGGCCTCTTTTGCTGCTGCCACTGCATATTGGGAAAACGGCTCCATTCTCTTTGCTGCCTTAAAATCCATGTATTCTTTTGCAACAAATCCTTTGACTTCTGCTGCCACATGAGCTTTATACTCAGAAGCGTCAAATTTGGAAATGGTGGTAAATCCATGATTTCCTGCTTTAATGTTATCAAAATACTCTTTTACATTCAATCCCATGGGAGTGATGGCTCCCATACCGGTTACTACTACTCTTCTCATCAGATCGCCATACCTCCGTCTACACTGATAATCTGTCCTGTAATATATGCTGCCTTTTCAGATGCCAAATAAGCTGCCATATTGGCAATATCTTCCGGCTTTCCGAAATGTCCCAGCGGAATCTGCTTCGTCGCTGCCTCTTTTACCTCATCAGAGAGCACCTGGGTCATTTCCGTATCCACGAAGCCCGGCGCAATGCCATTGACCGTGATACCGCGGCTTGCCAGCTCTCTTGCCATGGTCTTGGTAAGACCGATGATGCCCGCCTTGGATGCTGCATAATTTGCCTGGCCTGCATTTCCAAGAATACCGGATACGGAGGTAATATTGATGATTCGTCCTGCACGCTGCTTGAGCATCTGACGGCTTACTGCCTTAATCGTGTTAAAGCATCCCTTTAAGTTCGCATCAATGACCGCATCAAAATCTTCCTCTGACATTTTCATAATCAGATTGTCACGGGTAATACCTGCGTTATTCACCAGGATGTCAAGACTTCCATATCGTTTGATCACATCCTTGATCATGGCATCCACGTCTGCGGTATTTGCCACATTACACTGATAAGCCTCACTGTCTTTTCCCAGCGCTTTAATCTCGTCTACCACAGCCTCTGCCTTCTGTGCAGAGCCATTGTAATTTACAATCACAGTCGCTCCATCTGCAGCCAGTGCCAGTGCAATGGCTCTTCCAATTCCTTTTGCAGCTCCGGTTACCAGAGCAATCTTTCCTTCCAGCATGCTTACTCTCCTTTCAGCTCTGCCATGGCTTTCTCAAAATCAGCCATATTTTCAATGTTCAGGGTCTTCGCACTGCGGTCGATCTTTCTCATAAATCCGGATAAAGTCTTGCCAGGTCCGATCTCCACAAAGGTATCCACACCATCTGCAATCATCCGTTCTACTGACTGCTGCCACCGAACGCTGGAGGATACCTGCAGACGAAGAAGTTCTTTTACTCCTGCGGGGGAGGTCACATAATCTGCGGTCACATTGGTAATATACGGAGTAGAGAACGCATGAAGCTCTACCTCTTTCAGCGCTTCGCCAAGTTTCTCACCTGCTCCGGTCAGCATTTTGGAGTGGAACGGTCCGCTGACTTTCAACGCAACCGTTCTCTTGGCACCTGCTTCTTTCAGGCTTTCTGCCGCACGGGCTACCGCTGCCTCTTCTCCTGTGATAACGATCTGTCCCGGACAGTTGTAATTTGCAATAGAGACGATACCTTCTGTCTTCTCACATACCTCTTCAATGACAGCTGCGTCAAGTCCCAGCACTGCCGTCATGGCTCCACCGGTGGGAACCGCTTCCTGCATGTAAATACCTCTCTTACGGACTACGGAAAATGCATCTTTTTCACTCATAACTCCAGACGCAATCAGCGCACCATACTCACCAAGGCTCAATCCGGCATTGACAGAAGAGGTCACTCCCTGTTCCTCAACCGCTTTTAAAATCGCTGCCTCTGCGGTGAGCATGCAGATCTGGGTGTATTCTGTCTGATTCAGACGCTCGTCTTCCTCAAAGCAAAGTGCCGGAATGTCCAGGCCTGATGCCTCCGAAGCATCCTCAAATACTTTACGGCTCACCGGAAATGTATCATAAAAATCTTTTGCCATTCCCGTGTACTGGGCTCCCTGCCCCGGGAACATAAATGCAATTTTAGACATTGTATTCTCCTTTATATAGTTTGAATTTCAAAGTATATATTTAAAAAAACAGAACCACGGAAATGTTCCAGCGGCTCTGTTCTCACAAATCTGCCTGCCGCAGATTAATTTACTTTTAACAATTTCTCTGCCTGAGTCAGAATCTCATCCACGATCTCCTGACAACTCTGGCGTTTCGTGATCATACCTGCAATCTGTCCTGCCAGTACGGAACCATTATCCACATCACCTTCCACAACTGCCTTGCGAAGGCCTCCCAGAGTCAGATTTTCCAGCTGTTCAAAGGATGCTCCCTCTGCTTCCAGCTTCAGGTATTCACGGGTCATCTTGTTTCTTAAGCCCCGCACCGGATGTCCGTGGCTTCTTCCCGTCACCTCGGAATCAATGTCTTTGGCTTTCAGGATACGCTGTTTGTAATTCTCATGGATCTGACATTCATCAGCTACGCAGAAGCGGGTTCCGATCTGTACTGCTTCCGCACCCAGCATAAAAGCTGCTGCCATTCCCCGGCCATCTGCGATACCGCCTGCTGCAATGACCGGCACGGAAACCGCATCAACCACCTGAGGAACCAGCGTCATAGTCGTTGCCTGTCCGATATGTCCGCCTGACTCGGTACCCTCTGCAACCACCGCATCTGCACCGCAGCGCTCCATACGTTTTGCGAGAGCTACGGAAGCGACAACCGGGATGACTTTGATATTGGCAGCTTTCCACTGTTCCATATATTGCTCCGGGCTTCCTGCACCAGTAGTAACGGCTGAAACCTTTTCCTCTACCACTACCTGGGCAATATCTGCCGCATAGGGGCTCATGAGCATGATGTTCACACCGAAAGGCTTATCTGTCATCTCTTTTGCTTCCCTGATATAATTCCGAACTACCTCTGCCGGTGCATTAGCTGCACCGATGATTCCGAAGCCGCCTGCATTGGAGACCGCTGCTGCCAGATGAGACTCTGCCACCCAGGCCATACCGCCCTGAATAATCGGTTTCTCCACTCCTAAAAGTTCTGTAACTCTCGTCTTCATACTTTGCTCGCCTCTTTGCTTATGCTTCTACGCCTTTGGATTTCAGATAATCCATAACAGCGCCTACGGTTGTGATTTTCTCAAGATCCTCAGACGGAATCTCAACACCGTACTCCTCTTCCAGAGCCATTACCAGCTCAAACAGGTCCAGGGAATCAGCTCCCAGGTCATCTTTGAAAGAAGTAGCCTCAGTAATCTCTGCTGCGTCTACGTTTAACTGCTCTGCGATCATCTCTTTAATTTTTTCTAACATGGTGTTTCTTCTCCTTTTATTATCCATTCATTGTCCCCACCTGGGCGGGATATTTTTGTATCTGCCTTAATTACTTTGACATTCAAAGTATATCTGCGTCGTGCCTGTTTGTCAAGGGATTTTTTACCACTCGATGACACATGCGCCCCAGGTCAGTCCTGCACCGAATCCGGACAGTACCACTTTGTTTCCTCTATGAAATCTTCCCTGTTCATCAAGCTGCGCCATCAGAATCGGCAGACTGGCTGCGGATGTATTGCCGCATTCATTCATGTTCATGGGGAATTTCTCTTCCGGCTGCTTTAATCGCTTCGCTACAGACTGAAGGATTCTCACATTTGCCTGATGCAGCAAAAACAGATCTACATCATCTGCCTTCATACCCGCTTTTTCCAGGGCATCTTCCACGCACAGTGGAACGGTCCTTACTGCAAACTTAAAGACTTCCTGTCCATTCATCTGCAGGTATCCGCCCTTCGGGCAGGAAAGCACTTCCCATTTCTCACCATTACTTCCTACAGACTGAGAAAGGATTCCGCCTTCTTCCGATGCCGTCAGAAATGCAGCACCTGCCCCGTCTCCAAAAAGCACGCAGGTTCCGCGGTCTGTCCAGTCCACAATCTTCGACAGGCTCTCCGCCCCGATGACCAGTGCATTTTTATAAATACCGCTCTTGAAAAATGCATCTGCCACATGAAGCCCGTACAGAAAGCCGGAGCATGCCGCATTCATATCAAATGCCACCGCATGGTCTGCGCCAATCTGTGCCTGTACTTTGCAGGCCGTACTCGGTGTATCCGTATCTCCGGTAATCGTGGCCACAATGACAAGCTCTACCTCGGATGCATCCACACCTGCTTTCTGAAGAGCTTTTCTGGCTGCTTTTGCTGCCATGGAAGTCGTAGTCTCTTCTTTTGCCAGATGTCTGGCACAGATTCCGGTTCTTTCTCTGATCCATTCATCACTGGTATCTACCAGCGTGGCAAGATAATCATTATCTGCCCTGAATGCCGGCAGTTCATAGCCGGTTCCCATTATTTTTGCATTCATTCTATGCCTCTCATTTATTTTGATTATCAAACTATTTCCTGCAAAGAATAACAGGGAATGGAATATTTGTCAAGTGCGAAACAAAAAACACCGGCCGGGAAGATTTCTTTCCCGGTCAGTGTCGTCATTTACTGTAAGTATTTTAACGGGTTGACCTGGGTCCCATTTACGAGAATCTCGAAATGGACATGGGGACCCGTACTGCGGCCCGTATTGCCGCTCAGGGCGATTTTCTGACCCTGGTCAACTTTTTGTCCGGCAGATACCAGAATCTTGCTCAGATGACCGTAGCGGGTCTGTTTGCCGTCCGGATGACGGATAGTGATACAGTTTCCATACCCTCCGGACCAGCCTGCGCTGACGACGGTACCGCCACAGGACGCTCTGACTGCCGTTCCCTTCGGTACTGCCCAGTCGATACCCTTGTGCATACGTCCCCAACGCCATTTAAATGTAGAAGTCAGGGTTCCGCCGGTGATCGGTTTGATGTACGTCGGAGGCGTCTGGGTTCCTTTCTCGATAATCTCCGGTACCGGTTCCGTAATAACATTCTCTGACACCATCTCCCGGCTGGTCTCCGTGCCGTTCCTGGATGTGGTAAGCACCGTTACCTCATGATGACCCAGAACTGCCTCCTGCCGAACCACCTGCTGGGTGGTGTACCAGCTGTCATTCTCTATGTACTGCGTCTCCGCATCATAATCCTCTTCATAGGTAGACTGTTCTGTAGTCAGAACAGAAAGCTCCGGTTCCGGCACACTGATGACGATCTCGTCACCTAGATGCAGCGTCGCATCCCTCGTAAGACCCGGGTTCAATGCCAGCACCTCATCCACATAATAACCGCGGCTGTTGGCAATGACAGACAGAGTGTCTCCCGGCTGTACCTCATAAGTCTGGTTTTTCTCCGTTTCCTTGGTCACCGCTTCGATGGCCTCTGAAATCTTCGATACCCGGTCCGCATCTACATATGCTTCTGAAATCTCCACTTTTTCTGAAAAATCCAGTGCTTTCAGGCCATCTCCCTCCGCCAGTTCTTCTTTGGGTGTTACTTCTACGGTAAACACATTCAGTTCGCGGCTGGTATCGGAGATTACATTTACCTCAAAAAGCCCATCCGGATCATAGGGTTTTAGAGCCGCCTCCAAAAGTGCCTTTACTTCATCTATTCCATACAGATAAACTGTAAATTCATTCACTTTTACCAGATAATATTTCTGCTTTGCGGCTTTCACCTGCTCTTTTAAAAGGTCATAGATCACATTTTCCAGTTCTGACTGTTCCAGTGTCGTTCCAAAGAGTCTCGGCACTTTCTGAAAACTGCACTCCACATTTCCAAGTACCAGTCCTTCGGTCTCTCTGGCAATTCTGGCTCTTGCATTTAAGAATGCCTGATTTACGACCTCCGGGTCTGCCACTGCACCAATGACTTCACCGTTCAGCAGCACCTCATTGTAGGTAATGGAGGAACTGACGCTGTCACCCTGAATTGGAATGACCATCAGCATCATCAGACAACAGGCAACCGCCCATCCAGCATAATTTAGTTTGAATTTTTTCCCGAATAATTTTTTCTTCTTTTTCTTCTGACATTCACTATTCCCTTTTCGAGATCCACATCCTCCCACGCCAGA
>ERZ809296.4636-NODE-4636-length-10324-cov-7.606291_pt1 | contig 10324 bp, 4 predicted proteins | sample MGYA00520511_ERZ809296 | MGnify/ENA primary metagenome ERZ809296 (study PRJEB31576, sample SAMEA3212662) | Homo sapiens | biome: human-gut; feature: human gut; material: fecal | place: Sweden | collected 2012 ... | reverse complement strand
GATTGGACGCGAACGCGCCGATGGAAACCAGCGCATAGCACAGCACAAGCCCGCCGAAGAAGCTGGCCAGCGTGGCCGGTTCGGTCATCGAAGCGGCGAACAGAGGGGCCATAAGCAGCATGGAACAGCCGCCGGCCACGATCACCACGATGTTGAGCGGGGTGAGTACCTCGATGAATCGCGCACGGTTCAAGGTCTTGACATCAGTGCCCTCCAACACCAACATGCGATATTCGCCGGCCTGATCGTACACGCTGCCGGCCTGCATCACACCGGAGCTGACCGCGGCAAGCACAGCGGCGAACACAAGCGTCAGAATGCCGCCGGTGCCGATGTCGCGAATGAACACGGTGAACGGGTCGTTGGCGTCACCGACCACGGCGGCCGATCCGAAGAATCCGCAGATCGAGGTGATGCCGGCGATGAACACGGCCAACGCGATGCCGGACACGTTGCGCCAGGCGCGCTTCGGATTGTCGAGAATACGGCGCATGGCGATCATCGTGGCCGCGTCCTTGGGGCCCTTGGCCTTGGCTTTGGCGCGAGCGGTGACCACCCAGGAGCCCGCGAGGTTCACCAGCGCGAAGCACAGCAGCATGAAACCGATGATCACGCCGTACATCACTACTTCACCGGCCTGAGCAAGCACCATCGGATTCTTGAACAGAAGAACGGCAATCACCATAATGACGGCGAACACCACCACACGCCAGCCGGACGGCAGCGCAGTCGCAACGCGTGAAGTGACGCCGAGTGGCGTGATGGCCACGCGCCGAAGCGTGACCAGCGAAGAGATCAGCGCCAACACGGTCACGCCAACAAGCGTAATGATCAAGGCAATCGGCCCCACCCACAGTTGCTCGAACGTAAACGTCTGATTCTGGAAATGCAGCAACATGATTAGGGGGATCAACACGCAGTACCCCGCGATGCCAATCAGCGCCCCCGCCAACGCCTGCCCAGCCGCATCAAGCGCCGTAAGGCGAATAACCTGGCCCGTGGTCGCGCCTGCCAAGCGCAGGGATGCGAGCCGAGCGTCACGACGGGACGCAGCCAATCGCGCGGCGGAACCGGCAAGCGCCACGAACGGCACGATCAGCAGCAGGCAGGCAAAGAACGCCAGCACGACGTATGCCGTGGCGTATTGATCCAGGCTGTGGGGATTGGCGATACGCTGCTTCCAGATTTCCGCTGTTCCGGGTTTGCAAGCGTCGAGATTGATTGCGCATCCAATGGTGTGGTCGGCGGAGGCGCGCCACATGAACCCATGCACGCCGCCCAAAACGGTGAGAAAAATAGTGGTGGCTGCGGCAAAAGCAATGATGGCCAACACCGAAGTATGGCCCGCACTGCCACGCGAGCCAGGGCGATGGAACAATCGCCACAATGCGAAAGTGCTCATCGTACGCCTCCCAGCTGGCCGTCCTGCATGGTCACGGTGCGCGAGCAGAACGCGGCGACGTTGGGGTCGTGGGTGACGACGACCACAGCGGAACCGTTGTCTCGCGCGGCGGCCATGAGAATGCCCATGACCTCGCGGCCGGTGGCTTGGTCAAGCGCGCCGGTCGGCTCGTCGGCGAAGACCACGGCAGGTTTGACGGCAAGGGCGCGGGCGATGGCGATGCGCTGCATCTGGCCGCCGCTCATCTCCCCCGGCCGGTGCGTGGCGAGCGCGCGCAATCCCATGCGTTCCAGCCACAGGATCGCCGTGTCGGTGGCGGTGCGGTAGGGCATGCCGTCAAGCATCATCGGCAGGGCGATGTTTTCGACCGCCGGCAGTTCGGGCAGCAGCTGGCCGGATTGGAAGACGAAGCCGAAGGCGCTGCGGCGCAGTTTGGTGCGCTCGGCGTCGCTCATGCGGCTCAGGTCGGCACCACGGAAGATGACGGTGCCGGCGGTCGGCTTAATGATGCCGGCGAGCGCGTGCAGCAAAGTGGATTTGCCGGAGCCGGACGGGCCCATCACGGCTACCGTCTCGCCCTCCCGGAGCGTGAAGTTCACATGGTTCAGGGCGAGCGTGTGCATGGTCGGCATGGCGAAGCCGGGCTGGGCTGGCTGGGATGGCTGGCCGGCCTGAATGGCACCCGGTCCGGCCGCAGCGGGATTCGCCGACGCATAACCGGCTCCCGTGCCGGCTGGCATCACGCCGGTGACGCCGTGCCCGGCCTGTGCGCGGGCCATGCTGGCGGTGTAGTCCATGACCAGGTCGTGCGCCTCGATGACCGGGGCCCACTGCTGGGTGTGCGATGCCGGCTGCTGGAACTGTTGGGGTTGCTGAGACTGCTGAGGCTGAGCCGCCGGTCCCGACGCCGGCTGAGGCTGCTGCAATTGCGATGCTGCTGTATTCATACTCCCGAGCGTACGGAGCGAACGCCCAGCCGACCATCGGGCTGTGGTATGAACCTTTCTGGATTATCGGCCCGCCCCTCATCCGCAAGGATTAGAGATACGCAGTCGACGCGACAATACATTTTTATATACCTGCATCTATGTAATAACATGTGAATTCAAACTCACATTTGCATAAAGAAATGGTGTCAGTATGCTGGCTGGTTTCTACACACTGAGCGCATTATTGCGCGGCAGCCAGCTTGTCCAGGCGGGCGGCGAAGCGGGGCCAGTCGGTCTTCATGGCGGTGAGGAGCTTGCGGTTAGGCACCTCGGCAATCGGGACCCAGCAGATTTCCATGCTTTCGTCGTCGTTTGCCTTGGGCTCGACGGTGTAGCCGGGCTTTTCGAAGGCAAACACGGTGGTGTAGGCCCACGGGCCGTGGTCCTCGCGGTAGGAGCCGACTACCTCGATGTCTTCGGGAGTGATGTTGGCTTCCTCATAGCTTTCGCGCAGCGCGCCCTCGATGGGCGATTCGCCGTCCGCGGTGGCACCGCCGGGAATACCCCACGTGCCGCCTTCGGCGCTCCACGCGGCGCGATGTTGCATGACCACGTGGGTCACCTTGCCACTCACCGGGTCGCGGCGAGCCAGCAGAATACCGGAAGCACCGTTGGTACCCCAATGCTTGCGGCCGCAGGCGCAGTCCACCCAGCCATCGCCGGGCTGGTGTACGTTTTCGACCGGCGGCAGAATGCCAGCGTGCTGGTTGCCCGATGCCTTGCTTTCCGGCTCCAGTTCACCACGGCCGACATTCCACAGGTCAGTCCACGTGATGCCCAGTTCGCCGGCCAGATGCCGGGCCAGCGGCAAGCTGAGGCCGATGATGCCGTGCGGATCGCCCTCAATGCTGTCGATGAACGCACCACCGAAGCCTTCCAGCGTGAACGATCCGGCGACTTCCAGCGGCTCGCCAGTGGCAATGTACCGTTCGACGTCGGCATCGGTGAATTCGCCGAAATGGACTTTGGCGTGGCTTGCGCCGCGCACGGTGCGTCCGGTCGCGAAATCGATCAGGCAGTGGCCGGTCCACAGTTCGCCGGTCGCGCCGCTCATGCGCTTCAGTCGTTCGCGGGCCACGGCTTCGCTGTGCGGCTTGCCGTAGCATTCGCCGTCCAAGAGGAACATCGAATCACAGCCGAGAATCAGCGGGCCGACTGTCGCCTCGGTCAGTCCCGGCTGTCCGGCAATAGCGGTGGCGATGGGTTCGGTGACGGTCGGCATATCGATGCCGGAGAAGTCGCGCGTGGTGGCTATTTCCGCCTTGGAATAGTCAGTGGGCTTGCTAGCGGCGGCTTCACGCAAGTCTTCGACGGCAGCTTCGCGTTCCGAATCCTTGATTTCCTTGGCCTTGAGCGGATAGGCGATCACGCGGTCACCGGTCGCGGCGGCGGCAGTATCGGCCACATCACGATACGCACGATGAACGGCCTCGGCCTTGGCCGCGGCCAGAATCATCACGCGCTGCTTGATGCTCAGATCGTCGACGGTGACGCCTTCTTCACGGGCGGTCGCTTCCAGCGCAGCAGGCTCATCCACGTGCGAGACGCGAATTGTGGGGCAGATACCCGCCGAATACAGCACGTCACGGCGAGGCTTGGACTTGGAAGCAAGAATTAGCGGAATGGACATGACTTAAGTCCTTATGCTCCCGCTGGCGGGAGCTGTCGAACGAAGTGAGACTGAGGGTGGTCTCTGCCGGTATGGCGGACCACCCTCAGACCGCCTGCGGCGGCCAGCTCCCGCCAGCGGGAGCCTTCTCCTCGACTTAGCGACGCTCGATTTCGACGCCGGCGGTGTTGATGGGCAGGTGAAGCACACGCCAATGGCCGGAAGCAAGCTGCTCCGATGCGATCTGGTCGATGGCTTCGCGGGCGTTGCCGTAATGCAGCACGAGCACGCAGGGGCCGGCACCGGAGACTGCGGCGGCATAGCCCTTGGAGCGGAAGAGCGCAATGAGCTCGGTGGACGGCGGCATCAGGGCACCGCGATACGGCTGGTGCAGTTTGTCCTGCGTGGCGGTGAACAGCAGCGCGTTGGACTGGGCCTGAGCGGCCGCAAGCTCGTCAGCGAACGCCGATTCACGGGTTCCGCCAGCGCAAGCGCACGTATTGGCATCCTGAGCCGGGGCAGCGGCGACGCCGGACTTGCCCTGCTGGGCGGCCTGGGCCAGCACCACGGGATTCATCGCAGCGGGCAGCAGACCCACGCGAGACACGTTGTAGACGGCATCCTTGTATGGCAGTTCCCTAGGCAGCGCCTGACGGGCCTTTTCAGTGGACAGCTCATAGTCGGGCACGAACACGGCGGCGGTGATGGACGGGTCCACCGGGTAGTTGACGGCGTGGAATCCGCCGTGCAGCGGTTCACCACCAGGAACGGCGACCGAGCCGACGCCTTCCGCGGTTTCGAAGTCCCAAGAGACGGTCAGGCCACCGAACACAGCCGGGGCCACATTGTCCGGGTGTCCTTCAATCTGGGCGGCCATATCGAAGACGGCCGGACGGTTGAGGTCACCGGTCTGGGCGAAGGCCGCGGCGGCGGCGATGCCGGCCACGATAGCCTCGGCGGAAGAGCCCATGCCACGAGCCTGAGGGATGTTGTTGGTCGCTTCCAGCGTGAAGCCGAGTCGGCCGAGGCCGAACGTGGCACAGGCACGGCGGAAGGTGGAGACCACGAGGTGGGTTTCGTCGCGTGGGAGGGTGTCGGCACCCTCGCCGTGGATGATCACGTGGGCAATGCCGTCGTTCGGGTCGTCGTTGAGCGTGAAAGTGAGCTCGTCATGGTAGTCGAGCGCCAGACCCACGGTATCGAAGCCGGAGCCGAGGTTGGCGGACGTGGCGGGCACGCGCACGTGAACGCTATTGCAGATTGGGTTCATGGTTGTTCCTTAAAAAGGAGCTCCCCTTGTCAGGGGAGCTTGGGTATTCAGCTTTCAACTCACGGGCAGCCATTCGACCGCCTCATCAGAGGGAGCCTAGACGGTGTCAGTCCAGCACGCGCAGGACGGACGGGTCGCCGGTGACGAAGTCGAGCGCCTGCACGGCCTTGACGGTGTTGCGCAGGGTTTCCTCGTCGGTCAGGTGGGTCACGATGCGCAACTGCTGAATCTCGCCGTCGTAGCCGGGGTCGGTCATGGTGGGCTTCAGATCTTGGTTCACACCGTTGATGGAGACACCGTTCTTGGCGAACTCAGCGGCGATGGCGGCCAGCACGCCCGGCTTGTCGTGGATCAGGAAGCGCACGGCGAATGCAGCCTTGGAGGCGGTAATCGGAGCCTTCGGCAGATTCTTGTACAGCGGGATGGACGGGCCGGTGCAGCCAGCAGCAATGTGGCGGGCTTCGGTCACCACGTCGCCCACGACGGCGGAGGCGGTCGGAGCGCCGCCGGCGCCACGGCCGTAGAACATGAGGTCGTCGGCGGCCTCGGCCTTGACGAACACGGCGTTGAAGGAGCCATGCACGGAGGCCAGCGGGTGGTTCTCGTCGATCAGGGCCGGGTAGACGCGGGCGGAAACGCCGGCCTCGCCGTTCTCGACCACGGCGAGCAGCTTGATGACCTTGTGTTCGGCGGTGGCGGCGGCGATGTCGTCGGCGGTGATCTTGGTGATGCCTTCAACGGACACATCGTCGATGGTCACGGAGGTGTGGAAGCCGAGGGTGGCCATGATGGCGGCCTTGTTGGCAGCATCGTAGCCTTCGATGTCGCCAGTCGGGTCGGCTTCGGCGTAGCCCTTGGCTTGGGCGTCCTTGAGCACGTCGTCGAACTGGAGACCCTTGGTGGTCATCTCGTCGAGGATGTAGTTGGTGGTGCCGTTGACGATGCCGAGCATGCTGGTCACCTTGTCGCCGACCAGGGACTCGCGCAGCGGGCGCAGGAACGGAATCGCGCCACCCACAGCGGCCTCGAAGTAGATGTCGACGCCCTTGGCCTCGGCGGCGGAGTAGATCTCCGGGCCGTACTTGGCCAGCAGCGCCTTGTTGGCGGTGACCACGGAAGCACCGGATTCGATGGCGGCAAGCACGAACTTGCGGGCCACGGTGGTGCCGCCGATGAGCTCGATGACGATGTCCGAGTTGGTGGCCACGCTCAAAGTATCGGTGGTGACGATGGACTGGTCGATCCACGGGAACTTCTCAGTTTCCTTCGGGTCGAGGCAGGCGACGCCGGTCAGTTCGATCGGGCGGCCGACACGAGCGGACAGTTCGTCCTTCTGCTCGACAATCAGGCGGGCGGTCTGGGAGCCGACGGTGCCGGCACCAAGCAGGCCTACGCGAATCGGGGTTTCGCTGTTGTGAGCCAATTCAGGGTCCTTCCAAAAAGTTTTCTATATCCCACGCCTATTTTACGGATTATTTCCGACAGCAGACCGAAAGTACTCATCAAGCTGACGGCCCTTTTCGTATTATGACGGATTTGACCGCACATTACAGACTGTCAGGCGCTCACCTCTGCACGCTGATTACTCGCTGACGTCGAGGTTGAGTAGGTCGTCTACGGTCTGGCGGCGGAGCATGACGTGCGCGCCGGACTCGCTGACAGCAACCACCGCCGGAATCAGCGCCTGGTTGTAGTTGCTGGCCATGGTGCGGCCGTATGCGCCGGTAACCGGCACGGCGAGAATGTCACCGCGCTTCAAATCGGCGGGCAACTGCACCTCGTGAACCACGATGTCGCCGGATTCGCAGTGCATACCGCACACACGGGCAAGCATCGTTTCAGCGGAACCGGTGCGGTTCGCCAGACGCGCGGTGTAGTCGGCACCGTAGAGTGCCGGGCGAATGTTGTCGGACATGCCGCCATCCACAGACACATACACGCGCTCGGCAATCGGGTTGCCGTCACTGTCTTTGGCATCGGACAAGTGCACGTGCTTGATGGTGCCCACGCGGTACAGGGTTACGCCGGCGGGCGCCACGATGTAGCGGCCGGGCTCGAAGCTGATGGCCGGAACGGGCATGCCGAGCGCACGGTTGGTGCTGTTGACTGCATCCGCCAAGCGAGTGAGTTCCACGTCAATGTCCATTGAATCTTCGCCATCGGTGTAGGCCACGGAGTAGCCGCCGCCGAGGTCGATTTCGGGCAGGATGTAGGCGTCGGTGGCCCACAGGGTCTTGCGCAGCAGCATCATGCGCTTGGCCGCGTGAATGAAGGCGTCCGCATCGTGGATGTTGGAGCCGATGTGCGAGTGGGCTCCGACCAGTTCGAGTACGTCCTGGTTGGCGAGGATGGTCTTGAGCACGGCGATGGACAGACCGTCCGCAATGGCTTCCATCGCGGCGGCCAGCGCTTTGTCTGTGTCGGAGACTTCCTCGTGGCTCAGGTCGTACGGGTACTTGACGTCGTAGTGCAGCTCGCGCTCTGATTTCTCGGTCTTTTCCGCGCCATTTTCCGGGGAATGCGTCGCAGAGATACGCGCGTTGGTAGCGGCAGGCGTCACGTCTTTGAGGTCGTTCAGCACGTCGAGCACAGCGGCGTCGGCCCCGGCGGCCAGCAGCGGCACGCCGAACTTCTGGTCCTCGTGAGCAGTGGAGATGTACTCGTGGCCGCCGGCGTGGACACCGACGGTGACGCGCAGCATCACGCGGGCGCGTTTGCCGAGCTTGCGGGCGATGGCAGCAACGCGCTCCGACTCGTCGGGCTCGTCGATCACGATTTTGGCGAAGCCCTGTTCGATGGCCAGCGCGATTTCCTCATCGGACTTGTTGTTGCCGTGCAGCACCAGACGACGTCCGGGAACGCCAGCGGCGAGGGCGATTTTCATCTCGCCCATCGTGCAAGTGTCCACAAACATGCCGGCCTCGGTGACCAATCGCACGACTTCTTTGGACAAGAACGCCTTGCCGGCAAAGCTCACGTGCGTAGTGGAGGTGTTGAATGCTTCGGCGGCAGCGCGCACGAAGTGCCTAGCACGTGCGACTACTTCATCAGTGTCGATGAGATAGAGCGGCGAGCCGAACTCGTCAAGCAGCGATTCGGCGGTACGACCATGAAATTCGATGGAGCCTTCGGCATTCACAGCCGTAGCGGCCGGCCAAATTGGAGAAATAGGCATAATCACATCTTTTCGGGGGCGGTGACGCCGAGGAGGTCGAGGCCGTTGGCGATGACCTGCTGGACGGCGTCATTGAGCTTCAGGCGGGCGGCGGCACGGGCCGGCTCCGGGTTCTTGGCAATCTCCAAGGCCTTGCGAGCCTCGTCGTCGCCACGGGTTTCCGGATCGGTCAGGGCCATCGGCACCACGCGCTCTACGTTGTACCACTTGTGATAGGTGGCGGCCAGTTCTTCGAGGTAACGGGCCACCTTGTGCGGCTGGCGGTCGTCGGCCGCAGTGGCGAGCACGCTCGGGAATTGGGCGAGGGCGGCGAGCACTTCGCCGTCGGCCTCGGTGTCGAGCAGGGCTAGGTCGGCACCCTCGTAGCTGATGCCGGCGGCGGCTGCGTTGCGGTCCACGTTCTTGGAGCGGGCGTGCGCGTACTGCACGTAGTACACCGGGTTGTCGTTGGTGTGCGAGGCGAGCAGGGCCAAGTCGATGTCGAAGTTCTGGTTGTAATCGGAGCGGGCCAGCGAGTAGCGGGCGGCGTCCACGCCGACCACGGAGACCAGGTCGTCGATGGTCACGACGTTGCCGGCGCGCTTGGACATGCGCACGGGCTTGCCGTCCTTCATCACGTTGACCAGCTGGCCGATGAGAATCTGCATGTTCTTGCCGGGTTCGTCACCGAAGGCCGCGCACATGGCCATCATGCGGCCGATGTAGCCGTGGTGGTCGGCGCCAAGCATGTAGATGGCCACGTCGGCCGGGTTTTCGGCACGGTGGCGCTTGTCCCAGTAGTAGGCGATGTCGGCGGCGAAGTAGGCGAACTCACCATTGGACTTGATGATCACACGGTCCTTGTCGTCGCCGTGCTTGGTGGATTCAAACCAAGTGGCGCCGTCCTTGTCGAAGATGTCGCCGCGGGACTTGAGCTCTTCGATGGCGGCGTCGACCTTGCCGTCGGCGTACAGGCTGTTTTCATGGAACCAGACGTCGAAGTTCACGCGGAAGTCCTTCATGGACTTCTGAATCTCGTCGAACATCATCGGTACAGCGCGCTTGCGGAATTCCTCGCGCACTTCGGTATCGGCCTCGCCGAGCGGTTCACCGTCATCGTTCAGGCCCTGATCCTGGTGGGCCAGTGCGGTCAGGTCCACGCCGTCGGACTCGGCTTCGGCCTGAACACGGGCGGCGATCTCGTTGATGTAGGCACCCTTGTAGCCGTCGCACGGGGTTTCGGTCTGGTAGCCGGCGTCGCCCAAGTTATTGGCCTCGGCCCAGTCGGCGACCAGCGACTTGGCGAAGCGGTTGATCTGCTCGCCGTGGTCGTTGAAATAGTATTCGCGCACCACCTTGGCGCCGTTGGCCTCGAGCACGCGGGCCATGGCATCGCCGACGGCAGCCCAACGGGTACCGCCGATGTGAATCGGACCGGTGGGGTTGGCGGAGACGAACTCGAGATTCAGGGTCTGGCCGCCCAGATGGGCGTTGCGGCCGTATTCGTTGACCTTGTTGAGATGCTTGTCGGCGTCGGTCACGGCACCGGCGGCGAGTACGGTGTCCACCACGGCGGCAGCCGAGGCGGAGTCAAGCGTGATGTTGATGAAGCCGGGGCCTGCCACCTCGACCTTGGCGATGCCGTCGGCTTCAGCGAGCGCGGCGGCGAACGGCTCGGCCAGATCGCGCGGCTTCATGCCGGCCTTCTTGGCCAGCTGCATGGCGATGTTGGAGGCCCAGTCTCCATGCGCACGGTCCTTCGGGCGCATCACGGCGAGCTTGTCGACGGGCGGAATCAGCTCGTCGGTCAACGCGCCGGCCTGGCCGGCGGCGACGAGGTTGTGGGCAATGCTGGAAATCAGTTCACTTAAGGCTTCAGGACTCATTCTTCTAAGGATAC
>ERZ809296.4631-NODE-4631-length-10335-cov-12.201362_pt1 | contig 10335 bp, 3 predicted proteins | sample MGYA00520511_ERZ809296 | MGnify/ENA primary metagenome ERZ809296 (study PRJEB31576, sample SAMEA3212662) | Homo sapiens | biome: human-gut; feature: human gut; material: fecal | place: Sweden | collected 2012 ... | reverse complement strand
GGATATGATATTCCGGCAGAAGCACTTTCTGATCCGCAGTTTGCCAAGATGATCCAGGAAGCGGAAAAATATCTGGGTTATCCGTATGTCTGGGGCGGTGCATCGCCATCTACCAGTTTTGATTGCTCTGGTTTTGTATGCTGGGTAATCAATAACTGCGGAAATGGATGGAATGTGGGAAGAGCAACAGCGGACGGACTTCGTTCTTATTGTTCTTATGTATCTCCATCTGATGCAAAGCCGGGAGATCTGATTTTTTTCCAGGGAACTTATGATACGCCGGGAGCAAGCCATGTTGGAATTTATGTAGGAAATAACATGATGATTCATTGTGGAAATCCGATTCAGTATACAAGCATTGCAAGTTCTTACTGGCAGCAACATTTTATGGCATTTGGCAGACTTCACTAGAAGGGAGCGAACAAGAAATGAATATGCGATTAAAAAAGGTTCTGGATGACATTCAGAAAACTGAAAACAAGATTCTGGAACTGCAGGAACATGTAAGGCAACTGAGAATTCAGAAAAAGCAGATGGAAGATGCAGAAATCATTAAGGCAATCCGTTCCATGAAAATGGACAGCCGAAAGATGCTGACTTTTCTGGATGGAATTCAGAACGGAACAGTTACCATGCAGTTTGATGAAGAGGGCAATCTTTCTATGGATAGTTCTGAAACGGGTATAAAGAAAGAAGAAAATATGGATAGCGAAATGTCAACCGGACTGATAGAAGAAAGAGAGGATTTGGAAGATGAAGAATAAAGTAATGAAAAAAGTTTTAATGATTATGTTGTCGGCAACGATGCTGATTGGTTCTGCCAGTGTGACCGCTTTTGCACAGGCAAATGAAAACGCAGAGCAGGCTGAAACTGCGGAACAGGTGATAGAAGAACAGCCGGCGGAGCAGCCTGCCACAGAGGGAACACCATTTTCCACGTCGGGAAACGGACAACTTGTGGATGATAAGGAGAATGACAGCTCCAAGCAGTTTCTGACTGTCCAGACAAAGAATGGAAATACCTTTTATATGGTTATTGATCGTTCCGGTACTTCTGAAAATGTGTACATGATGTCACTGGTAGATGAACAGGATCTGGCAGAGTTCTTAGATGAAAATGAAGAAACTGAGAAAAAAGAGGAATCTGCAGTTGTTCTTCCGGAAATAACCACAACACCAGAACCGGAAACTACTGTACAGCCAGAAACAGAAGTAAAACCGGAATCCGGTGGTAATAAAATGTTTGGTTCTGCAGTCCTGGGCGGTGGTATTGTACTGGTATTCGGCGGTTTAGCTGCTTTTGCTTTAAGTAAATTCCGAAAGAAAAAAGAGGACGGTATTGTAGAGGAAGGTCTGGAATTTGCTGATGACAGTTACATCAATGAAGATGAAGAAAATGCAGAAGATCAGCAGAAATAACAAAAATTTATAAGGTATGGAGAAAGGGCAGTTCTTTATGGACTGCCTTTTTGACAGGAACAGGAGGAAAATATGGCGAAATTTTTAGTAATTGCAGAGAAACCAAGTGTGGCACAGAGTCTTGCAAAAAATTTATCTGCTTATCAGAGAGAGGACGGGTATCTGGAGGGAAACAGTTGCATTGTCAGTTGGTGTCTGGGACACCTGGCAGAATATGCACCACCGGAATTTTATGACGAAAAATATGCAAAATGGCAGTTTGAGGATTTGCCGATCATCCCGGAAGTATGGAAAGTTCAGGTATCAGAGGATAAAAAGAAGCAGTTTGATGTGATATGCAGCCTGATGAACCGGGCAGATGTAGCATATCTGGTCAATGGCTGTGATGCCGGAAGAGAAGGAGAACTGATTTTTAAAAGAGTTTATGATTTGGCAGGCTGTCAGAAACCAGTGAAGCGTCTGTGGATCAGCTCAATGGAAGATGAAGCCATTCAGAAAGGATTTCAGTCCCTAACTGACGGGAGAGAATATGCAGGGCTTTGTAATGCTGCGGTATGCAGGGCACAGGCGGACTGGCTGATTGGAATGAATGCAACGAGAGCTTACACAACCAGATATTTTAAACGTCTGGTAGTTGGCAGAGTGCAGACACCAACGCTTGCTATGCTGACGGAAAGAAAAGAGAAAATTGAGCATTTCAAGAAAGAAGCCTATTATAAGGTTTCCCTGTCAGATGGGAAACTTACGGTAACGTCAGAGAGTATCCCGTTAGAAACGGAAGCGGAAGAATTAAGAAAACTTTGTGATGGGGCAGAAGCACTGGTCACAAGGGTAAAAAGAGAACAGAAAAAGACTTTCCCACCCAAACTTTATGATCTGACCAGTCTGCAGAGGGAAGCAAATCGTTTTTTCGGATACACTGCCCAGAAGACACTGGATATGCTGCAGGAGCTGTACGAAGAAAAGATGGTTACCTATCCGAGAACAGACAGTCAGTATGTAACCGAAGATATGAAAGAAACGGTAAAAATGCTTGTCGAAGGCATGACAGATTTTCTTCCGTTTCTGAAATCTGAACAGACTGGAGAAAACATAGATCGTGTGGTTAATAATGCAAAGGTATCTGATCATCATGCAATACTGCCGACAAAAGAAGCAATGGAAAAAGGCATGGGAGGACTTTCCAGTGGAAAGAAAAATCTGCTGATGCTGATCGGACAGCAGCTTGTTCAGGCAACAGGGGAAGAGTACCTTTATGAGCAGACAGAAATTTCTGTACAGTGCAAAGAACATGAATTTACTGCAAAAGGAAAGCTGCCTGTGCAGATGGGCTTCAAAGAAGTGGAAGAAGCCTTTCGGAAATACTGTGTAAAGGATAAGAAATCTGATGAACCGGATCATAAGACAGAACTTCCAGAAGGATATGAGGAAGGAATGACTCTTGCCTCTGTGAAAGCAGAGAAGAGTACACATTACACTTCTCCGCCGAAGATGTTTACCGAAGATACCCTGCTTGCTGCAATGGAAACAGCAGGGAATAAGGAATTTGATTCTGAAACAGAGAAAAAAGGACTTGGGACACCGGCAACCAGAGCCAATATCATCGAAAAGCTGGTAGCTTCTGGCTATGCAGAACGTAAAGGAAAACAGATTCTTCCTACAGTAGCAGGATGTGAGCTGATTCATGTAATGCCGGAGAATCTGAAATCTGCAAGCCTGACAGCAGAATGGGAGAATCAGCTTCTGATGATGGAAAAGGGGAAAATCCAGGAAGATGAATTTATGAATGGGATTGTATCCATGATTAATGAGATTCTTTCTTTGTGCAGGGCAATCCCGGAAGAAGAACGGAACCGTTTTCAGACTGCAAGGGAAGTGATTGGAAAATGCCCAGTGTGTGGTTCAGAAGTATACGAGGGAAAAATCAATTATTACTGTTCTGACAGAAACTGTCAGTTTGCTCTGTGGAAGTCGAACCGCTTTCTGGAAAATATGAAAAAGTCGATGGATAAAAAGATGGCGGTGGAGCTTCTGAAAAAGGGGCGTACCCATGTGAAAGGACTGTATTCCAAGAAAAAAGACAGCAAATTTGATGCCGATCTGGTACTGGGGCTGGAAGATGGAAAAGCCAGATTCAGTCTTGAGTTTCCTAAAAAGAAGAAATAAAGCACAGACGGAAGGAGGAATGAGTTATGGCTCATTTAGATGAGATACGGGGACTTGCAGAATATCATGCAACCCGTATCAGCAGTTCACCGAGAGACTGGATGAATTATCTGGATACTGCGGCCAGACTGTATCGGTATCCATTTATGGATCAGCTTTTGATCCACGCACAGCGTCCAAAAGCAACTGCCTGTGCTTCTCTGGAATTATGGAATGAAAAAATGCTGCGGTGGGTAAATCGAGGAGCAAAGGGAATTGCTCTTTTAGATGAAACCATGCAGAAAACAAGACTCCGGTATGTATTTGATATTCAGGATACTCATAAGGTAAAAGGTGGAAGAACACCGTATTTGTGGCAGTTGCAGGAGAAACAACAAGATGCCTTATTAAACCATTTAGAAGAAGTTTACGGACTGGAAGCTAAGGACGCAGGAAATCTTTCTGATGCACTGATGGCAACAGCAAAATACATGGTGGAAGAAAACCTGGATGAATATCTGGATGGCTTGACGTATATGACAGAAGGAACGTACCTGGAGGAGCTGGAAGAAGATACCATCCGCAGCGAATTTCGCAGTCTGTTGACAGATAGCATTTATTATACTCTGGCTTCCAGATGTGGGCTTGATCCGTTGGAACGGCAGGAAGAAATGGACTTTGTACATATCACAGATTATAACAGCTTATCAGTGCTGACATTTATTGGAAATGCAACGAGCATGGCCAGTGAGTCTGTGTTAGTGGATATTGGAAGATTTGTACACCGTATTTCATTAGAAGAAATGAAAAAGGGTATTGAAAATTCGGAAGAAAGGAATTATAATAAATTTAACACGTTAATTCGTGAAAGCGAAGAAAACAACAACAGAATCATAGAAAACGAATATCCACAGGAAAATGAAGGAGGAAATGAGCATGGAACTGACATATCATCGCAAAGGGGATTATCTGTTTCCGAATCTGACAATCCAGGAGACAGAAGCACAGATCGGGAAATACGGAATGCTGCGGAGGACATTTCTGAAGGAACACAAGAACAGCCTGTATCAGAGCCTGTTGCTGACTGGGAAACTGAACCGTCATCTGGAGGAGATCGAGAAAACAGCACAGAAGAGATTGGAAGTACAGATGGAGAAACTGTTGGAGAAGAATCCGGCACCGTCGAAAGAGGAGAACCCGATGGCGTGGACAGCCCATATGAACAGTCTGATGGCAACAGCGGAAGAGAGCATCTTGATGGAATTGGTATACAGCTAATTGAAGATACAAGTGAAGATCAGTTAAGTAAAGCAGAGGAAGAAATTGCCTCTGCTTTATCTTTACCCGAACTTTCATCTGTAAATGAACAGAAAAGGGAAATTGAAAATAGAATAGCTGCCATCTATGCTGGGGAGATCGCTATTCCAAGTGAGGTAGTTGATGAGGTTTTAAGAACCGGGGGAAACCGAAGTAAAAGCCAGCTTCGTATTATCTATAATTTTATGAGTGAACAGACACCGGAAGAATATACAGAGTTTGTGAAGCGGGAGTATGGAACTGGTGGAAAGGGTTTTGAAATCAATGGCATGGAATATTCTGTCTGGTTTGACGAAACGGGATTGCAGATTGCAGTAGGGCATACCGTTACCGATCAGATTCTGGATAAGGCGTTTTTGTCCTGGGAAGATGTGAGTGGCCGTATCCATCAGCTTTTGAAACAAGGCGAGTATGCACCGCAGTCCGTACTTGATGTTGCAAGGGAGAATGCAATAAAGGAACATGCCCAGGCACTTGCCTATATGAAAGCGGATATGGCAGAGGGGGTAGCAGAACTTGTCTTTGATGAAGAAGATTTGCCACATCTTCACAGTATTTATCCGGAAATTACTGATTATCTGGAAGAGAAACTGACAGATCCGCAGTGGCTGGCAGATCTGAATGAGCGTCTGGAAGGACTGGCGATGGCTTATGAGGAAGATAAAAGCATTATGCGGTTCCGCACCTATAATCCGATCAGAATATCCGGTCAGTTTCAGAAATTTGCTGCAGAAGTAATTCCATACAGTGCAAGAGATGAATTCACATGGCAGGAACATAAGGTATTTATTACGCAGGATGAAATAGATGCTTTTCTTGCCGGTGGAGGGCCATATTCGGATGGAAGGCTTTCTACCTATTCTTTTTATCTCCTGAATGAAGATGATAAGGCAAGGACAGATTTTATCAAGGAAAAATATGGGATAGGCGGTCAGAGCCATGCTTTATGTGGCGCAGACAATTCACATGCAGATTATGATGGGAAAGGTTTGAAGCTGGAGAGAGGGGACTATGGGAATCCAGATACTTCGGTGTTGCTGCCCTGGGCAAAAGTTGCAAAAAGAATCGGCTATCTGATTGATAACCAGCAGTTCTTACGTTCCGCAGATTATTCCCGTATGCCGGAATATGAGAGGGAACGGATTGCAGGAAAAGTGATCAGCTTTTATGCAAGGCTGCCAGAAGAAATCGAGCGTCCGTTCAAGCAGGATTTCTTTAATGAAGAAGCAAGAAAAGAACTTCCTGTTATGCTGAATGATTCGGAGCAGTCGCAGAAACTGTTACAGGCGATGGATGATGCCCTGGCAATGCTGCCATTGGATTTTGAAGCAGTGAATGAAACTTATGAGAAGAAATTACAGCTTTTGACGGAAGTACATCAGTATGTGGAAGGCAGCTATACGATTTTCCCGGTACAGGAAGTACCAGATCAGGCAGATGGCTTAAATGGATACCAGATGTCTTTATTTGATATTGTGAGTGCTTCCGAACCAGAAGAAGATATAGAAGATACGGAACCGGAGCAAATTATCAGTGAACCAGAAGAAGAACCGGAAATAAAACCAGAGGAAGAAATAGAACCGGAAGATATAAAAGAACAGATTATAGAGCAGGAACCTCATAATTTCCATATTACGGACGATGATCTTGGCTCTGGCGGTCCGAAGGCAAAGTTTAAAGCAAATATGGAAGCTATCCGGCTGTTGAAAGAACTGGAACAGGAGCAGAGATTGGCAACACCGGAAGAACAGGAAGTGTTGTCAAGATATGTTGGATGGGGCGGTATTCCACAGGCTTTTGAAGAAAGGAACAGTGCTTGGGCAGAGGAATACACGCAGTTAAAAGGAGTCCTCACACCAGAAGAATACAGTGCAGCAAGGGCGTCAACCCTAAACGCTTTTTATACTTCCCCGACAGTCATCAAAGCAATGTATGAAGCACTTGACAACATGGGACTGAAACAGGGAAATATCCTGGAGCCATCCTGTGGAGTAGGTAACTTTATGGGACTTTTACCGGAAAGCATGAATGCCACAAATATGTACGGCGTGGAGCTTGATCCGGTTTCCGGGCAGATTGCGAAACAACTTTACCAGAAGAACAGGATTGCAGTACAGGGATTTGAGGAAACCAGTTACCCGGACAGCTTTTTTGACTGCGTGATTGGAAATGTACCGTTTGGGGCATATCAGGTCAGTGACCGCAAGTATGACAGATACCATTTTATGATCCATGATTATTTTATTGCAAAATCCTTAGACCTGGTACGTCCGGGCGGAGTGGTGGCAGTTGTCACATCAAGCGGTACAATGGATAAACAGAATCCGGAAGTTCGACAGTATTTTGCGAACCGGGCAGACCTGCTTGGGGCAATCCGTTTACCGAACAATGCTTTCCAGAGAAATGCCAATACCAGTGTGGTTGCGGATATTCTGTTTTTCCAGAAAAGGGACAGGGCTGCGATCACAGAACCAGATTGGGTACAGTTAAAAACTACACCGGAAGGCTATACGGTTAATTCTTATTTTGCCGATCATCCGGAAATGGTGCTTGGGGATTTCACGACAGAAAGTACCCAGTACGGAAAACAGGAAGTGACGGTAAAGGCAAAAGAAGGAGCAGATCTGGCAGAGCAGTTAAAAGAAGCGGTAAAATATATCCAGGGAACCATCACAGAGCAGGAGATTTCGGATACGGAACTGGAAGAACAGGTGGTATCCATACCGGCAGATCCGGATATTAAGAATTTCAGCTTTGCACTTGTCGGAGAGGATATTTATTACAGAGAAAATTCTGTTATGAATAAGATGGAGCTTCCCGTTGTGACAGGCGAGCGTGTCAGAGGCATGGTTGCGATCCGGGATGCAACAAACAGGCTTCTGGAAAGACAGTTGGAAGAATGCAGTGATGAAGAGGTTGCCAGTTTACAGACTGAGTTGAACCAGGCTTATGACAGCTTTACTGCAAAATATGGACTACTCAGCAGCAATGCGAATAAAAGAGCGTTCAGCATGGACAGCAGTTATTGCCTTTTGACTTCCCTTGAATTTCTGGACGAAAAGGGTGAGTTGAAACGGAAGGCAGATATATTTACAAAAAGGACGATCCGCAGGGCAGAGCCGGTAACATCGGTGGATACTGCAAGTGAGGCACTGGCGGTATCTATCGGGGAAAAGGCAAAAGTAGATATTCCTTATATGATGCAGCTTACCGGAAAAACAGAGGAAGAGGTCACAGAGGAGCTTACGGGTGTTATCTTCAAGAATCCTCTTACGGATAAATGGGAGCCATCCGATGAGTATCTTTCCGGGAATGTCAGAGAGAAGCTGAACATTGCAAGGCAGTTTGCAGAAAACCACCCGGAATATATGGTCAATGTGCAGGCACTGGAACGGGTACAGCCGAAAGATCTGGATGCTTCCGAGATTGAAGCAAGGCTTGGGGCAACATGGATTTCTCCAGACTATATTACAGAGTTCATGGCAGAGACATTCCATACACCACGACAGCATATCAATTATGAGCGTATCAAAGTCCAGTATGCGGAAGTGACTGGACAATGGAACATAAAAGGAAAGAATGTGGACAGCAGCAATAACCCGCTTTCTACGGCAACTTACGGAACACAGAGGGCAAATGCTTACAGGCTGTTGGAAGATGCCCTGAATCTGCGAGACACAAAAATCTATGACACGATACATGATGCAAATGGGGAACACCGGGTACTGAACCGGAAAGAAACCACCCTGGCACAGCAGAAGCAGGAACTGATCCGGGAGGAATTTAAAGAGTGGATCTTTAAGGATATGAGCCGACGGGAAACACTCTGCAAAATTTATAATGAACGGTTTAACAGCATCCGGCCAAGGGAATATGATGGCAGTCATATCCAGTTTGTCGGAATGAATCCGGAAATTAAGCTGATGGAGCATCAGAAAAATGCAGTGGCACATATCCTTTATGGAAATAATACACTGCTTGCACACTGTGTGGGTGCAGGCAAGACGTTTCAGATGATTGCAGCCGGTATGGAGAGCAAACGTCTGGGACTGGCACAAAAGAGCCTTTATGTGGTTCCAAATCATTTGCTGGAACAGTGGGGAAGCGATTTCTTACGCTTGTATCCGGGAGCAAATATTCTGGTAGCAACGAAGAAAGATTTTGAACCGGCAAACAGAAAACGGTTTTGTTCCAGAATCGCAACTGGTGATTATGATGCAGTTATCATTGCACACAGCCAGTTCGAGAAAATTCCGCTTTCCAGAGAAAGACAGATTGCATTGCTGAAGGATCAGATTGCAGATATTACTTTTTCTATTGAGGCGGCAAAAGAGGAAGCAGGACAGCAATATACGGTCAAGCAGATGGAAAAGACAAAGAAAACGTTGAAAGCGAAACTGGAAAAACTGAATGACCAGACACGAAAAGATGATGTGGTTACTTTTGAACAGCTTGGCATTGACAGGTTGTTTGTGGACGAGAGCCACAACTATAAGAACCTTTTTTTGTACACAAAAATGCGGAATGTGGCAGGCATTTCACAGACCGATGCACAAAAAAGTTCGGATATGTTTATGAAATGCAGGTATATGGATGAGATTACTGGGGGAAAAGGAATTACGTTTGCAACGGGAACACCCGTATCAAACAGCATGACTGAGTTATACACCATTATGAGATACCTCCAGTATGATACGTTAATGAATATGGGAATGGGACATTTTGATTCGTGGGCAGCGACTTTTGGAGAAACAGTTACAGCAATCGAATTGTCACCGGAAGGGACGGGCTATCGTGCAAAAACACGATTTGCCCGTTTTTTTAATCTTCCAGAGCTGATCTCCATATTTAAAGAAGCTGCGGATATTCAAACTGCAGATATGCTGAATCTTCCTGTACCGGAAGCAGAATATATCAATGAAGTATTAAAGCCGAGCGAGGAACAGAAAGAAATGGTAGAAGCCTTTTCAGAACGTGCAGAAAAGGTTCGTGGCGGTGTGGTAGATCCAAGGGTAGATAACATGCTCAAGATTACCAATGACGGAAGAAAATGTGCATTAGACCAGAGGCTTTTAAATGATATGCTGCCGGATGCAGGGGAAAGCAAGGTAAATGCCTGCGTGGAGAATGCTTTCCAGGTATGGGAGGACGGAAAAGATACACAGGCTACCCAGTTGATCTTCTGTGACCTTAGCACACCGAAAAATGACGGAACATTCAATGTTTATGATGATGTGAGAAACAAGCTGGTGGAACGGGGAATCCCGAAAGAGGAGATCGCATTTATTCATGAGTATAATACGGAAGTAAGAAAAGCGGAGTTGTTTGCAAAGGTGCGGGCTGGGCAGGTAAGAATCCTGATGGGTTCTACTCCGAAACTTGGTGCTGGTACCAATGTTCGTGCGACTTGTTGTCGTACAAACTCTAATGTGGGATAAATCCTGTATTAGAACT
>ERZ809296.4574-NODE-4574-length-10478-cov-5.168282_pt1 | contig 10478 bp, 6 predicted proteins | sample MGYA00520511_ERZ809296 | MGnify/ENA primary metagenome ERZ809296 (study PRJEB31576, sample SAMEA3212662) | Homo sapiens | biome: human-gut; feature: human gut; material: fecal | place: Sweden | collected 2012 ... | reverse complement strand
GCGGCGGCCTGATCTCCGGCGTGGCCTTTGCCATCAAGAGCCTGCGCCCGGAGGTCAAGGTCTACGGCGTCCAGGCCGAGGGCGCCCCCAGCATGTACCGGAGCCTCCACGAGCACAAGTACCAGACCCTGAAAGCTGCCTCTACCTTTGCCGATGGCATTCAGGTCAAGACTCCCGGCGAGCTGACCTACCAGCTCTGCGAGCAGTATGTGGACGACGTCGTGACGGTGAGCGAGGACGAGACCGCCGCCGCCATCCTCTCCCTGATGGAGAACCAGAAGCTGGTGGCCGAGGGTGCCGGTGCGGTGCCCGTGGCTGCGGCCCTGTTCCACAAGCTGCCCATCGAGGGCAAGAAGGTGGTGTGTGTCATCTCCGGCGGCAACATCGACGTGAACATCCTCAGCCGCGTGATCACCCGCGGCCTGGTCATGAGCGGCCGCAAGGCCAACCTGACCATTGCTCTGGAGGACAAGCCCGGCCAGCTCCAGCGTGTGGCCGAGATCGTCTCCCGCTGCGGCAGCAACGTGGTGTCGGTGCTGCACGACGGCTCCGACCCCAACATGCCCATTTCCAGCTGCTTCCTCAAGTTGACGCTGGAGACCCGCGACGCGGCCCAGATCGAACAGATCCGTGCTGAACTGACCAAAGAGGGCTTCCAGCTCGTGAGTGAGCGTGTGTGAGCCGATAAAAAATGGCCTGCGTGAAAACGCGGGCCATTTTTTCATGGGAAGTTTGAACGGTTACAGCTCGATTTCCCCGGTAAACTGAAACCATCCATCGGCATAGTCCATAATAAAGTCTGCTGCGTATTTGTTCAGAATGAGTTTGATGTTGGAGAGACCAAAACCGTGGAGAGCGGGATTGGATTTTGTCGTTCGGATGTTCCCGTCATGGATCTTTACCGGAGCGGATGTGTTCCGGACGGAAAAAAAGAAGCTCTGTCTCAGTACGGCGGAAACATGAATCGTCTTTTCGCTCTCGAGTTTTTCACAGGCTTCCGTTGCATTGTCCAGCAGATTGGCAAAGAGCACGACCATATCCGATACATCCAATGGCAATGCGGAAAGATCGTTCACCTCAAAGTCGATGCTGATCCCTTTTTTGATCGCTTCGGTCGCTTTGGTATTGAAGAGCGCGTCGAGGATCGCGTGGTGCGAGTTGACCAGGAACAGCCGGTCGGTCTGCATAGTGGTTACGGAACGCAAATACTGTTCGGCAGCTTCATACTCCTGATTCAGCAAAAGGCTTTGGACCGTGTTGAGGTGTGCTCTGAAATCATGAACCTTGTGACGCTGTTCTGCATAAAGTCTGCTCGCCGCTTCCATATTTTTGGCCTGCAGTTGAATCTGCTGCCCCAGTGCCAAAAGATTTTCCTTGGTTTCGATGGCTCGTTCCATCCGATCCAAGAGGTACAGGAGAGCAGCATTCGCCGCAAGGATCAAGCCACATGTAAAGGCAATTACACCTTCGCCTACCGGTTTCCCTGTTGTGATATACAGCAAGATCCCCAGCATGAAAAAGGATGTGCATGGGAACAAAAAGTAAAACCCCAATTGCGATTCATTCAGTCGGTTCCGCGCTCCCGGAAATGCTTTTTGCTTCATGAGCTTTCGGAATAGATAGGCCAGAAACAATTCTGTGGAATAGTTGATGACCCCGTAGACGATCATGAGCGGAAAACTCGACCGGAACGATTCACCGTCCATCCCACAGACAAAAGCACCCAGCATGCCCAGCCCAAAAGACAGGGAATAAGTGATCAGATACTCTATACCGACAAGAAGCAAAAGCAGTTTACCGGAGATTTTGGCGTACAACACCCGTGCACTGAAGGTATAGGATAAAAGGATCATCCCGATTTTTATGGCCTGATTGCGGTGAAAGAAGATCAGCGGAACTTTCAGAATCCAGAAGTTCAGCGCAACGAAGCAGCCGACGCCGATGGTGAATTTCCGGTCACTCCAGCGTCGTTCAGCAAATGCATCCAAAAAGAGGATCAGCGAAAGGGAATCGACCACGGTATAAAGAAAACTCAAGAAATCGCCCATCGGTTTTTCCCCCGCCACAGCAGATAGTGCTGCTTCAGTTCCTTGTGATTCTTAGCGCTTGAAGGCAAAACGATCCCGCCGGTCAGGCTCACCTTTTCGTATTGCAGCTGCACGATGTACTCCATGTTTACCAAAAATGAGCGTTGAACGCGCAGGAAACCGAGGTCCTCCAACTTTTTTGACAGATCCGACAGATTGCTGTAGAAATGATACTCCGTTCGCTCGTCATGGATCAGGTGCACGATGATGACCCGCAGATTGGCCTCCAGATAGAGGATGTGACTTACGGGAATGTCGATCGGTTCGGAATGGACCGAAATGGTGAGGATCCTCTTTCGTTGAACGACTTCTTTGCTTGCGGCTTCAAAATAAGGGATCAGCTTTTCGGTCATATCACGTTTCAGAAGATACCGGAATGCCTGTACCTCAAACCCTTCCGGAGCGTATTGGATAAAGTTTGTGAGAAAAACGATCACGATTCCGGGGTTTTCCCTGCGAAGAGTCCGTGCAAGATCAATGCCGCTGGAATCGCCCATGTCGATGTCCAGGAATGCAAGATCATAGGAAGAAAGGTCTTTGATCGCGCCGGGATCACTGAAAGGATAAAAGTGCGCAGAGATGCCGCTTTTTTCGCAATGGTCTCGGAGCAATGCAGAAACCTGCTCCACGACAGCGGGCTTATCATCACAAATCAGTAAATTCAATCGGCAACCTCCTTCCGGATAACACAGACCGGTTTTGTTACTCATAATAACGCAGTGCTCCCTTCAAGTCAATGCAATTTCAGCAGAGGGCTGCTGATAATATGGCTGCGCTGAACTTGCAGTCTGTGGCGTGAAAGCTGCAATTGCCGGTTTCATGACAAGAAAACCTGTGTTCATTCCCGGAATGTGGACAATCCAATCCCCCTGCGTAAAAATAATGACACGACGTTTTGTGGATTCTCTTTTTACGGGAGGGGTTATCTTGCGCAGGAAATTTCTCGCTTTTGCATTGTCGCTCGCCATCCTTTGTGCCCTTGTCTTTGAACTTTATCCGAGAAGCTCTCAGGAAATCGACCTCTCCACCGGTGCGGGCATTTCTAAAATGCTCCGCTATGAGAATGCGCAGGTCTATCTCTTTGGAGAAATACATCGTTGCACAGAATATCAGCAGTTCCGCAATGCACTGTTCCAATACCTTGTAGAGAAAAAGGGCGTGCGTGTTCTTTTGATGGAGCACGGCTATGCAAGCGGCTTTCTCGAAAACGAAACAGTGCAGAACCGGTTGTCCTTTGCCGACGAATACGGATACGATCAGTTTGTCGTATCCAAAGAGGACTATGAGCTGTTCCAGTGGATGTCAGAATTCAATCAGAATAGACCGGATAGGGATAAGATATCCATTGTCGGTATCGATATCACCGATTCGATCGGGATGGTCTATGCCTTCTGCCGGTATTTGCTGAGAGACTGTGATTTTTCTGCAGCAGATACAAAGACGCAGATGCTTTTGATCAGCACCCAGAAATGCCAGTTTCAGCAGCGCTTTGAGAACAGTTTGTTGCCGCAGCTGATCGAACTGTACCAGACAAACCCGGAACAGCTTGAACTGGCGCTGGGAGATCAGGCAATCCATCTGGAACGCGTGCTTCAGGGTTGGCAGCAGGGACAGGAGTGCTACAAGCTGAACGACTATCAGCCGGATCTCCAGCTGGATGGTCCCGCCGTGGCGTATCGGGAGGATGCCCTGTATGCAAACCTCCGGAGGGTCTATGAGGAAAACCCGATCGCAAAGTATTTTGGTTCGTTCGGCGCAGCACACGTTCAGATGGAAAACTATGTACAAAAAGAAGGATCGTCCCGAATCAACAATAGCTTTGTGTCCCGGATGGCTGGGAAAAACAGCTTTCTTGATGGCAGGCTGACCGTGATCGACGGTGCAATCACCCATGAGATCGGGGAGTTGGGGGAGGCTGATACCAATCACCTTACCTTATACAACACCGCCCTTGCAAAGAACCCTGGTTCCGAAAGCGGAAAGTTCTATGCCGAAGCTCCCGACACCCCGGATGAAAAAATCGCGCAGTATGTGTTGCTGTTTGAGCATCCGTCTCAGGTCACGGCCAGTGAGGAGCAGCCAGGCCGGTATTGGAAAAACTATAAAGAAAAATAAAACGTATTGGCAGAGTTTGAACGATGTTTTTTTCACGGGGAGGATGCAGCATGCAAAAACGGGTTCTCGCCGGCGTGGTTTTGCTGGCTGTTCTTTTGGCACTTATTTTTGCGTTTTATCCGGGAAATTCTCAGGAGATCAATCTCTCCACGGGTGCGGGCATTTCTAAAATGCTCCGCTATGAGAATGCGCAGGTCTATCTCTTTGGAGAAACACATCGTTGCACAGAATATCAGCAATTCCGCAACGCTCTGTTCCAATACCTTGTAAAAGAAAAGGGGGTTCGTGTTCTTGTAGAGGAAAGTGGATATGCCACGGCATTTCTTGAAAATGAAACCGTGCAGGGGAGACTTTCCTTTTCGGATTGGCTTGATCGGTGCACGCTCTCCAAAGAGGACTATGAGCTGTATTCATGGATTGCCGACTGGAACAGCGGCAGGGATGCTGCAGAAAAAATTTCAATCATCGGGATCGACATTACAGATGATGTCGGTAACATACAGACGCTTTGTCAGTATTTGCTGAAAAACCATGACTTTACCGGTGCAGATACTCAAACGCAGTGGCTTCTAACTGCGATTCGGGAACAGAACTCGTTCAGTTCTTTGCAACTTCAGACCTTTCAGGAAAAGTTTCTGCCACAGCTGGCTGAACTGTATCATATTAAGCTGGAACAGCTTGAAACTGTGCTTGGAATACAAACGGTTTGTCTGGAACGTGCCCTTCTGGGCTGGGAGGAAGCACAGGAACAACGGCGCCTCAAAGGGGAAACGGAGCAACTGGGTGGCCCCGATGGTTTGTACCGGGAAAATTGCCTGTATGAGCATTTCATGTGGGAATATCAGCAGAGACCGGACGCAAAATATTATGGGCAGTTTGGCGGGGCGCACGTTTTGATGTCCGACTATTCCGGAAAGCTGTACCGTGTGCAGAACTCTTTTGTGAGCCGCCTTGCGGAGATCGGCTCGCCGTTGAATGGAAAACTGACCGTCATAGATGGCTGCCTGACGTTTGAGATCGGTGATCTGGGTGGCACGGGCACGAACAGAGCAACGCTTTACAATACTACCCGTGCCGGGCCTCCGATTCATAAGATGAACAAATTTTATATGAATAGTTCTGCGCCGGATGTAAGCTATGCGCAGTATGTGTTGCTGTTTGAGCATCCGGATGCACTGACCGCAGCAAAAGAGTATACCGGATCCTATTGGAAGTATCATTGAGTTTTTGCTATAATATCAATTGCAGATAGCCCGATGGAAACAACGGCTATTTCCAAGTCTGAATCCACAACAAAGGAGAATCCCTATGAAAGTCGTATCTACCCCAAACGCACCTGCCGCCATCGGCCCCTACAGCCAGGCACTGGACCTGGGCAATATGGTATTCGTGTCCGGTCAGATCCCGGTAGACCCCGCCACCGGCAAGATGGCCGATACCGTGGAAGAGCAGGCCGCACAGAGCCTGGCAAACCTCAAGGCTATTCTGGCCGAGGCCGGCCTGACCATGGCCAATGTGGTCAAGACCGTGATCTTTCTGGCCGACATCAACGACTTTGCGGCTGTGAACGCAGAGTATGCCAAGGCCTTTGCAGAGCCGTTCCCGGCCCGCAGCTGCGTGCAGGTGGCAGCCATCCCCAAGGGTGCAAAGCTCGAGATCGAGTGCATCGCGGTGCGGGGCTGATCCCAAAAGCAACAGATAGACAAAAGAGGCTGTGCCGGTGGGCACAGCCTCTTTTGTCTATTGAGAAGAAGGAAGAAAAACGCAAAGTTACGGGCGCTGACCCATGCCGCCCTCCAGCGTGAGGGTCTCGCCGGACATGAACTTGAAGTCCGGCATGGCCAGCTGGACGCACACGCGGCCGATCTCCAGTTCGGCGTTGCCGTAGTGGCCCATGGGCGGCATTTTGACGTTGGCCTTGAAGGCCTCCGGGTAAGCCTGCTGGAACTGCTCCAGCTTGGCGGTCCAGGCCAGCGGGCAGACAACGTTGACGTTGATGTCATCCGGGCCCCACTCGGTGGCGGCCACGCGGGACAGGCCGCGGATGCCCTCTTTGGCGGCAGCGTAGGCACACTGGCCGTAGTTGCCGAACAGGCCGGCACCGGAGGCGAAGTTGATCACGCTGCCGTGGGACTCCTTCAGGTAGGGGTAGCAGGCCTTCATATAATAGAAGGCTGCGTACAGGCCCGAATACAGGGCCAGGTCGAACTGCTCGGTGGTGTGCTCGGCCAACGAGACGCCGGAAGCCGAGGCCTGTGCGTTGTTGATCAGCACCTGAATGCCGCCAAAGGCGTCAACGGCCTGCTTCACTACATTCTGCACGGTGGCTTCGTTGTCGCCGCCGGCGCACACATCGGCCTGCACCGGCAGCACCTTGATGCCGTACTTGCTCTCCAACTCCTGCTTGGCCTCTTCCAGTTTTTTCACATTGCGGCCGGTGATCACAAGGTTTGCACCCTCTTTTGCGTAGGCCGTAGCAATGCCGTATCCAATGGAACCGCAGCTGCCATCCTGCAGGACTGCGCGCCCTGCACCGGTGATGAGTGCGGTCTTACCCGTTAAAAAGCCCATAGTTATCCTCCAGAATGTGCCCGGAGGAGCTGCGCCCCGCCGGGCTGATTTTGGCCATATTATAGTCCGCTGTTTGCCGGAAATCAAGCCTTTTTACCGATAAATAAAAAATAGACAAAGATTCTTAAAAAGTCAAAATTTTCACGAATTCACGTCGCTTTTGTGAAACTTTTGACAGGGCTTTGTCATTAAAATAACGACAAACTAATTGCGGCGTTCATGCGACTTTTTTGCGGGAAAACTGCGGCAGAAAAAAGGCACCCGCAAGGGCGTTTTCCGGCGCTGGAAACGCGGAAAACGTCTGCGGGTGCTTTGCTGCGTGCCGGGCAAAAGTGTTACTTCTGCACACCGGCCTCACACTGCTCGATGAACTGCTTGGCCACGCGGGGGCTGCGGCCGCCGGCGCGGATGGCAAAGGCCTCGGCCTTGACCAGCAGCTGGTCCATGGGCATCTGGATATGGTGCTGCCGGGCCAGCTCCTCCAGGATGGTCTCGAACCGGGCTTTTTCCGGCCGCTGGAAGGTCACGGTCAGGCCGAACCGGGCCGAAAGGCTCATGAGCTCCTGCCGGGTGTCGGCTTCGTGGATGTCGTCGCCGGTGCGGTCGGTCAGGGTCTCCTTGATGAGGTGGCGGCGGTTGGAGGTGGCGTACACCGCGATGTTGCGGGCACGGCCGCCCACGCTGCCCTCCAGAATGGCCTTGAGGGCGGCAAAGTTGTCGTCGTTGGCGGTAAAGCTCAGGTCGTCGATGAACAGGATGAACTTGAGGGGGTTGGCGGCCAGCTTGTCCATCAGGTCCGGGATCTGGTACAGCTGGTTCTTTTTCACTTCCACCAGCCGCAGGCCCTCCGGGGCAAACTCGTTGGCGATGGCCTTGACCGAGCTGGACTTGCCGGTGCCGGCGTCGCCGTACAGCAGCACATTGTTGGCGGGCATCCCGGCCAGCAGGGCACGGGTGTTGGCGATCACCTTTTCCCGCTCCTTTTCATAGCCCGGCAGCTCGGAAAGACGCTGGGGGTCGGGGTGCTTCACCGGCACCAGCTTGCCGTTTTCTACTGTAAATACATGGTGCTTGGCAAACATGCCGTAGCCCTTCTTGCCCACCTCGCTCATGCGCTGGGCATAGGCGGCGGGCAGGTCAAGGTCGGCCGTCTCCCACCGGGGCAGGAAGGCCAGCTCTTCGGCCGGGACCTCTGCCGCGTCCAGCAGGGCATCCAGCGTCAGGCTGCACAGCTGCTGCAGGAAGGCCAGCTCGTTGTCCAGTGCAGTCTGCAGAACAGGGGGCAGGGTACCGGCAGCGGCCTGCCGCACGCACACGGTCTCGGTCTCCAGCACGGTGGTGCTCAGGTAGGTGCCCCAGTTGGTGGTGCGCTCGAACAGCACGCTTTCAAACTGTGCCACGGCGTTGCACACGCTGCCAACGCTGTTGTTTCCGACCGTCAGGCAGTCGATGAGAGCGGCAAATCTGGCCGCCACGGGGTCGCTCAGCAGGGAGCGAAAGATCACAAGCCCGTGCAGGCGGGCGTTCCATTCATGCAGTTTCATAGTCCGGTTTCCTCGATCCTGAATCTTTTTTTTTGGGTACATCCTCTTTCAGACAACGCGCGGCGCGCGCAGATAAAAAGAGTATACAGCGGTTTTTCATTTCACGCAAGAGTGTTTAATTTCCTTCACGTTTGGAACGATTCAGGTTACAAATTGTCGATTGACATCAGCCCGGTTTATAGTATAATTTACATCAACAAATGCGTGGATGGGAAAAAGTACCACACGATCCCCACTGTTCAGAGAGCTGCCGTTTGGTGCGAGGCAGTCAGTGTTTCGTGAGAGAAATCCTCCCGGAGCAGCCTGCCCAACGGGTATTAGACCCCTGTAAGCAGCGCCGGCAGCCGCCGTTATGAGGCAGGGCTTTGTTGGAAGCCCATGAGAGGGTGTGCACAGCGCACCAACGAGAGTGGTACCGCAGAGAGCTTGATGATCACAAGGTCTTTGTCTCTTGAGAAAGCAGGGGACAAGGGCTTTTTATTTTTCAAAAGCTCCCCCGGGGCAATGGATAAACGTGGAATTGGAACAGGAGAAACACACCATGCAGTTGAACGGTTCTCAGATTTTTGTGGAGGTTCTTTGTGAGCAGGGCGTGGATACCATTTTTGGCTATCCCGGCGGTGCAGTGCTGAATCTTTACGATGAGCTGTATAAGAATGCCGACCGCATCACCCATGTGCTCACGGCACACGAGCAGGGCGCTTCCCACGCAGCCGACGGTTACGCCCGTGCCACCGGCCGCACCGGCGTGGTGCTGGCCACCAGCGGCCCGGGTGCCACCAATCTGGTCACGGGCATTGCCACGGCCTACATGGACTCGGTGCCCATGGTGGCTTTCACCGGCAACGTGGCCACCCCCGGCATCGGCAAGGACTGCTTTCAGGAAGCCTACATTGAGGGCATCACGATGCCCATCACCAAGCACAACTTCACGGTGCGCCGGGTCGAGGATCTGGCCGACACCATGCGCGCAGCTTTCCGTATTGCACAGAGCGGCCGCAAGGGCCCGGTGCTGGTGGACATCCCCAAGGATGTGACCGCTGCCGTGTGCGAATTTGAAGCCAAGCAGCCGGAACCCATCCGCACGGTGACCACCTTTGATGCGGAACAGGTGCGCTGGGCAGCCGACCTGATCAACGCGGCACAGCGCCCGCTGGTGTACTTTGGCGGCGGCGTGCGCAGCGCGGCCTCCTGCCAGCCGCTGCGGGATCTGCTGCACAAGGCCGAGATCCCGGCCACCCACACCCTGATGGCGGCCGGTGTGGTGCCTTACGGCGACCCCATGAACATCGGTATGGTGGGCATGCACGGCTGCTACACCTCCAACCGGGCCGTGGCTGACTGTGACGTGCTGATCGCGGTGGGTACCCGCTTCTCGGACCGTGTGGCGCTGAAACCCAAGACCTTTGCCAAGAATGCCACCATCATCCAGATCGACATCGACCCCAGCGAGCTGGGCAAGAATGTGGAAGTGGACCTGTCCATCGTGGGCGATGCCGCCTATGTGCTGCAGGCCATGCTGCCGCAGATCAAAGAGGCAAAGCACCCCGACTGGATGAAGATGATCCACGAGTGGCAGGCACAGGATTACCACCCGGTGTCCGACCCCACCCACCTGATGCCCCATCAGGTCATCGGTGAGGTGTGCAACCAGTGCGGCCCGGAGGCCGTATACGTCACCGATGTGGGCCAGCACCAGATGTGGGCGGCCCAGTACCTGCGCCACGCCAAGAGCCGCGGCTTCATCACCAGCGGCGGCCTGGGCACCATGGGCTTTGGCTACGGTGCCGCAATCGGTGCCCAGATGGCCCTTGGCCGGGACCAGCGTGTGGTCATGTTCACCGGTGACGGCTCCTTCCATATGAACCTGAACGAGGCCTGCACCGCCGTCAGCTACGACCTGCCCATCATCACGGTCATCTTCAACAATTCCGTGCTGGGTATGGTGCGCCAGTGGCAGACCACCTTCTACGGCAAGCGCTACAGCCAGACCGATCCCCACCGTCACACCGACTTCGTCAAGCTGGCCGAGGGCTTTGGCCTGAAGGGCTACCGCTGCACCAACCTGCCGGAGTTCCAGCAGGCATTTGCCGAGGCGCTCCAGCGCAAAGGCCCCACCTGGATCGAGTGCATGATCGACAAGGACGAAAAGGTCCTGCCC
>ERZ809296.4573-NODE-4573-length-10478-cov-7.653842_pt1 | contig 10478 bp, 11 predicted proteins | sample MGYA00520511_ERZ809296 | MGnify/ENA primary metagenome ERZ809296 (study PRJEB31576, sample SAMEA3212662) | Homo sapiens | biome: human-gut; feature: human gut; material: fecal | place: Sweden | collected 2012 ... | reverse complement strand
GCCTCCGCCGATCACCGACGAGCCCGAGGGGGCCTTCCAGCCCAACCTCGACGACTCGATCAGCTACACGCTGCCGTCGGAGGACCTCCTGGTTTCCGGCCCACCCCACATGACCCGTTCCTCCGTCAACGATCAGGTCGTCGCGGCCCTGGGACAGGTCTTCGCGGACTTCAACGTCGACGCGCGCGTCACCGGCTTCTCCCGAGGCCCGACAGTCACCCGCTACGAGGTCGTCCTCGGCGCCGGTGTGAAGGTCGACAAGCTCACCAACCTGTCGAAGAACATCGCCTACGCCGTGGCCTCCGCCGACGTGCGTATCCTCGCGCCGATCCCCGGCAAGAGCGCCATCGGCATCGAGATCCCCAACGCCGACCGCGAAAACGTGGCCCTCGGCGACGTCCTGCGCTCGGCAGCGGCCCGCCGCAACCAGCACCCGCTTGTCGTCGGTGTCGGCAAGGACGTCGAAGGTGGCTACGTCGTCACCAACCTGGCCAAGACGCCCCACATGCTGGTGGCCGGACAGACCGGTTCCGGTAAGTCCTCCTTCGTCAACTCCATGATCACGTCGATCATGATGCGTGCGACGCCCCAGCAGGTGCGCATGATCCTGGTCGACCCCAAGCGCGTGGAGCTCACGATCTACGAGGGGATCCCGCACCTCATCTCGCCCATCATCACCGACGCCAAGAAGGCCGCCGAGGCCCTCGAATGGGTCGTCAAGGAGATGGACGCGCGCTACGACGACCTGTCGGACTACGGATTCAAGCACATCGACGACTTCAACAAGGCGGTGGCCGCCGGACAGGTCCAGGCCAAGCCCGGGCTGGAGCGCACGCTGCACCCCTACCCGTACCTGCTTGTGGTCGTCGACGAACTCGCCGACCTCATGATGGTCGCCCCGCGAGACGTCGAGGCGTCGATTCAGCGCATCACGCAGCTCGCGCGCGCCGCCGGCATCCACCTGGTCCTCGCCACGCAGCGCCCCTCCGTCGACGTCGTCACCGGCCTCATCAAGGCCAACATCCCCTCGCGCCTCGCGTTCGCGACCTCCTCGCTGACCGACTCGCGCACGATCCTCGACCAGCCCGGCGCCGAGAAGCTCATCGGCCAGGGTGATGCGCTCTATTTGCCCGCGGGCGCTTCCAAGCCCATGCGTGTCCAGGGTGCCTGGGTCTCCGAATCCGAGATCCACCAGATCGTCTCCCACGTCAAGAGCCAGATGGAGACGCACTACCGCGACGACGTCGTGCCCGAAAAGAAGGAAGCCAAGGTCGCCGAAGACATCGGAGACGATCTCGAAGACCTGCTGCAGGCCGCCGAGCTCGTCGTCTCCACCCAGCTCGGCTCCACCTCGATGCTCCAGCGCAAGCTGCGCGTCGGCTTCGCCCGCGCCGGTCGCCTCATGGACCTGCTCGAGTCGCGCGAAATCGTCGGCCCCTCCGAAGGATCCAAGGCGCGCCAGGTGCTCGTCACCCCCGAGCAGCTGCCCGAGGTCCTCGCCATGCTGCGCGGAGAGTCCGCCGGTATCGCCGAGCCTGAGCCCGCCCCCGCCCCCGCGCCCGCTCCGGCCGCTCCCGAGGGGGCGCCCAGCCCGGCCATCGGTGCTGCGGTGGGTGCTGCGGGGGAGGCTCCTGCCTCGTCTGCGACCGATGCGGAGCCCGCATCCGGTTACGAAATGGGCACGGCATCGGCCGGCGATTCGCGCGGCAGTGGGGTTGACCCGTACTCTGGTCATAACTTTGGTGGTTCCTCGCCCGACTGGGTTGATGAGGAGCCCGAGGATAACGAGGATGCTTGGCAGCTCACGGGCCGCTGAGCGGAAAGGAAACGGTCATGAGCGAGAACGTGTCGCGCGTGCAGCGAGACAGCAAGGTTCCCGTGGTGAACCTGCCTAACGCGCTGACCGTTTTGCGTCTGGTCTTTGTTCCGGTCTTCATTGTTCTCGGCCTTCAGCAGTCGTGGAGCGCGCTGTGGGCGGCCTTCGTCGTCTTCGCCGTCGCCGCGATCACGGACCGCTTCGACGGGGAGCTCGCGCGTTCGTGGGGGCAGATCACCGACTTCGGTCGCATCGCCGACCCCATCGCCGACAAGGCGCTGACCCTGTGCGGCTTCGGCCTGCTGTCCTACCAGGGGTATCTGCCCTGGTGGCTGACGATCCTCATCGCCGTTCGAGAGCTCGGCATCACGGCGATGCGCGCCTTCTTCCTGCGCCGCGGCGTCGTCGTGTCCGCGAATCAGGCGGGCAAGATGAAGACCTTCATGCAGATGGTGGCCCTGGGGACCCTGCTGATCCCGTGGGCGCACTTCACGGCGATAAATGAGGCTAACGAGGGATGGGTGGTCCTTCTTATTCGCCTCGGCCAGATTTTCGCGGGCGTCGCGCTTGCTCTGACGCTCTACTCGGGCTTCATGTACGTCATCGACGGCGTGCGCCTCATGCGCGGGGCGAGCGCAGGCGAGGCCGTGGCGGACTCTGGCGACGACGATGCTCCGGAGGAGCCTGCGCCGTCACGCAGCGGCACTGCGGGCCAGCATGTCCAGAGTTGAGCGCGGGTGACGCAACCCATAGAGCGATCGACTCGTCGGTGGAATAAGCCCGAAATGGCCCGCGTTGTACGGGTATGAATGCAACGCGAGGAATGACAGTGGAACGTCACAGCGTTTCGATGCGCGAACTAACAATGCGTCCCTCGAAACAGAACGGCTACAGTAACAGTATGGAAAAGACACTGAGCGAAACCCCGCTGCTGCGCAGCGAACTGGGCGATGTCCTGCGCGGCATCCGCCAGCGCCAGGGTCGAACCCTGCGCGAAGTCTCTTCGGAGGCCCAGGTCTCCCTCGGCTACCTGTCCGAGGTTGAGCGCGGCCAGAAGGAAGCCTCGTCGGAGCTGCTCGAGGCGATCACCTCGGCTCTGCGCGTGCCGCTGTGGTTCGTGCTTCGCGAGGTTTCCGAGCGCATGGCGATTATCGATGGTGCGGTCATTCCCGACGCGGTGCCCGACGATATCGTGCCCGTCACGCTGATTTCCTGACGCGTGAAGCACTCTGAGTTTTACGAGGCGGTCGAGGCGACCTTCGGGTCGGCCCTCGGCCGTTCGTATGTCTCCGACCTCTATCTCGCCTCGCTAGGGGCGACCGCGCGCGAGGCGCTGTCCGCTGGCGTGAACCCGGACGAGGTCTGGGCGACCCTGTGCGAGGAAACCGGGCGCGAGGATGCGCGCTGGATTCATCGCGTGGATCCGCGTGAGCGGGGGCGCTGACCGACTCGGGTTGTCGGTGTGATCGATGTCCGTCTGATTGGTGGGCGGCGTGTCGATCGATGGTCGAACATGTGTTCCATTTAAGCTTGTGGGCGACGACGCTCCGACGCGTGTCATCCACAGGGGTGACGTGCGCGGGACGCAGATGACGATGGCCGGTCGCATACTCGTCATGTCGCCTCGGAGAGGGGTGGCATTCCAGGCCAGGACACCCACAGGCCGGAGAGGCCGCAGACGAAAGGATCACCATGGCAGCCCGTAAAGCACCCGCCGCAAAGCCCGCGACCAACGATCGCAATAAGGCTCTCGAAGTCGCCCTGTCGCAGATTGATAAGCAGTTCGGCAAGGGCTCCGTCATGCGCCTGGGCGATGACAACCGCCCGCCCGTTCAGGTGATCCCCACGGGTTCCCTTGCTCTCGACGTCGCCCTCGGCATCGGTGGCCTCCCGCGCGGCCGAGTCATCGAGGTCTACGGCCCCGAGTCCTCCGGTAAGACCACGGTCGCCCTGCATGCCGTCGCCAACGCTCAGAAGGCCGGTGGTAACGCGGCCTTCATCGACGCTGAGCACGCCCTCGACCCCGTCTACGCCCGCGCCCTGGGCGTGGACACCGACTCCCTCCTGGTCTCCCAGCCCGACACGGGTGAGCAGGCCCTCGAGATCGCCGACATGCTGATCCGCTCGGGTGGTATCGACATCATCGTTATCGACTCCGTTGCGGCGCTCGTGCCCAAGGCGGAAATCGAAGGCGAAATGGGTGACTCTCACGTCGGCCTACAGGCCCGCCTCATGAGCCAGGCCCTGCGTAAGATCACGGGCGCCCTGTCCGCCACTGGCACCACCGCGATCTTCATCAACCAGCTGCGCGAAAAGATCGGTGTCTTCTTCGGCTCCCCGGAGACCACGACGGGCGGCAAGGCCCTGAAGTTCTACGCATCTGTGCGTATCGACGTGCGTCGCATCGAGACGCTCAAGGAGGCCGGTGCCCCCGTCGGTAACCGCACGCGCGCCAAGGTCGTCAAGAACAAGATGGCCCCGCCCTTCAAGCAGGCCGAGTTCGATATCGTCTACGGCAAGGGCATTTCGCGCGAGGGCTCGATTATTGACATGGGCGTCGAGGCCGGTATCGTGCGCAAGTCCGGGTCCTGGTTCACCTACGGGGACGACCAGCTGGGCCAGGGCAAGGAGAACGTGCGTCAGTTCCTCGTGGACAACCCCGAGCTGGCCAACGAGATCGAACAGAAGATCCTCGTCTCGCTGGGCATCGGCGAGGCCCCGGATCCTGATCAGGCGTCTCAGGACGTGCCCGACATCGATCCTGATGAGGACGCGGGCTTCTGAGTCGTGGTCCGCTACCTGGATCCTGAAGATCATCCTGAGCTGGGGGAGGAGCGCCGGCGGCGCTCCTCCCCGGGTGAGAGGCTCGCGCGCGCCCGTGAACGCAATGCGGCCCTGACGGGCACGGCGGCGATCGAGGCCGCGCGCGAGGTCGCCCTGCGTAAGCTCGACGCGCGCGCATGTTCTCGTTCGGAGTTGACCAGCGCGATTGAAGGGCGCGGCTTTAGCGCCGAGATCGCCGCCCGCGTCGTCGACCGTCTCGAGGCCGTTGGTCTCGTCGATGATCAGGCGTATGCGGACGCGCTCGTCCGCTCGCGTTTCTCGGGAACGGGAGCGTCCGGTCGTGCGCTGCGCGAGGTTCTCGTGCGCAAGGGGTTGGACTCCTCGACGATCGAGCGTGCCCTGTCTCAGATCGATCGGGACGACGAGGCCGAGCGTGCGGCGCAGCTGGTGGCTCGCAAACGTCGCTCCCTCGCGGGCGTCCCGCGCGAGACCGCCTACCGTAGACTGAGTTCCATGCTCGCACGCAAGGGGTATTCGCCGTCCGTCGCGTCTGCCGCCGTGCGCGACGCCCTCGACTCGTGGGGCGACGAGGATAGCGGTACTGAGGAGGCCTGGCAGTGGGGACTGTGACCGCAGTAAGCGATGAGGCACTCGCCGACCTGATAGCGGATCTCACCCAGCGCGGCCTGACGGTTGCGACGGCGGAGTCGCTGACCGGAGGAGGCCTCGTCGCGCGCCTCGTGGACGTACCTGGCGCCTCTCACGTCGTGCGTGGGGGTGCGTGCACCTACGCGGTCGATACCAAGGCCTCGGTTTTGGGTGTCTCGGAGAGCCGGTTGGCGTTGACGGGTCCGGTGGACGAGCAGGTTGCTCGCCAGATGGCCCGAGGGGCGCGCGAGCTATTCCACGCCGACATCGGCGTATCGACGACCGGTGTCGCGGGACCGGGGCCCGCTGACGGTTTCCCCGCGGGAACCGTCCACATCGCCTGTGTTCACCCGGTGGGGGAGGAACATCGCCTCCTGCGCCTCGACGGTGATCGAGCGGCCGTGCGTGCGGGTGCGATCGACGCGGCTATCGCCCTGGTGCGTGACGTGCTCGACTTCGCCGGTGCGCAGGTGGGCGACTAGACTTCACTGCGATGAATACGATGACGCAGGACGGCACCGTGCTACCCCGCACCTATGCGGTGCGCACGCTCGGCTGCCAGATGAATGAACACGACTCCGAACGAATGGCGGGCCTGCTGGAGCAGGCTGGCCTCGTCCCTGTTGAGCAGGTCCCCGAGGCTGCCGCCCGCGCGACCGACGCCGGCGACATGGGCGCCGACGTCATCGTCATCAACACCTGCTCCGTTCGTGAGAATGCAGCGACCCGTCTTTTCGGTAACCTCGGCCAGCTCGCTGCGGTTAAGCGCAAACGCCCCGGCATGCAGATTGCGGTTGGCGGCTGCCTCGCCCAGCAGATGCGTGACGGCATCGTCGAGAAGGCGCCCTGGGTGGACGCCGTCTTCGGTACGCACAACATCGACGTGCTCCCGGCGCTGCTGCGCCGCGCCGAGCATAACCGTGCGGCCGCCGTCGAGATCGAGGAATCCCTCAAGGTCTTCCCGTCGACACTGCCCACTCACCGCGAGAGCGCGTACGCCGCATGGGTGTCCATCTCCGTGGGCTGCAACAACACGTGCACGTTCTGCATCGTCCCGCACCTGCGCGGCAAGGAACGTGACCGCCGCCCCGGCGACATCCTCGCCGAGGTTGAGGCTGTCGCCTCGCAGGGCGCCATCGAGGTGACCCTGCTGGGACAGAACGTCAACTCCTACGGCGTCGGATTCGGTGAGCGCGGCGCGTTCGCCGACCTGTTGCGCGCCGTGGGGCGCGTCGAGGGCATCGAGCGCGTGCGCTTCACCTCGCCTCACCCCGCAGCCTTCACGGACGACGTCATCGCCGCGATGGCGGAGACCCCCACGGTCATGCCGAGCCTGCACATGCCTCTGCAGTCCGGGTCGGATGCGATCCTGCGTCAGATGCGTCGCTCCTACCGCCGCGAGCGTTTCATGGGCATCCTGGAGCGCGTGCGCGCCGCCATCCCGCATGCTGCGATCACGACGGACATCATCGTTGGCTTCCCCGGCGAGACCGAAGAGGACTTCCAGGCGACCCTCGACGTGGTCGAACAGGCGCGATTCTCCTCCGCCTTCACGTTCCTGTACTCGCCGCGTCCGGGTACGCCCGCGGCGGACCGTGAGGATCAGGTGCCCGACGATGTGGCGCTCGAGCGCTACCAGCGCCTCATCAAGCTTCAGGAGCGCATCTGCGCCGAGGATAACGCCGCGCTGGCCGGCACCGAGGTCGAGGTCCTCGTCTCCGAGGGGGATGGCCGCAAGGATGGTGCCACGCACCGTATTTCGGGACGCGCCCGCGACAACCGTCTCGTGCACGTCGCCCTGCCCGAGGGGCTGGCCGAGGCCGATCGTCCGCGCCCGGGCGACATGATCCGCGCGACTGTCACGTACGGCGCGCCGCACCACGTGATCGCCGACTCGGGCGCGCAGGGTGGCCTGTTCGAGGTGCGCCGGACGCGCGCCGGTGACGCGTGGGAGGCGCGCCAGGCCTCGGACGAACCCGACACCACGGTGTCGCTGGGTATTCCCACGCTGCGCGTGGGCGCCCCGAGCTGACCCTGATCTGCACTGATGTGAGCCTCCCCGGGCGATGCGCCCGGGGAGGCTCACGTATGTCGAGGTGCCGCGCGTGATGAGCGCTGCACGTTTGATCGTTTGTTTCAGTGACAAACGAGAAAATGTCTCACTGAAATACGCATGTGACCCACGACTCCTGCGTTACTTTTGTGTCGTGGCGATCGTCACGATGACGAGGCGATCGACATGCGGGAGCACTCTCGGTAGTGCGGGTCGATTCGAGCCCCCCCTATGCGACCCGTGGCCTCCCCGCGTACGCGGTACGCGCCGCGCCTTCGCATGTAGTCGGCGCACACTCCACCGAGAGTGCCCCGCTCCTCCCTGACGGAGGAACGGGGCACAATTCGTTGGAGGCGTGGCTGGCGCTACTTGGCAGACTCGGCCAGCAGGCCGGGCAGTTCCTGAGCCGCGGACAGGCCAATGATGAGGCCGCGGCGTAGCATCGCGTGAATCTGGCGGTCCGAAAGCCCCTCGCCCACGAAGAAACGCGAGGCGGCCACGAGGACCCACTGATCGCCGTCTTCGATCGGGATGACGGTGGGCTGGAGGTGCTCGGTGTTCCAGCGGTTGGCGACGGCCTGGAGGGACAGCTCGGTATGGCCCTCGCCCTCGGGCTCGATGCGGGTCTCGATCTGCAGCCAAGGGGCGTCGACCGGCTCACGGTGAATCTGGAAACGCACGTCCTCTAGCTGGGTGACGGCGATGAACTCGCTCGACCCGTGCGGTAGTCCGTCACCTTCGAGGACGTTCTCGATGCGAGCGATGCTCACCTCGGAAACCTCGGTGCCCCACTTGGCGGCGTACTCGTCGGCCTCCATCGCGGGGGAGGGGGCTGCGGGGGCGGGCGTGGCCTCGGGAACGGCCTCGCCGCCCTCCCCGAAGGTAAAGCTCTTCCACTCAGGCATTGGTGCCCTCCTTGGTCCACTGGTCGGGGAACATGATGTCAAGCTGGTTCATCATGGCGACGGCGGCCATGATGAACTGGGAGACCTCGGCGGTGACCTGGTCGTCCGTCGCACCCACGACCCAGTTGAAAGTGTGCTGCAGGTGCAGGGCGATCGCCCCGGTCTCGGTCGTGCCGGAGGTGAGCTTCGGCAGGTAGGTGGAGGCGTTGAATCGGCGCACCGCGGAGGCGATCTGATCGGCGTGCGAAGGATCGAAGAAGCGCGGGTAGTCGGCGACGCCCTGGGCGGGGTGGCCCTCGGGGACAGCGATGCGGACGGTGCGGTTCGGCAGGATGGCCGCGACCTGGCCGGTGTTGGACACGAAGGGGATAAGCCCCACGGCCTCGACCGCTTGGGTGATCCGGTCGAGGGTGACCGGGAGAGTGTCAGTTGTGCTCATGGTCTTAAGCCTAGCCGTTGTTGGGTGGTATCTGTGGGAGGCACCCGTACACTGGTGGCCATGGAGACATCGGTGAGGCGCGCGTCGGACGTCGTGTGCGCGGTTGTGGGGCCCACGGCCTCGGGCAAGTCGGATCTGGCCCTGGAGCTGGCCTGCGTGCTTCCGGGTGCGCTGGGTGCGAGCGGCGCGGGTGAGATCGTCTCCGCGGACGCCCTGCAGCTCTACCGAGGCATGGACGTGGGGACGGCTAAGACTCCGGTGGAGGAGCGCCGCGGGATCGCCCATCACCAGATCGATGTGCTTGAGGTTCGCGACGAGGCCTCGGTGGCCGCCTACCAGAAGCACGCGCGAGCCGACGTGGCGGGAATCCATGAGCGCGAAGGTGTTGCGGTGGTCGCGGGAGGCTCAGGACTGTACCAGCGCGCCCTCCTGGACATCATCGAGTTCCCGGGTACGGACCCGGTTGTGCGCGCCCGACTCGAAGAGGAAGCCGAGGGGCCGATGGGTTCGCGAGGCCTGCACGATCGTCTGGCCCGTCTGGACCCGGTGTCCGCCGAGCGCATCGACCCGCACAACGCCCGCCGGATCATCCGCGCCCTCGAGGTCATCGAGCTGACAGGGCGCCCCTATTCGGCGTCCATGCCTCGCCACGAGTTCGTGGCGCCCTCGCTCATGGTGGCACTGCGCCGCCCGATGGAGGAGCTGGATGAGCGCATCGCGGTGCGTACCCGCGCCATGATGGACGACGGACTCATCGAGGAAGTGCGTGCCCTCATCGATGTCGGCCTGCGAGAGGCGAAGACCGCGTCCCGTGCCACGGGATACGCCCAGGCGCTCGCGGTCATCGACGGACAGATGAGCGAGGACGAGGCCGTGGAATCTATCGCGCTGGCCACGCGTCAGCTGGCACGCCGCCAGGTCAAGTGGCTGCGACCGGATCCTCGCGTGTACTGGCTGGACGTGGAGAATTTCGACTCGAACGAGGCCGTGGTGCGCCACGTTGTCGAGCTGACGCAGCGGGAGGCCGTGGCCGCCCTGGGACGCTCGTAACACGGGCGGGGGCTGCATGCACCGGAGGCGGGGGCTACGGTGGAGCCATGATGAACACGCAGCTGCCCGCCCACGCCCGCGTCGTCAAGGCCCACGGTGCCGGTAATTCCTTCGTCGTCGCCACGGACCAATACGACGACTACGACCCCAGCGAGGTCGAGGTTGCGACGCTGTGCTCGCCGGCCTTCGGGATCGGTGCGGATGGCTTTATCCGGGCCGTTGAACGTGACGGCCTGTGGTTCATGGACTACCGCAACGCGGACGGCTCGAAGGCTGAGATGTGCGGCAACGGCGTGCGTGTCTTCGTCGATCACCTGCGTCGTGAGGGCCTCGTGGATCTGCCGGTTGGACAGACGCTGGATGTGGCCACGCGCGGCGGCATCAAGCGCGTGACCCCCGAATCCGAGGACGAAGGGCAGGGGGCGAGCTACCGCGTCGACATGGGTCCGGCGGCGTCTCCGGCGCGCGAGACGATCGACGTGCGAGTTCCCGGTATTGACGCGGTCCTGGGCGGTATCTGGGTGGACATGCCCAATCCGCACACGGTCGTCGAACTTGCCGACGAGGAAACCCTGCGCGAGGTTTTCCTGCCCACCGTTGATGTCTCCCAGATCCCGCAGGCACAGCGTCCCTCCTACGATCCGGCACCCCAGGCGGGGACCAACCTCGAGCTGGTCGTCGACCTGACCGAACCCGGTGCGGAGAGCGGGCACATCGCGATGCGCGTGCTCGAACGAGGCGTGGGGGAGACCCAGGCGTGCGGCACCGGGTGCTGCGCGGCGG
>ERZ809296.4560-NODE-4560-length-10490-cov-3.883182_pt1 | contig 10490 bp, 9 predicted proteins | sample MGYA00520511_ERZ809296 | MGnify/ENA primary metagenome ERZ809296 (study PRJEB31576, sample SAMEA3212662) | Homo sapiens | biome: human-gut; feature: human gut; material: fecal | place: Sweden | collected 2012 ... | reverse complement strand
TGAATCCACCCTGCCCGCTCAGGAGCTTTTGAACAGCTTCTATGATTGTACGGTCATCACCTATGAGGTCCCCGAGGATCATCCACTCTACCATGCAATTGACGGCGTGTTATTTTTCAAGGATGGCAAAACGCTGCTGGCCTATCCCGGCGGCAGAACGGATGAGCACTACGATGTGCCCGCCGGGGTGGAGCATATTTGGCCTTACGCTTTTGGCACCGATTATCTGAAATCCATCTCCCTGCCCATCGGCCTGAAGACCATCGGCAGCGGCGCCTTTGCCACTTGCGGCAGGCTGCAATCCATTGCCGTGCCGCTGACCGTAACGGAAATCGGCGACTATGCATTTTGGCGCTGCGTATCGCTGGAACTGGTTTCCCTGCCCGATGGTTTGACGGCAAATAAGAACGATAATCCACGCTTCGTTCAATACTATACAGACGACTTTATCTATCGCGGCGACAACGGGGATACGCTTTCCTCGGGACATTAAACCGCAGGAATGCTTTGAAGCTTGAAATACAACCCGATTATAGGAGGAAGAACGATGAAACAGTTGCTTTGCCTGCTGCTCTGCTGCATGCTGCTTGTCCTGCCCGCCTGTGCGGAGGAGGCTTCCGTCAACTCCTGGAGCCAGATCAACCAGGCCGTCAGCAAGGGCGCGGACTGGCAGCAGGCGGATACCGACGGCAGCTTCCATCTGGGCGAAAAGAAGCCCCTGGCGGGGTATGAGAATCTTTATATCGGCGATTGGGGCACCTATCCCAGCATGGATGGCAGCACGGTGTGCGTGCCCATGGCCATGGAGCTGGCGCGGCAATGGCTTGGTCTGGAGGAAGGCGACATGAACGGCTTTGTCAATTTCTCCACCACGCCCTATGCCTATGACCGGCTGACGCAGGGCAAGTCCAATCCGCTTGCCACTATCAAAAGCCAGGGCGTTATGATGGATGATACGCACCCTATCGATCTGGTGCTGGCTACCTATCCCAACGCCGACGAGCGGCAGGCAGCGGCGGACGCGGGCGTGGAGCTGGTTTATGTGCCCTTTTGCTACGACGCATTTGTGTTTATGGTAAATGAAAAGAACCCCGTAACCAGCCTGACTGCGCAGCAGATTCGGCAGATCTACACGGGGCAATACTCCTCCTGGAAAGCGCTTGGCGGCGAATCGCAGAAGCTGTACGCCTATCAGCGCCCGCACGGCAGCGGCAGCCAGACCGCCATGGAGGAAATGGTGATGCAGGGGCTGGAGCTTCAGGCAGAGGAAAACTATATCTCCATTGGCATGGACGCCGCTGTACGGCAGATCGGCAATTACGACAACGGCATCGGCGCAATCGGCTACAGCTATCTGTATTATGTAAATAAGCTGGTAGAAAGCAGCGGTATTCGGGTGCTGGCCATCAACGGCATTGCGCCCACCACGGAAAATCTACAATCAGGCATTTATCCCTATACGGTCAATTATTACGCCGTTTACCGCAAGGGCGACAGCAATACCGAAGCCTTTGTCAATTGGCTGATCAGCGACGCGGGGCAACTGGCCGTGCGGCAGGCAGGCTATGTGCCGCTGCGGTAATCAGGGCTGTTCCGCCGCCTGTTGCCTTTCAAACAGCATCACATTTTCCACCCCCGCCGTTTGGCAGAACATATCCACCGGCTGGCAGCGCTGGGCAGCATAGCCCATGGCGCACAGGATTCTCGCGTCCCGTGCCTGGGTGGCAGGATTGCAGCTGATATACACCACGCGCGCTGGCTGAGCCACGGCGATGGCGCGCAGCACGGCCTCGTCAGCGCCCTTGCGCGGCGGATCCAGCACAATCACATCCGGGCGCAGACCCTGCCGCACCAACTCCGGCAGGATGCTCTCAGCCGCGCCGCAATAAAACTGCGCGTTCTCTACGCCGTTCAGCCGCGCGTTTTCCTTGGCGTCGCGGATAGCGTCGGGCACGATTTCAATGCCAATCACGCGCGCAGCATGGCGCGCCAGCATCAGGGTGATGGTGCCCGCGCCGCAGTACACATCCGCCACCGTTTCGTCGCCGCGAAGCTGGGCAAAATCCAGCGCGGTGCGGTACAGGCGCTCGGTCTGCTCTGGGTTCACCTGGAAAAACGATAGGGGCGAGAGCAAAAACGTATTGCCGCACAGCGTATCGCGCAGCCGTTCCTGCCCCCAGAGTACGCGATAGGAATCGCCCAGGATCACGTTGTCAGGCCGCATATTGACGGACACGCACACCGATACCAGGCCGGGCACGCCCTCGCGCAGGCAGGCAATCAGCTCGCGCTCGTGGGGCAGCGTGCGGGCGTTGACCACCAGTACCGCCATCACCTCGCCCGCACGGCTGGCGCGCATCATCACATGGCGCACATTGCCCTTATGCGTGGCTTCATCATAGGGAGCGATTTGCCCTTCGCACATCCAGCGGCGCACGGCGGCGACCACCTGATTGCCCTCCTCGCGGGCAATCAGGCAGCGCTGCACATCCACCACACGATGGCTGCGCGGCGCGTAATAGCCCAGCAACGGATTTTCCGCCGTGCCCGATACCGGCACGGCAATTTTGTTGCGGTAATGCCAGGGCTCCTGCATGCCAAGCACGGGCTGCACGGGCACGGAAAGCCCGGCGATATGGCGCATGCAGCCTTCTACCTGACTGCGCTTAAACGCCAGCTGCGCACCATAGGCCATATGCTGGCAGGTGCAGCCGCCGCACTGGCGGGCATAGGGACAGGCAGGCGTTACGCGGTCGGGCGAGGCGGAGAGAATTTCCATCGCACGGGCAAAAGCATAGCGCTTTTCCACACGGGTGATCTGCGCGATGATGCGCTCACCCGGCAGGGCGCGCGGCACAAACACCGCCATGCCCTCATAGCGGCAAACGCCCTCCCCCTCCGCACCGAAGGACTCCACAGTCAATTCCAGGCGCGCGTTCTTAGTCAGCTTCAAAATACGCTCCATTTCAAAAAAGCGGCGGCAAGCCCAAAAGGCTTACTCCGCTTTTTTCTGGTTTTCTGTAATATGATCCACCGGCAGGTCGGACTCCGCAAAGGGATCGCCCGTTTCAAAGGCGTCCAGCGCGCGCTGCACCACATCCTCATTCTCAGTGCGGCGGCGGCGCTTGAGCACATCCTCGCGCTGCTCGGCGGCCAGGTAAACATGAATGTTGATGGCGTTTTTATCAAAGGTGATTTCGGCGCGCTCGCGAGGCTTGGTCAGCGCCAGCCCCTCGGTATACTTGGTGCGGCAGCGGCGGGCAAAATCGGCCGCCACCTCGCTGCGCCCCTGCCAGTGCATGGGGATGAACACGCGGGGCTTGCAGGTCATGATAAAGTGATTGGCCCCGGCCTCGAACATGCCGCCCATGCGAGGATCCACCGGGAACATGCACACATCGATAGGCTTGCCGATCAGCGGCTGCACGGCGGCGTAATACAGGTTCTCCGCCTGGGTGATCTGCCGCAGGGTGCTTTCCTCGCGCCAGTGCCACAGGTTCAGATCACCTGCGTGGAAGATGTGCAGCCCGCCGACCTCCACATAAAAGGACACGCCCAAATCGGTAGAGCCATAGGCCGTCACGCGCGCGCCTCCATAGGTACGCTGATCGCCCGCAGCTATACGGTCGCCATAGGCTTCCATGGGCATATCCTCGGCGATGATATAGTGCACATAGTTCAGGTGCTTGAAATCATAGATCACCTGATCATAGTGGTCGGGATGCTCATGGGTGACGAAAAACAGCACCTGCCTGTAGCCCTTCAGATCGGCCTCCGAAAGCGCCGTTGCACCGGTGAGGTTGTTGTTTTCGCCGCGCCAGTAATCAAAGATCAGCAGCGTATCCTCCACCGCCGCCATAAAGCCAGAATGGTGAAAATAAGTTACCGTTACCTGTCCGGGCATTGCGTTCTCCTTGTGAGCTTATGTATACAGTATGCGCCGTGATGGGCCAAGGCATGCGCTCAGCGGCGGCCCTTCATCAGTTCCTTCAGGCCCTTACCGGCCACGATCCATCCAAACAGCCCCAGGCCGGATTTGCCCTTGGCCTTGCGGCGGTTGGAAATAATCATGAGCACCACGGCAAAGAAGATCAGCTTGCCCAGGCTGAAGCCCGTGTTCTCATCCTCATAGTGGGATTCCTTGCGGGCATAGGCGGCTGTATCGCTGGCCTGGTAATACTCGGTATCGTCGGTAGAGAAAAAGCCGTTCCACCAATCGCCCGTCCAGTTATACCAGCTGCTGTCATTCGTTTGATCGCTCACAGCGGGCTGGGTAACCGACGCGCTCTCCTGCGCCGAGCCAAACAGCCCGCTGGTCTTTACCGTAACGCCGCGGTTCTTGGCCGCCTGCGCCGTCAGCGCCAGCAGAAAATCGCCCACCGCGCCGTCATAGTTGCGGTCGTTCAGATACGGCGCGCGCAGCTTGGCAGCCAGCAGGCTGTTGATCTGCTCCTGCCCGATCATATCGCGCACGCCCTGGCCGACGGCGACGGCATAGCGCTCCTCGCCAATCACCAGCAGGACAAGGACGGTTTTCTGATCCAGCTTCCAGGCTTCAAACAGGCCGTCGCAATAGGTTTGCGCGTCCGCGCCGCCCAGGAAATGGCGCGTGGCCACCGCAAAGCTGATATCGGCGCTGCGGGCAGCAGTATTGAGCTGCCCAATATCCGCAGCCGTCTGCTCACTGAGCACGCCCGCATCGTCGTTGACCGCGCCGCGCTGCACGGGATAGGACACCGCCAGGGCGGCCGCCGGGAGCAGAAGCATCAGCGCAAGCAGCCCGGCAATCCAGCGTTTCATCAAGCGTTTCCGCTCCTTTCCTTAATTGGTGGCAGACTGCACGCCGTCGTTAAACAGCGCGGCATAGCTTACACCCGTCCAGCGCGCCAGCAGGCCGCTGAAGCTGTGCATCCGCTCATTATAGCTGGCCGCAGCCTCGTTATAGGCCACGGCTGAATCGCTGCTCAGGCACATATCCACCGCCTGGGGCAGCATCTGGGTAACATACATGTTATCGCGCCCGTCGGCCTGCACATCCTGCCGCTGGGCAAGGGACTGCAGCAGTGCCTGCGCGTCATCATGGAACTGCTGCACCGAAACCACGGAAAAGGTGGTTTTTCCGTTTTCCATCGAGCGCAGATCGCTCTGCACGGCGGCATAGAGGGGATCGCTTGCCCCGGTATAGCGCCCGGCCACGGTCAGCAGATTATTGGCGGTTTCCACGCGGGCCTGCACGCTTTCCAGCACCGCGGCGCGATACTGCTCAAGCGCGTTTTGCTCCTTTGTCCAGGCCTTGTGGGCGCCGTTTAGCAGCGCGCAGCACAGCATGATCACCATCAGCGCGCAGGCAATCGCCGGATGCAGGCTTTTTTTCACTTTCTCGGCCATGCGATTACTCCTTTAGCAGGCTGTCAGCTTTCCAGCATCTTCTTTTTCAGCTCGTCTTCCATCTCGGCCAGGCGCTTTTCGGCCTCGCGGCGCTTATCGCGGCCTTCCTTCTGGATGCGCTGTACCTCGGTGATGGTATCAATCAGATCCTGATTGGTCTTGGTCAGCGTTTCCAGATCAATAATGCCGCGCTCGGCTTCCTTGGCGGTTTCAAGCGTGCCCATTTTGAGGGTTTCGGCGTTCTTTTTGAGCAGCTCGTTGGTAGCATCCGTGACGGCGCGCTGCGCCTTCATGGCCTGCTGGGAGTGATGCAGGCCGATAGCCAGCACCATCTGGTTTTTCCACAGGGGCAGGGTATTGACCAGGGTGGACTGAATACGCTCCACCAGCAGGGCGTTGTTGTTTTGCAGCATGCGAATCTGCGGCGCCATCTGCAGCGCTACCTGGCGGGTGAGCTTAAGATCGTGCAGCTTCTTTTCAAAGCGGTCGCACTGATCGGCCAGATCCTTGGCGGCCTGGGCGTCCAGCGCGTCGCCGGTTTCGGCAGCCTTGGCGCGCAGCTTTTCCAGATCCCCCTCGCGGATTTCCTTCAGCCGCATTTCGCCGGCCATGATATACATGGACAGCTCGCGAAAGTAGGTCAGGTTCATTTCGTACAGGCGGTTGAACATCGCCACATCCTTCAGCAGCTGAATCTGATGCTGCTCAAGCGAGGCAGAGATGGTCTCGACATTCTGCGATACCGCATCGTAGCGCGCCTGCACGGCGGCCAGCTGCGCCTTGGCGTTGAAGAACAGCCCGCGCAAGCCCTTGGGCTTTTGGGTTGAGCCTTCAAAGCTCTTGAGCTCGGTGATCAGGTTGGTCAGGATATCCCCCACCTCGCCTGAATCGGTGTTCTTGACGGTATTGAGGATGCTGTCGGCAAACTCAGACACCTTTTTCTGCGCATCCGCGCCGTAGAGCATCACATGGTCGGGGTTCGTCACATCGATGGTGCCGGCAAAGCGCTCGATCTCGGCGCGCTCCTCAGCGCTGAAATTATCGTCCAGCGCGGCGGCAACGGCGTTATCGGCATTGGGGGCTTCGGGGGCCTCCAGCTGCGCCACAGCCTGCTCCAGCGCCTGCTGCGCGCCGGACTGGGTGTTGAGGGTCAAAACGGGTACTTTCTGTTCGTCCATGGTTTATTTCTCCTCTCCGGTAGACGTGCGGGTGCGCAGGCCCGAGTCGATCAGGCCATCCTGCTTGAGCATGGTTTCCAGCACGTCGATGTCCGTGGTGATATCCAGCGCGTCGTCCTCATAAAGACGGGCAAGCTGTTTGTTAAAGGCTTCGATGACCATATCCAGCGATTCGCGGATGCGCTGGCGCGCGTTGTCCGCGCTTTCGCCCGTCACGTTGCCCTCCTCCATACGGCGGAAGGCCACCAGCATTTTCAGCGTGGTGGGCAGGTAATAATCCATAAAGCGGCGGATCTGCGGAGCCTTCTTGGGCTGCTCGATAACGGCCTTAAAAATCTGGTTGGCGATACTTTCGATGGTATCAATCTGCTCACTGATTTCAGGCTCGGGCAAGCGATCGTTTTCGCTGCGGATCTGCTCTAACAGCTGCTGCCCGCGCAGAATCAGGCTGTCCACCGCCGCGTCGCCGGTTGTGGCCTTGGCCTGCTCGGCCTTGCGCTTTTCCTCGGCTTCGCGGCGCTTGCGGGCATATTCCTCGCGTTGACGCTCGCGGCGCTCCTCCTCCTCGGCGGCCTCGTCTTCTTTCTGATGGATCTTCTTGACCACCGCCCGGTAGATCTTGCCCGCGCCCAGCATCACCAGCGCCAGCACGGCGTAATCAAATAGCCGGAACAGCGGAAATACCCCGCTATAGAGCAGGCTCATAATGCCCATCACAATAAAAGCGCCGGAAAGTCCGCGCTTCGGACGACGATTTCTCCCTCTCGGCGGCATACGCGCCCTCCTTGAAATTGATTCAGTATACGCACGGATAGTAGCGCAATTCTGGGCGCTTGACAATGCATGATGGCTGAATCATACAATTTGGCGCGCCAATCAGGCGGTTTTCCGCCCGACAGGCGAATTATACCACAGATGGCGCGCCAATACAAATGCAATTTTCTTAAAAGGAGATTAAAAAAGCGAATGCTTTTCCCTGCCTGGCCATTCAGCTTTTGCGCCAAATTGCGGGGTGGAACAGCGCCAGAATCGGGAACAATTCCAGCCTGCCGGCCAGCATCAGCAGGCTCAGCACAAGCTTGGCAAAGGGGCCGTAACTGGCAAAGTTTTCCACCGGGCCCACCGCGCCAAGGCCGGGGCCCACGTTGCTCAGGCACGTCAGCGCCGCCGTCAGGTTGGTTTCCACATCAAAGCGCCCCTCCAGCGAAATGGCGAACGCACCCAGAAGCAGCATCAGCACATACACGCAGAAGAACATCGCCACCTGCGACAGCATGCCCTCTTCCACACCCTTGCCCTCAAAGCGCACCACCTGCACCTTGCGCGGCTGGAAGGTATGGCGAATTTCGCGCCGTCCCAGCTTAAACAGCAATGCTGTGCGCACCACCTTGATGCCGCCCGCGGTGGAGCCCGCGCAACCGCCCACAATCATCACCAGCAGCAGCACCATTTTGACCGCCACGGGCCAGAGGTTAAAATCCGCCGTGGCATAGCCGGTGGTGGACATCACGCTGGCCACCTGGAAGCTGCCGTAGCGCAGCGCCTCCCAGAAGCCATGATAGCGCGGCAGCAGCAGCATGGTGGAAAAAATCGTCGCCGTTCCATAGATGCCCAGATACCAGTGCAGCTCCTCGCTGCGCAGCGCATCGCGCCAGTCCCCCGTGATGGCACGGTAAAACAGCGCGAAATTGATGCCGAACAGCACCATGAAAAACGTGATGATCCACTCGATCAGTGGGCTGTGGAAGGCCGCGATGCTGGCGCCGTAATTGCTGAAGCCGCCCGTGCCCGCCGTGCCGAAGGTATGGATCGCCGCGTCGTAGGGATTCATCCCCGCCAGCAGCAGCACCGCAAATTGCAGCGCCGTCAAGGCGGCGTAGATCAGATACAGAATCTTGGCTGAATCGCCCATCTTGGGAACAATCTTGCTCAGGCTCGGGCCGGGGCTTTCCGCGCGCACCAGGTGCGACGTGCGCCCCGTCATCTGCGGCAGAAGCGCCAGCGTCAGCACAAGCACACCCATGCCGCCAATCCAATGGGTAAAGCTGCGCCAGAACATCACCCCGTGCGGGTAATGTTCAAAATTGGTCACCACCGTTGCGCCCGTGGTGGTAAAGCCGGATACGGCCTCAAACAGCGCGTCAATATAATTGGGCAGATAACCGCTGAACACAAAGGGCAGCGCGCCAAATCCGCTCAGCCCCAGCCAGGCCAGCGCCACGATGACGAAGCCCTCTCGGGCGCGCAGATTACTCTCGCGCGGCTTTGCCAGGAACCACATCGGCAGCCCCAGAAACACCATCGTCAAAATGGTTTTCAGCAGCGCCTCGCCATCGCCCGGATCATGATATACCAGCGCCACCACATAGGAGGGCAGCATCGTAGCCGCCTCAATCAGCAGCGTTGCGCCCAGGATTTTGAGCACCAGTCGTTTGTTCATTTGCGGATAACCTCGTTCAGATCGCCAATGCCGCTCTCGCAGGCGATAATCACCACGTTGTCCCCCGCCTCGATATGATCGTTACCAAAAGGCACGATCACCCGGCCGGCGCGCACGATAACCGCCACCAGGGTATTGGGGCGCTTATGCAGCTCGCGCAGCGGCACGCCGATATAGGAATCGTTTGGCCGCGCCACAAATTCCAGCGCTTCGGCCTTGCCGTCCATCAGTCGATAGAGCTTTTCTATTTTGGTTCCGCCGCCGTTTACGCGGGCGCGAACATAGCGCAGGATATGTGCGCAGGTGATAGACTTGGGGCTGACGATGCTATCCAGGCCCATGGAACTGATAATATCGGCATAGGCCACGCGGTTATTCTTGACCACCACCTTGGGCACGCCCTGGCGCGCGGCAAACAGGCCGGTCATCAGGTTTTCCTCATCGCGGTCGCACAGGGCGATAAACGCATCCATCTGCGTCAGCCCCTCCTGCTCCAGCAGCTCCTGATCGGTGCCGTCGCCGTAAATCACATTCACGTCCGGCAACGCCTCGCTGAGGCGGTTGGCCTTCTTTTCGTTTATTTCAATCAGGCTGACATGCACGCCCATGGGCGCGATCATCTTGGCCAGATAATAGCCAATGCGCCCGCCGCCCAGGATCATCACATCCTTGACGCGCAGCGAGTTTTTGCCCAGGAAGCGGAAATACTCCGTGATCGTCACCACATCCGCCGCTACATGCACACGGTCGCCCGGTTCGATCACAAAATCGCCGCCCGGAATGATCACGCTGCCATCGCGCTCCACCGCGGCGTACAGTACCTGTGGAATGCCGTGCACCTTGGCTGCAATTTCGCGCAGCGGGCGGCCGACCACCGCGTCGTGCTCCTGCGCGCGGAACTCCACCATTTCCACCCTGCCGCGGGCAAAGGATTCGATATTATTGGCAAATGGGAAGCGCAGCAGGCGGCTGATTTCCTGCGCTGTGGCGCGCTCAGGATTGATCGCCATGTCGATATCCAGCTCATGGCGCAGCAGATTCAGGCTTTCGTTATATTCCGGATCGCGGATGCGCGCGATGGCATACTGCGTACCCAGACGCTTGGCCACCAGGCAGCAGAGCATATTGGTTTCATCGCTGGCCGTGGCGGCAATGATGATATCCGCCTTCTGCGCGCCCGCGTCAATCAGCGTTTTCGCGTTCGCGCCGTTGCCGCGGATGCACATGACGTCCAGCGTATCCTCGCTGCGCTGCAGCGCCTCCTCATCTATATCCACAATCACCACATTATGCCCCTCGCGGGTCAGATGCTCTGCCAGCACATGGCCTACCTTGCCATCGCCAACCACCAGAATTCGCATGTTATCCTCCGTCTCGCCAAGCAAATCGCCTGTTAATGCATCAGGACGCTATAAGTGCAGTATGCATTATAACACTATCCCTCTATAATAACAAGTCTCCCCCGTCATCGCCCCCACTCCGGC
>ERZ809296.4557-NODE-4557-length-10505-cov-6.528517_pt1 | contig 10505 bp, 8 predicted proteins | sample MGYA00520511_ERZ809296 | MGnify/ENA primary metagenome ERZ809296 (study PRJEB31576, sample SAMEA3212662) | Homo sapiens | biome: human-gut; feature: human gut; material: fecal | place: Sweden | collected 2012 ... | reverse complement strand
ATGGGGAACAGCGCGGACAGAGCTTGGCAGCTCTCACAGCTCGTGGAAGGGGTCTTGACTGCTTGCAACCCCAACTACGGCAGCCTGTCTTACGTGCAGGCCAGACGTTGTGTGTCCAAGCAGATTGGGCGGCATGATGCAGCCTGCCAAGGCTGCCCACAGCGCGTTTCTCGCTCGCCGGAAGCTCGCTGCCTCCGGGTCCTCGCGCGTGCCGTGCGCGTTTCCTAACCTGCGGTGTGATCCGCGTTGCTGATATAAAATTGTCAAGCTACAATGGGAAAACATCTCCCTACTATCCCTCCCGAAAAAACAGCCAAGTGAATACCAAATTGGGCGAAAAAAGCTGCACAAATTTTTTGAGCAGGGTTTTTGCCTAAAATCAATAATTTCTCAATATTTGAATCAGAAATAATATAATGATTGGTATTACATTGAAACTTCTTAATATAATCAAACTTTTTTGAAACGTCAAAATGCCGCCTTTACTTTCCTAAAAGACGGTATAAATAGCACAGAGCAGCCTGTTTTCCAAGCTGCCCTGCGCTATTTTTCGTAATCTCACATGGGACTGAGAGAATCAATCATTCTCCCATTCGTCCCACGCTTCGTCCTCATCTTCAAACCAATCCGGATTATGAGCGATGATCTCATGCGTATTCTGGTCGTAGAACCCACCAAAGATCCGTATGAAACCTGGAATCAGATCCGGGATGAGCTGAACGAGTGCTACAGCCCCTGCACCCCACGGGAGCATCTTCCGCTCTCCCAGCAGAAAGAGTTCCGCCGGATCAAGAACGACATCATCCGGGAGGCCGAGAACATCCGCCTCGGCCTCCCAACGTTTGAAGATGAGAAGATGCGCGACGAGCCGGAGGAAACACAGGAGGAACACCCAACATCCGGCACCTGGGAACAGGCACAGCGATGTCGGGCAGCCCAGTCGGTGCTGCAGGATGTCTACGCACTGGATGAGGAACACGCCGAAGCTGCTGGAGAGCTGGAGCGGCTCTGGGCAGAAGGCTACGACAAATTTGACATTGCCCACGGCGACACGCTGGTAAGCCCGCAGCACTGGGACGACGAGCCGTTTGAGGCCATCGTCTCAAATCCGCCCTATTCCATCCGCTGGGAGGGCAGCGACAATGCAACGCTGATTAACGACCCGCGCTTTTCGCCCGCCGGTGTGCTGGCCCCGAAGTCAAAGGCAGATCTGGCGTTCATCATGCACAGCCTTTCGTGGCTGGCGACCGACGGCACGGCGGCCATCGTCTGCTTCCCCGGCGTCATGTATCGCGGCGGCGCGGAAAAGCAGATCCGCAAGTGTCTGATCGATAACAATTTTATCGACTGCATCATTCAGCTCCCGGACAATCTGTTCTACGGCACAACGATCGCCACCTGCATCATGGTATTGCTACGATTTCTCCAGCATCCATATACATCGAACAATCGGACAAAACCTGATGCTTGCCGTATGCTTTGCTGATTTTCCTGCAATTGAGTACACGGATGATTCCACCCCTAATGCAGGAAACAGAGCGATTCATTCCCTCAACCTGCTGGAGATCAGGATATGTTTCGCAGCAGGATGGAATTGCCTGATTGCATCTGCCGAAAAATGGGCATCCGTTCCCGCTGCTTGATGAGTCTATACGAATTCCCCATACATCCTTATAGAGATTGAGCTCCATATGTCGATGATGGCATCTCCGGCTTGACCACTTCCCGCCGAGCGGGATTTAACCAGATGATTTCCGACTGCCTCGACGGACAGGTGGATCTGATTCTGACAAAGTCGATATCGCGGTTTGCGAGGAATACCGTGGACACGGTCACCACCATCCGCAAGCTGAAGGAAAAAGGTGTGGCTGTCTATTTCGAGAAGAAAGACTTCTATACGGTAAAAATGCCAATAAATGCGGTAAATACGGCACTTTCCAAAGGGTCATGGTGTTTGGTTGGTGTTTGAATTTATGTGACACAGTAATACGATATTAAACGAAAATCGTCCCCACTGTTTTTATGGCAGAGAGGACGATTGGTTTATTTCTGTATGTTATTTACCCAGTTGGGCTTGCAGTTCTTGAAAACTCTCCAAGGCACTCTGCAAGTTCTCAATGATATCCGCAGCCAGTTCATCCGGGGCAGGCAGGCTATCGAGGTCTGCGAGGGACTTGTCCTTAATCCAGAACAGGTCAAGGCTTGTCTTGTCACGCTCCAGAATATCCTTTACATCAAATCTGCGGAAACGACCATCCGGATTTTCTTCCGACCATGTCTCTGTGCGGTCATGACGGTTCTCCGGGTTATAGCACTGGATGAAGTCCACGAGGTCGGCATCGGTCATAGGGTGCTGTTTCAGCGTGAAATGGATGTTGGTGCGGAAGTCATAAATCCACACTTCCTTGGTCTGCATTTCGGCACTGGCAGGACGTTTGTCAAAGAAGATAACATTTGCCTTTACACCCGGCTTATAGAAGATACCAGTCGGCAAACGGAGAATGGTGTGCAAGTCAGTGGTTTCGAGCAGTTTCTTGCGCACGATTTCTCCTGCACCGCCCTCAAACAAAACATTGTCCGGCACAACAACGGCAGCCTTTCCTGTGGCTTTCAGAATGGTATTGATATGCTGCACAAAGTTCAGTTGTTTATTGGAACTGGTTGTCCAGAAATCCTGTCGATTGTAGACGAGGTCTTCTTCCTCCTGTTCGCCTTCCTCGTTGGTGAAAGTAAGAGCAGACTTTTTGCCAAACGGCGGATTGGTCAGCACATAGTCCACACGGTAGCCGGGGTCTGTGAGAAGTGCATCACCAAGGGTAATCGGTACATTGCCGTAAATATCACCGATGTTGTGGAGATACAGATTCATCAAAGCCGTTTTATATGTGGAAGATACGATTTCGTTGCCGTAGAAGGTTTCGTTTTTCAGAAACTCTTTCTGCTCCCGGTCAAGGGAATAGTTCTCCGGATCGGCAACGAACGACTGCGAAGCGAGAAAAAATCCTCCGGAACCACAACAGGGGTCTGCGATGGTTTTCATAGGCTCCGGTCGGATACATTTCACCATTGCATGAATCAGCGGACGAGGGGTAAAATACTGACCTGCACCGCTCTTGATATCTTCCGCATTCTTCTGCAGCAAACCTTCATAGATTTCACCTTTGACATCGGAGGACATTGCCACCCATTTTTCGTTGTCAATCATTTGCACTACACGGTACAGAATGGCGGCACTGCTGATTTTATTACTTGCGCCTTTGAAGATTTTACCGAGAATACCGCCTTGTTTGCCCAGTTCTTCCAGCGTGGATTTATATTGTTCCTCCAGTTCCGCACCCTTGAGGGTGTTCATGTCCGACCATGTGTATCCGGCAGGAATCCCTGTTTCTTTTTTGTAGGGCGGCTTGGAATACTCATCGGACATTTTCAGAAAGATAAGGTAGGTAAGCTGTTCCAGATAATCTCCGTAGGAAACACCGTCATCCCGGAGCGGATTGCACATCCCCCAAACCTTTGATACGATTGCTGATGTTTGTTCACTCATTCGATACTTCTCCTCTATTCGAATCAAAAGCATCCATTCTTTTTTGTAACTTTTGAATGGACTTATCCATTGATTGAATGCTTTTTGTCATTTTTTTCATTTCTTGATAAGTATCTTCAGTAGGTGAATCATATATTATTGACCAAAGATACTGTTTAAGGTCTATCGTTGTGGACTCTGAGTAGGTGGAAAAGATATCCGAGTAGCAAATGGTAATTTTCAACGGAATATTACTTATTTTCCCTAATTCCGGAGTACCTCCAAAACACACAAACCAACTTTTATCAACGCCCAAAGTGAACGAGGATTCACACAATTTTACTAAATACTCTTTATCCGGCACATTGGCAATAAACTCTGGATTGATTTTCACAGAAACATTATTGGCAACCTGATGTCCATGGTTATGTATATTTAGAACAAGGAGGCTGCCTCGTATTGTTTCAAAGGTTACAGTAACAAAAGCACGATTATTTTCTTCAAATTGACGTTTTGATTCTGCCAACTGTTCCCGTGTTGCTTTTGCAGAACGATAGTTAAATATACAAATAAATATTGTCGCAATCACATAGACTGCGGTTATTGCAATCATAATCCAGTCTGTCATACTACACCTCCTTCAAAGGCTTGTTTTAATATGCTCTGTCGCATGGCATCCGCCTGTGCCAATGCGGTATCCACGGTCTGCTCGATACTTTCGCATACGGATAGACGGGATTCTATGATTTGTACCGTTTGATCCTGTTCATTTATATCAGGAACAGGAATCAAGAATTTCTTTATGTCACCTACGTTAATATGTGGTGATGCAGAACCACCAATGTTTTCTGTAATGACACTGTTTAAAAATGGTGAATTCAAATAGTGCATCAGAAATTTATTGTTCAGGTTTTGACCAGTCCGTAACAGCATCATTCGTTGTCCTAAGCATACTTCAAGTCCTTTTGGAATGATACAAGCTATTCCCAATATGGCACCCTCACGGCTATATAAAACATCTCCCGGCATTGGACGGAGACGTGTTATTCGGTTTTCAAATGTACTATTAGAGACATAGTTTGGTTTAGATAAATCTAAAAATCCCTTACGGAAATTCGTTGTTCGCAAACACAGTTTACCTTCTTCCACCCATTTTGGCGTTGAATGCGGACAATCCACAATATAATCACATATATCAGCAATATGCCTTTCTGGTACACTTTTTCGTTTGAATGTCTCAAATGCCTCTTTCAGCACCGCCTGTCGATACACCGCCAACTGCTGCTTTGTGGTCTGCAAGGTTTCCACAGCCTTGTCCAGTTCGGAGAATAATTCTTCAATTCGAAATACGAGGTTGTCCTGAACTTCTGGGGGAGGAACTATTACATTTAGAGACTTTAGAATAGTCTGACTGATATTATTTTGCGTTCCGCCTTTTCCCATTGATATGAGTTTGGATTTCATCATAGCCATGTAGTAGAACATATATTTTGTAGATACGCCACGAAGTTCTTTTGCAAATGCGATAGCCTGATTGGTACAGCATTCAATACCTGTAATCCCCAATTTTCCGATGCTTCCATACATTGCAACCAATAAAGTGCCAGCAGGAATTATCTTCGCGCTGCTATTTTTTAATCCTAATTCAGTGATTTTACTCTGAGATTCTGTAACTACACCATCATTCAAATCACCGATTATCAACCACGGAATATCCCCATTATCATAGTATTGGGATTCTGTTGCTTTAGGCGTTCCACCAGACCCCCATGTTACAACTTCTGTCATTGGTTTTATAGCCCATCCATTGGGCAAATTTTTTTCTTTTATCATTTAAGCTACCAGCTCCCTATTCATCTCATTCAGTATTACCTCATAGTCATCCCCAAAGGACTCATAGAAGCCCAGCAGACCGCCTTTTTTGTCAAAGGGCGTCAAGTCCAAATCCTCCGGCAGGATACTGAGGGAAGTGGCAATGTGGTCTTTAATCAGACGCAGCCATTCCATCTGTTCTTCGGTAAACTGAATGTGTCCGGCATTACGTTTGAACGTCCACTGCATAAAGTTATAATTCACCTTATCCGCAAACGGGCTGAGGTTATCGGTATAGCCCATCTCAAAGCGAATGATGGAGATGAGGTCTGTCAGTTGCGCCATCGTGCCACGCTTTACCTTGTCCGGCTTCTTGATGGCATAGCAGTCCCACAGGCGTTCTACGGTGATGCCCTTGGCTTTCAACTTGCCATACAGTTCTTTTAGCTGTTCGATAGCCATGGGGCGGTCTTTGTAGCTTTCATTATAGATGATACGCAGGGCAATAATCTCATCCTTGTTTTCCTCAATAAATTCGTGGAAGGTAGCGAGGATGCGGTCTGCGTTTTCTTCCTGCTGCGTATCAAAGCCTGCAAACAGGACAGAGTCGATGTTGGTGTTGTCAATAATCTGGTCATGGCTGCGGCGCACATTCTCAATGTAATCACGGACATCCGGGTCATGGAACGGTGCAACGGCAGCCTGTATCAATTCTTTCTGTGCCTGTTTCAGCTGTTCCTCCGTGACCTCCGCAGAGCCTGTGTCCGCCTGCGCCTTGGCAGTCAGCACATCCTCATCAAAGGCATTCAGCAGATTTTCAGCCACGGATCCGGCAGCAGTGCCGACCTTCGCTTCAAACTGCTTACGCTCCGCCGGGGACATCTGGCTGTTCAGTCGAATGACACGGTTTGCAAGAGAGGTCAACGTGTCCTCGTCTTTTGCACCCAGTGCCACATTCATCATGAGTTCTTTCATGCTGACGGTCGGTTTTCGTTCCAACGGTCTGGTATCCGATTTCTTGGATTTGGTAACGCCAACCGCATCCACAATCACGAAATGGTCTTTATTCTCTGTGGCAGATGGGGTGACTTTCTGCAAGTCCTCTTTACTCAGCACACGAGTGCCTCTGCCTTTCATCTGTTCAAAGTAGTTTTTACTGCGTACATCACGCATGAAAATCAAGCACTCGATTGGCTTTACATCGGTGCCTGTGGCAATCATATCCACCGTGACGGCAATACGAGGGTTATAATCATTGCGGAAGGAACTCAGCACAGATTCCGGGTTGTCAGCGGAATAGGTGATTTTGCGGCAGAAGTCATTGCCTTCGCCAAACTCCTCACGGACAATCTGAATGATGTCATCCGCATGGCTGTCCGTCTTTGCAAAAATCAGTGTCTTTGGCACTTCTTTTCTGCGTGGGAACAGTGTGGTGAACAGATTATCCTTAAAGGAACGGATGACCGTGCGTATCTGACTTGGGTTGACAATGTCCCGGTCAAGCTGGGTTGGCTTATAATCCACATCCTCGTCCAGCTGTTTCCATCGTTTGGCTCTGGACAGACGGTCACGGTATTCAATCAGCTGTTTCATCAGATGAGCGCCGTTTTTGCCCACCTGTGTTTCAATGAGAAAGATATCCTCGCCAACGTTAACGCCGTCAATGATAGCCTGTTCTCTTGGGTACTCGCTGACAATATTCTCGTTGAAAAACGCAAAAGTACGGTTATCCGGGGTGGCGGTCAAGCCAATGATAAAGGCATCAAAATAGGACAACACTTGGCTCCACACATTATAAATGGAGCGGTGGCATTCATCCACGATAATGCAGTCAAAGAACTCCGGCGGATATTTCTCGTTGTACACCACCTCTTTGGGAGCCTTGCTCTCTGCCGTAACAAACTCCGCAAAGGATTTTTCCTCGATAGATTCGTCCAGTTCTTCGCCCTTCAGGATGGAGTACATTCTCTGAATGGTGCAGATGCAAATCTGGATATCGTTTGGTATGTAGGAACTTTTCAGCCTGCGGACACCGTAAAGCTGTGAAAAAGAGCGTGGGTCATCATTGGGAGTATAGGCAAGGAACTCACGCTCTGCCTGTTCTCCCAGACCTCTTGTATCCACAAGGAACAAGATACGGTTCATTTTTCCGTATTTCAATAAACGGTAGGCCGCAGTGATTGCTGTGAATGTTTTGCCTGCGCCTGTTTCCATCTGCACCAGTGCCTTGGGGCGGTTCTCAGCAAAAGACTTGTCCAGATTCTTGATGGCATTCACCTGACATTTGCGAAATCCCGTTTCATCCAATGCAGGGAAATGCTTCATGTTATTACGGATGGTATCCGACTGCCCTAACAGCGCAAGCAGGGTCTCCGGGCGATGGAATGAGAACACCGTTCTGGAGCGGTACTTTATATCGTTATAATCCGTAAACCGAATCAGCTTGTCTGTGGTTTCATAAGCAAAGCGAATTTTGTAATCATTCTTTATCCATTTGAAGATGCTGTTGGCATAACGCCCAGACTGCACCTCAACATCGGTGATAGATTCGCCTTTTTCCTCACGCTTGGCTTCGGCAACACCCACAGGCTTGCCGTCAATGAAAAGGGCATAGTCCACCTCACCTGTGCTTGTGGGGAATTCACGGACAGCAACGCCCAGTGCGGCAGAAAGATTCAGCTTTTTCATATCCTGAATGACCCAGCCGGACTGACGCAGTTTTTCATCAATCACAAGCCGTGCTTTTTCTTCGGGTGTCATATCACGTGTCCTCCTCATCTATGTACTCCATAATGTCACCGTAGTCGGCATTAAGGGTCTTGCATATCTTGCCAAGGACGGTGAGCGTGACCTCCTCGTCCCTGCGTAGTTTTGTCATTGTGTTAGGCGCAACGCCGGAGGCTTTCCTCAAATCAGCCTTGCTCATCTTCTTATCAACCAGTAACTTCCACAAACGATTATATGAAACAGCCATGTTTGCCTCCTTTTGCACACCTCAATTGAAAAACTAATTTCCGGTTGGGTAGCCAGTCATGCGGAAGTTAATCTTGCAAAAAGGTACCTGGAAGTAACTCTTACAAACATTTTCCAAGACATTGACATGCTCCCAACGGTAAATTACAATGTAAATGCTTTACCTATGCGCAGGATAGGGCAACACTGAGGAGCGACCTGAGCGGCACATAGGGTTTGCGGGAAGGCGGCATCTGAACGGATGCTGCCTTTTTTGCTGCCTTCCCGGAAACAAAAGCGATAAACCTCAGGGTTTAAGGGGCAGAGCCCCTTCGTCTTCTCCGAATGGCGGCAGCAGAGAAACGGAGAAAACCATGGCTAAGAATACACATTTGACCCTTAGTGACCGAATCGCCATTGAAGTCGGTCTCAAAGAACAGAAAAGCTTTTCTGCCATTGCAGCAGAACTGCGAAAAGACCCCACAACCATCTCCAAAGAAGTCCGTGCGCATATCAAACTAAAGCAGGCCGGAGGATACAATCCCTGCGGTGTCCGTAAGGAATGCAAACACTACGGTGATGTGTGCACACTCTGCCAGTTTCCTTACGGAAAAATGTGTCATACCCGCTTCAAGGCCAAGTGCTTTGAGACCTGTCCCGACTTCCAGAAAGCACAATGCTCCAAGCTGAACAAGCCGCCGTATGTCTGCAACGGCTGCCAGCAGCGTAAGGTCTGCAAACTGGAGCGGCACCTTTACGAAGCAAAATTCGCCCAGAAAGAGTATGAAGCGACCCGCAGCGAGTCCCGGCAGGGCTTTGCTGTGACGCCAGCGGAGCTTCAGCGAATCGACCGGATCATCTCGCCGCTCATTCAGCAGGGACAGTCCATTCACCAGATCTGCGTGAATAATGGCGACGAAATCATGTTGGACGAGAGGACCATCTACAATTATGTGGATGCCGGTCTTCTGTCCGTAGGAAATATGGATCTGCCCAGAAAGGTCCGCTACAAGGTGCGCAAAAGGAAACCCTCTGTACGGGTAGACAAGCAGTGCCACCTGGGCAGGACCTATGAAGATTTTCTGGAATACACCGCAGCCAATCCGGATGTTCCCATCGTGGAAATCGATTCTGTAGAGGGCCGCAAGGGTGGCAAGGTGCTGCTTACAGTGTTCTTCCGCAACTCCACCCTCATGCTGGCCTTTCTGCGGGACAGGAACACGGCACGGTCTGTTACGGAGGTTTTTGAATGGCTGTACGAAACTCTTGGGCACGAGCAATACTGCCGATTGTTTCCCATCATTCTGACGGACAGAGGCAGTGAATTTACCGACCCAGTTTCCATTGAATGCACTGAACTTGGAGAGGTACGAAGCAGAGTCTTCTATTGCAATCCTCAGCGTTCTGACCAGAAAGGCAGCTGTGAAGTCACCCACGAATTTATCCGGCGCATTCTTCCCAAAGGTACATCCTTTGACCATTTGCAGCAGAGCGATATCCTGCTCATGATGAGTCATATTAACTCCTATACGAGAAAGAAGCTGAACAACCAGTCAGCCCACCGGTTGTTCAGCTTCTTATATGGAGATACCATTCTGCCGTCTCTCGGCATTCAGGAGATCCCCGCAAACGATATCAATCTGACACCCCGACTGCTCAAAAAGTAAAATCAAGCTGCTGCTATTCGGAATATATCCGTATGCAGGGGTGGAAGTTACTTTTGCAAATTTTGCAAAAACACTTCGACCTCCGCTTGGCATGCCCATTTTTAGGCGAGGGTGTCCGATCTGTCTCTATGCTAACATACCCGCTGACAATATTCAATTTCTTTGTAAGATTAAATTCCGGTTTCGGCATTGTTTGTAAAATTAACTTCCGGATTTGAGAGGGTAATGCTTATTTCCCGGAATTTAATCTTGCAAGGCTTTTTGAAGTCCGGAAGTAAATCGTGCAAACCGGAAGTTACTTTTGCAATTCACCCTCCTTTTGCACACTATAATAAATATTATATCACAATTCTACACATTTCGCAAGACTGTGCGAAAGTTTAGCAAAGCAAAGAAGCGTAAACTTTTTGTGACTGTCCAGTTTTGGACACTCCGTTTGCTTCATTGTTGGTGTGGTGTATGGCTGCCATGGAGGGGCGGTCATACGCTTCTTTTGCGTATCATGATGTACAATGAAAATCTGCACGAAGAAGAACAACATCTGATCCAGC
>ERZ809296.4551-NODE-4551-length-10516-cov-12.720008_pt1 | contig 10516 bp, 9 predicted proteins | sample MGYA00520511_ERZ809296 | MGnify/ENA primary metagenome ERZ809296 (study PRJEB31576, sample SAMEA3212662) | Homo sapiens | biome: human-gut; feature: human gut; material: fecal | place: Sweden | collected 2012 ... | reverse complement strand
TCAGCGGGTCGTCGCCGTAGCCCAGCTGCTTGACGATGTGCTCCAGACCGCCGCCCTCCAGCTCGGTAACACCGTAGGCATGGGCACCCAGCACCAGCGTGCCGAACACAGCCAGACCGGTGGGGCAGGTGTCATCCTTCCAGATCTTGGCCTCGCTGGTCTCGATAAAGCGGATATTGCCCAGCTTGCCGATCTCGCCGCGGAACATGGTGTCCGGGTCGGCGTACTTGTGCACCTCAATAAACTCCTTGCTGGTCTTGAGGTCGTAGGCGGCATAGGGGTGGATGATGGCGATGTAGCTGTCGCCGATGGGGTCCGCATTCATGGCACCCAGCTGTGCCGCCGCCTGGAAGAACAGCTTCGGGGTCAGGGTGCAGGTCTTGTCCAGCGCCTTGCGGCTGGTCACAGCAGTCTCGGCACCGTCTGCCGCCAGCTTGGGCGCATAGATGACGTTGGTGCCGCCTGCCAGCACATCGCGGGTGATGCTGTCCATGGTGCGGCCCGCCTGACTTGCCAGCACGCGGGTGGCCTGCACCACATTGTTGTCGATGGCAGTCATCTGCAGTACATCGGTCAGCGGGGTCCAGCCGCCGTACTGGTGCAGGTCGCTGGTGATGGTGGTCACGTTCAGGGTCTGACCATTGGGGGTCACGCCCTCGGTCAGCGGAGTGGACGCCTTGGGCAGGCTGTCATACTTGCGGAACTCGATGGTCTTGCCGCCGTTCTGGGGCACCGGGTAGTAGTCCGCAAACTGGTCGTGCACCAGACGCGGCTCTGCCTGATCGATGAGACGCTTCTCATAGAAGGTCTTCATTTCCTGCGACATGGTCGCGGTGGTGTTCAGGTTCTCGGCAAACAGCTGGATGTTGAAAGTGTGGTTCATAGTCTGGTTCCTTTCTCTTGTCAAAACGTTACAGTTCGATCTGTGCTCCGTGGAGCACACGGCGTTCCAGTGCTTCGCGCTGGGCGCGGGTCATGCTGGCAACGTCCGGGCGGACGGTGGCCGCACCGCCGGGACGGATGCCGTTTTCGGTGGGCCGTGCGGCACGCTGCTGGATCCGCTCCACTACGCCCTGTTCCACCGCCTGTGCAGCGGTGCGCAGGTTTTCGTCGTAATGGGTCAGGCGGTAGGCGTCCTGCACCCGCATCCCGGGCAGCTGCATCAGACGGCGCATTTCCGGGCTGCGCAGTTCCTTCTGCAAATTGAAGTCCGGATGGCTGCGGCGCATGGCCGCTTCTTCTGCCGCCCAGCGGGCGTGCAGGCCCTGCACTGCCGTCCGGGTGCTGCAGGCAAGGCCGGACAGCGGCGGCAGTTCCGGGCGCTGAACGGGCGGCTCAGGCCGGGCTTCCGGTTCCGGCTGGGGCGCAGCGGGCACGGCAGGGGCGGCTTCGCCGGGCTTCATGGTGCCGGAAGCAACTGCCTGCCGGGTCTGTGCTTCGCTCAGGGCCGGGGGAGCAGGGGCGGCATCTCCTTCTGCAAAGAGCTGCAGATCCATCATGCTCTTCTCGCCCCGGCGACTCACATCCGCAAAGCGGACATTCTCCGGGTAGCGCTCAGCCAGCAGTGCAAAGCAGGCCTTGGCCAGTTCAAAGGCACCCTGCACCCATTCTGCGCAGGGCGCATCTGCCTGCACCGCCAGACGCGGGCCGTCCGGCTCGTCAAAGGCATCGCTGCGGGCGTTTTCTTCGCCTGCCAGCAGGCACACAAGCCCCTGCATCACGGTGCTGGCACCGGCGCACACGATGTCCTGCCCGGCAGGCGCATAGCCTGCGTGACCGGCAGCTTCCAACCGGCAGCTGATCCCGGCCGGGGTATCCATTTCGCTGTAAACAACCTTCATCATAAAAATTCACCTCCTTTTCAATGTAGATCCATGGCTCTTGCAGCAGCGGCCACCGGCAGTGCACTGCCAAGGCCCGCCAGCTTTGTGGCTGCAGCCTGCTCGTTTTTCTGCGTGAACGCGCTGCTCACACTGCGGGTCAGACCATCGGCATCACTCTGGCCGCTGCCCTGCATCTCGATCACCGCCGCCATCCGCACCATCTGGTCCTGCAGCTGTGCCAGCTGCTGGGCAAGGGTGCCGTTCTGCCGCACCCGCTGGCGCACCTTCTCAATGCCTTCAAAATCCATCATGTCCAGTGCCGCAAGGGCGGCATCGGCATTTTCCGGCTTGAAAAAGCCCAGCTGATAGCATTCTTTTGCGGTCTCGTTCTGGGAAAGGCGGCTGAAGGTGCTCTTCTTGGCGGCACTGACCACGATGTCAAAGACCGGTTCCCGGCTGCCCAGCTCCACGCCGCCCACGCTGCCGCCGGGCACAGCCCGCAGTGCCTGCGCCGAGAAGGGTACGAACCGGTTCTCGCCGCTCTCGCCCACGATGCGGAACACCCGCTGCTCGTCGTAGAACTGGCGCATCAGCTCGATGATCAGGTAGCACTGCTTGGCAAAAGCGCGGTAGGCGCTCTTGAGCATATCGCGGGAAAGCTTTGAGCCTGCCTCCTGCAATGCCGCAATGGCGCTGGCAGCGGTCACACCGCCGGCGGTGCCGCCCTGCGTCATATCCCGGTTGCCGCTGATCTCCTTCAGCTCCTCAATGCGGCTCTGGCGGTAGCTCAGGCTGTTGCCCTGCAGGCCGGCCGTCTGCAGAGGACGGAAGCTGTCGTCGTTCAGACGGCCCACCACATGCACGATGTCCCGGCTGAAATCGGCCAGCTCTTCCTCGTTGACCCCTGCCGTGTCGCTGAGCACGTACCGCTGCTTTGCGCTCAGCAGCACGTTCTCGTCCATGGCATGGTTCATCTTGTCAATGGCCGTCTGGCAGTCCTTCATCACATCGATGTATCCAAAGCCCGCCGGGCTGTCCTCTTCCACGAACAGCGGGTCAAATACAAAGGGGTACTGCCCGTGGTCGTACAGGCCCCTTTCTGCCAGCGCCGGGTCGTTCTGGCTGGCGTACAGCACCACGCCGTTGCAGAACTTGCAGTAGTGCAGCACCATGCGTCCACTGGCATCCGGCCGCTTATAGTACCAGTCCACCACCACGCTCTTGGTGCTGGTGTCCTGCCCTTCATCGTGGATGTACCGGGGCACATCCAGCACACTGGCGGTGCGGCCCCGCAGCTGCGGATACCGGGCGCTCAGCTGGGCCGTATCCTCCAGGCTCAGGCTGAAAAAGTCCGGCGACGCCTGAATATCTGCTGCGCCCGGCTCCCAGTAGAGCATCAGCAGGTTCACGCTGCGCACCGCAATGTCGCCGATGCCGCCGCGCATTGCCGGGTCCCAGAAGATGCCGGTCACGCCGGTGCCTGTCTTGAGCTTGCGCCACCAGCAGTCGCTGTACACCTGCTCGTAGTCGGCCTGTTCCAGCACCACCGGCAATACGCTGGAAAGTGCCCGTGCGGTGTCCTCGTCATCTGCCGACCGGGGCAGCACGTTGGGCTCCGGGTAGTTGTCCATGGCGTCCGCATGCTTGTTGGCAATGCTGTTGAACAGCCATCCGCTGGAGGGCTGAGCCTTGCCGGGCATCATGGGGTTCTGGTAATTCTTCCAGTGGCCCATGCGGAACCACAGCTCGTTGTCCACAATGCGCTTGTCCAGCGCGGCCTTGCCCGCCTTGTAGCGCTGCAGCGTCTGCATGGCCTCGGCCACCTGTGCTTCGCCCACCGGCAGGCTCTCGTTCTCATAATCGTCCATCGCGTTTCTCCTTTAAATTCTGTAAAATCTTGCCTGTTTGTGCAGCTCCAGCGGGTCGTCCTGCAGGGGCGGCGCAGCGCAGCGGCAGGGCGGACTGATGGGGTTTTCCATCAGCACATAGCGGCACTCGTCATAGATGTGATCCTCCTGCCGGGTGTCGATGTCCTCCACATTGCTCTCATCGTACACAAGGTTCGGGATGGTGCGGATGAAGTGTTTGCAGGTGTTGAAGACCTGCAGCATCGGCCTGCCGTCCGTGTCAAAGTTCAGCCGGTAGTGGAACTGCATCTTTCCGGCCAGACGGGTGTGGTCGCCGGGGGCCCAGTGCAAAAAGCCGGGGGCCCGCTCCATCATGGCAGCAATGCTCTCGCCGCGGCTCTCATCAAAGATGGCCGGGTCGGCAATGCCATGGATCACCCTGCCCCGCAGCAGAGGGTCGTTCTGCTCTGCCTCCCGGATGCGCCGGGCCTGTTCCACCGGGTCGATGCGCAGGCCCTCGTTGGGGCGGCCCGTGCAGCCGTACAGCTCCCGGATACGGTAGAGCCGCCCGTCCTCATCCGCAGCGTACCACCCCACCGAGAAGGGCTTCGAGAAGCCAAAATCGAACCCGCGGTAGATGGTCCAATGCTTCGGGATGGTGAAGGGTGCGATCACATGCGTCCAGCGCTGATCCTGATAATGGGCCGGGTCGTTGCGCCACTCGGTGAACACCTGACCGCTGAAGCTGTCCCAGCTGCCATAGAGCAGGGCCTGCTTTTCCGCCTCCGGCATGCTGGCAAGGCTTGCAAGGTAGCCGGGATCGTTGGCCAGCAGGGCGGGGTTATCAAAGATGCTGGACGGGATGAACACCCGCGAGCGCTGCAGCGTCTGCTCGGTGCCGTCCGGCAGCCTGACCGTGTGCTCCTCCACAATGGGCGTACCGGGCGGTGCCGGCGTGATGAACCGCGCCTTCACCCACCCGTGGCCGATGCCGCCGGGATTGGTGGTGGCCCGCATGTACACCCGGGTGCCCGGGCCGGTGGGACGGTTGCGGCTCATCATGTAGCTGTACTCTTCCCATTCAAAGTGGGTCAGCTCGTCAAAGCCGATAAAATCAAAAGCCTTGCCCTGATAGTTGGTGCGGTCCTTGGTGTACTGCATAGAGCCAAAATAGATCTTTGCCCCGCTGGGGAAGTTCCACACATGGGTGGTGGCGTTGTACTGCGCCTGCGGAAAAGCCCTGCGGTAGTACATCTGGCTTTTGTCCACCAGATCGGAAAGCTGCGGGTAGGTCTTGCGCAGGATCAGCGCCCGGTAGTGTGGGATATGCACCTGCCGCAGCGCTTCAATGATGAGTGCATCGCTTTTTCCGCCGCCTGCCGCACCGCCGTACAGCGCTTCCGGCTCCGGGCGGCGCATGAACTCGGCCTGTCTGGGCTGAGGCCGCCAGACCACCGGCGCTCTTGCTTCCTGTGTGCTCATGTTTCTTCCTCCACGGGCGGCAGGATCACCACGCCGCATCCTGTGCCCTCTGTTTGCGTGCCCTGATCGTTCAGGGTCTTGGCCACAGCGGCCAGATCCTTGAGCACCGCCGTGGCCTCCTTGAGGCCTTTGATGGTGCTGCCGTCTGCCGCGCCGGTTTTCTTTGCTGCCTTTTGGCGGGCATTCAGCTCCCGTACCTCCTGCGCCAGCAGGGTGCTTAGGGTGTCGGTGGCCCGGCTCAGGCTTTCCAGCCCTTTGGCCTGTTTTATCTGCCCCATGGTGTGGGTATCAGCTCCTTTCTGCCCCGATGTGCTGGGCTATGGCAAAAGGATACCACCGTCTGCCGAACTCCGACAGGGTGTACTTTTTCAGGGCCGAACAGTATATTTTATTTACAAAAATCCCTGCAGTATAATAAAGCCGTATTTTAAACAACGTTACCCTGTCACTTTTTGAAAGCAGTGTATTTTTCCACGCGAAACCTGTGGCAAATCTCCCGGAAACGTTTAAAGTCATACTCATTTGCAATTTTTGGACAAAAAATGAAAAAAATGTGTTTATTTTGTGGACAAACCCAGGCGGAACATGCTACAATAGCTTTTGTTCTTTCCCGCCGCACGCACCGGCGGGATGTTTTGGGAGCTGTGTTTATAAGCAGGGTGTGCCGAACGGATGCGGGCAACCCCCTTCAGGCGGTGTGCTGTGTTTATGAAAACGGCTTCTTATTTAAAATCAGGAGGTTCTTCATGTTAGAAAACATCTTTCATCTGAAAGAAAACCACACCGATGCCAAGACCGAGATCATGGCTGGTATCACCACCTTCATGACCATGGCCTACATCCTTGCGGTCAACCCCAATATCCTGTCCGCCTCGGGCATGGATTCCGAGGCTGTTCTGATTGCCACCGCGCTGGCATCCTTTGTTGGAACTGCGCTTATGGCTCTGCTTGCCAACTATCCGTTTGCACTGGCACCCGGCATGGGCCTGAACGCCTACTTCTCCTACACGGTCGTTCTCACCATGGGTTACAGCTGGCAGCTGGCCCTGATGGCCGTCTTTGTGGAGGGCATCATCTTCATCGTGCTGTCCCTGACCAACGTCCGTGAGGGCATCTTCAACGCCATTCCCATGACCCTGAAGAGCGCCGTCAGCGTGGGCATCGGCCTGTTCGTTGCTTTTGTCGGTCTGCAGAACGCAAAGCTGATCGTCAACAGCGATTCTACCCTCGTCACCTACCAGCACTTCAAGGGCGAGACCTTCTCCAGCGTGGGCATGGGCGCGATCCTTGCCCTGTTGGGTATCGTGATCACCGCCATCCTGCTGGTAAAGAAGGTCAAGGGCGGCATCCTGTACGGCATCCTCATCACCTGGGTGCTGGGCATCCTCTGCGAGATCGCCGGCATCTATGTTCCCAACCCCGACGCAGGCATGTACTCCGTCATTCCCACCGCCTTCGTCAGCTTTGACTTCTCCGCGCTGGGCAAGACCTTTGGTCAGGTGTTCAAGACCGATTTCTCCGGCGTTGGCATCCTGAACTTCTTTGCCGTCATGTTCTCCTTCCTGTTCGTTGACCTGTTCGATACGCTGGGCACCCTGATTGGTGTTGCCTCCAAGGCCGACATGCTGGACGAGGACGGCAAACTGCCCCACATCAAGGGCGCACTGATGGCTGACTCCATCGCCACCTGCGCAGGCGCTGTGCTGGGCACTTCCACCACCACCACCTTCGTGGAGAGCGCTTCCGGCGTCACCGAGGGCGGCCGCACCGGTCTGACCGCTATGACCACCGGCATCCTGTTCCTGCTGGCCACCATCTTCAGCCCGCTGTTCCTCACCATCCCGTCCTTTGCAACGGCTCCCGCCCTGATCATCGTGGGCTTCTACATGATGGGCTCTGCCGTCAAGATCGACTTCAACGACCCCAGCGAGGGCATCCCCGCCTTCCTCACCATTCTGGCCATGCCCACTGCCTACAGCATCTCTGAGGGCATCGCCATCGGCGTCATTTCCTGGACCATCATCAACGTCGTCTCCGGCAAGGCCAAGGAAAAGAAGATCAGCCCGCTGATGTACGTGCTGACCGTGCTGTTCATCCTCAAGTACGTGTTCCTCTAAGCCGCTGATCTTACCACAAGCAAAAAAGCTCCCGTCCTGATGATGGACGGGAGCTTTTCTGCTTCCTGTGATCCGGAACAGCCTGCGCATTCGCTCCGGGCTGTCCGGCGTGGAACTATTCTTTTTTAGTGATCAGGGTTATTTGCGCCTCGGGTGGATATGCACTTCCGGGATCGCTACGTTATCGTAGTGGATCGGCTTATCTGCCGCCGGAGTGCCGTCCGCATCCGTATGATGTGCCACCTTGCCGGTATGGATCTCCGGCAAGGCCACGGTTTCTTCCTCATGGGGATGCTCCTGCTTTTTTCCGAGCCACGTTTTCAGATGGTGATAAAGCAACATTGCACGTCTCCTTTCCCGGTGCGGCTCTCCGCCCGGACCGCCAGATACACTCAGATAAAATTGATGAACACCGTAATGACCAGACTGTTCAGGAAGTCCGCAAACAGACTGCCCACCAGCGGGATCAGCAGATACGCCTTGACCGAGGGCGAATATTTATCGCAGATGGCCTGCATGTTTGCCATGGCGTTGGGCGTTGCACCCATGCCAAAGCCGCAGGTGCCGGATACGATGACCGCCGCATCGTAATCGCGGCCCATGATGTTGAACACCACCAGCACCACATACAAAATCATGAACAGGGTCTGCCCGGCCAGCAGCACGATCAGCGGCAGGGCCAGCTCTGCCAGCTGCCACAGCTTCAGGGTGATCATAGCCATGCCCAGGAACAGCGAAAGGCAGATGCCGCCAATATCGTTGATCTCGCCCATATACACGGTGTACTGGCCGCTGTATTCGCCCACATTGCGGATGATTGCCGCCGCGATCATGGCACCAATATAGATGGGGAAGGTCATGCCCGTCAGGCTCAGAAGCTTCGAGAGCACCGTACCGATGCCCATGGCGACGATCAGCTGAAAGCTTGCCGCCGGGTACATGGTGGTGTGGCGCTCGTGCTTCATTTCTTCTTCCACCAGCAGGCTGTCATCCTCCGGCACCACCGTGGCCAGCAGGTTGTGCCGCTCAATGAGCATCTTGCCGATGGGGCCGCCCATCATGCTGCCTGCGATCAGGCCATAGGTGGCCGCTGCCGTGCACAGGGTGGTGGCCCCCTGAATGCCAAAGTCCTCCAGCACCGGGCCAAAGGCACCGGCGGTGCCGTGGCCGCCCACCATGGGGATGGAGCCGGTGCAAAGGCCAACCAGCGCATCCACGCCCAGCAGCTTTGCCAGCCCCACGGCCACAAAGTTCTGGCTGACGATCAGCACGATGACTACGCCCAGAAACACGATCATCGCTCTTCCGCCGCTTTTCAATACCTTGAGGTTTGCCTGAAAGCCCACTGAGGTGAAGAACATCACCATGCAGACTTCCTTTAGAATATCATCAAATGCAAACTCGGCAATGCCGGTCACATAGCACACGCAGGTAAAAATGGCGAACAGCACGCCGCCAATGACCGGGGCCGGAATGCAGAAGCGTTCCAGCACCTGCACCCTTGCCCGCAAAAACTTGCCCAGCATCAGCACCAGCACGGCAACGGCCAGTGTCTGATACATATCCAATTCGATCTTCATTGCTCTACTTTCCCTCAGTTCCCAGCCGTTTGATCGACCGTAATTCCTGCCGCCTTATAGTATGCGGCCGCGCCCGCATGGAACGGGATGCCAACGCCCTCTACTGCGTTTTCCTCCGGGTCCAGCGGGATGCCCAGCTGCTCTTCCAGCCCTTCCCGGCTGGAGAACAGAAGCTGTGTCAGCTGCTGCACCTGCTTTGCGGGCAGCGCGTTGCTGGCCAGCAGAACGGCTTTCACGCCCACCGTCTGCACCTCCTCCGTCTGGCCGGGATAGGTGCCTGCCGGCAGCGTGACCGTGTTGTAGGCGCTGTAAGCGCTCATCAGGCGCTGTGCCGCCGCACCGTCCACCTTCAGCAGCCGGATGCCGCACTCGCCTGCCAGAGCGGTCAGCACCGGGCTGGGCGCACCCACCGTCATAAAGATGGCATCCACCCTGCCCGCCTTCAGCTGGGCAGCGGCATCCTCATAGTTCAGGTTCACCATGCTCACCATCTTGTCGTTCAGACCATAGGCAGATAAGATCTGCAGTGCGTTCTGCTCCGAGCCGGATTCTTCCGCGCCAATGCTCACCGTCCTGCCATGCAGGTCCTCAATGGACCGGATGTCGGAATCCGCCCGCACCACCACCTGACAGGTCTCGGTGTACAGCGCCGCCACGGCACCAAAGCCGCGGCTCTCCTCCTCGTCGGCAAAGATGCCGGTCTGGTCATAGGCATCCTGCACAAGGTCTGCCTGTGCAATGGCCAGCTGCAGGTATTCGCCGGTCAGCAGGCGCAGGTTCGCTGCGGAACCGGCGGTAGCCTTCAGCTCCACCTGCCCGTTGTCCGTCTCGTTTTCCAATGCTGCGAACCGCTCACCGAACTCCCGGTAGATGCCGCCCTCGCCAGCCACACCGAAGCGCAGCCGTTTGGCCTTTTCTGTCGATGCACATCCGCTCAGAACCGCAGCTGCCAGCAGAATGCCTGCCAGTGCCGCCGCGAGCCATTTCTTTTTCAAGATCACCACTCCTCTTCCTGCCGCCGCAGTGCGGCAGAGCTTTTATCCTAAATTATACGCATATTGCGGATGAAATGCAATCACCTACTGCAGAAAAGGAATGCACTTACCCTCCGAACAGCCCGAAGAAGCTGGTATGGGTCACCCCCAGCACAAGGAACAGTGCGATCAGTGCAAACAGTACCCTGATGATAATATCCATCTGGTGCACTGTCAACGGAAAATGGTCGTACATCTTTTCTTTCGCATTCACAAAGTTTTTGTCGCCGTTGTTCAGCAGGTTCTTTTTTCCTTCCTCAAAGTCTGCCTTCTGGTCTGCCAGCTCCGCCTGTTCCTGCGCCAGCTGTGCTTCCCGGGCCGCAAGGGCAGCTTCCCGGCGGGCAAGCTCAGCCTCGCGCTCTTCGGGCGTCTGTTTTTCCTGTGCCATAACGTACCTCCTGATGGTGTTTTTATTATAATACCACACAAATGCAGATAAAAAAAGCGGGCCGCCTGCCCAAAAGCAGACGACCCACAGAAAAAGCTCTTACTTCTTTGCCAGATACTTGCGGATATCGATGGCCACAGCCACGATAATGACAAGACCCTGAACGATATAGGTGTAAGAAGAGTTGACATTCATGAACTGCAGAGCGACCTTCATCAGCTCAAAGACCAGAACGCCGACCAGAA
>ERZ809296.4544-NODE-4544-length-10547-cov-12.033549_pt1 | contig 10547 bp, 4 predicted proteins | sample MGYA00520511_ERZ809296 | MGnify/ENA primary metagenome ERZ809296 (study PRJEB31576, sample SAMEA3212662) | Homo sapiens | biome: human-gut; feature: human gut; material: fecal | place: Sweden | collected 2012 ... | reverse complement strand
CAGATTCTTGATGACCTTGCCCGGCGGGGCCACCCGGATGCCGATGCCGCAGGACAGCACATCGGCCTCATCCTCCAGCAGCAGGCTGGCTTCGCCGCCGCCGAACAGCTCGGTGAACACCCGGCCGAAGTTTTCGTTGATGGCGCGGAAGCTGTCGGTGAAAATCTCCCGCATCTGCGCCGAGAGTTTGGAGATCATGCGGATCAGCTCGTGGCGGCTTTCCTCCACATCGGTCACCTGATGCACAAGGGCGTCGTAGCGGGCCCGGACCTCTTTGTACTCTTCGATGGCGCTGACGTTCACGCTGCCAAGGGCACGGATCTTGCCCCGCAGTTCTGCCACCTGTGCCCGCAGGGCCGTCAGGCTCTCGAACTCCACGCAGAGGTTCTCTGCCTGACTCACCGAGAGCTGGTACTCATCCCACAGCTTTGCCACCGTCTGGTCGTACTCGGTCTCGGCCGCGGCCTTGCGTTCGGCAAGGCGGGCCATTTCGCGGCCCATCTCCTCGCGGCTGTCGGAGGAAGTGCGCGCCCGGCCCAGTGCAGCGGTCTCTGCCTGCTGGCGTTCCAGCCGCTGTTCGGTGGCTTCGCGGATCGCCTTTTCTTTTTGAGTGATCTCGGTCTGGCTGTCGGACTTTGCCTGCCGGATGGCTGCAATTTCTGCCCGGCAGCTCTCGCTGCGCTGTGCCAGTGCCGCAAGGCTTTCTTCCAGCGAGGCACGGCGTGCGGCGGCATCCTGTGCCCGCTGTTCCAGCGCGGCGATCTGGCTGTAGGCCAGCTCGGCGTCCTTCTGGCGGGTCACCTGTTCCAGCCGCTTTGCGCTGAGCTTCTGGTTCAGCACCGTCTGCTGCGCCACAAAGCTGTCGTCTCCCTCGGCGAGGCGGTTCATTTCAGCAGTCATCAGATCGACCTTTGCCGTGAGCTCTGCCTGCAGAGCAGCAGCGCCCTCGGCCCTGCTCTGGCTCTCGGAAAGAGACGCTTTCAGGGCATCGATCTCCTGTTGCCGGGCGGCAAGGGTGCTCTCCTGCTGCTGTACGGCAGCTTCCAGCCGCTTCTGCTCTGCCTCGGCACGCACCCTGTCGTTGGCTGCGGTGATCTGTTCACTGGCCGTGGCGGTCAGCTCTGCCTGAAGGGCATCTGCCTGCTCTTTGCAGCGGTCGGTCTTTTCCTGCGCGGCAAGGCAGTCCTTCTGCAGTTTTGCAGCCTTTACCCGCAGCTCTTCCATCTCCTGCTTGCGGGTGAACAGGCCCGCGCTGCGCTGGACGCTGCCGCCGGTAAAGCTGCCGCCTGCATTGACCACCTGACCATCCATGGTGACCACCTTGCTGCGGAAGCCGTTGTCCCGCGCCACGCGGGAGGCTTCGTTGATGTCGTCCACCACGATGATGCGGCCCAGCAGGTTCGATACGATGTTGTCGTACCGGCGGTCGGCCTGTACAAGGCTGGAAGCCAGACGCGCCGTGCCGGAAAGACGCCCCCGGAACACGCCGGGCTGGACGGTGTCCAGCGGCAGAAAGGTGGCGCGGCCCGCATTGTCATTGCGCAGCAGGGCGATGGCCGCTTTGGCGGCAGCCTCGTTTTCCACCACGATGTTCTGCAGTGCGCCGCCAAGGGCGGTCTCCACAGCCACCTCACAGCCCGGCTCCACCGTCAGGATGGCGGACACCGGCCCGATGACCCCCCGCAGACGGCGGGCACCGGCGGCACGCATGACGGCCTTGACCGAGTTCTGGTAGCCGTCCATGTTCTTTTCCAGCTCCCGCAGCACCGAAAGACGCTGGCGGGCGGCATCCAGCTCCCGGCCAAGCTTCTGCTCTGCCGCGTCGGCATCGTCCAGCGCGGCTTTGCGGCTTTTCAGCTTGAGCTCCAGACCGGAACGGACATTCGCCAGCTGCTTTTCGTTTTCTTCCAGCATCCGGCGGTATTTTATGGTGTCTTCCAGATCCCGCTTTGCCTCGTCCCGCTGGGCGGTGCTCTCTTCTGCGTTCGCTTCAAGGGCGGGCAGGCGCTGGCGGGCTGTTTCCCCGGCAGCTTCGGCAGCGGCCTGCGCCACCTGCGCTTCGGTACGCCGGGCCGCCAGGCCGGCAAGTTCTGCTTTCAGGGTGTCCTTGCGGGCACCGCTGGCGCTGCTGGCATCGGTCAGGCGGGCGATTTCCGCGTTCAGTGCCTCGATCTCTGCCGCCAGCTTTTCGCCCTCCGCTTCCATGGTCTTTGCCACGGCCCGGTGGCGCTGTAAGGCAGCCTGTGCCTCGGTGCTGTCCTGTTCCCCGGCGCTGATCTCTTCCCGCAGGGATGCGGCGCTCTCCTCGTTGCGGAGGATGTCGTTTTCCAGCACGGCGATGCGGCTCTCCGACCCGCTGATCTGCTGGGTGATGCTGCGGATATCCCCATTCAGGCGCTCGACGGCAACCGTCAGCTGCTGTGCCTGCATCCGGATCTCCTCAGCCTCCTGCTCGGCGGCTCTGGTCTCGCGGTCAAAGCGTTCGTAATCGGCCTGCGCCGTCTCGTAGTCCCGCACCTGCTGGCGCACGGTCTCCCGGGCGCGGTGCACGCCGTCGGTCCAGAGGGTCACTTCCAGCGTCTTGCGCCGGGCACTCAGCTCCAGAAACTTTTCCGCCTTGGCGCTCTCTTTTTCCAGCGGGCCCACCCGGCTTTCCAGTTCGCCCAGAATGTCCCGCAGGCGCTCAAGGTTCTCGCCCGCCGCAGCAAGGCGGCGCTCGGCTTCGGTCTTGCGGTAGCGGTATTTTGCAATGCCGCAGGCTTCCTCAAAGATCTCGCGGCGTTCGCTGCTTTTTGCGGCCACGATCTCCGCGATGCGGCCCTGCCCGATGACCGAGTAGCCGTCGCGGCCGATGCCGGTGTCCAGCAAAAGCTCATAGACGTCCCGCAGGCGGCACACCTGCCCATTGATGGTATACTCGCTCTCACCGGAGCGGTAATACTTGCGGCCAATGGTCACTTCGTCCGCGTCCAGATCAAAGGTATGGTCGGCGTTGTCCAGCGTCAGCCGCACCTGCGCAAAGCCCATGGCCCCGCGCCGCCGGGTGCCGCCAAAGATGACGTCCTCCATCTTGCCTGCCGCGCGCAGCTGGCGGGAGCTGGTCTCGCCCAGCACCCAGCGCACCGCGTCCGAAAGGTTGGATTTGCCGGAGCCATTGGGACCCACCACGCCGGTCACGCCTGCATCAAAGCGAATCTTGACCTTATCGGGGAAGCTTTTAAAGCCCTGGATCTCCAGTTCTTTGAATACCATTTACTTTTCCTTTATCACGCCCAGCAGCTTGAGCGCTTCTTTGGCGGCGCACTGCTCTGCGGCTTTTTTGCTGCGGCCTTCGCCACGGGCCACGCGGTCAGAGTTGAACCGCACCGCCACCACGAAATGCTTGTCGTGGTCGGGGCCGGACTCGCTTTCCACCACATAGCTCAGGCGCTCCTCCGGGTTCTGCTGCACGATCTCCTGCAGGCGGGTCTTGTAGTCAGCCTCGGCGTGCTTGCCCTCGGTGATGAAGGGCAGGATGAATTTGCGGGCCACCTCCATGCCGCCGTCCAGATACAGTGCGGCAATGACCGCCTCAAAGGCGTCCGACACCACGCTGGGGCGGGTGCGTCCGCCGCAGCGCTCCTCGCCGCGGCCAAGGCGCAGGTATTCGCCCAGATCGATCTCCTGCGCGAACTGGAACAGTGCCCCCTCGCTGACAAGGCTGGCGCGGATGCGGGTCAGATCGCCCTCCGGCCGGTCCGCATAGGCGTGGAACAGATAGTCTGCCGAGACGATCTGCAGCACGCTGTCGCCCAGAAACTCCAGCCGCTCGTTGTGCTTGACCGGGGTGCGGCTCTCGTTGGCATAGCTGGTATGGGTGAGCGCGATCTCCAGCAGCTCCGGGTTTTTGAACTTATAACCAATAATTGTTTCCAACTGATGGCTCATATGTTTTAGCTCCCTTATTGATGGTCAGCATCCTCGCCCTCTCAGGCTCACGTCCGTTCGCCAGCTCCCCCAAAGGGGGAGCCCTTGGCAAATCGATGCAGTCTGCACGAACTGCCAAAGCCTCTCACTCTGGGAGAGGTGGCATTGCGAAGCAATGACGGAGAGGGCAAGCCCGCTTCCCTTATTCCTCAGTTTTCTGTGCCGCAGCCAGCTCATCCAGCGCAGACTGCATGGTGCCGCACAGATCGTTCTCCACGCAGATCTTTGCCTGACGGATGGCGTTCTTGATGCCCTTGGCCTTGGAAGAGCCGTGGGCCTTGATGACCGGCTGCCTTGCGCCCAGGAAGGGTGCGCCGCCGTATTCCTCGCTGTCCATCTGGTGCTTCAGGTCTGCCACGCTGCCCTTGAGCAGCAGGTAGGCCAGCTTGCCGCCGAGGTTTGCGAGGAACATTTGTTTCAGCATGCCCAGCAGCATTTTTGCCACGCCCTCGGTCAGCTTGAGGATCACGTTGCCGGTGAAGCCGTCGCACACCACCACGTCCACTTCGCCACCCGGCACATCGCGGGGCTCGATGTTGCCCACAAAGCGGATGCCGGGGGTGGTCTTGAGCAGCTGATGGGCTTCCTTGAGCATGGGGGTGCCCTTGCTCTCCTCCGCACCGTTGTTGGCCAGCGCCACGCTGGGGCTGCGGCGGCCTTCCACCTTATTCACATAGCAGCTGCCCATGACAGCGAACGCCGCCAGCATCTCGGGGCGGCACTCCACATTGGCACCGCAGTCCAGCAGCAGATAGGCCTGCTTTTTAGCGGGCACCATGGTAGCCAGAGCCGGGCGCTTGATGCCCTTGAGGGTGCGCACGATGAGGCTTGCGCCCACATGCAGCGCACCGGTGCTGCCGGCCGAAACAAAGGCGTCGCCCTTGCCGTCCTTGAGCATGTTCAGGCCCACCACGATGGAGGAGTCCTTCTTCTGGCGGATGGCACGGGCAGGCTCATCGCACATATCGATGACCTCAGTGCAGTTCACCAGCTCGATGCCGTCCAGCGGAATGCTGTTCTCCTGTGCGGTCTTGCGCACCAGCGCTTCGTCGCCCACGCCGACGACGGTGACACCGTACTCCTTCACGGCCTGTGCGGCACCCTCCAGCACCGCCAGAGGGGCGTTGTCGCCGCCCATCATGTCCACGATAATTTTCATAGCTTTTCTCCCTTCTTAAAGAGAAGTTTCATCCAGCCAATGCTGGAAGCTGGCAACAGCGCGCTGGGCCTGTGCCATGTAACGCAGGCGCTTGTCCCGCGGGCGGCTCTCCTCCGGCAGCGGAGGAAGGATGCCCATATTCGCGCCCATGGGCTGGAAGTGCTTGTTCTCGGTGGTCAGGTACTGCACCAGTGCGCCGCACATGGTGTCGGCAGGCGGGGCGGGCAGCTCCTTTCCTTCCAGACGGGCATACAGGCTGCGGGCCGCCAGCAGGCCGCAGGCAGCGCTTTCCATATAGCCCTCAAAGCCGGTGATCTGCCCTGCAAAGAACACATTGGGGTGCTCTTTCAGGCACAGCTGGGCGCTGAGCACCCGGGGCGCATCGAGGAAGGTGTTGCGGTGCATAACGCCATACCGCACGAATTCGGCATTTTCCAGCCCGGGGATCATGCTGAACACCCGCTTCTGCTCGCCCCACTTGAGGTTGGTCTGGAAGCCCACGATGTTATACAGGGTGCGTTCCTTATTTTCGGCCCGCAGCTGGACATTGGCCCAGGGGCGGTGTCCGGTGTTGGGATTCACAAGGCCCACCGGGCGCAGGGGGCCGAACCGCATGGTGTCGGCACCCCGGGCAGCCATGATCTCAATGGGCATGCAGCCCTCGTAGACCGTGACGGTGTCGGCCTTTTTGCCGTGGGCGTCCGGGTCGGGCTGAGCGCTCTGCTCTGCGCCGGTATCAAAGTCGTGCAGAGGGGCGCGCTCGGCAGACGCGAGAGCCGCGTGGAATTTCTCGTACTCTTCCTTGTTGAAAGGGCAGTTCAGGTAGTCAGCCTCGCCCCGGTCATAGCGGGAGGCGGCAAACACCTTGTTATAGTCCAGACTTTCGGCGGTGACGATGGGGGCCACAGCATCGTAGAAATGCAGACGCTCGTCCCCGGTCAAGGCCCCGATCTCATCGGCCAGTGCGCCGTCGGTCAGGGGACCGGTGGCCACCAGAATGGGGGCAGTCTCGTCAATGTGCTCCACCTGCTCCCGGTGGACGGTGATATTTTCACAGCTTTCCACCATGCGGGTCACTTCGGCGCTGAAGGCATCGCGGTCCACCGCCAGTGCACCGCCTGCAGCCACACGGGCCGTCTCGGCAGCGTTCAGCAGCTGGCTGCCCATGCGGCGCATCTCTTCCTTCAGCAGGCCGGAAGCAGAGTCCAGCCGCTCGGCTTTCAGGCTGTTGGAGCAGATCAGCTCCGCAAAGCCTGCGCTCTTGTGCGCGGGTGAAAAGTGGACGGGCTTCTGCTCGTACAGGTCCACCTGCACGCCCTTGCCCGCCAGCCAGAGAGCCGCCTCGCAGCCCGCAAGACCCGCGCCCAGAATGGTTACTTTGTATTCGCTCATTTGGTTTTTCCTTTGCTCCAACCCTCTCAGTCATTGCCTGCGGCAATGCCAGCTCCCCCGAGGGGGAGCTTTTGCCAAAGAGGGAGGTTGTAGCGTATTCTCTGAAAAGCTTTCCCCGTCCGGGGAAGGCTTTTATTTATCAGTCCTTCTTCGGCACCGGCATCTCAAAGCCGCAGCCTTCCTTTGCGCAGTAGAGCCTGGAGCCCTTGCGGAACAGGGTGCTGCCGCACTTCTCGCACTTGGTGGGCACCGGGGTATCCCATGTCATGAAATCGCAGTCCGGGTAGCGCTCGCAGCCGTAATAGATGCGGCCCTTGGAGCTCTTGCGCTCCAGCATACGGCCCTTGCCGCACTTGGGGCAGATGCCGCCGGTATCCTTGACCAGACGCTTGGTGCCCCGGCACTCCGGGAAGCCGCTGCAGGCCAAAAACTTGCCGTACTTGCCCACCTTGATGACCATGGGCCGGCCGCACAGGTCGCACACCTCACTGGAAGGCTCGTCCGGCACCTTGACCTTCTTGCCTTCCATGTTCTTTTCGGCCTGCTCGAGGCTTGCCGCAAAGCCCTGATAGAAGTCATCCACCGTCTTGTGCCAGTCGGCCTTGCCGCTCTCGATCTTATCCAGATTCTTCTCCATCTGGGCAGAGAAGTCCACGTCCACGATGTGGGGGAACTGTTCCAGCATCAGCCCATCCACCGCCCGGCCCAGCAGAGTGGGCTTGAGCTTTTTCTGGTCGCGCTCCACATAGCCGCGGTCGATGATGGTGGTGATGATGGGCGCATAGGTGGAGGGACGGCCGATGCCGTTTTCTTCCAGCGCCTTGATCAGGGTCGCTTCGGTGTAGCGGGCTGGCGGCTGTGTGAACTTCTGCTCGCTCTTCAGCTCGCGCAGCTTCAGTACCTGACCCTGTTCCAGCGGGGGCAGGGCGGTCTCCTTCTTTTCCTTTTCGTCGGTGGCTTCCTCGTACAGAGCGGTGAAGCCGTCAAAGGTGACGGTATAGCCGCTGGCCTTGAAACGGTAGTCTGCCGCGCTGACCGTGACGGACACGGTGTCCTGCTGGCAGTCTGCCATCTGGCTGGCCATAAAGCGGCTCCAGATCATGCGGTAGAGCTTTGCGGTGTCGCCGCTGATGCTCTTGTCCACCTCGTCGGGCGTCAGGGACGGCACCGAGGGACGGATGGCCTCGTGGGCGTCCTGCGCGGCAGTGGCACTCTTGGTCTTCCAGGTGCGCTTGTAGGGGCAGATATAGGCTTCACCGTAGGCCCCTGCGATATACTCCTTGGCGGCAGCCACCGCCTCGTCCGAAATGCGCAGGCTGTCGGTACGCATATAGGTGATCAGACCCATGGTGCCGTGGCCTGCAATATCCACGCCTTCGTACAGGGTCTGGGCAGCGCGCATGGTGCGGGTTGCCGTAAAGCCCAGCCGGCGGGACGCCTCCTGCTGCAGGGTGCTGGTGATGAAAGCCGGAGTGGGCTGCTTTGCCCGCTTGCCCTTTTTCAGCTCTGCCACCACGTACTCGGCCCCTTCCAGACCCTTTTCAATGGCCCGGGCCTCGGCTTCGTTTTTGGGCAGCAGCTTCTTGCCCTTGGCATCGGCAGCCAGACGCGCCGTGAAGCTCTTGTGGCCTGCGCCGAGGGTGGCGTCCACGTTCCAGTATTCATCGGGCTTGAAGCTCTCGATCTCCTTTTCGCGGTCATCGATCAGCCGCACAGCCACGCTCTGCACGCGGCCTGCGGACAGGCCCCGGCGCACCTTGCGCCAGAGGAACGGGCTGAGCTTGTAGCCTACCAGACGGTCCAGCACCCGGCGGGCCTGCTGGGCATTGAACAGATCCTCGTCAATGGCGCGGGGGTGGGCCATGCCCTCCTTCACGCCCTTTTTGGTGATCTCGTCAAAGGTGACGCGGTTGGGCTCGTGGGGGTCCAGTCCCAGAATGTTTGCCAGATGCCAGCTGATAGCTTCGCCTTCGCGGTCCGGGTCGGTCGCCAGCAGCACGCCGTCTGCGTGTTTGGCCTTGCTCTTGAGCTCCTTGATGAGCTTTTCCTTGCCTTTGATGCTGATGTACTGCGGAGCATAGCCGTGCTCCACATCGATGCCCAGCTGAGACGCGGGCAGGTCGCGGATATGGCCCATGCTTGCGGTGACTTCGTAGTCATCGCCCAGATATTTGCCGATGGTCTTCGCCTTGGCAGGCGACTCCACGATAACCAGTTTCGCCATTCGAGTTTACTCCCATTCGTTTTTCTTTCTTCTTTATCGGTAACGCGCTGTGCGGTGCGCACAGTACGGAATTCTCTTTTTATAATATACCACAGCTGTTGTGTGCTTTACCAGTAAAATTTATACTGCAGTTCAGCGCAGCACATACCGCTGGCCGGGCTGACGATAGATTCGTTTGGTGAGTTCCAGATTCATCAGGGTACGGAGCAGCACCGAAGTAGGAAGCTCTGTACGGACCCGCAGTTCTTCGAGCCCAATCGGTTTTGGCCCCATACACTCCATGATCTTACGCTCTGTATCGTTCAGCGGCGGCTCTTTTTTTGCTTTGGCTGTTTCCGTTTCAGCTGTCTGCATTTTTCGTCCCAGCCGACTCAGGAGATTGGCCGGACTATACACAGCTGCGGCCCGGCCTTCTCCAATCAGTGCATTTGTTCCAACAGAATTCGGCGAATAGATGCTGCCCGGCACTGCGTATACTTTTTTTCCGTACTTTTCAGCACATTCTACCGTTGACATCGTGCCGCTTTTCTCTTGTGCTTCCACCACCAAAACTGCCGCAGACAGCGCAGCAATGAGCCGGTTGCGCTGCAAGAAACCGTTCGGTCCAATGCTTTTACTGCCCGGCGCATACTCGCTGATGATACAGCCATTTGCTTCAATTTTTCTTCGCAGCTCCCGGTTTGCTGCAGGATATGTGGAATCGATGGGCACGCCCAGAACGCCCACGGTAGGCGCACTATTTTTTACCGCCGTGTTATGTCCAACGCTGTCCAGCCCATCGGCAAGGCCGCTGGCAATAACCACTCCGCTTTTTGCCAGCGCCTCTCCCATATCTGCCGCCACGTCCAAACCATATGCCGTAGGCTTTCGGCTTCCAATAAGACCAACTGTCAGCTGATTGTTGAGCCACTGCGGATTGCCCGTGCAGTAAAGCACCAGCGGTCTATCCGGAATGCAGCAAAGTGCTTTGGGATAATCCGGGTCTCCATACGGCAGAATTTGAATGTGTTTTTCGGCGCATTTTCTCGTGAATGCGCGGAAAGTTTCCGGTGCATTTTCAGGCCGGTTTGCCCGTGTAAAAGCTGCCTCGCCTGCTGTCTCCCTGAACTCGCCTGTTTTTCTTACGATCCATGCACCCTTAGCATCTTCAAATTTTTCAATCACTCTGCCTGCATAAGCGCTGCCCGGGCCAAGCGTTTTCGCCAGCCACAGCCAGTAGAGCAATTCGTCTGGTGCCTGCACCGGTGTTTCCCGCTTCTTTTTTGTTTTGCTCACAGGCTCCCCTCCCGGAAATGCCACAGCAGGATGCTGCCCGCAATGCCGGCGTTCAGGCTTTCCACCCGGTCGGTCATGGGGATGCGCACCGTGCTGGTGCAGGCGGCGATGGTCTCATCGGTCAGGCCCTGGCCCTCGCTGCCAATGACGACGCAGACGCCGCCGGGATAGCTGGCCTGCGCCGCGCTCAGCGGCTGGGACTTGTACAGCGCAGCCGCAAGGCAGGTGATGCCCTTTTCCCGCAGCCGGGCGATGGCATCGGGCATGGCACCAGCTTCGATCACCGGGATGCGCACGGCGGCTCCCATGGAAGCCCGCAGGGTCTTGGGGGCCCACACGCTGGCACAGCCGTCGCTCAGGATCACACCGTCAAAGCCAAAGGCAGCTGCAGAGCGCAGCAGGGTGCCCACATTGCCGGGGTCCTGCACCCGTTCCAGTGCCAGATACCGCCCGCCAGTCTTCACCTCGTCCAAGCCGTGCACCGGGGTGCGGAACACGCCGAACACCCCCTGATGGGTGCCCACATCGGCC
>ERZ809296.4541-NODE-4541-length-10551-cov-3.459985_pt1 | contig 10551 bp, 10 predicted proteins | sample MGYA00520511_ERZ809296 | MGnify/ENA primary metagenome ERZ809296 (study PRJEB31576, sample SAMEA3212662) | Homo sapiens | biome: human-gut; feature: human gut; material: fecal | place: Sweden | collected 2012 ... | reverse complement strand
ATCACACCTACCGGAACTGCTATCGTGCGGACTTTCTTCTCTTCATCATATCCAAGTTCTCCAATGGTTTTCATATCCTTGATATGCTCATACACATCACGGCTACCAAATATATTCTTAATTACCTTGTCAGCCTCAATACCAAAACCGGTTTCCTCATGAGCCAGTTTTGCCAGACGCTTTGCATTGCGCACACCTGCATAAGCGATAGATTTTACGATGGCATCTACCTCTGCCTGCGACTTCTGGCTTAACTCCTCCTGAGCCGCTTTGGCTTTCTCTACCAGCTCACGCACTTCCTGCACTGACAACAGGTCTTTATCATATAACTGCATAAGCAACTTCTCCTATATATTATGATTCTTTAAACTCTGTTATCTTCTGAATCAGCTCCTGTTTCTTCGCGAAACGGATCTCAGCGCGAGTCATGTTCTTGATCTCAAGTGCCCTTGCCAGTCTTCGGAGCGCATCCACCCCCATGGTCTGCATCTCTCCCACTGTTATATCCTGCGGATCCTTCTCGGTTTTCCCTGTTTCCGGCTCCGTTGGTTCTTCATCGACTGGTTTCGGTTCTGACTGCTCCGGTTCTTCCGGCATTACCGTTGATTCCGGTTTCGGAGGAGTTGGTTCTGGTGGAGTTGGCTCTTCCGGTTCTTTTCCACCTTTGAGCATTCTGGTCACATCATCCGCCGGACGCGGAATGACATGAACACTGATGACGGTGCCGACTCTCTCAGCCGCTGCTGCGGAAGCATCCATAGCTGCCTTTACGGCTCCCACATCCCCTTCCACTAATACTGTCACCAGTCCGCCTCTTACTTTTTCCACACCCAGTCTGGAAACATTCGCTGCTTTCAGTGCGCTGTCCAGAGCTTCGACTGCTGTAAGGTAACCATATACTTCAATCATTCCCAATGCCTGCATATATTCGTACCTCTTGTCTTTCCCGCGGCTGTTGCTCCGCGGGAACTAAATCTTATGCTCTGATTTTATGCGATAGGATTGTCTGCTACAAACTCTACAGCTGCTGCAAATGCATCACATGCTGCCTTGCATGCGGACTGGCTTCCGGTCAGCAGTGCGCCACCGAAGTTGGTCTCTGAAGGCGGAGCATACAGAACACACATTTTTACGTCTGCTGCTTTCAGAGCTGCATCCACACCATACATAGCCTCAAGAGGCGGTGCGATCAGATATGCAATAGCCTCGCCCTCTTTGATACCTGCGCCCTCAGAAAGGTAAGAACCTGTTCTGGAAATGCAGTGTGCATAGTAGCAGATGGTATCGTCATCGTTTGCAGATACGAAATGAGCCTGATTCTCAATGACATCAACAGCTGCTTCAAGACCACTCTTTACTTCTGCCGGGTTCGGTCCTGCCAGAATACCAATAATTTCTCCTGCCAGCTTGGTGTTTGCATTAGCAGCACCACCGTAGAAGCTCTTTGCGTATACAACCTGAACATCCGCTTTTTTGGTAGCCTCATCCAGTGCAGTATACGTAACATCATCACAGTCTGCAGTGAGCAGTGCAAGGGATCTCTGCTCCGGTGTCAGATTTAATTCTTTTGCCATTCCCGGACTTACATTCGGGATGAGTTTGGTTGCAAGCACTGATGCTTTCAATGGATCGCGTTTCATTTTATTCCCTCCGTTCGACTTAAAGTTTCAGATCTGTACCACTTGCTTTTGCATCAAGGATCTTCTTGATGATATCAGCAATATGTGCTCCGGCCTCTGCCGGAATGGTTCCGTCTTTATGGATGTTGGATACAACGGTTCTTCTTGCCTCCGGCATTCCAACAGTTGCTTTGTAGGCAATATATGCGGACATGGACTCTGCGGTAATCAGTCCAGGTCTCTCACCGATCAGTACACAGGTAACATCCGCACCTGTAATCTCAGAGATCTGGTCCATTGCTCCTACACGACCATATTTTACGAAGAACGGAGTACCGTAATCGATGCCGTAGCTCTTAAGTCCCTGCTCAATAGCCGGCAGTACATCACCTACATTGGCTGCGATTGCTGCGGAGCTTAAGCCGTCAGATACATAGATCTGTACGGTCGGATGCATCTTGCATTTTTCTTTGATTGTGGCAACTGCCTCATCGCTTAACGCACGTCCCAGGTCCGGACGGGTCAGATAAGTATCTTTGCTGTCACATTTGGTCTGTACGGTAAACAGACCCATTTTATCAATAAAGTCCTGATCTACATCATTAAATACAGCATCCTGTGCTGCTGAATGTGCTGCACGGAATTCCAGTACCGGAAGTGTCTTATAACGAGCACCAGCTTTGCCAATACCCAGACGGCAGGGAGCGTACTGTTTCAGATCATAGTATGCTTCCTTTGCTACCGGGTTTTCTACCAGATACTGTGTTCTCAGATCGACAGCTGCTACATCATCCCAACAACCGTCCTCAATTTCAGTGCCATTCTGCGGGGAGGCTTTTCCTGCTACAGCAGCTTCCACTGCAGAAGCAGTTGCGCCATCGCTCACATTCATCTCTGTAAGCACCTGTGCAATGATATCTCTTAAATCTTTCTCGCTCACCAAAGTTTTTCACCTCCTGCTTATTTTAAGAAAACGGATGCATCACCTGCAAGCGGTGTCAGTTTTCCGTTCTCTGAGAATCCCATCTTCTCCAGCCACTGATCGAATTCCTTGATCGGACGGAGACCGAAGACCTCTCTTAAGCTTGCTGCTTCATGATATCCGGTACACTGATACATCAGCATACAGTCATCACCCTGCGGTACACCCATGATGTAGTTGCAGCCTGCGGCTACCAGAAGGGTTGCCAGGTTCTCGATATCGTTCTGGTCAGCTTTCATATGGTTGGTGTAGCATGCGTCACATCCCATCGGGATACCGGTCAGTTTGCCCATGAAGTGATCCTCAAGACCTGCACGGGTAACCTGCTTGGAATCATACAGATACTCTGGTCCGATGAAACCAACTACAGTATTTACAAGGAACGGACTGTATTTCTTAGCAAATCCATAACAACGAGCCTCCATGGTTACCTGATCCCATCCATGATGTGCATCGGAGGAAAGCTCGGAACCCTGTCCAGTCTCGAAATACATAACGTTCGGGCCGGTACTGGTTGCTTCGTGAAGCATCATATCATGTCCTTCATCAAGCATAGAGCCATTCAGGCCAAATGCTTCATTACCCTTCTGAGAACCTGCAATAGACTGGAACATCAGGTCAATCGGTGCTCCTAATTTATCCATAGCTTCCATCTGGGTGGTTACATGTGCAAGTACGCAGATCTGAGTCGGAACTTCCCATTTGTTCTTAAACTCATCAAAGCTTCTTAAAATTCTCGCAACACTCTCTACAGAATCATCTACCGGGTTCAGACCGATAACTGCGTCACCGCAGCCAAGGCTTAAGCCTTCCATTACGGATGCCATGATACCCTTCGGATCATCTGTGGTGTGGTTCGGCTGCAGACGGGATGAGAATGTTCCCGGAAGGCCGATGGTGGTGTTGCAATGTGCGGATACACGGATCTTCTTTGCCGCATAGATCAGATCCAGGTTGGTCATCAGCTTACATACAGCGGCTACCATCTCACTGGTAAGACCTCTGGATGCACGTTTGATCATATCCGTTGTGGTGGTCTCGCTCAAGATCCACTCACGGAATTCAGCAACCGTCATACCCTTAATCTCTTTGTAGATTGCCTCGTTGACACCGTCCTGAATGATTCTGGTTACTTCGTCTTCCTCATAAGGAACTGCCGGATTGTTGCGAAGGTCTTCCAGGGTGATGTGGGAAAGTACTACTTTCGCAGCTACTCTTTCCTCTGCGGACTCTGCAGCGATACCTGCCAGTTTGTCACCGGACTTCTCTTCATTGGCTTTCGCCATGACTTCGCGAAGAGATTTGAATTCGTACACTTTGCCGAATAATTTTGTTTTTAAAATCAACCTGTTCACTCTCCTTTATCATGTATTGAAGATTAGAGTTTTTGTGACAACGGGAACGACGCGCCCCTGCGCTACCGGTTCTCCGATGTCGATGTAGTCACCATCATTTGCAAAGATCCCATCAATGCAGATAAATTTTTTCTGGCGCTTCAGGAGTACATTAATGGCGTTTCCAAGCACCTTGGCAATATCATTTTCGATGACCAGAATGAGGGGGTGTGGTCCGGCAATTACCTCTTCCGCCCCATCGACAACCATCTGTGCCAGTTCCTGAATCTCCAGAAAACTGGTATGATATCTGCCTGAAAAAACAATGGCAACCTGTTCAAGTGCACCTTCCGTTTCGTAAAGCTTCAACTTCCGACGTAAAGATTCCTTGAACATAACCGGGTTCTGTTCCTCATCCTCCGTAAGTTTCAGAACCGGAATGTTTTTTATGGGCAGTTGTCCATCACTGTAGCTGATGGTGCTGCCACTAACATTTGTAGTATGGGTTCCCGCTCCGACTACCGTTGCACGGATCGTCTCAGCCGCGGGATATGTAAGAACCTGTTTCAGAGCCGCATTATTTTTCACTGCTCTGGCAAGAAGCACCCCAACATCTCCATATTCGAACACATTGGCAGGTTCTCCGTTATAATAACAGCTCGCCACTCCGCCTGAATAAGTAATGGCGTCAATTTTAGGCTCACTGGTCAGTGGTTTTCCGTCATTTGTATAAAGCCCTGCGTGAAGACTGTCTGCTTCTCTGGCATGAATTGCCATGGCCAGCTGATCTGCCATATATTCGCAGATCTTATAGAGAACGGTTTCCTCTGCCCGGTCGCCCACTGCGATGTGAATGCCATGGGCTTCTGCAAGTTTCTGAATCTTCGGGAAAATATAACTGATCCGACCATTTTCAATCTTAATCAGTCTTCCTCCGATATCGAGACAACTCGTTCCCTTCAGGTTTCCCTTCTGGAACAATGCAATATTACTGGTTCCGCCTCCGATATCAATATTCGCTACTGCCTGCCGGTGTTCTTCGGAAAATGCATCTGCCCCTGCTCCTTTTGCAGAAAGAACAGATTCCAGATCCGGTCCTGCAGTTGCCACTACAAAATCACCTGCCATGCTGCTTAAGGAAGCAAGTACCGTATTGGCATTGTGCTTTCTGGCAGTCTCTCCGGTAATGATCACCGCTCCGGTCTGCAGGTCTTCCGGTTTCATTCCGGCGGCCTTATATTCCGCTTCGATGATCTTTTTCACCTTTTCCGCATCGATCTCGGTCTGGGAAAGAAGCGGTGTAAAATAAATCTTGCTCCGGTAGGTAACTTCCTTATCCACGATATTGATCCTGGGTACCACATAGCTGCTGGCTTCATTCTCGATCGTCAGTTTGCTGAAAATCAGCTGCGTCGTGGATGTCCCAATATCAATTCCAACACTTAATATGGTTTCTTTCATGGGAATCTCCTTCCATCACAAATCACTTGTCCTCAAAATATTTCAGGAATGGTTCAAATCCAGTACCTTCATAACTGCTGGTGACAAAGATCTCTTTTGCTCCTGCAATCTTCAGATACTTCTGTGCATCCTCCAGCTGTTTTTCGGTTGCCTTGTCACTTTTGGTGACCACCCCGATACAGGGCTTTGCAAAACTGCTGGAATATCCAGGTGGAAACATGGTCCCGCTTTCCGTCGCATCCTGCACAAGGACAATGGTGTCTGCATCCGCTGCTGATACCATCAGTGCACCACGCATATAGGTACGTTCCAGATATTCTCCCGGTGTGTCAATCATATTTTTATTAATGATCTCAACTGCCTGCGTTTTCTTGTATTTCAGCTGCTGGTCGCTTAAATATTGACAAAGAGTTGTCTTCCCTGCCATGGAACGGCCAATCATAATAATTCGTCTTTTCATCTTCTGATCCATCGCAGAGCCTGTCTTTCTACGATCTTGTGATCGTTGTTCCTGCAAATCCCATCTTGTCACACAGCACATGCATAACATCGTGAAGTGCTGCCTCCACATCTGCCACATCACCTGTGATGATCAGGGATCCATTAAACCGATCCACAAATCCAATCTGGATGCCGGCTGCCTTGCTGGCTACATCTGCCGCAATAATAGCTGCCTCACTGGGAGTAATGGTAAAGATTCCGATTGCTCCTTCTGCATCAATCAGACCCATTTTCGCATACAGGGCTTCTACCGGATGGGGAATCACATGAGCCAGTGTTACCTGTTTGCCAGGAACAAACTCCTGTATGATTCGTTCTTTATGGGATTCCTCAAACATTGGATTTCCTCCTTTGCCTGTCTCTAAATTCTTCTGCCTTCATAGGCAGCCAGGAACAGGTCTCTGACCTCCTCTGGCGTACAGTCTCTTGGATTCGTTGCGGTGCATGCATCGTTCATGGCCGCATTCACCATCTCATCCAGTGCTGCCATAAAATCTTCTCTGGAGACTCCTGCTTCGGCAATACTGGTCGGAATATTCAGCTGTTTAATAAGCTGTTTTGTAGAACGGATGACATTAAATGCACTCTGTCGGATACTGCTGCCCTCGAGCCGTGCCAGTCTTGCGATTCTCGCATAGCGCTCTGCATGTACAGTCAGCTTATCGTGACATCCACAGTTATAGGCCATTACATATGGAAGAAGAATTGCATTGGCACGTCCGTGGGGAATGTGAAAATGTCCTCCCAGTGTATGTGCCATGCCATGATTCAGTCCAAGTCCTGCGTTGCTGAATGCCATTCCTGCCAGACAGGAGGCATGATGCATATGCTGTCTTGCATTCAGGTCATCCGGAGTCTTATAGGCTTTTAACAGATTACTACGAACCAGCTTGATGGCTTTTTCTGCTGCTGCATCCGTAAAATCGTTTGCATTCTTTGATACAAATGCCTCTATTGCATGTGTCAGGACATCAATTCCTGTATCTGCTGTAATAGATGGCGGTACCGTCTTCGTAAGCTCCGCATCCAGAATTGCATCATCCGGAAGAAGTTCATCTGCAACCAACGGATATTTTGCGGACTTTTCCGGGTCACTGATGACTGAAAAGCGACTTACTTCCGTTCCGGTTCCACTGGTAGTCGGAATTGCCACAAACTTGCATTTTTCAGAAAATCCTTCTCTGGCCGACAGATAGTTGATGGCTTTTGCACAGTCAATCGGCGATCCTCCGCCCAGTGCCAGAAGTGCCTGTGGTTTGAAATCCGTCATAAGGCCAATCCCTTTCGTAACCGTGGCAATATCCGGATCCGGTTTTACTTCTGAAAAAATCTCATAAGCAATACCCATCTGTTCCAGTACATCGGTCAGATAACTGACTTTTCCACTCTCATGCATGAATTTGTCAGTTACAATAAAGGCCCGCGTCACACCCTTAAGGATTTCACGCAGACCTTCCCTCTCCATGTAGATTCTTGGCTTCACATAATAATTTCCCATTGCTTTTTCCTCCTGCTTCCGCCATCTTCATCATATGAGAAAAAACATCTCATTTTCGCTTCCTCCAATAACGATCCTGATCTGTTCTCGTTATTCAGTTTTCATCATAAATCAAAGTTCGCTCTGAATTCTCTTTACTGCTTCATCTACAGCAGCTGCCGTACCTAAAATTGCCAGACAGGTCAGATGCTGCGGACAATTTCCATTGATCTCAAACACCTCTACATCAGATGCCTTCTGTGCCAGATCGCTGGCATAAATCAGGTCACAGACATTTCCATTACACAATGCAAGCGCGGCATTCTCATGGAACAGAATATCTAACCCTTCCATTCTCGCCCTGCGCATGATAATTTTCTTCGTCCCCTCAGAGACTGTTTTCATTACTCTGATTTTCAAACCAGCCATAATGCATAGTTCCTCTTTATTTCTTTATAAACATTAAATGAGCAAGTCCCATGGCATAGGATCTCTGCTCACACGTTACTCATTTTTGTTATTTTATTTTCAATCTTGCTCATATTATACTCGACATTCTGTCACAAAGCAAGGTGTATTTGTCATATCTGCATAAAAACTTTTCATTTTCTGTCTTTTTTTCAAAATTTTCACCACGGATTTTCTCCGGCGGACATCTGTATCTGTCAGCCGGAGGAAATATTATACAATACTATGATTCAAGATACTCGAGTTTGCTCACAGATATTTCATATGCAATTCTTTTCTCACTTTCCTCCTCACTCAGTTTTTTCATGTACTCGCGGCTCTGGATTCTTCCCCAGATCTGTGTGTGGCCTCCCACCTCAAATCCGGATGCAAAACGGGCATTTCTTCCCCAGCAGATGCAGGGAATATAATCAGATTTTCCATAAGGCCGGTTGACAGCCAGTAAAATATCCGCAATCTCACGTCCAAGCGGTGTTTTCCGATAGACCGGTGGTTTGCAGATATATCCGTCCAGAAAGATCTGATTAGTCTTGGCATTCTCCACTTCTTCATCCGTAAACTCCAGTTCCCTTACAAATACAGAAAGAACCAGACGGTTCTTCTTCTCCTCGTGCCGATTGTAGGACCGAAACTGGCCCGCCGCACGGATATAGGCTCCCCGGTAATCCGCATTCACATCAATCAGCCGCTCGGAAATCATCAGCGGAATAATATCACATGAATCGCTTAGCCGTTTTACAGATACATTCAGCATATAGAAGCCTTCCCCAAAAACTTCATGGCTGAATGTGAAGTCGGACACGACTTCCCCTACAATCGACACCTGGTTGTTTTCAATCATCTTATCTGACATCATTTTGTTCTCCCTTCCTTTTGACGAAGTGTCTCTTTTCGTACATTGTCTATAAAATATATTCCCGTTCTTTTCCAAATATTCCAAAAAAGTTAAAAATTATGCGCCTGATGCGAAAAAAGCTTGTATTCCGGGCAAAATATGTTACACTATTAAATTTGTAGGATATTGAGTGAGACAACAAAGAAGAGGTTTTTAGTATGAAACGTGAAGATGTAAGAAATATAGCAATCATCGCTCATGTAGACCACGGCAAGACCACCCTGGTCGATGAGCTTCTGAAACAGAGCGGCGTGTTCCGTGCCAATCAGGAAGTGGCAGAACGTGTCATGGACTCCAATGATATTGAAAGAGAAAGAGGTATCACCATTCTTTCCAAAAACACGGCAGTCTTTTATAAGGATGTAAAAATCAACATCATCGATACTCCCGGTCATGCAGACTTCGGCGGCGAGGTAGAGCGTGTCCTTAAAATGGTAAACGGTGTTATCCTTGTGGTAGATGCTTTCGAAGGTTCCATGCCCCAAACCAAATTCGTTCTGAAGAAAGCGCTGGAGCTGAATCTTCCGGTAATCGTCTGCATCAACAAAATCGACCGTCCGGAAGCAAGACCGGAAGAAGTCGTAGACGAGGTTCTGGAGCTTCTGATGGATCTGGACGCTACTGATGAGCAGCTGGACTGCCCGTTTGTCTATGCTTCCGCAAAGGGCGGCTACGCTTCCCTGGATCCGAACGAACAGGGCAAGGATATGACTCCGCTGTTCGATACCATTCTGAATTATATTCCGGCTCCGGAAGGTGATCCGGAAGCACCGACCCAGGTACTGATCAGTACCATCGACTACAACGAATATGTAGGCCGTATCGGCGTTGGAAAAGTAGACCGCGGTACCATCTCCGTGAACCAGGATGTGGTTATCGTAAACCATCATGATCCGGATAAGATGCGAAAAGTAAAAGTCAGCCGTCTCTATGAATTCGACGGTCTGAATAAGGTAGAAGTGCAGAACGCAACCATCGGTTCCATCGTTGCCATTTCCGGTATTTCAGATCTGCATATCGGAGATACTCTGTGTGCACCGGAAGCGCCGGAAGCAATTCCGTTCCAGAAGATTTCTGAGCCGACCATCTCCATGCAGTTTAATGTCAATGACAGCCCGCTCGCCGGTACAGAAGGAAAATTTGTCACTTCCCGTCATCTGCGCGACCGTCTGTTCCGTGAGCTGAACACCGATGTCAGCCTTCGTGTGGAGGAGACTGACAGTACTGACAGTTTCAAAGTATCCGGACGTGGTGAGCTTCATCTGTCCGTCCTGATCGAAAACATGCGTCGTGAAGGTTATGAGTTCTCTGTCAGCAAAGCCGAAGTACTTTATCACTATGACGAAAATGGCAAGAAGCTGGAGCCGATGGAGCTGGCTTACATTGATGTAGATGACGAGTTCTCCGGAAGCGTTATTCAGAAGCTGGGTGAGCGCAAAGGGGAACTCCGCAACATGCATACCAACAGCAACGGTTCCACCCGTCTGGAATTTTCCATCCCGGCACGAGGCCTTATTGGATACCGCGGAGAGTTCATGACCGACACCAAAGGTACCGGCGTTCTGAACACTATCTTCAACGGTTATGAGCCGTACAAGGGAGATATCCAGTACCGCAAACAGGGTTCTCTGATCGCATTCGAGTCCGGTGAGTCCATCACCTACGGTCTCTTCAATGCCCAGGAACGTGGTGCCCTGTTCATCGGACCTGGCGTAAAAGTATATGCAGGTATGGTTATCGGACAGACCGGCAAGGCAGAAGATATTGAGATCAATGTCTGCAAAACCAAGAAGCTGACCAATACCCGTTCTTCC
>ERZ809296.4532-NODE-4532-length-10563-cov-29.584031_pt1 | contig 10563 bp, 7 predicted proteins | sample MGYA00520511_ERZ809296 | MGnify/ENA primary metagenome ERZ809296 (study PRJEB31576, sample SAMEA3212662) | Homo sapiens | biome: human-gut; feature: human gut; material: fecal | place: Sweden | collected 2012 ... | reverse complement strand
AACGACTGCGGGGCGGATGCATCCGGACCGCGGGTTGTTGTTTTTGCGTTTACAGCGAAGCGGTGCTTTGCCGAGCCGCGAAAGCTGTTCACGGAGCGCGTCTTGTCTCGCTTTGGCGAGACAAGACGTAAATAACGCCCCGAAACATTGCGGGCCAAAAGTACAAATGCGAAAACAACGACTGCGGGGCGGATGCATCCGGACCGCGGGTTGTTGTTTTTGCGTTTACAGGCGACGGAACCGACGCTTCGGGAAGAGTCTCGTTTCAATTTTTTCATTACCTTTGGGGGCGTTACGCCCCTTTCAGAAGTCGAAACCTTTTGCCGAACCGGACACGATTCGGTTTTGGAATCGTCCGTTTTTTTGGTAACTTTGCATGTAATGATCACCCCCGACGACATATTCCGCATTGCGGACGGAGCGGCCTTCGACGCCGCGGCGCTGGAAATATTCCGCCGCCAGGCCCGCGAATGCGCCCCCTACCGCGAATACCTCGCCCGGATCGGCGTCCGGACGGAGCATGTCGACACGCCTGAAAAGATTCCGTACCTGCCCATCGAACTGTTCAAGACGCATACGGTCTATTGCGGGGAGACTCCGCCCGAGGCGGTCTTCACTTCGTCGGCCACGACCGGAATGACGCCCTCGCGCCACCCGATGCGCTCGCTGGCGCTCTACGAGCAGGCGTTCCGCACGGCATTCCGCAACTTCTACGGCGACCCCGCCGGATTGAGCCTCTACGCCCTGCTGCCCAATTACCTGCGGCGCAAAGGTTCGTCGCTGGTCTACATGGCCGACCGGCTGATCGCCGACTGCGGATCGGGCGGATTCTATCTGGATGACTGCGAAGGACTGCTGGCGGCGATGGAGCGCGACCCGAAGCCGAAAATCCTGCTGGGCGTAAGCTATGCGCTGTGGGACCTCGCGGAGCGGTACGCTCCGAAGCTCCGCGATACGGTGGTGATGGAGACGGGCGGCATGAAGGGTTACCGCGAGGAGATTCCCAAAGAGGAGTTCCACCGAATCCTCTGCGACGCCTTCGGGGTCGGGGAGATTCATTCGGAATACGGCATGGCCGAACTCACCTCGCAGGCCTATTCGCAGGGAGGCAACGTGTTCCGCTGCCCGGACTGGATGCGCGTCACGGCACGCGACGTCAACGACCCGTTCGACCCGCTCCCGGCAGGCGCACGCGGCGGGCTGAACATCGCGGACCTGGCTTCCTGGTGGTCGTGCGCCTTTATCCAGACACAGGACGTGGGGCGCGTCGGCGCGGACGGCGCGTTCGTCATCGAAGGCCGCATCGACCATTCGGACATCCGGGGCTGCAATCTTCTGGTACAATGAAATGCCGGTTGAAATATCGGCAATGCATCGCAGCGCAGAATGCCGTTCCCACGGCGTTCCGCCGTGTTTGCAAATCCTCCCCACCCCTGACTCCCCGCCCGGGGCGGGAAGTTGAACGCCGCAAGCGGCAGAATGTCGCGACGAACCCCTTTACAAATTATCAGACTCCATGAAAACCGTAGCATTCGTTCCCATCCGGCTCAACAGCCAGCGCGTCGCAGGCAAGAACCTCCGCCCGCTGGACGGATCGCCGCTGATGTGTCATATCCTGAAAACCCTGACTGAAGTGGAGGGCATCGACGAGGTCTACGTCTTTTGCAGCGACGAAGGCATCCGCGCGCTGCTGCCCGAGGGGGTCCGGCTGCTGCTCCGCGACCCGTCGCTCGACAGCGACACGACGCTCGGACGGGAGATTTACGACAGCTTCACCGCCCGGGTCGGGGCCGACCTCTACATCCTCGCCCACGCCACCTCGCCGTTCATCCGCGCCGCGACCCTTGCCGATGCGCTCGGCAAAGTGCGTTCGGGCGAATACGACTCGGCGTTCAGCGCCGAAAAAATCCAGACTTTCGCCTGGTTCGAAGGCCGTCCGCTCAACTACGCTCTCGACAACATCCCCCGCACGCAGACCATCGAGCCGGTTTACATCGAGACCAGCGCCTTCTTCATCTTTTCGCGGGAGTTGTGGTGCGGCCGCGGCCGCCGCATCGGCGATCGTCCCTACATGGCCGTCGTGGACCGCATCGAGGGTTTGGACATCGACTACCCCGAGGACTTCGCCATGGCCGAAATCATCGCGGCGAGCCGGAACCTGCCGGGATAAATAAAAGCCGATCCTGCGAACTCGCAGGCTCGGAAGATTTTCGATTTGCCGGAGGCGAATCGGCAGGCCGCAGCTCCGCCTTGCGGAAGCCTGCTATTCCGCACGCTCCATAGCAGGCCACCGCGAGCAGCTGCCTGAAAACAGAGCCGAATTGCTGAAAAATGAGTCTTCCGACCCTGCGAATTTTCAGAACCGCCCTTTTTCTATTTTCGCTCCCGCTCGTAGGCGTCGATCATCGACCCCCCGGTCCGGTTTATGATCCGCGCCCCGAGCGATCGGGCGTAATCGCGCAACGCCTCGTGGCCGCGGAACAGTTCGGCGACCTCGGCCAGATAAACGGCCATCGTATAGGGACGGTGCGGAACCTTCTGGAAGATCGGCTTCGGAACGGCCGGAGCGTCGTCGTAATAGTGCCTGTCGGCCCGGCAGAGACGGTTCTCGTCGTCGACAGACAGTCCGTCGAGCAGCGTATGATCCACCCCATAGAGTTCCAGCGTCTTGTAACCCAGCAGCAGGGCGACGTACTCGCACACCTGCACCACGGTCCCGAAATTGGCGCTTCCCAGACCGTGGCGGTAGAGCCAGAACTCCACGCCCCGGAACCCGCGGTAGACCTGCGTGTGGAACCGCACGATGCGGATATTGGGGTTGGGCAGCGCGGCACGGTAGTCGAACCGCTCGGGGTTGTAGTACTGCACGTAGAGGTTCATCGGCCACGTCACCTTTTCGGCAAGCGTGCGGTAGAGTTCCGCCACACGGTCGCGGCAGACACTGTCGCGGAAGAACATCGGATCGGAAAGCACGTAATAGGCGGGACGGACGGTCCCGAAACGCTCGTCCAGCGCAAAGTAGTTGACCGCCATGACGTCCTTTGCCGTGTGTTCGCCCCGGGCGATCAGCCGCGGCAGGTCTTCGGCCAGCGAAGGGCCGTTGCCGAGGATCAGGACCGACGGCTTCGGCGCGCCGACCGTTCCGGCTCGGCCGACGTAGTTGCGGAAATTCTCCTTCACGGCCATCACTGCAAAGTAAAACGCCGTCTCATAGAGGTTGCGCAGGAATCGGTCGGTTTTTTCGAATACGGTCATGGTACGGTTTTATTTGCAAAAGTAGCAAAAGATCAATATCTTCGCAACAAAACCCGGCAGAACAGATGTCAGAACCCACCATTTCGGTCGTCATACCCCTCTACAACAAGCAGCTGGAAATCGGCACGGCCGTACGCTCGGCCCTGGCGCAGACCCGCCCCCCGCAGGAGATCATCGTCGTGGACGACGGTTCGACCGACGGCGGCGCGGAGGTCGTGCGTGCGATCGGCTCACCGCTCGTAAGGCTCGTCCGGCAGTCCAACGCCGGGGTCTGCGCCGCACGCAACCGCGGCATCGCAGAGTCGACAGGCGAATACATCGCCCTGCTGGACGCCGACGACGCCTGGGAGCCGGGGTTTCTGGCCGAAATCGCCGCCATGATCCGCGAGTTCCCCGGCTGCGGACTCTACTGCACGGCATTTTCAATAATAAGCCACGACGGGACCTATCCGGCCCCGACACCCTCCGAGCGGGGCGTCGTGGCGAATTTCTTCCGCGAATCGGCCCACCGCTACATCGCCATCCCGTCGGCCAGCTGCATCCCGCGGCGCGTGTTCGACACCGTGGGGCTGTTTCCCGAGGGCATGAAGATCGCCGAAGACCTCTACATGTGGATTAGGATTGCCCGCCGCTACGAAGTCTGCTTCTCGCCCGAACGGCTGGTCCGCTACTCGCGGGTGGCTTCGAACCGCTCGGCGGCAAGCTACACGCCCGAGAAGACCGTCCATTCGTTCGAGGAGCTGTACGACCCGCTGGCCCCCGAGGAGGACCGGGAGTTCGTGGCCCGCGCCGCACTGGGAAAAGCGCTTATCATCAGCACTAAAGGCGGCACGAAGGAGGCCGCCCGCGCCGCCCGGTTCTTCGCTTGGACGCGAACCTACCGCCGCACGCTGCGCAAGGTCCGCGCCCTGAACGCCCTGCCCGCCGGCTGGCGCGGTCCCGTGATCCGGCTTTACAACGCGCTGGCCTGGCGCCTCGCCCGCAAAGGACTCTAATACTCAAAATGATGAAATACCTCCTGCACTCCCTTTCCTGCCTGCTGCTTTTCGCAGCGGGAACCTGCCTCGCGCAGACGCCCGGCCACACGCTGCGTTCGGGCGGCATCGACCGCACCTACCGCCTCCACCTGCCCGAAGGGCTGCCCGACGGCGCACCGCTGGTCATTGTCCTCCACGGCTACGGAGGACAGGGCGACCCGGAACGGTTCGACATGAACCGCGTTGCCGACCGCCACGGTTTCGCCGTCTGCTACCCGCAGGGCGAACGCGACGGCCGCGGCAAAACATGCTGGAACGTGGGTTACCCCTTTCAGGCCGATATGGCCGTCGACGACGTGCGGTTCCTCTCCGAACTGATCCGGCACCTTCAGAAAAAACATGGTTTGAGCCGCCGCAACGTCTTCTGCACGGGTATGTCGAACGGCGGGGACATGTGTTACCTGCTGGCCTCGCGCTGTCCGGAGACCTATGCGGCCCTCGGACCGGTCGCCGGGTTCATGTCCGTCGAAATCCTCCGTTCGGACCGCAATCCGCATCCGATTCCGCTGTTCGAAATCCACGGCACCGAAGACCGGACGACCCGCTGGGAAGGCGACCTCGGCAACGAAGGGGGCTGGGGCGCCTATGTCTCCGTCCCGACCGCGGTCGGCTACTGGGCCGCCAAGAACAAATGCCTCGCAGAGCGGGTCGACACCCTGCCCTCCCGCCCCGGCGGCTTGCAGGTCATCGCCCACCGCTACACGGAGGGCACGGACGGAAACGAGGTCTGGCTCTACGAGACCGTCGGCGGAAAGCACTCCTGGAAAGAGACGGGCGTAGACACGGGCGAAGAGCTGTGGAAGTTTTTCAGCAGATACGTCCGGTAAACGAAAAAGGGTTCCGATGATTCGGAACCCTTTTTCACTCTGCCGGGCGGCGTCAGTTCGAGAACGTCAGCCCGTCCTGCCCGGCGTCAATCGCGATCGGCTTCGAGCGGTCGACCTCGCCGGCAAGAATCCGCTTCGAAAGGTCGTTGACCACATAGCGCTGGATGACCCGCTTCACGGGACGTGCGCCATAGAGCGGATCGTAACCCGCCGAGGCGATCCATTCGCGCGCCTTGTCGCTGTACTCCAGCCGGATGCCGTTCTCCGAAAGCATCCTGCGCACGATGCCCAACTGGATGTCGACGATGCGTTCGATGTCCTTGTGCGTCAGCGGCTCGAACATCACGATCTCGTCGATACGGTTCAGGAACTCCGGTTTGAGCTGCTGTTTCAGCAGGTCGATCACCGCGAGGCGCGTCCGCTCGACAACCTCTTCGGGCAGCTTCCTGCCGTCGAAGGCCTCGGCGAAGTTATCCTGGATCACCTGCGAACCCATGTTCGAGGTCATAATGATGATCGTGTTGCGGAAATCCACCGTACGGCCCTTGTTGTCGGTCAGCCGGCCGTCGTCGAGCACCTGCAACAGGATGTTGAAGACGTCGGGATGCGCCTTCTCGATCTCGTCGAGCAGCACCACGGAATAGGGCTTGCGCCGCACGGCCTCGGTCAATTGGCCGCCCTCGTCGTAACCGACGTATCCCGGAGGCGCCCCGACGAGCCGCGACACGGCGTGCCGCTCCTGGTACTCGCTCATGTCGATACGCGTCATCATCTGGTCGTCGTTGAACAGGAACTCGGCCAGCGCCTTGGCCAGCTCGGTCTTGCCGACGCCCGTCGTACCGAGGAAGATGAACGAACCGATCGGCTTGCGGGGATCGTTCAGCCCGGCGCGCGAACGGCGCACGGCGTCGGAAATGGCCGCGATGGCCTGCTCCTGCCCGATGACGCGCTTGTGGAGTTCGTCCTCCATGTGGAGCAGTTTCTCGCGCTCCGAGGCCAGCATGCGCGTCACGGGAATGCCCGTCCAGCGCGACACCACCTCGGCAACGTCCTGCGCGTCGACCTCCTCCTTGATCATCGAACCGCTGGCCGAAGCGAGGCGGTACTCCTCCTGAAAAGCGGCGATCTCCTTCTCGGCCTCCTGAATCTTGCCGTAGCGGATTTCGGCCACCTTGCCGTAGTCGCCCTGCCGTTCGGCCTGCTGGGCCTCGACTTTCAGCGACTCGATCTTATCCTTGTTGGCCTGAATCTTTTTGAGCAGATCGCGCTGGCCCTGCCACCTGGCACGCATCTCGGCGTCACGGGCCTTCAGTTCCTCGATCTCCTTGGTCAGGTGCTCGACGCGCTCCTTGTCCTTCTCGCGGCGGATGGCCTCGCGTTCGATTTCGAGCTGGCGGACCCGGCGGTCGAGCGTGTCGATCTCCTCGGGCACGGAGTTCATCTCCAGACGCAGCCGCGAGGCGGCCTCGTCCACCAGGTCGATGGCCTTGTCGGGCAGGAACCGCGAGGTGATGTAGCGCGTCGAAAGCTCGACGGCGGCCACGATGGCCTCGTCCTTGATCCGCACCTGGTGGTGGTTTTCGTAACGCTCCTTCAGGCCGCGGAGGATCGAGATGGCGTCCTCCTGCGAAGGCTCGTCGACCATCACCTTCTGGAAACGGCGTTCGAGGGCCTTGTCCTGCTCGAAGTATTTCTGGAACTCGTCGAGCGTCGTGGCTCCGATGGTCCGCAGCTCGCCCCGCGCAAGGGCCGGTTTGAGGATGTTCGCGGCATCCATCGCCCCCGACGACTTGCCGGCGCCGACCAGCGTGTGGATCTCGTCGATGAAGAGCAGTATCTCGCCCTCGCTGGCCGTAACCTCCTGCACGACGGCTTTCAGACGCTCCTCGAACTCGCCCTGATACTTGGCGCCTGCGATCAGCGCACCCATGTCCAGCGAGTAGATGACCTTCGACTTCAGGTTCTCGGGCACGTCGCCGTCGATGATCCTGCGGGCGATGCCCTCGGCGATGGCGGTTTTGCCGACGCCGGCCTCGCCCACGAGAATCGGATTGTTCTTCGTGCGCCGCGAAAGGATTTGCAGCACGCGGCGGATCTCCTCGTCACGCCCGATGACCGGGTCGAGTTTTCCCGAGCGCGCCTGCTCGTTGAGGTTGATGGCATACTTGCCCAGCGCGTCGAACTGCTGCTCGGAGGTCTGCGAATCGACCGTCGCACCCTTGCGGAAGGTGCGGATCGCCTCAATCAGCTCCTTTTCCGTCGCGCCGCTGCGTTTGAGGATGTCGGCGGCCTGCCCGCGCTCGGCCACGAGGGCCAGCAGCAGGTGTTCGACGGAGGCGTATTTGTCGCCGAAATTCTTCGTGAAGTCCACGGCGCGCTGGATCGCCTTCGAGGTGTCCTGCGCAAAGAACTGCTCGCCGCCGCCCTCGACGCGCGGCAGCGACGCCACGGCCCGGCCGACCTCGTCGCGCAGCGAACGTACATTCACTCCCACGCGCCCCAGCAGGAACGTCGAGAGCGAATCGTCCTCGCGGATCAGCGCCGCGAGCAGGTGGAGCGGTTCGACAGCCTGCTGTCCCCGCTCCCGCGCCAGTGAGAGCGCCGCTTGCAGCGCCTCCTGCGCCTTGATAGTAAGAGTGTTGATGTTCATAGTAATGCTAATTTATTGTTTCTGTTCTTCATTTTGTCAATTCCGTTTCCGAACGCCGTTATCGCGGCGTCCCGCCGCGTTTACAAGTCTGACCCACCCCCAAGCCCCCGCCTCGGCGGGGGTTTAGTCGCAACGCGACCGGGATTTCGTCCGGAATGCGGAAACAACTCATTCGCAAGACTATTCCACAAAACCCCTGCCAACTCCGAATCCAGGACATAGTGTCATTATTTGTCACAGAACAACTGCCAACAACCGCCAATTTGTCGTGCCGGAGCACGGCACATAATTTTTAATTCTTAATTTTTAATTCTTAATTCATATTTCGTATCTTTGCAACACTATGAGTGATTTCATCGTCAGCGCACGCAAATACCGCCCCGCGACCTTCCGGTCGGTCGTCGGGCAGAAACATATCACCTCGACGCTCCAGAACGCCATCGAGCGCGGCCAGCTGGCCCACGCCTACCTCTTCTGCGGTCCCCGCGGCGTAGGCAAGACCACCTGCGCCCGCATCTTCGCCAAGGCCATCAACTGCCTCGCACCCGACGGCGCCGAAGCGTGCAACGAGTGCGAATCGTGCCGCTCGTTCAACGAAGGACGTTCGCTCAACATCCACGAGCTGGACGCCGCGTCGAACAACTCCGTGGAGGACATCCGCACGCTGATCGAGCAGGTGCGCATCATCCCGCAGGTGGGCCGTTACTCGGTATTCATCATCGACGAGGTCCACATGCTCTCGGCCGCAGCCTTCAACGCCTTCCTCAAGACGCTCGAAGAGCCGCCCGCACACGCCATCTTCATCCTCGCGACGACCGAGAAACACAAGATCATTCCGACCATCCTCTCGCGGTGCCAGATTTACGACTTCAACCGCATCCGCGTCGAGGACAGCGTCGAATACCTCAAATACATCGCCGGGCAGGAGAACATCTCGGCCGACGAAGAGTCGCTGAACCTCATCGCGCAGAAAGCCGACGGCGGCATGCGCGACGCCCTGTCGATGTTCGACAAGGCCGTGTCGTTCTGCGGCACGACGCTCGACTACCGCAACGTGGCCCAGACGCTCAACGTGCTGGATTACGACACCTATTTCAGCGTTACGGAGATGCTGCTCGCAGGCAACTACGTCGATGTGCTGGTCACGTTCGACACGGTGCTCTCGAAAGGCTTTTCGGGGCAGACCTTCACGGCGGGACTCAACCGCCACATGCGCGACCTGCTGATGGCCAAGCGCCCCGAAACGCTGCGGCTGATCGAAATGACCGGAACGCTGCTCGAACGATACCGGACGCAGGCGGGCGCCTGCAGTGTCGAGTTCCTGTTCGGAGCCATCTCCGTACTGACGGAACTTGACGGGAAGATCCGGCAATCGTCGAACCAGCGATTGCTTGTCGAGTTGGGCCTGATGAAAATCGCCGGACTCGGTCAAAAAAAAAATGACACCCTGACATCTTCCGGGGAGTATCCGCTTCCCGAACTGACACCCCGAACGGCGGCCGCGGCCGTCGCGGCGACGCCTGCGGCGCAACCGCAGCCCGACCCGGCGACCCGCCCCGGTCCGAATCCCGTTCCGGCGGCTCCGCAGCAATCCGCAGCGGTTCAACCCGGGCAGGCCTCACAACCGGCGTCCGCGCCGATTCCCGCCCCGGCTCCGCAGCCGGCCGCACCCCGGCCGGAAACGCCGGCGCAATCCGCAGCCGCCCCGGGACCCGCTCCCGCTCCGGCCGCACGGCCCGAAGCGTCCAAACCCGCGCCCCAGCCCGTGCGGAGGCCGCTGATCTCGGGAACCTCCCTTTCGGAACTGCTCGCCTCGGCGGGCAGCAATCCGGACGAGGAGCCTTCCGAACAGGAAACGGCCGAACCGGAGGTCGCGACGATCGACCCCGAGTGCGAACGGAAACTGGAACGCGCCCGGGAAAAGATCCTGAACCTCATCCGGGAACGACGTCCGCGGTTCGTCCCGGCCTTCGAACTGATGAGGGTGCAGGGCAACACGATCTCGCTGAGCGTGCCGACGAGCGAACTGCGCGAAGAGATACTCCGCAGCAAGACAGGGATGCTGATGCGCATCGCCGAACTGGCGGGCATCACGGGAGCGATCGAACTGGAGGTGGTCGTCAACGAGGAAATTCGGGCCGCACGCCCGATCAAACTCGAAGACCGGGTGAAATACATGACGGAAAAGAATCCGTTGATCGCGGAACTCCGCAAAGCATTGGATTTGGAAGTGGAGTAACCCGCTTAAAAATCGGGATTTATGGGCGATGGAGCGTCAGACGGAAGCAGATTCCGAACTGCGCGTCCACCGAAAAACAAAATGAAAATTAAATAACGCAATAATGGCAACAAAGAATTTCATCGAAGAACTCGAATGGCGCGGCATGATCCACACGATCATGCCCGGAGCAAAGGAACAACTCGAAAAAGAACAGACGACGGCTTACCTGGGCATCGACCCCACGGCCGACTCGCTGCATATCGGCCACCTGGTGGGCGTGATGATCCTCAAGCACTTCCAGATGTGCGGCCACCGTCCGCTGGCCCTCGTGGGCGGTGCGACGGGCATGATCGGCGACCCCTCGGGCAAATCGCAGGAGCGTAACCTGCTCGACGAAAAGACCCTGCGTCACAATCAGGAGGCGATCAAACGCCAGCTGGCCAAACTGCTCGACTTCGACTCCGACGCCCCGAACGCCGCCGCGCTGGTCAACAACTACGACTGGATGAAGGAATTCACGTTCCTCGATTTCATCCGCGACATCGGCAAGTGCATCACCGTCAACTACATGAT
>ERZ809296.4526-NODE-4526-length-10582-cov-3.233970_pt1 | contig 10582 bp, 10 predicted proteins | sample MGYA00520511_ERZ809296 | MGnify/ENA primary metagenome ERZ809296 (study PRJEB31576, sample SAMEA3212662) | Homo sapiens | biome: human-gut; feature: human gut; material: fecal | place: Sweden | collected 2012 ... | reverse complement strand
CCGGTTCACTTCCGCGGCGTATGCACGGTTGTGACAAAACTTTTCAATATTGTGACGCCGGACCGCGCATATTTCGGACAGAAAGACGCGCAGCAGCTCGCGGTCATCAAGAGAATGGTGAAAGATCTGAACATGCCGCTTACGATTACCGGCTGTCCGATCATCCGTGAAGCGGACGGACTTGCAAAAAGTTCCCGCAACACCTATCTGTCTATAGAGGAGCGGGAGGCAGCGCTCGTGTTAAGCCGTTCCATTTTCCTCGGAAAAGAGATGGTGGAAAAGGGAGAGCGCGACTGCAAAAAGATTCTTGCCGCAATGACAGCGGAGATCGAAAAAGAGCCTCTTGCAAAGATTGATTATGTAAAAATCGTAGATCTTGACACGATGCAGCAGGTGGAGAAGATCGACAGAGGAATCCTTGCCGCGATAGCGGTCTATATCGGAAAGACAAGATTGATCGATAATTTTATGTATGAATTGGAGAACTAGGCGATGACAATTACAATGTTAAAAGCAAAAATACACCGCGCAACAGTAACACAAGCGGAATTAGACTACGTTGGGAGCATTACCGTGGATATGGATCTGCTGGAGCAGGCGGGAATCCTGGAATACGAGAAGGTACAGATCGTGGACGTCAACAACGGCTCCCGCTTTGAGACCTACACGATTGCCGGAGAGCGAGGCAGCGGCGTGATGTGCTTAAACGGTGCGGCGGCACGCATGGTGCAGACCGGCGACAAGATTATTCTGATGGCATACGCGCAGGTGACACCGGAGGAAGCATCAGAGCTTCGCCCGACGGTGCTCTTCGTGGATGAGAAAAATAAAGTCACAAAGGTGACAAATTACGAAAAACACGGAGAAATCGGATAATATAGGATTGTTTCATAAAATTCTATGGACTATAATGATTCTTATGAGTACGTGGAGAAGGCACGGAACAAAGGAGAATGATTATGCCGCAGAATTTTTATGAATTGGTCTGGATTTTTATTATCTATGCATTTATCGGTTGGTGTACCGAGGTATCCTACGCTGCACTCGATACCGGAAAGTTCGTGAACCGTGGATTTTTAAACGGTCCGTACTGTCCGATCTATGGGTGCGGCGTGGTGATTGTTGTGGCCATCCTGACACCTCTGAAAGAAAATCTGCTGATCCTGTTTGCAGGATCTTTTCTTCTCACCTCTGTGCTGGAGTACATTACGGGTTATATTCTGGAAAAAGTATTTCACAACAAGTGGTGGGACTATTCTGACAAGCCATTCAACATCAAAGGTTACGTCTGCCTGAAGTTTTCGATCTACTGGGGACTGGCATGTACCTTTATCATGGATATCATTCATCCGATCATTTATGCAGCCATCCGCTTTATTCCGTTCGTGCTTGGCGTAGTGCTGCTCAGTATTATCATGTGCGTGTTCGCGGCAGACTGCATCATCACGGTCACGACGATTCTGAAATTCAATAAACGCTTAAAGGTCATGGATGAGATGGCGGCATCTATCCACCGGCTGTCCGATGAGATCGGCGAAAATATCTATGAAAATGTGACAGACGTTATTGAAAAATCCGCGAAATTCCAGGAAACACATGTGGAGCTGATGGATAAGATCAGCGAGACGAAGGAAAATATTTCTGAGCTGCCGCAGACAGCGAAGATGAAGATCGCGGAGACGACAGGAGCGGCGAAGGATAAGCTTGCGGAGACGACAGGAGCGGCGAAGGATAAGTTTGCGGAGACAACGGGAGCAGCGAAGGATAAGCTTGCCGAGAAGGCAGAGAATTATGCAGCTTCCCGGGAAGAGAAAAAACGCGAACGCGAACTTGCACTCGAGGAGAAAAAGCGCGAGCGCGCAGAACTTATGGAGCGCTACGAGAAGCTGTACGAGGAGAAAAGCTTTGGTTTTCAGCGTCTGATGAAGGCATTCCCGGATATGAAGTCGCGGGATAACAACGAGACGCTGGAAAAATTCAAGATTCACTTTAATATCAAAAAGAAAGACGAAAACAAAAAAGATCAGGCATCCTAAACGCCACATACACAGCAGACAGGGAGAGGAAGAACGGTATGATAAGAACAATTCAAACAGATGAGATTACAAAAAATATCAAAGAAATGTGTATACAGGCAAATCATTATCTGTCCGCGGATATGGATGCGGCGATGAAGCATGCCGCTGACACCGAACAGTCTGGACTCGGAAAAAAGATTTTACATCAGCTGCAGGACAATTTAAAGATCGCGGACGAGGAGATGATTCCGATCTGTCAGGACACCGGAATGGCAGTGATCTTTCTGGAAGTCGGACAGGACGTCCACTTTGAGGGCACAGCGATTGAAGATGCCGTCAACGAGGGCGTCCGTCAGGGATACACAGAAGGATTCCTGCGCAAATCCGTGGTCGGCGATCCACTGATCCGTGAAAACACAAAAGATAACACGCCGGCAGTCATTCATTATTCCATCGTGCCGGGCGATCAGGTAAAAATCACCATGGCGCCGAAAGGATTTGGCAGTGAAAATATGAGCCGCGTGTTCATGTTAAAACCGGCGGACGGCATCGAGGGAGTCAAGCATGCGATCCTTACCGCCGTGAAGGATGCGGGACCGAATGCATGTCCGCCGATGGTCGTCGGAGTCGGCATTGGCGGTACGTTTGAAAAATGTGCGCTTCTCGCCAAGCAGGCGCTCACGAGACCGGTCGATGAACATTCCGATATCCCCTATGTCAAAGATCTCGAGGAAGAGATGCTCTCAAAGATCAACCAGCTTGGAATCGGACCGGGAGGACTCGGAGGAACGACGACGGCGCTTGCAGTCAATATCAATACCTATCCGACGCACATTGCGGGACTTCCGGTGGCTGTCAATATCTGCTGCCATGTCAACCGGCATGTAGTGAGAACCCTGTAAGATCGTGGTGCATGTAGCATGTAATGCACGCAGAAAAATAAAAAACGACAGGTTTTCCACAAAATGAAAATCCAATGTTGATAAGCAGGAGGTTTGAAAGAAAGATTATGGATAAGTATATTACAATGCCAATTACAGAAGAAACTACCGCAGAATTAAAAGCGGGGGACTATGTCTATCTGACAGGAACCATGTATGTGGCGCGCGATGCAGCGCATAAGCGCATGATCGAGGCGCTGGACCGGGGAGAGGAGCTTCCGATTGACATCAGGGATGCGACGATCTATTATATGGGACCGTCTCCCGCCAGAGAGGGGCGTCCGATCGGATCTGCCGGGCCGACCACAGCCACCCGCATGGATAAGTATGCGCCGAGACTGTTGGATCTCGGTGAAAAGGCAATGATTGGAAAAGGAAAGCGCTCAAAAGAAGTCGTAGATGCGGTGATCCGCAATCATGCCGTCTATTTTGCAGCCATCGGCGGAGCCGGCGCACTGCTTTCCAAATGCATCACAAAATCCGAGATTGTATGTTATGAGGATCTCGGAGCGGAGGCAATCCGCAAGATCGAGGTAAAAGATTTTCCGGTCATCGTCGTGATCGACCGTGAGGGAAACAACCTCTACGAGACAGCAATCCGACAGTACCATACCCTCGAGGAAATGTAGCAGGTCATTTCCTCGCAACGAGGTGCAGCCGCATCTTTTTTTGCGCTTCCAGGGTAATGAGAGTCAGTCCCGATTTGCGGATCATGGTATCGTATTCGGTTTTTGTGTAGATCTTTACATCCCCGTGTCCGCAGAGATGGGCAAGCGGCATCTCGATGTGGTTCATCAGCCAGACCATCGTATCGGATGATGTATAATCGCGCAGAATCAGACGTCCTCCCTTTCGCAGGACGCGGTATACACTGTTGAAAAAATCCTGTGGATTGGGATAATGATGAAAACTGTTCGAGCAGATCACCGCATCGAAAGATTCTTCCGCAAACGGCAGATGCTCGCAGTCTCCCACAACAAACTCTGTATGGGAGAGATTCTTTGCTTTTGCCATGCGGATCATCTCCGGTGTCAGATCCAGACCTGTGTAATGTTTTTCGGGATATTTTTTATGTAAAAGCTCAATCATTGGTCCTGTTCCACAGCCACAGTCGAGCACATCCGTAAAACTCTCTTTTTCCAGTTCTTCCAGAATCGGCGGATAATCATCCTTACACATTTCATAGATGCCGGAGTGACCGCTGTCGTAGACTTTTGCCGCCTCGGTAAATTCCTTGATGGACATTGCTTTATATTCTTCCGGTGTCATTGCCATAGTATTCACATTCCTTTCTAGTTAGTTATTACTAACAGTATCATATCCCATTTTGACGGAAATGCAAATAGAAATTGAAATAAAAAAAGAGCCTTTCGGCTCTTTTTTTATTCCGGTCTTATTCCAGAACAAGCAGCAGAGACATTTTGAAGCGTCCCTTTGCGGTTACGCTGTGCAGACCGTTCTTCTCAAAACGGAAGCTCTCGCCTGCGTTTAAGGTGTAGTCGGTACCCTCGTATCCGATGACAGCTGTACCCTCAAGCGCGGTCAGGATTGCATTGCCTGGTGCGCGGTGCGGTGTCAGTCCGGTTCCCTCATCGAATGCCATGAGGACAAACTTCATCGTATCATTGTGTACGATATCCACGTTTGCAATACTTCCCTCCTCGTAAGAGATCAGTTCCTTCAGATTCAATACCTCTTTTGCTTTTACAAGATCGTTCATAGTGCTCTCCTTTTTTGTAATAATTTCTGTATAGATACAACCCTCACCGGTTTTGATGCCGCAGAGAATTCTCTCCGGTACGAGCAATATCTCATCCGGGTGCAGATCCATTGTTTCCGGCTGTTCACCGATGAGAAACGTTCCGGTGCCGGCGGCTCCGATATAGATGGACATCGTATCGTAGCTTTCCGGTGTGATGGATGTGCCTGCGCCCAGGGAAAACCAGGTAGCGGAATTGGAAGTGCCGAGTCCGGTATTTCGTGAGATGGTCATCTCCTCGCGGATCGGACGCTTTGCTGCGATGGTAAATACGCCTTCTGACATAGTAGATCCTTTCTGTCACATCGTTTTGTCTGTCAGGGAGACAGGTACGATGCTTTTTATTTTTTTCTGATGATGGCTGAACTCATTGACAACCACATTGACGTCAAAGGACACGGAAATATTCTTTTCTGTCAGAACCTTCTCCGTGCTGCCGTAGAAAAAAGTGCCTTTGTGATTCATCATAAAAGCCTCGTCGGCGACAGATATGGCGTTGGTCGGATAGTGCGTGTTCATGATTGCGCTGATGCCGTCCTCGTGGGAGAGCCGGTCGATCATGTTGAGAACCAGAATCTGATTGTGAAAATCAAGACCTGTCTCCGGCTCGTCGAGAATGATCAGCTTCGGTTCATTGATCAGTGCGCGCGCAATCAGTACCATCTGAAGTTCTCCGCCGCTCATGCGGTTGCAGTCCTTTTTGGCAAGATGCGTGATGCCTGTTTTCTCCATCATGGCTTCCGCCATCTCAATCTCCCGTCTGCCGGGCTGTTCAAAAACGCCAAGATGCGAACAGCGGCCGAGCATGACCATTTCCAGTCCGGTGTAGGAAAAAGCAAAACCGTGGCTCTGCGGAATGTAGGAGACATTGCTCCACAATTCCCTTGGTTTTAATGTTTTGATGTCCTGCCCGTACAGAAAAGTCGCACCCTCTCTCCAGGGGAGCAGACCGATCATGCATTTTAATAGTGTGGTCTTTCCGATACCGTTGGGACCTAAGATTGCTAAAATATGACCTTCCTCTAATGAGAGATTGATATCAGGTAATATTATATCCTGTTTGGGATATCCAAAACAGCCATTTTTTATTTCAAGAATCATTGCAGATTGCTCCTGTTCTTATTCAGCAGTGAAATAAAGACCGGTGCTCCGATGATGGCGGTCAGAATGGACAGCGGAAGCTCGATGACGCTGATGGTTCTTGAAAGTGTGTCAATCAGAATCATAAAGCTTGCACCGAGACTTAAGCTGATGGGAATCACATAGCGGTTGTTGCTTCCGACAAGCATTCTGGCGCAGTGCGGGACTAAGAGACCGATCCAGCCGACCTGACCGCACATGGATACCGCCGAGGCGGTAATGACCGTCGACGCCAGGATGAATATCATCTGTGTCCGTTTTAAGTTGATGCCGCTGGCTTTCGCTTCATCCTCGCTTAAGGATAAAATATTCAGTCTCCATCGAAGCAGATAGATGACGACGATTCCAATGAGAATGAGCGGAGAACCGATCAGCAATTTTTTATAAGTGGCGCTTGTGAAGCTGCCCATCAGCCAGTAAGTAATTTCCGGAAGCTTGTCCTGTGGGTCGGCAGTATATTTCAGCAGAGAGCCGATGGCGTTAAACAGGGAGGAGGCGATTACGCCTGCCAGCACCAGATATACCATAGAGCGGTTCTCATTTTTTCCTGCGATCTTTAACGTAAAAAATACGGAGGCAAGTCCGAACGCAAGTGCAATGAGCTGTGTCTCCAGAATACCGCAGGAAAGGATGATCGCAAGGATCGCGCCCACGCAGGTGCCGCTGGTAACACCGAGAATGTCCGGTGTTGCCAGTGGATTGGAAAACAGCGATTGGAACGTGTTTCCTGCGCAGGTAAGACCTGCTCCCACAATAATTGCCATCAGAATCCGCGGCAGCCGCAGATTGATTACAATGGAGTAATTCTGCGCATGTCCCTCATTTCCCGTGAAAACATCGCGGAAAACAGCGATCACGTCGCCGACCGGCACATTCATTCTGCCGAGGCAGATACAGATCAGTGCGGTGACAAGCGGCAGCAGTATCATTAAGAGAATGGCGAGTGGTGTAAAATGCCCCCGTTTGATCAAAAAATTATCATTCATCAGTATTGAAGCATTTCCTCCATTTCCTCATCGGTAACATCGTAGCCATACCAGTCATGGTAATATTCACGGATGGTATCCTCCAGAGGATAGTCTGCGAAAACTTCCGGGTAAGTGTTGCATGCAAGCCATGCGAATACCAGCGGAGCGTCCGGGTTTGGTGTAAACCAGTTCCACATGCCGAGCGTTGTGTCATAGACACGTCCGTCCTGAACAGCTTTGATGGAGGAGAAATCGGTTCCCTCTACCCTGTTCTCCAGCACGTCCTCCGAGGTAAGACCGATGAGTCCTGGACCGTCGACAAACAGAATATCCGGATTCCAGTCGTAGATCTGTTCCATGCTCACCTGTGTAAAGCCGGTTGCCTCCGCGGCAACGTCCGTGACACCTAAGTGTTTCATCCAGTAGGTACCAAAGGTTCCGTTGCCGGATACCTGCGGTACGCCGTCGCTGTATTTCCACAGAATCAGTGCGCTCGGACGCTCATCCTCCGGAACGGCTGCAATCCTTGCCTCCACATCCGCAACAATCTCGTCGCCGGCAGCAGTGAAAGCATCGGTCTTGCCTTCCTCACCGAAGACATCCTCCAGAAGATCCAGCCACTGTTTGTAGCGGTTTAACGGATCAGCTTCTGTCTCGTGACCGACGGTTGCAAATCCGATACACGGAATGCCGCTCTCCTGTAAGATCTCTGCGTGTGCCGTATTGCCGGCATTGTATAAGATGACATCCGGTTCTAACTTCATGATTTCCTCGATATTCAGATCACTCTGTGCATAGACGGTATCCGCGGATTCCATCAGCTCCGGTGCGATATTTTTGAGAACCGTCTTTGAGATGGTATCCTTGAAAGAACCGCAGTAGCCTACGATATAAGGAGCTTCCCCGCCGAAATAGGACATGTAGGTGGAGAGAATCGGAATCTGGTCAATCACTACGCGGGTAACGTGATTCGGAACTTCCACAGTGTTGCCGGCATGGTCAACCACAGTGTGGGTGCCGGTGTCCTCGGTGGCAGCAGTTTCAGTGTCTACGCTCTCCGCCGATTCGGAAGCGGCAGCAGTCTCGGTGGCTGCTGTGGCTCCGTTATCTGAAGTATTCTCTGTTCCGGAAGCCGTATTGCTTCCGCAGGCTGCAAGCTGCAGTACCATGGTAGCTGTCAATAATGCAGCGGTAAGTTTTGTCTTTTTTATCATATTTCCTCCCTCTGAACGGTATCAGTATGTGATTATTGGTTAGTTTTGACTAACCAACGAGACATAGAATACTGGAAAAGGAAAGAAAAAGCGGTTGCTATTGCAACCGCCTCAAAAAAAGATTATATTGCCAGAAAATCCGGATCAAGAATCTGCAGCCTGGAACCCGAAAAATTCAGAATCCCCTCGTCGCGCATTTTGCAAAGTTCGCGGGAGAGAGCGCTCCGGTCCGCGTAGAGATATTCCGAGAGTTCTCTGCGGCTGTAAGGAAGGCAGACCGTTCCGTCCGGTGCGATCTCTAACGTCTGCAGATAGATCTTTAACTTGTCCCGCAGCTTTTTCTGACTCAGAATCCGTATTTTGCTGTTAAAAAACATCACCTGGCGCGCAAATTCCTGCATCAGATTGGTGGTGACCTGCATACGGCAGGAGCAGGAAAATGTTTTTTCCGACAAGAGCGCGGCAAAATCGAGCATCAGGATCTTGCTTTTTTCCACGGTGTGAATGTAGACATGGCTGGCCACCTGTCCGGCGCACACAGACTCGGCGCCGAAGACATCGCCGCTTCGCAGATGATTGATGATGATTTGGTTTCCGTTTTCGTCGACCAGATATTCTTCCAGCATGCCGGTGAGCAGAATGCCGGAGCAGCCGGAGGAATCCCCGAGTGCGGCGATGGATGCATCCTGCGGATAATCGACCACGCGCGCATTTAAGCAGCGCAGGACATTGGGATATTTATCTTTTGGTAATTGACGGAAGATACTGGAATGTTCCAGTACATCCTGATATAGAGCTGTTTCAATAATCATATATTTCCGGTTGCCGTTACAACCGCCCTCCGTTTTTGAAATCAGGTAAAATAATGAGTTAGTCAACTCTAACATTATAACTTTGCCGGCAGGAGAAGTCAAGGTTTACATAAAATCAATTTCGGGAAGGATACCATCCGTCCGGGGATCGAAATTCAGAAGTGAAAAACAGAAAAAAATAGGGTATAATCTGGATATGCGGAGGTGGGAAGGGTATGATACTGAATACAGGAAGCAGGACAGACATACCGGCGTATTACAGCGACTGGTTCTATGAGAGGGTTCGCGCGGGAGAAGTTCTGGTGCGTAATCCGTATTATCCCACGCAGATAACAAGATACCGGCTCGATCCTGCGGTGGTGGATGCACTTGTATTCTGTACGAAAAATCCGCTGCCTATGCTGGAGCGCCTTCCACTGCTGGATGCGTTTACCATGTTCTGGTTTGTGACGATCACGCCTTACGGCAGGGAGATAGAACCTCATGTGCCTGATAAGAACCTCATCGCGGAGGCATTTTGCAGATTATCGGAGAGCGTGGGAAGAGAACGTGTCAGCTTCCGTTATGATCCCATCTTTTTAAATGAGACCTACACCGTGCAGCATCATGTGGAAAACTTCGGGGAGCTTGCAGAGAAGCTGTCCGGATACACCGGGCAGTGTGTGGTAAGTTTTATTGATTTATATGAAAAAACAAGACGGAACTTTCCGGATGCAAGGAGCGTTGGAAAGGAAGCGCAGGAGCGTCTGATTGCAGCGTTTTCCGAGATAGCGGTAAAGCAGCATCTTCAGATTCATCTGTGCTGTGAGAACCGTAGTCTTGTCCGGCAGAATGTGGATGCGGACGGTTGTTTATCACAGTCTGTATTGGAACGTGCCATCGGGTGCAGATTGAAGGTGCCACAGCAGAAACGGGCGAGAGGTGAGTGCTCCTGCCTGCTCGGCGCAGACATCGGTGCTTATAACACCTGCGGACATGAATGTCTGTACTGCTATGCCAACTATGACAGCCGCACCGTCCGGGAGAACCGGTTGCAGCATGATCCCCGCTCGCCGCTTCTGATCGGGCATGTGCAGAGCACAGACATTGTAAAAGATGCAATCCAGCGTTCCTGGAAAGATCCACAGATGAGTATTTTTGATTTGTATTAATAAAAAAAGTAAAATCATGCAGGAGGCACCACAATGAAAAAAGAGTTGAACTGGGCAGTATTGGGATGCGGCGTCATCGCAAATGAAATGGCACAGGCCTTAGAGCATATGGGAAAGCATCTCTACGCGGTCGGCAACCGCACACACGAGAAGGCAGTCGCATTTGCGGAGAAGTACCGTGTGCAGAAGGTGTACGATGATTTTCATGAAATGTTCCATGATCCCGACGTAGATGTCATTTACATTACCACGCCGCACAATACGCATATCGAATTTTCCCGCGAGGCACTTGCAGGCGGGAAGCATGTGCTCTGTGAAAAATCGGTCATGTTGAACAGCCGTGAGCTTGCGGAGGCGATTGCGCTTGCAGAGGAGCACCATGTTGTGTTTGCGGAGGCGATGACGATCTGGCATATGCCTTTATATAAGAAGCTCTGGCAGATTGTTGAGACGGGGGATGGAGAGATTCCGGCACTCGGGAAGGTGCAGTTTATCCAGCTCAATTTCGGAAGCTACAAGGAATATAATATGAAGAACCGGTTCTTCAATATGAATCTGGCAGGTGGAGCGCTCTTAGAC